>Ga0181571_10000838_pt1 | contig 21208 bp, 21 predicted proteins | sample 101ome_17_FD_132440 | JGI IMG/M metagenome (GOLD analysis project Ga0181571, IMG submission 132440) | Coastal salt marsh microbial communities from the Groves Creek Marsh, Skidaway Island, Georgia - 101407AT metaG (megahit assembly) | ecosystem: Environmental > Aquatic > Marine > Intertidal... | reverse complement strand
GGATGGATGAAGATCAGCGTGTCCAGTTCCTGCGCCTTGGCCCAGAACTTGTCGAGTCGCGGATCGGAAATTTCCGAGCCGTTGACGTTGGTCAGGATCTGGAAGCCCTTCAGCCCCAGCTTGGTGACGCCGCGTTCCAGCTCGGTAACCGCCATGTCGGCGTCGTTCAGCGGGATGGTGCCGAAGGCGACGAAACGATCGGGCATGTTGTCGACGATCTCCGCCAGGCCGTTGTTCACGATCTCCGACGCCTGCATGCAGATTTCCGGCGGCAGCCAGTAATAGGCCTGAAACGGCGGCGGGATGATGGTCTGCAGGTCGATGCCCATGGCATCCATGTCGATCAGCCGGTGGTCGACGGTCGTCAGATGCGGCATGCGGTCGACGTTCTGCTGCATGTTCACCTCGCGCGTCATCTCGTTGGCGAACAGGATGGCGGGCTCCATTCCCGGCTTGAAATGCGGCTCCGCGATCTCGGCGGCTTCCGGAATATGCACATGGCAGTGGATGTCGATGGTGAACGCATCCGGTTTTTTCGGCTTCGAGCCGGGCTGCGGACGGGCGGATGTGAAAATGTAGGGCTGAGCGCCTGCCATGAAAGTTTCCTCTGACGTTAGGTAAGTGGACTGATTTCGAGTTCTTGCGCGAGTTGGTTGAGATTGTCCAGCAGGGCGGCATGCACCGGCACGCCGTTGGCTTCGGCATCTGCGATACTGGCGGCGCGGCCGTCACCGGGGACGCGGACGTTTTTCACACCTTTCATCGGTGTCGCCGCGCGCATGGTGTCGACCACGTCATCGACCCGGGCGCCGAAATCCAGCGCGTTGCCGAACCGGGCAGGGTCGACCACGATCATGAAATGGCCGTTATTCACGGGCGTCTTCTGGTATTCCGCGTCGCCCATGCCTTCGACGTCGACTCCCATCTGCGCACCGGACAGCGTCGCCGCCAGCAGGCCGACGACCAGTGACAGGGCATAGCCCTTGTGTCCGCCGATGGGGTTGAGAACGCCTTCCCTGATGCGCGACGAATCCGTGATCGGATTGCCGTCGCGGTCGATCATCCAGTCGGGCGGCAGGTCCTCGCCGCGCTGCGCGGCGGTGCGCACTTTGCCGAACGACGACACGGTGGTCGCGATATCCATCACGACGTGCGGGCCGTTCTTCGCCGGAATCGCGGCGGCGATCGGGTTGGTCCCCAGCAGCAGGTCGGCACTGCCCCAGGGCGCCATATGGTTGGCGCTGCCATTGGTGCCGTACAGCGCGATCAGCCCGGCATCGGCGACCATCGACACATAGGTCGCGGCCGCACCCGCATGGTTGGACCGCCGCGCGCCGACCCAGGCGCAGCCGGCGTCCTGCGCCTTGGCGATGGCGAGTTTCGTCGCGTATTCGATCACCAGGTGGCCCATGGCGTTGTCGCCGTCGACCAGGGCGGTGGCGGGGGATTCCGCGACCGTGGTGACGGTCGGGGTAACGTTGATGCCGCCGGCGCGGATGCGCTTCATGTACTGCGCCAGGCGGAAGATGCCGTGGGTATGGAACCCCGCCAGATCCGACGCCACCATCAGGCGGCCGCAATCGGCCGCGTCGCGTGCGGGCAGACCGACGCTGGTCAGTGCGCGGGCGATGAAATCTTCAAGCTCGGCGGCGGGAAACCGCCGCGGCGCCGTCTCCGACATTCGATGCCTTCCCTGTTGGCGAAAGCGATTCTTTTGATTGCGGACAGCATACCGCGCCGGGGTGGGCCGGGGCTAGCGTCAGGGATTCGCGGGTTTCGTTCCAATCCGCCTCTTTTCATCCGGGCGGCGGCGTGTTTATTGTCCAGGCGAATGCGGACGTGGTGGAATTGGTATACACAACAGACTTAAAATCTGTCGGTCGCAAGACCATGCGGGTTCAAGTCCCGCCGTCCGCACCAGATTGCAGCGCCTGTATAGGGGGAATTCCATGTTCATCGCCATGAACCGCTTTCAGATCGTGAAGGGCTCGGAAGACGCCTTCGTCGAGGTCTGGCGCAACCGGGATTCGCTGCTGAAAGACGTTGACGGATTCGTCGAATTTCATCTTCTGCGCGGGCCGGAGGCGGACGATCACACGCTGTTCGCCTCGCACACCATCTGGCGGGACCGCGATGCTTTCGAGGCGTGGACGAAATCCGATCATTTCCGCCGCGCCCATGCCAATGCGGGTAACAACGGCGCCTTGTATCTTGGCCATCCCCAGTTCGAGGGGTTCGAGGCGGTACTGGAAGAGTAAAATTTCGCCGATGCGGCCTTAAAGAATGGTCGCCCCGTCGCGCAGGCCCCGATAGCGGTCTTCGCACACATCCCAGTCCACAACGTGCCAGAACGCGTCCAGCCAGTCGGCGCGGCTGTCGTGGCCGTGATGGTTCCACAGATCGCAGATCAGGATGCCCGGCTTGGCGATGGGCAGCACGCTGCCGTTGCCCGGCAGGATGACGATTTCCAGATCGCCAGTGCGCGGCTGGTTAAGGCTTAGAAACGCCCAGCCTTCGATCGGCAGTGCCAGCGCGGCGTCGTTGAATGCCGCTTTGAAGGCTTCGGCGGAGCCGTATACCCGGTCGATTTCGGCGGCGAGGTCGCCGACCGGGCCGGTCGGTTTGCCGGCCACCGACTGCGGACCCAGAATTTTCCACAGAAACTGATGATTGGCGTGACCGCCCGCCAGATAGGCTGCCTGTTGCCGGAGCGGGGCCGGGATGTCGTCGATCTGCCGCAGCAGCGTTTCCACCGTGTCGCGGCCGCAGTCCGGGTTGTCGGCCAGCAGCGCGTTCAGCGCTGTCAGATAAGCGGGATGGATAACGCCATGATGATGGCGCAGCGTTTCGGCTGAAATGTGAGGTTCCAGCGCGTCGTCCGGAAAACGCAGCGGGGGAATGTCGTAGGGCATGGCAAAAGTGTCGCACGGTCCGGACGGAGGCGGCAAGCGGGCTGACTGACTTGGTTTCTGCACCAGGAATTCCCTCCCCCTTGAGGGGGAGGGAGAATAATTTGTTGATTTACGCTTCGATCCAATTATAACAACGATAAATATAGTCGGAGATAAAATGAGCCTCTACGGATCCAATGTCGAATACGGGCTGCACTGTCTGTTGTATCTGGTCGACCGGCCGGTCGATTCGGCGGTGGGCAGCCGCGACCTCGCCGAATTTCAGGGCGTATCGCCGTCGCTGGTCGCCAAGCTGTTTACCCAGTTGCAAAAAGCGGGAATCGTGTCGTCTGCGGAAGGCATTCGCGGCGGGTTCCGGCTTGCCAGGTCCGCGGATGAGATTTCGGTGTACGACGTGGTCCGTGCGTTGGAGGGCGACAAGCCGTTATTCCAGTGCCGCGAGATCCGGGCCAACTGCATCCTCTATGGCGACGATCCGCCGGCCTCTGCCACAAGGGGCGTGTGCAGCATTCATACCGTGATGCTGGAAGCCCAGGAACGCATGTTCGACGCCCTGCGCGGACATACGCTGGCGACCATCGCTGGCGACGTCGACAACAAGACGACGGCCAAATACGCCGCCCTCAAACAGCAATGGTTCGACAACCGCGATGCGGAACGCCGTGTGCCGGCGCGTCTCCGGTCGAAAACGAAAGGAAACGGAACATGAGCGAAATTCTGATCATCGGCGGCGGCTTCGCCGGGCTGTCCGCAGCCATTGTCGCGGCCGACGAAATCCGCAGCGCCGCGCGCGGAGACCGCGTGACGCTGGTTTCCGACAGCGACATGATTACTATCCGGCCGCGCCTTTACGAGAAGGACCCCGATAGCTTGCGCGCGCCGCTGCGCCCGTCGCTGGATGCGGTCGGCGTCGCGTTCGTACTCGGCGCGGTGGAAGCCATCGACACGAATGCCCGAACTGTGGCGCTGACAGGTGGCCAGACGATCGGCTACGACCGGCTTGTCCTTGCGACGGGCAGCGAGTTGCCGCCTTTGCCGGTGCCGGGCGTGGCGGAACATACCCACAATATCGATACCTATGCTGGCGCCAAGGCGCTGGACGAGCATCTGTAGTCCATCGTGAAGATGCCGGATGCGCCGGGCCACGATACCTATGTCATCGTCGGCGGCGGCATGACCGGCATCGAGCTGGCCGCCGAAATGCGCAACCGCATCGCCCAGCATGGCGGCGACGACGTCGCACAGGCGGCGAAGGTGGTCCTTGTCGAGATGGCGGATGTGATAGGTCCCGAGTTCGGCGACAATCCGCGTCCCGTCATCGACGAGGCACTGGCCATTGCGGGCGTTGACCAACGTCTTGGTCGTGCGGTCGCGGGCTTTGACGAAACGGGTGTCCTGCTACAGGACGGATCGCGCGTGGATGCGGCGACGGTCGTGGTCACCGTCGGGCTTCGTGCCAACGGGCTGACGGCGCAGATCCCCGGAGACCGGGACGAACTCGGCCGGCTGACGGTGGGGGACGACCTGAAGGTCGCCGGTCTGACCGATGTGTACGCCACCGGAGACGTGGCCCGCGCCCGGGTCGACGATGCGGGCAACGTGGCGCTGATGTCGTGCCAGCATGCTCGTACAATGGGTAAGTACGCCGGGTTGAACGCGGTGCGAGATCTTGCCGGCGAGGCGCCGCGTCCCTATCGCCAGCCGGACTACACTACGTGCCTCGACCTCGGAAATTTCGGCGCCGTGTTCACCATGGGCTGAGACCGGGAGGTTCAGGCCACCGGCGCCGAGGCGAAGAAGCGCAAGCAGATGATCAACACCCAGTGGATCTACCCGCCAAGTGGCGATACCGAGGAAGTCTTCGCCGCGATGCGGATCGACGAGCGGGGGCGGTAAACTTCAATCCAGCGGCGTCAGCCGGTCGGCCAGTTCGTGCTTCAGAACCTTGCCGACACCGCTTTTGGGGAGATCATCGATCACGAATATCTCGCGCGGCAGTTTGTAGCGCGCGAGATTCTTGCGGCACCAAGCCAGTATTTCCTCCGTGTCGATGTTGCCGTTTCGCGCAACCACGAAGGCGGCGATCTCTTCGCCGAATTCCCGCGACGGCCAGGCTACGACGGCTGCGTCCAGGACCGTTGCATGCTGGTTCAGCACGTGTTCGATCTCCGCCGGGTATACGTTCACGCCGCCGCGAATGATCAGATCCTTCGCGCGACCGGCGAGGAACAGGTACCCCGCGTCGTCGCGCCATCCCAGATCGCCGGGATAGTACCAGCCGTCGCGGAACGCCGTCTTGCTGGCTTCGGGATCGTTGTGATAGCCGGTCGCTGTGCCGGGATGCTTGTAGCGGATACGTCCGATCTCTCCGGGCGGCAGCGACGTATCGTCGTCGCCCGCGATATCTATTTCCGCGCCAAAGACGGGCCGACCGACGGATCCAGATACTTCCGGCGGGTCGTGCCAGAACAGTGCGGTCGCCCCGCCGCCATCCGTGGAGCCGTAGAAATTGAGATACCAGGGACACACGTTGCGCATCAGCGCATCGCGTTCTTCCGCATGCAGTATCGAGCCTGTCGAAAACAGCATGTCGAGCCCCGGCATCAGCAGCTTGCCGTCGTCGCGCGGCGGCATGTCGAGTACACGGCGCAGCAGGGTCGGGACAAGGAACATTTTTGTCGCCCCGTTCCGGTCGGCGAAATCGATCAGATCCGGCATCTCGTAGGGTGGCGGAAACAGCAGAGCCGTTCCGCCGGCATAGATGGCGCACATAGAGTACCCGCGGCTGCCGCCGAAATAGAGCGGCGTGGCGCACAGATATTTCGTGCGTTCGGTAAACCCGAGGGTGACGAAATAGATCATGAACCGGGCGAAGAACTGATCGTGGGTGATCAGCGGACCCTTGGGGATACCGGTGGTGCCCGACGACAGGGCGAGCAGCAGCGGCGGATCGCCGTCTGCAAGGTCTGTGGCGTCGGGGTCTGCGGCGTCGGCCGCGCTTCGCCAGTCTGTGTCGGTTTTGACAGACTGCCAGTCGCCGCCGATGCGTGCGAAGGGGTCTTCCGGTTCCGACAGAACCACCCGGGGATCGAAAAACTCCGCCAGGCGGGATTTTTCCTCGACCGTCCAGCGCCAATCCATCGGCAGGGCCGCTGCGCCGATCCGCGCCAGGGCGAACAGGGCGGCGAGATGTTCCGGGTTGTCCTTCAGGTTGACGCCGACGATGTCGCCCCGCGTCACGCCCAAGTCCGCGAGCCGGGTCGCACGTCGGCAGACCATGTCGCGGAATTCGGCGTGGGTGATGACGATGTCGCGCGTCACGACGGCGGGCAGGCCCGGTCGTCGCAAAGCATTCGTGTCGAGCGGTTCGGCAAGGTTCATGCCGCTATCATAAACTCAATTTTGATGTCCGCGAGAGAGAGGTTCGATGAAAACGATCGGTCAGGCCGCGGAATCCAGTTCTTTCGGGCGGGTGAACCCGACAAGTTCACCGGCGCCAGGTCGGATATCGGCCCATATATCGACATCGAAGTCGAATACGGTCAGCGCAGCGGTCGGGTACTTGCCGAACGGATTGGCGTTTTTGACGCCCCGGCCGACCAGTCCAAGCGCCAGGGTCAGCACGCCGGGATTGTGGCTGATCAGGATGGCGCTGGGATGTCCGTTGTCGATTTCCCGGATGAGATCCAGCATGGCGCGGGGGTCCGGGTGATAAAGTTCCGGCAGGAATTCCTCGATCGTCTCGCAGGGCAGGGCATCCCGGATATAATGCCAGGTCTCCACCGCGCGCCGTGCCGGCGAACAAAGCGCCACCGACGGGCGGTAGTTCAGGCTGCGCATGTACTGGCCCATCAGGGGCGCGGCCCGGCGCCCGCGCGGAGCAAGCCTGCGGTCGAAATCGTCCTGGTCGGGCAACTCCCACGAAGATTTTGCGTGCCGAATTATGAACAGACGTTTCATTGCGTGCGGGCACCTTTGCAATAAGCGCCGGTTTACGGCGCTTATGCGACAATGTCATGACAATTTCCCAGAGGAAAGGTTGCGGAAATCCACCGCGCGCCATTGCAAGAAGAAACCCGACGCGGCAAAAAGAACCTTCTATCCGATAGATCACAGGCATTCATGGGTAAATGGTGGATCTGACGCAGAAATTCGATGTGCTCGTCATCGGCGGGGGAAATGCCGCGCTATGCGCCGCAATCAGCGCCCGGCTGGAGGGCGCTTCCGTCCTCGTGCTGGAACGGGCGGAAAAATTCTATCGCGGCGGCAATACGCGCCATACGCGGAACATGCGCTGCGCCCACGATGCGGCGACCGACACGCTGACCGGCCCCTATCCGGAAGACGAGCTGTTCGAGGATCTGCTCCGCGTGACCGAGGGCGAAACCGACGAGGAACTCGCGCGGCACATGATCCACGAATCCAAGGACATGCTGAACTGGATCGTCGAACAGGGCGTGAAATTCCAGCCGCCGCTGGGCGGAACCTTGGGACTTGGGCGAACGAATTCGTTTTTCCTCGGCGGCGGCCGGGCGATGCTCAATGCGCTCTACAACACCGCCGACCGGATCGGCGTCGACGTGCTGTACGAGGCCGAAGTCACGGCGATGGATATCCGGGACGGGATGTTCGTCTCCGCCACGGCGCGTATAAACGGCAAGGACGAAACGGTCCGCGCCGGCGCACTGGTCGCAGCGGCGGGCGGGTTCGAATCCAATATCGACTGGCTCGCCGAATACTGGGGCGAGGCTGCGCGCAATTTCCTGATCCGCGGCACTGCCAACAACCAGGGAACCATTCTGAAAATGCTGCTCGATGCGGGCGTCAGGCGGATCGGCGACCCCACGCAGTGTCATGCGGTGGCGATCGACGCCCGCGCTCCCCAGTACGACGGCGGTATTATCACCCGGCTGGACTGCGTTGTGTTCGGGATCGTGGTCAACAAGAACGCGGAACGGTTCTACGACGAGGGCGAGGACATCTGGCCCAAACGCTATGCCATCTGGGGGCGGTTGGTGGCGCAGCAACCCGACCAGATCGCCTATATCGTGTTCGATCATTCGGTATTGACCAAGTTCATGCCTTCGCTGTTTCCGCCTATAAAGGCGGATACCGTGAAGGAACTGGCGGAGAAGCTGAAGATTCCCGCAAACACCCTCGAGAAAACGGTCGCTGGTTTCAACGAGGCAGTGGTCGACGGGACATTCGATCACACCATCCTGGACGATTGCCACACCGAAGGGCTTGATCCGCCCAAGACCCACTGGGCGCAGCGGCTGGAAACGCCGCCGTACTACGCCTACCCGGTGCGGCCGGGCATCACTTTCACCTATCTCGGCACGCGCGTGAACAAGGAAGCACGCATGATCATGGACGACGGCACGCCGGCCGGAAACATGTTCGCGGCCGGGGAAATCATGTCCGGCAACGTGCTCGGCAAGGGCTATGCCGCCGGCATCGGCATGACCATCGGCTCCGTTTTCGGCCGTATCGCGGGCAGGGAGGCCGCGCATAATGCCCGCAACTGACCAGACAACCGATTTCGACCCGCTCGCCAAACCGGCAAAGGCCGGGCTGGGCGACGTGCCCAACGGGACCGAGGCGCTGACGGAGGTCGGCCGCCTGATGACGGTGTGCAATTCCTGCCGCTACTGCGAGGGGCTATGCGCCGTGTTTCCGGCGATGATCGCGCGCCGCGATTTTCCCGACGGGGATCTGAACTACATGGCTAATCTGTGCCACGGTTGTGGTGCGTGTTTCTACGATTGCCAGTTCTCGCCGCCGCATCAGTTCGACGTAAACGTGCCGCGGGCGATGGCAAGGGCCCGTGCCGAATCCTATCAGGCCTATGCCTGGCCGCGGATGTTTGCCGGTCTTTTCGCCCGCAACGGGCTGGCGATCAGCATCATTGCGGCGCTGAGCGTGGCCGTGTTCATCGCCGGTTTCGCCGCCTGGAACGATCCGTCGGTGCTGTACGGCACTCATACGGGGCCAGGCTCCTTCTACAAGCTGATGCCGCACAACGCGATGGTGGCGCTGTTCGGCGCCGTGTTCCTGTATGCGATCCTCGCGACGATCATGGGCGCGCGGGCGTTCTGGCGCGATATCGGCGAACCGGCGGAGACGCTGTCGGATTCGCGATCCCTGTGGCAGGCGATGAAAGACGCCGGCAAGCTGCGCTATCTCGACGGTGGCGGCGCGGATTGCCAGGCGGACGAAAACGACACGCCGGATCACCGGCGGTTCTATCACCACTGCACGTTTTACGGTTTCCTGCTGTGCTTTGCCGCGACGTCGGTAGCGACGCTGTATCATTACCTGCTGGGACGCGAGGCGCCGTACCCCTGGTACGACCTGCCGGTGCTGCTGGGCACCATCGGCGGCATCGGGTTGCTGATCGGGCCGGTTGGTTTGCTGAAAGCAAAGTTCACGCGCGATCCCGACATGCAGGATAAAGATCGTTTCGGCATGGATGTGGCGTTTCTGGCGATGCTGTTCCTGACCAGCCTGACCGGGCTGGCGCTGCTGGTGCTGCGCGACACGCCGGCCATGGGTATGCTGCTGGCGCTGCATCTGGGGGTCGTATTCGGGCTGTTCTTCACGATGCCCTATGGCAAGTTCGTCCACGGCATTTACCGCTACCTGGCCTTGGTGCGCTACGCTAGGGAAAGCAGCCCGGAGAACCGCTAGCCGACCGGCCCTGCACCGGCGTTAGTCCCCAGCTAAAGCGGAGGCTTTAATCATGCAAAGTTCCATTCCGGCGGTATTCATGCGCGGCGGCACCTCCCGCGGCCTGTATTTCAACAAGGCCGATCTGCCCGATAACCGCGACCTGTGGGACGATATTCTTTTGAAAGCGTTCGGATCGCCCGATCCGCGACAGGTGGACGGCGTCGGCGGTACGACGTCTGTCACCAGCAAAACCTGTATTCTCTCGCCGTCGGAACGCGACGATTGCGATATCGACTATTTTTTCGCCCAGCTTGCCGTTGATGAAGCCAAAGTCGATTACGCGCCGACCTGCGGCAACATGCTGGCAGGCGTCGGACCCTATGCCATTGAGACCGGGATGATTCAGGCACAGGACGGCGAGACCCGTGTACGTATCCATCAGGTGAACACGGGCGGGCTGGTGGAGGCCGTGGTTCCCACCCCTGGAGGTCAGGTAGAGTACGAAGGCGAATTCGCGATCGACGGTGTGCCGGGAACGGCGGCACCCATTCTGCTCAATTTCATGAATGTCGTCGGCGCACGCACGGGAAAACTGTTTCCGACCGGCGAGAAGACGGAAACCATCGACGGCGTCGATGTCACCATCATCGACGCGGCCATGCCATGCATGATCATGCGGGCCGCCGATGTCGGAAAAACCGGCTATGAATCTGCGGCCGCACTCGACGCCGACACGGCATTCTTCGAACGTGTCGAGGCGATGCGGCTGGAAGCCGGCCGCCGCATGGGACTGGGCGATGTGTCAGGGCAGGTCCAGCCCAAGATCATCATCGCCGCGCCGCCGCGCGATGGCGGAGTGATCGCGTCACGTTACTTCGTGCCGGATAAGACGCACGAGACCCATGCGATCACCGGCGGCATCGCCCTCGCGTATGCGTCCGTCACACCCGGTACGGTCGTCGAACCGCTGGCCGATTTGCCGGCGGGGGACGATCGGCCGCAGTTCTCTATCGAACATCCGGCGGGTCAGCTGCATCTGGCGCTGACATTGAGCGATGGCGACGGCGGCAGGAAACTTGAAGCCGCCGGCATTACCCGAACGGCGCGGATGATCATGCAGGGATCCGTCATGGTCCCGGCCCGGCTTCTTCGGGTTTAGAAACCGGTTTTATCGGCGACCCCTAGCCAAATCCCCTGGCCGAGCCTCCGTCGACGCGGATATTGGCACCGGTGGTATAGCCCGCGCGGTCGCTGGCGATAAACGCGACCATGGCGCCGAATTCGTCCGGCGTGCCGAACCGGCGCGCCAGCGTCGCGGCTTCGCGGGCGGCGAGTTCTTCTTCGCCGGATATCCCCTTGAGCGCACCGCGCTGTTCGGCGGTGGAGACCGTCCGGTCGGTGCGCACGGCGGACGGCGACACGATGTTTACCGTCACGCCGTCGGCAATCACTTCGCCCGCCAGTGTCTTGCAGTAATTGGCCATGCCGCCGCGATAGAGATTCGACAGCACGTTATTGGGGATCGGTTCGCCGATGGCAGGTGCGCCGACCAGGACGACGCGGCCCCAGCCGCGTTCCCGCATGCCGGGCACGACCAGCTGCATCATCCGGATAAGGCTGAACATCATCATGTTGGCATGGCCCGCCAGTTCGTCTTCGGTCACTTCGACCGCCTTGCGGAGCGGCGGGCCGCCGTGATTGAGCACCAGGATATCGGGCGCGCCGTCCAGTGCCGAACGGGCCGCGTCCAGCAGCGCGTTCATATTCGCGGGATTCGACAAATCGCCTGCAAATCCCGCCGTGGGCGTCCCGGTGTCGTCTGCGATGCGTCGGGCGGCGTCGGCCGCCCTGTCGCCGTTCGACCCGCTCACGCAGACCCGGACGCCCTCGCGCGCCAGCGCGAGCGCAGATGCGAATCCCAGCCCGCCGCTGGCGGCGAGCAACAACGCGCGTTTGCCTTCTATTCCAAGGTCCATTCCGACCAACCTCTGTTCCGGAAACAAGTCGGGCGGATACCTGCCGGCACCCGCCCGAATTTCAGCCTTTAAACGATCGACTTATCTGATCGGCGAGAACGGCGCCGCCAGGACGATCTTGTTGGCCTGGGTCTGCAAGGTTTCCTTGCGGCCCTTCGGCGGCCAGATGCCTTTGGCCATCGCCTCGGCCCGTACCTCGGCGCGGTGTTCGAGGCTCTCATACGCCCAGATGTGCACGAACTTGTTCAGGCTGCCGGCATCGGTGTGCATCGCCATGACCAGTTCCGACATCTCGGTCCGCGCGCCGATGGCTTTCTCCCAGCTTTTGTAAAGTTCCGGAATCATGCCCGGAATGATCTGGTATTCGCGCCATTCGAAGATCGGACCCTTGTTGCCCTTCGCGAAGGTCGGGGTGAAAGGCGACGGCACGAACAGTTCGGATTGCATGTGTTCCTGCAGGTGTCCCACTTTCGGCGGCCATGCGTACTTCTTGTCCTTGACCGACCGTGCGCGTTTCTTGTCGCGCTCGTCCGCGTTCTTGTAGGGCCAGATGTGGATGACCTCGTTCAGCGGGCCGATCTCGGTATAGAAGAAGGCTGAGATCTTGGACAGACTCTGACGTTTCTCATAGGCCTTGCCGAACGTGTCGATGAATTCCGGCACGCCCCGCGGCTTCAGGCGATAGGTTCTTGCTTCGTAGATCATGGTCGCTCCCTTTCTCTGGATATTCTGCGTTGTTGGTAGAGGATTTCGTTTCTGCCCGCCAGCCTACATCAGTCCCCATGTTTTGGGGAGCCACAGCACGATGGCGGGGAACAGGGTCAGCAGCAGCAGCCGCGCGACGTCGGCGAGGAAGAACGGGATAATGCCCTTGAAAACGGACGTTAACGGTATGTCCTTGGCGATGCCGTGGAGGACGAATACGTTCATGCCGATCGGCGGCGTGATCATGCCGATCTCCATCGCGATGACGTTGATGACGCCCCACCATACCGGATCGTATCCCAGATCGACGATGACCGGATAGACGAAGGGCAGGGTGATGACCATTGCCGCGACGGTGTCGAAGATGCTGCCCAGGATAAGGAACATCAGTTCGAACAGGAAGATAATGATCAGCGGATGGAGACCGGCGGCATTGATGGCGTCGACCACCTCGCCCGGCATGTGCGACAGCGTCACGAAATAGCTGAATACCGATGCGCCCATGATGATCAGATAGATCAGCCCGGTATTGGCCGCGGTATCGCCCAGATTCTCCAGGAATGCGGCCTTGTTCATCCGTCCGCGGATGATGGTGAAGAATATGGCGAGCGACGCGCCGACCGCAGCGGCCTCGGTCACGGTGAATATGCCGGAATAGATCCCGACCGAGACGACGGTCGCCAGAAAAACGACCCCCCAGCATTCCTTGAACACCTGGATGCGTTCCGGCCAGGTCATCTTTTCGCCGGCAGGTCCCGCGTCCGGATACATCCGGACGTAGATGGAGATCGTGATGAAATAGAACAGGACGGCCAGCAGCCCGGGGATGAACGATGCCGCGAACAGCGTGATGATGTCTTCTTCGGTCAGGATCGCGTACAGGATCATCACGACCGACGGCGGGATGATCATGCCCAGTGTGCCGCCGGCGGCGATGCACCCCGACGCCAGCGTCGGCTGATATCCGCGCGACAGCATTTCCGGCAGCGCCATGCGCGAAAACGTCGCCGCCGTGGCGACCGACGATCCGCACACCGCGCCGAATCCGGCGCAGCCGCCAATGGTCGCCATCGCCAGCCCGCCGCGGCGGTGTCCGATCGCGGCATAGGCCAGCCGGTAGAGATCGGCCGACAACCCGGCGGCCCCTGCGAAACTGCCCATCAGCAGGAACAGCGCGACCACGGCCAGGCTTTCATTGGCGATGGCGGCGGACGGTTCGGTCGCCAATAGCGAGACCGCCGGTCCCCAGCCGATCAGAATGCCGACCCCGAAAAAACCGGTCAGACCCATGGCGATCCCGATGGGCACGTGCATCAGGATCATGACGAACATGGCCAGCATGCCCAGCGAACCGATGACGATCGGATCCATCGTCTACATCCCCGCGCCGGAAGGCACGTCGCCGCGCCCTGTGATGGCTGTTCTCAGACGCTGGATCAGCACCAGCACCTGCACCGGAATGCACATGGCCATGATTGCGGTGGTCAGCCACCACCAGGGAGCGACCGACATTTCGATCGTTCCCGTGACGCGGTCGTTCTTCTGATAGTCCAGGGTCAGCAGCAGAAACTGCCACACCAGCATCGAGAAAAACGCCAGCGTCAGCGTGGCGCCGAAGGTCTCCAGCCAGGCCGCGCCGCGTCGCCCAAGACCTTTGCCGAGAAAGCGGATGGTGACGTTGTGCCCCTGCAGCAGCCCCGCAGGAAAACACGACGCGATGACGACGGCGTAGATCACCTCGCCGAAGTCGCTGAACCCGGGAATGCGCGGCAGGCCGAGATAGCGCATCGATGCGTCGAACATGGTCAGCACCGCCATCGCAACCAGCCCGGTGAAGCCGATCGCGGCAACGCGTCGCGTTAGGCCGTCAAGCCGGTCGCGCTGGCGGTCGAGACTGTCGTCCATGGCCGAGGCGCCGTCCGTCAGGAGCCCTTACGCACCTCTTCGATGGCCTGCTTGTAGATGTCGAAGATCTTCTGGCCGTTGGGGGTCTTCTTGATCCACCAGTCGTGTACGGCTTTGGCGTTCGTCGACGCCGCCGCACGCTCGGCTTCCGCATCGGCGAAAACCAGATCTTTCTTGGCGAGCCGCTGGTCGCGGATTTTCTTGGTTTCGCCGTCATAGGCGGCACCGCCCCATTTGGCGATGGTCATGCCGCCGAACTTCGCGAAGGCTGCTTTTTCGGCGGCCGACAGCGCCTGGTGGCGCTTCTTGTTCATCAGCAGGATGAAAGGAATGACGCCGACCGGCGCCTCATGAACGTGGGTAACCAGCGAAAACGTCTTGAAGGTGCGCATGCCGGTGAAGCCCTGTACGACCGCATCCAGCACGCCGCGTTTCAGCGCGCTGTTCATCTGCGGCGACGACATGGTCTGCGGCGCGGCGCCGACGGATTTGATCCATTCGGCATGAACCGGCCCGATGGCGCGGATTTTCATGTTTTTCAGATCGGCGAGCGTTTTGATCGGTTTGCGCGAAAACACATGGCCCGGCGCAGCCGTCCAGATGCCGACCGGCACCGTGTCCTCGAAACCACTCAGCAGGCCGGCTTCATAGAGCTTCCAGCCGGCGATGGAGCCTTCCATGGCGGTCCGGGCCATATAGGGCAGGTCGAGTATCTGCAGTTCCGGAAACTGGCCCGCCGTATAGCCCGGCAGCACCCAGGCCATGTCGGCGACGCCGTTTTTCACCAGCTCGTACTGTTTGAACGGGCTCTTGCCCAGCGTTCCGCCCCAGTAACCGCGGAGGTTCGACGATTTGCCGATCTCCTTCTGGACCGCCGCCATCCACGGCTTGATCACGGTACGGACGCCAACCGATTTCTCCGGCACGAAGGAGCCGATCTTGATGTCTGCCGCCTGGGCGGGGAGGGTGACCATGCCGATCAGCGAAGCGCCGACAGCAGCGGATAGGATCTGTCTTGAAATCATCGAATTCTCCCGATCGGTAGATGGTTATTGTTCCATATTGCGCAAAGTGTGCCGCAGAAAAATGCGTGTGTCACCTAGGTGCGTTTCGTCCGACCGTGGAATCCCAACCCGCAGCTTTCGCGTCTCGCTACGAAAATGATAGGATACCGGGAAACAGAGGGAGAAATATTATGCCTGATACAGGAACAGCCCCGGCCGCCGAAGCGGGCACAGGGGTATTGCCGTCCCGCGGGCTACATCATCTTGCGCTTACGACAGAAGACATGCAGATGACCACGGATTTCATTGTCAACGTGGTTGGAATGCCGCTTGTCCACGCGATGACCGTGCCGCCGGGAGTCGGAACCGGCCCCGGCAATCGCGGCAATCCGCCTTACGAGGAAATCCGGCACTACTTCTTCGATATGGGCAATGACAGCCTGCTGGCCTATTTCGAAATCCCGAAGGGCGAAAAAAAGCAGTCCGACCGGGACGATATTGGAGGCATGCAGCACTGCGCCTTCACCGTCACGCCAACCCAGCTCGAAGCGCTGCGCCAGCGGCTGGACGCCGCCGGGGTGGAATACGACGGACCGGTGGATATCCTGCCCGGGCTGGTATCGATGTATTTCAAGGACCCCAATGGGGTGCGCATGGAGGCCTGCTGCCAGCCGGAAGAAGGCGACGATCCCAAAGTGATCGGGGCCGTCCTTCAGACCAAGGCGCAGGCCCGGGTGGAACTGGAAACCACCGGCGCGTCGGAGGAATGGATTCAGCAGGTCACCGCGAATCTGCCTGATTAGAATCGGTTTCCGATTTTGAGAGATTCCGCCCGCGCGGGGATGACCGTTTAATCGACCTGAGCGTCATTCCCGCGCGGGCGGGCTGACCGGGGGCGGTCGCTCTACGCCCCCACCGCTTCCTTCCTGAACCGGTAGAACTCCGTCTGCGGGGCGGGACGCGTATCGGTCCACGCTTTCAGCGCGGCATGGGCGTCGTCTCTGTGTTCCTGGCGTTCCGGTTCGCCGATTACCTCGGACGTGATTTCGAGACGTATGCCGTTGGGATCGAAGAAGTAGATCGATTTGACGAAGCCGTGATCGGTGACGCCGACGACCTCGATGCCGGCGTCTTCAAGCCGTAGCTTCCAGGTTTCGATCTCGGCGACCGTTCCCACCTGCATGGCGAAATGGTTCACCCAGGACGGCGTTTCCGGGTCGGGGATACAGGCGGTCTCGTCGCCGAGATCGAAAAACGCGATGTAGCTGCCGTCGCCGAACTCGAAAAAGAGATGCACATACGGATCGGACGCGCCGGTGCTCGGCACCTCGTCCGCCTGGATGACATGCGCCAGCGGCAGGCCCAACAGGTCTTCGTAAAAGCTGCGGGTTTCTTCGGCGTTCCGGCACCGGTAGGCGTAGTGATGCAGGCCGCCGATACGATTCAGTTTGGTCATAGCTTCGTCTCCTTGTTCACGCCTTATCCAGTTCTCCCGCCGTCACGCGGCGGCGTATTTCCGCCAGGGTGGACTCCACACCCTCAAAATAGCTTCTCGACATGCGTTCGGCGAATTCGGCTTCCTCGGCGCTGCCATCATCCAGGCCTTCGACGTCCAGCGTAAATGTGAAGCGCAGCCCCATCTCGCCGTCATCCAGTTCGACGATCTCGTTCATGACGGTGCCCATGGCGCTGCTTCTGGTCCGGACGAAGGTAACGCGTTCTTCCGGCTCGAACGTCACGCGTTCCTGCATGTCCTCGCCGCGCAGCGTAAAATCGCGCAGCAGCCAGTCGTCGCCGCGGTCGATCACCGTGCAGGCGCTCATCGCGTCCAGAAACGGTACCGGGTTTTCCGCCTTGAGCACCAGGCCTTGCCATATCTGCGCTCGTGTCAGATGAGGCTCCCGGTCGTTGACCGGCATCGTGTGGCTGAGGGTGAACATTGCCGCCCGTTATTCCGCTGCCAGCTTGCCTTCGGAGATCAGCCGGCGGATGGTGTCGACCGTCGACTGGACGGCTTTCAGATACGTGTCTTCCATGCTGGCGGCATAGGCCTGTTCTTCGGCGCTGCCGTCTTCCATATCTTTGCGCGATAACGTGAACGTGAAGCGAAGCTGCAGTTCACCCTCGTCCAGTACCTCGTTCAAAATGGTGCCGCGCTCGATCCCGTCGAGGCGTTCGAACGCCACCGTATGTTCGGGGTGGAACGTCACCTTTTCGCGCATCGTGTTGCCGGCGATGCGGATTTCGCGGATCAGCCAGTCGTCGCCCCGTTCGATGACGTCGCAGGTTTCCATAATGGGTACGAAGGGGAGAGCGTTTTCGCCTTTCAGCACTAGGCCGCGCCAGACGTCGGATCCGGTCAGATCGGGCTTGTCGCCGGTATTTACCCGGATCGTTTTGTCGACTGTAAACATAGGCGGCTCCTTATGTCCGGGTCATGCTAAGCTGGGTGCTTCGGGACGGCAAGCGCACCGCGATTTACACGATTCACCGCATCTACTACATCTGTCCGCGAACGGATAGATATGGCAGCAGATTCAGATACTTCCGACCCGCGCGCGGTCGCATACGATCAGCGTCTGGCGAAGGCGGTTGTCGCCGCGATCAGGGGACTGCCGGTATCGCCAAACGCGCTGACGGCGCTGGGCATGCTGGTGGGAATAATATCCGGCGTTTTATATGCCGAAGGAACGCGCGGTGCGATGATCGGCGGCTCGCTGCTGTTCATGGTTGCGGTGTGGATGGATCATGTCGACGGTGAGTTCGCCCGGGCGACCGGCAAGACCAGCAGGTTCGGGCATTATTTTGACCACGTCGCGGCGATGACCAGCTACTGCGCCATGTTCGTCGGCGCCGGTTTCGGCCTGCGCGATACCTGGCTGGGCGAGTGGGCCGTGCCGTGCGGGATTGCGGCCGGCGTGTCGGTGGCGCTGATCTTTTCCATCCGGTTGTGGCAGGAAACCGTTTTCGGCAAGGAGACCACCGTTCAGACCGTACGTGCCGGTTTCGAGATCGAGGATACGCTGTATGCTGTCGGGCCGATCACCTGGGTCGGGCTGATGCCGCCCTTCGTCGCGGCAGCGGGCGTCGGCACGCCGATCTATCTTATCTACGCCATCTGGGAGGCCGCCGGACACGTGCGGCGTAATCGCTGATGGCGTCCCGCGAAAACGGCCAAGTACAGCCAAATCTGTTTCAGGCGGGGGTCAATGCACTGGTCGACAGGGTTCAGAAAGCGCCCTGGGTCGCGCTGGCGGTCGCGATCGGACTGACGGCGCTGTCCGGTTTCTACGCCGCCGGAAATCTGAAAATCGATACAGATACGGCCGGGATGATTTCAGAGGACCTGCCTTTTCGGCAGCGCTTTAAGGCATTCCGTCACGCGTTTCCGACCCTGTCCGACAACGTTGCCATCGTGATCGACGCGGACGTGCCGGATCGCGCGGATCGCGCCGCCGACCGGCTTGCCGCCCGCCTGCGTGCCGACCCGGACCGGTTTCCGCTCGTGTTCTCCCCGGAAACGCATCCCTTCTTTCTCCGCAGCGGGCTGCTGTATCTCGGTCTCGACGATTTGACCGGTCTGGCGGACGATCTGGCCGATTCACAGCCCTTTCTGTCGACCCTGGCTGCCGATCCGTCTTTGCGCGGACTGGCCGGGGTGTTGAAGGATGCGCTCGACGGCGCCGAAAACGATGACCAGGCGCGCCGCATCGCCAGCGTACTGAACCGGATTTCCGAGGCCGCGGCAGCAACCGCCGAGGGAAAATCGGCTCCGCTTTCCTGGCGCAACCTGATCAACACCAGCCTGGATGAGGGCACGAACCGTCGCGTAATCGTTACGAAGCCGAAGGTCGATTTCGGTTCTCTGTCTCCGGCTGCGGAAGCAATGGCACGCATTCGAACGCTGGCGCGCGATGTCGGGCTGACCGAAGAGGCGGGCGTCACCGTTCGCCTGACAGGCGGTGTCGTCATTTCGACCGAGGAGCTTGAAAGCGTCAAAAACGGCGCTACGAATGCCGGGCTGGTCAGCCTGGTTCTGGTTGCCATCCTGCTCGCCTGGGGCATTCGGTCGCTGCGTCTGGTGCTGGGTATCCTGGCGGCTCTGATTTGCGGGCTGGTCTGGACCGCGGGCTTCACGACGCTCGCGATCGGCCATTTGAATCTGGTGTCGGTGGCGTTCGCCGTTCTGTTCATCGGACTCGGCGTGGATTTCGGCATACATTTCGCGCTTCGCTTTCGGGAAGAACGTCTCGGCGCCGGGGATCAGCGCGAGGTCATGCGCCGGACCGGTCACGGCCTTGCGATGCCGCTCGGTCTGAGTGCGACCGCTGCCGCAATATCTTTTTTCTCGTTTATTCCCACCGACTATCGGGGTTTGTCCGAGCTGGGGCTGATCGCTGGTGCCGGAATGTTCATCGCCTTCGCTGCGATGTTTACAGTGATTCCGGCTTTTCTCAGTCTGCTGCCGCCGTCGGCGCCGCGGACCGCGCTGGCGACGCGAAGCTTCGGGTGGTCGGATCACCGTATCGCGACAGGCGCCCTGGCGCTGGGCGCGATCTGCGCGGTGGTGGTGCCGTTTGCGCGGTTCGATCTCGATCCGATCAAGCTTCGCGACCCGTCGACCGAGTCGGTGCGCACGTTCCGGGATCTTGCGGCGACGCCGGGTCTGTCGCCCTATACGATCGAGGTGCTTGCCAATTCGCTGTCCGATGCCTACGAAGTTGCCGGTAAGCTGCGCCTTCTGCCCCAGGTCGACAAGGTCGTCACCGCCGCGAACCTCGTCCCCGTCGAACAGGAAGAAAAGCTCGCGATCGTCGCCGATCTGAATATATTCTATGCGACGCTGGGGACGTCGGATCCGGTCCCGGTGACGGAAGCCGAACGCGGAGCCGCTTTCGAGGTCCTGCGCCAGACGCTTCAGCGTGCGGCGGATCGCCCGCTGAAGGAGCTATCGGACGCCGCGCGGAAACTCGACGCGCGAATGGAGAAACTGTCCGACCCGGAGCAGCGCATCGCGTTCGAGAAAGACGTATTCGAATTTTTCGCGCCGCAGGTCGAGCGATTGAAACTGGCATTGTCGGCGCGACCCGTCGCGCTGAAGGACCTGCCGCCGGAAGTTCTTGGCCGGTATCTCGCACCCAGCGGCCGCGCGCGGGTGCAGGTCTATCCCAGTGAAAACCTGGAAGACCCGGATGCGTTGGCGCGGTTCGTGGTTGCCGTCCGCGAAATCTCGCCCGGCGCGACGGACAGTCCGGTCGAAATCCTCGAAGCGGGCCGCGCTGTGGTGAATTCGGTCGTCACGGCGGCGCTGATTTCCATCGTTGCGGTATCGGCGATGGTCTTTGCGATGATGCGCTCCGTCCGCGACACTTTGCTGGTGCTGATCCCGCTGATACTCGCCGCTCTTTATACGGTGGCCGCGACCGTAGCTCTGGGCATGCCGTTCAATTTCGCGAACGTGATCGTTCTGCCGCTTTTGATGGGGCTGGGCGTCGCCAGCGGCATTCATCTGGTCTCACGCGCACGAGAAGAACATTCCGGTACGGTCGCATTCGCGACCAGTACGCCGCGCGCGGTGACGTTCAGCGCGCTGACGACCATCGCATCCTTCGGGAGTCTCGCCGTCTCGAGTCATCGGGGTACCGCCAGCATGGGTGAACTGCTGATGCTGTCCATCGGGCTGACCCTGGTGTGCACCCTGATCGTGCTGCCGTCGCTGATGCAGCTGTGGCCTGCCAGAAAGTCCGGCTGACCGATGTCCGACAGCAACGACCGTTCCGTTCCCTACGATCAGGCGATTTGCGCACGCCTGGTCCGGCCGCTGGTGAATTCCGGCGTGACGCCGAATCAGGTGACGACTTTCAGCCTTTTGCTGGCGCTGGCGGGATCCGTTCTGTTCGCCTGGGGAGAAGGGACGGCGCCGCTCTGGGCTGCCGGTCTGATTACCGTTGCACGTTTCATAGATCACATGGACGGCGAACTGGCGCGCCAGAGCGGCAAGTCTTCGCGGTTCGGCGCCATGTACGATTCCATG
>Ga0181571_10000830_pt1 | contig 21270 bp, 19 predicted proteins | sample 101ome_17_FD_132440 | JGI IMG/M metagenome (GOLD analysis project Ga0181571, IMG submission 132440) | Coastal salt marsh microbial communities from the Groves Creek Marsh, Skidaway Island, Georgia - 101407AT metaG (megahit assembly) | ecosystem: Environmental > Aquatic > Marine > Intertidal... | reverse complement strand
TTCGCGCTGGCGTGGATCGGTGATCTGTTTCCATATCCCATCACCAGGGTTTTGAGGATGCCCTTTGATGTAGCACTGGGTGGTCAGCAATTCTTTCCCATGACGCTTAATCTTATAATGGATATGAGGGGTCCGGCCTGGGTAGGGCACTGGCTTGATGGTACGAAACAGATACTCGCCTGTGCTGCCTGTCAGAAACCGACCAAAGCACTGAAAGTGGGTGTCCCTGCGCTCAAGGGCCTCACCGCTTCCTGAGTGATAATAGACACCCTTGCCATCGCATTGCCAAATTTCAACGACGGCGTGTGGGACTGGATTGCCTTGACGATCCAAAACGCGACCACTCAGCCAAGTGACCTCGCCCACAGCGGGGGTCAATTGATCATTGACGATGATCAAATCGTTATCCGTATCAAGGGGCAGCTTATCAGGGTAAAAAGGCCCTTCCGTGGCTTTGGGCGTCAGGGCGAGTTGTTCGGCAAATAAGCCAGGCACCTGCCAGAGGGCAAGCCCAGCAGCGCTGTGGGTGAGGAATTGTCTTCGAGATAGGGATTTCATGATAGGATTGTGATTAACGTGAAGGTTGCATAGGGACTGGGCTTCAAAGGGACTCAAGTGCCACGCCACTCAAGGACATCAGAGGCTGTTCCTCGGCTGCCTGTTGATTGACAAACACCAAGCATAAATCCTGCAATCCAGGTTGCTCAACCAAAGGCACCTTGATGGGTGCGGGGCGGCTGAAGCCCCTGGGCTGACCCCCTTGAGCGCCATCGGGCTGGAGAACCTCGGCCGTGCCAAGCAGCTGACCGTTGACGTCACCAAGACGAACCTCAAGGGTTCCGCCGGCATGATTCATCCGTGATGAGGCCATGACGCTGAATGCAAGCTGCCTCACCTGAGTCATATCAACCTCCTTGAACAGAAGATACCCTCCATGCTGCACGGAGACCCCAAAGCGCTGCACCGCAGCCCGATGTGTTTCATCTGCACTGCGAGGATCCAGTTCGGGGGCGGCAAGCAAGCGGTAATCTCGGTCAGCAAGAGGAGCAGCCAGGTCATCACCGCGATCACGATAGGAGGCCTGCATGAACATGCTAGGCAGGGTCGATGGACCACGACGGCGATTTGCTGGCCCTACATTGGAAGTCTCTGAGGCTGCGGGTTCGTAGTGTCCAGTGAGGGGCGTTTTCGTGCTTTGCTGTCCGACGCTCAGCACATACTTAAGGATCTCACGAGCCTCAGTTTCAGTGATCAGAGCATTGGGCGGCATGGGCACCTCCCCCCAAACACCACGTCCTCCCTGAACCACTTTGGCAGCCAGTGTGTCGATACTTTCTGGTTGGTTGAGGTAACGCTCGGCAATCATGTCAAAACCAGGTCCAACCAAGGTTCCTATTGTCTTGTGGCAGGATTGACAATTAGCACGTGCCATCAACCCAAAGGCCACTGGAAATTGAGCAGCGGCAGGATCTTCCTCCGCAGCCTGACTCAGGCTACCAGGATCAAAACTAGCATCCACCATAGCGATGCTGAAGGCCACCGCATCTTGTTTGATACCCCCGTTGGCTAAGGTGCCATCTTCACGATCTCGAACCTGCACTGCGTAAGCGACTGGGTTGCCTGGAAAGTAGAACTGTTGGTTGCCAGCGATTTCAATACCCACCTCAGGGGGCGCGTTGCCAGAGACGATGGCGAGGCTGGCCGAACTGAAGGCCCCATCAGCATCAGTCACCTTGAGCGAGGCCAGGTGAGTGCCGACCGAATCAATCTGCACCACCGGATCTGGTTCGAGGAAAACGCGTCGGTTCCCTCCCGCATCGGTCACTTCCCAACGATAGACAAGCTCATCGTGGTCGGCATCGTAAGTTCCCTCCGAAGAAAGTTTGACCTCCATCGGAGGTATACCCCCGATACGATTTGAGGTGATTTTTACCACAGGTTGGCGATTGCCCCCTTCGTAAGCAATCCTCACCAATTTAGCTTCAGGGCTAGCCTGGAACCAGCGTCCCCCATATTCCAGCACATAAAGATCGCCGTTGGGGCCAAACTTCATGTCTATGGGCTCCACCGGTCGGTAATCGGGGAGAAAACGTTCCAGAGATTTGTAATCACCGTGTTCATCCATTTCGATCAGGAAAATAGCCCGCCTGGAGAGCTCTGCTGCAAGCCATTTACCCTCGAAGTAGGCAGGCCATGGTCTGAGTGCATCGGGACGGTCCCGGCGCCGATAAATGGGCCCCCCCGTTGCCGATCGCCCACCAGTTCCCATTTCAGGAAAGCGCTCGGAAGCATCATAAGGGTAATAGACAAAACTAGGCTGCAGCGGAGGCAATTCAACCAAACCCGTGTTGTTGGGAGATAGGTTGGTTGGATTCCGTGCATCCTTCTTATTACCTGGAAGGCTGGTTGCATAGTCCATGACCGGGTAAGCCTTGTCTCCCACAAAGTAGGGCCAGCCGAAGAAACCAGGACCCCTGGCCTGGTTGAACTCGTCATATCCTTTGGGTCCTATGTCACTATCTTCTCGTGCATCAGGCCCAACTTCTCCCCAGTAAATCCAACCCGTCTTGCTATCGACCGATACCCTCCAAGCATTGCGATGCCCCATGGTGTAGATCTCGGGTCGGGTGTTGGGGGTGGTAAGAGGAAAAAGGTTTCCTGGAGGAATCGAGTAAGTGCCGTCGGGCTCAGGATGAATGCGGAGAATCTTGCCTTCCATGCTATTGGTGTTGGCTGTGCCTCGCTGATCGTCCCAGCTACTCCGTCCAGGGCGTTCATCGGTGTGAGCCGCCTGGTTATTGCCCGTGTTGTTGCCGATGGTGATGTAGAGATTGCCTTGGGCATCCCAGGTCATGCCACCTCCGGTGTGGCAACAAGTTTCTCTCTGGGCATCGAACTCGATCAGGACATTTTCCGAGTTGGCGATCAGCACATTATCCTTGATCGACCAGCGGCTGATGATTGCCTTGGGCTCTTCAGGGTGAAAATAGTAGGTATAGATCCAGCCATTGTCGATGAAGTCGGGATCCAAAGTCATGCCGACTAGCCCTTGCTCATTGTTTCCCTCAGTGTTGACATCCAGGTAGCCCACCGACTTGAGTTGACCATCTACCGGATCAATCCAGCGAATCCCACCGCGCCGTTCTATGAGGAAAATCCTGCCATCTGCCAGGACTTCAAAAGCCATGGGTTCATTGAGTGGTCCTTGCATCACAACCGTCGGGGTAAACCGGTTGTCATCGGGTCGAACAAGCGGATCCTCGTTCCATGCTTCCCAGCCTGTCTGGGCAATCAAGGAGGAGGCCATCAAGCATCCCGCAACAACACTCAAGCAGGATGTGAACATGGGGTGGCGCATAGTCATCATGGTAAGCGGGTTATGAGTGAAGACACTAACAACAAATCAGATCATTTCAATCATTGAATCGACCTCTTGGCGAGCCCACAAGCAGCGGTTTCCCGAATCACCCTCAGCTATCCGATTGCCATGAAGGCAACCCTTTGGCACGATCCCTGTTGCATGATAGATGACAGCACCCAAGTTCGTTCAGAAAACCGTTCTCCTGACCAACTACGTTCTATTCGATTCAACAATCACATTGCCCCACATGCCACAGGGTCAACGCTGATTGAATGGGGCCAAACCCGCGTGGTTTGTGGGGTCACCATCGAAGAAAACGTACCCCGTTGGATGAAGGAGCAAAAAAAAGAGGGAGGGTGGATCACCGCTGAATACTCCATGCTTCCCTACTCCACCCTGACGCGCAAACAACGGGATGCTTCGCGGGGCAAGATCGATGGTCGCTCACAGGAAATCCAGCGTCTCATTGGACGGGCGATCAGAGCAGCCGTGGACCTTGAACGTTTGGGACCCAGGACAATTTGGGTAGACTGTGATGTCCTCCAAGCCGATGGAGGCACGCGAACCGCTTCGATCACAGGTGGCTATGTGGCCCTAGGACTGGCTATTGGGGCGCTGATGAAAGCTGGCACACTCAAGCAGAGTCCCATCATTCATGGGGTGGCCGCGGTGAGCATGGGCGTGGTCAACGGCATCCCCCTGCTTGATCTGGATTATCAAGAAGATGTCAATGCCGATGTCGACATGAATCTGGTCATGACCGATCAAGGACAGTATGTCGAAGTTCAGGGAACCGGCGAAAAAGGAACCTTCGGCCATGAATCACTCCAGCAGCTGCTTGCCTATGGAGCTAAGGGCATCGCCGAACTCTGCGAACTTCAGCAGCATGCCATCGAGCAAGGATAGTCACCCAACCCTTTACGCCTAACCTGCTTCAAAGTCCATGACCGGCCTTCAAACAACCCATGGGGACACTTGTGTCTGGCAAGTGTCCTTTCAAGTCCCAGTCCCATTGGAGGAGCCGGCCACGGAAATCCTTTCGATGATCTTGGGCCAGGCAGCTTCGTCCTACTGTCCACTCGAGTCGGACATGGCTGAAATTTCAGCATTCATCACCCAGCGCCAGGAATGGAACCGGGATCGAGCTAAACAGATCAAGGAACTCCTTACCTCCTGCTTTCCTGACTGGCATCAAGCTCATTCAATTACCTTTCGTTGCAGACAAATCAAAGAACGAGACTGGCGTGAATCTTGGAAGGCTCATTTCAAGCCCATTGAAATTGGCAAGCGACTGCTGATTAAACCCAGTTGGTCCCAACGCAAGGCTCGCGGCGGGCAGGCGGTGATCACCCTGGATCCTGGGCTGAGTTTTGGCACTGGGCAGCATGCGACGACTCGGTTTTGCCTCGAAGAACTCGAACGTCTTGAACCCTCCATGGATCAACCCTCCATGCTGGATATCGGAACGGGTTCTGGCATTTTAGCCATTGCCGCAGCATCTCTGGGATACGCTCCCATCAAGGCCTTTGACTATGACCCTGACGCCATCCAGGTCTCTCGAGAAAATGCGGCGCTCAATCAAGTAAGCCATCAAATTGATTTTACCCGCAGCGACCTGGAAAAGATGAAGCCAGTGGTCAAAACAAAATACGACCTGATTTGCGCCAATCTGACCCATGATCTACTCAAAGCACACCATGCCAGCATCCTCGGCAGATTAAAACCTGGCGGTTACTTATTACTGGCCGGCATCCTGATCGAACAATTTCCGGCCGTTCAATCAACCTACCGGCAGCAAGGTTGTCAATTACTGGAGTCGCGAAAAGAGAAAGAGTGGCAATCCGCAAGCTTTGCGTGGTTACCGCGATGATCAGGATCCCAGATTCACTGTAGATGCTTGGCGATCTAGTTCGCGAAATTGATTCGCCATCAGTTGGCGACGTTTCTCGATTTGAACTAGACGCCTGATGGTGCGCGACACAAGCACGCCCTCACGTAGAGGCAGCTCACCTTTTCGAACTGGATCTAAGCCGATTTGAGGCACCTGTTCCAAAAACCCCTGAAGCAACTCAATGTAGTCATCAATCAGTGGACCACATTCAAACACCGTCCATTGCTTGAGTTCCCTTAACCTCTCAAGCATTTGACGCACCTGATTATCTCGTGCCTGGCTGGGCCATCTCTGGAGGACCGTCTCAAGAGAAAAACGCTCATAGACAGGCAGCTCATTCTCACGAAGAGCCACTTTTGCCTGGGGAGTCAGCACCTCCTCAATCACCTCAAGGCTGCGCTGCATGTCAGCCCTGCGTCGTGGATTATATTGACTTAGCGCAGCTATCTGAAGGGCCCAGGCTTTTTCCAGTTGTAGCATGTTGGGATAAGATTGAGCGAAGGCCAAGTGAAACGCACTCTGCCAATTCAGATAACCAGACATGCCTCCAATAAAGCGCTGGATTCCAGCGACCCCTTCAGGCGTCAGGCTCAACCCGTGGAATAGCAAGTGAGATGAGTGACGTAATCTGAGATCATTGAGACCTGAGTCTTCACTCAGAAGGAGATCTTCCAAAGCAATCGGCTGAACGGTTTTCAAGTAGGCTCGGGCAAGGCTGGTCGAATCGCTGTTCAGCACGTAGCTCCTGAATCGCTCGTCAGAGGTATTGAGCTGCCCTGGTGCCAGGATATCATCCAGACTCATTGAAGGGTTGGTGATAGCGGTCTGGAGCATTTCCTGCCAGAGCCCGTCAACCAGCCAAGAGGGTGGCGAGCACATCCTCTCGGGGGATGGACGATTGATCAGGTCCAGCAGCATAATCTGCACCAGACTGCGGATCCACTGCGCCTCCTTCAATTTGGGATAAAGCAACAGACGAAACCCCCAACCATCAGCAAAACGTGTCGGCAGTAAGACAAGTGGTTCCTGCTCTACAAGTGATGATCGCAGGGTGATGCGTATGTTTTGTTTCCAATGATCACCAAGCTCCAGCACTTGAAGGATCTGACTTTTGACCTGTTCAGCTGTCAAGCTGACTAACTCTGGGGTCAGAGCAATCAAGCCCTCGTTGCGCTCAGCAGGAGTCAGTTCCGGTGTGTAGAAACGATCACTGGACCAGGAAATCAAAAACTGCCCGCTGACACTGCGCAGGCTTTCGCCTCTGAGTGCCGGTTGGGTCCAGGCCAGAGCAAAGCACCCAATCAGGAACCACAACCCTGCCCCAAATGATAATTGAGCTCCAATTGTTGGGGAGGTGGCATGCGTGCTGTGCATGGCAAAACTGCTTCAGGCCTTTTTCTTGGCCTTGGAATCAGCTTTGGTCTTCTTGGACTCCTTGGCTGAATCCGAAGAAGGCTTGTCCTTGCTTGCAGCGCTCTTGTAGTTGTCGCTTCGGTAATCGGTGATGTAGAACCCCGATCCCTTAAAAATCAATCCAGCCCCGGATCCGATGGCACGCTTGACCTTGCCTTTGGCCCACCTTTTGGCAGGACAGACCTCCTTGGGGCAGACTGTCAAGGCATCGTCTTTCATAGACTGGAATTGCTCAAATTCGAGTCCGCATTTCTCGCACAAATATTCGTAAGTTGGCATGGGATTGATGGCATGTGGGGGGTGACCAGCCGGAGGGCCCTTGCAAGAGGCCTGACATGCGTGAAATCACCCGCAACCCTTCAGAGCGTAAACCCAATGCATCGCCTGACATCAAGCCAAATTTCGACTCATTTTACTTTGCAAGTCAGCCCAAGTCCGATTACTTCTGTCACCACTTTGAGCCAAACACCGTCCCAAAAGAAAAAATTCTACAAGCGCTCGACCTTCGTCACTCATCTTCCGATGAACTACCTCTACAGTCCCACACATGCTTGGGCTGAGGAAATTGAGCCCAAGCGATGGCGGGTGGGCATCACCAAGTTTGCCACGCGTATGCTCGGGGAAATGGTCGACTTAGGTTTTGAACTCAATCAAGGAGATCCCATCAAGCATGGCCAGATCATTGGTTGGTTAGAAGGCTTCAAGGCGATTTCTGATCTTTATGCTGTGATAAACGGCCAATTTGTGGCCAGCAACCCCCTGCTGGAGAAGGCTATTTCCGGTGTGTCTGACTCCCCCTATCAGGACGGCTGGCTCTATGAAGCAAAAGGTGAACCCGACCCACGATGCATGGCGGTCGATGATTACGCCAGACTACTAGACAGCACCATTGATAAGATCCTGGAACAGCAGGCCAGTGATTCCTAGGCCCTAGATGACCCTGAGGCCTACGCTTACAGGCTTGCCAGCTCGCCTCATTCGCCTCATATTTTATCCATGCTCCCTTACCTCACCAAACGCAGATTATGGTGGGGATTTGTCATGTCTGGAATCTGCTTCCTGACCACCTGCCTTTCTCTTGTCGCATCCGAGACTGGGTCTCCCGAAGCTGACACCCATTCCCCAGTCATCAGCGCTGATTCGGTCGTAGGCTTCCCAAAAAATATCAGGATTTCAACCGGTTCAAGCTGGCACCGCCTACTTGCGTGGCAATTAGGCAAGCACGGGGAGCATCAAGACTTGAGTCAGCAAGTGATTTGGAGTGAATCGGCTGAGCCACCACTACTTGGTGAAACCGACAACGGTTGGCTTGCTCTCGAAGAGGGCGTCACGAGACTGGAAGCTCATGACCACCAAGGCCGGCAACTGGCCTCGGTTCAAATACAAATCTTACCTCCCCCTCCTGAAAGGCTAAGCGAACCCAGCTTTGTAGACGATATCCAGCCCATACTCACCAAGAGCGGATGCAACAATGGCGCTTGCCATGCCAAACCAGGTGGGAGGAATGGATTTGAACTTTCAGTCTTTGGTTATGATCCGGAGTCAGACTACCGTCAGATCGTGCTCGAGGGCCGCGGAAGGCGCATTTTTCCGGGACAAGCTGAACGCAGCTTGTTGCTCATGAAACCCACGCTTGAGATCCCACACGAAGGCGGCAAGGCCCTAGAAAAAGATAGTCCGTTTCACAAGCAATTGATCACATGGATTCAGTCTGGAATGGTCTATCATCATGATGCCGCTCCAGAGCTAACAGGCATCTCCCTCTACCCGAGTGGGGGCAAATTGCGGGCCAACTCAAGGCTGACATCGATGGTTGTTGCCCGATACGATGATGGATCTGAACGCGATGTCACTCACCTGACTGAGTGGCAGAGCTCTGATAAGGAATTGCTGGATGTCGAAGAAAACGGTTTAGCCTCGACCGGTGAGCGCTGCGGTAGCGCCGTCCTCATTGCACGGTTTTCTGGTAAACTTGCCGAGGCTCGCTGGGTCATCCCTCGAGAACACGAACAAGCTCCCCTTGCCGAACAATTTGCTGCCTTGCCGCGGAATAATCTGATCGACGAACTGGCCTTTCAAGGGCTTCAGGAATTGGGCTACCTGCCTTCCCCCCTCTGCTCGGAAAGCGAATTCATCCGTCGTAGCTCGCTGGACGCGGTCGGGGTGCTACCCACTGCCCAGCAGGCTCGCGCCTTTCTTTCAAGCCAGGATCCTGAAAAAAGAAATCAGTGGATTGATTCCTTGCTTGATCACAGGTGGATAGGCGATCACTGGGCTATCAAATGGACTGACCTATTGCGTCCCAATCCTGACCGGGCCGGCATCAAAAGTGTTTTCATGTTTGACCAATGGGTCAGGCAAAGCTTCCGGGCCAACATGCCCTGGGATGCTTTTGTCCGTTCCATCCTGACTCTGGAGGGAAGCAATCATGCCCTCACACCGGCTTCTATTTATCGCGACAAACGAACGCCCGAGGACCGCACAGTCCTCTTCAGTCAGCTGTTTCTAGGCGTACGTTTGGAATGTGCCAAATGCCACCACCACCCCTTCGAGAAATGGGGGCAGGAAGACTTCTACCAAACCGCTGCCATCTTCCAGTCTGTGAAGCAAAAGGGGGCGGGTGTCTCACCGCCAATTTCTGCAGGAACCGAAACATTTTATTTTCAGCCTGGCGGAGAAGTCCGGCATCCGCGTAGTGAAGAAATCATGCAGCCTACCCCTCCAGGCGGCGATCGCCTTGATTACGACAAGCTGACCGATCCGAGGCATGCGTGGGCCGACTGGATGCTCCGCCCAGACAACCCCTATTTCGCTCAAGCCATTGTCAACCGAGTCTGGAGTGTCTTTTTTGGGAAGGGCTTTGTCGATCCTGTGGATGACTTTCGAACAAGCAATCCAGCTGTACATGAGACCCTGCTCACCGCCCTTGCCGAAGACTTTATCCACAACGGCTATAACCTGCGACATCTGATGCGCACCATCATGTCCTCCAGGCTCTATCAATCCAGCTCCCTCCCGAATGAGACTAATTTAAGTGATAACCGATACTTTTCGCGGTATTATCGCAAGCGCTTACCCGCTGAAGTATTGCTTGATGCGGTCAGTGACATCACTCAAGTGGGTGAAAGCTTTGAGGGCATGCCACCAGGTTCACGAGCCGTGGAGACATGGAACTTCAAAATAGAATCCCAGTTTCTGGATGCCTTTGATCGTCCCAACTCGAGCTCGGATCCTCCCTGTGAACGCATCAATACCCCAAGTGTCGTGCAGGCGCTGCACCTCATGCACTCGGAAAAACTTCAGCAAAAATTACATGCCGACAAGGGTTGGGTTCATGGACTTGCCCAAAGCAATATGAGCAAGGAATCTTTGTTGGAAGAAATTTACCTGACCCTCTTTAACCGTTACCCCAATATGGCAGAATCCAAATTGGCTGGCGCTGCCTTCGAAGGTGCCTCTCACCAGGAGGGGCTGGAGGATTTGATCTGGGCCCTTCTTAACAGTGCCGAATTCGTCTTCAACCACTGAAATAATTCAACCATGAGCCGCATCACAAGCAACTGTCAGGGACTTAGCCGAAGGGATTTCATTCAACTCGGACTGGGTGGCACCCTAGGCCTGGGGCTGGCCGATGGCTTGCGCCTTCGAGCCGCTAGGGATTCAAAGCAATCTTCAGCCAATGATACCCGCTGCATCCTTGTCTGGCTGGATGGTGGCCCGTCTCATTACGAAACATTTGATCCCAAACCTGAAGCGCCACAAGACATACGAGGAGACTTTTCCACGCTGCGAACTTCTGTCCCGGGTGTCCATTTCAGTGAAGCGGTCCCCCAACTGGCGAAGGTCATGGATAAGGTATCCATCATTCGTTCCATTTGTCACAAGGATCCCAACCATGGCGGAGGTAATCATTACATGATGACTGGGGCTCCAACGCCGGTTCCCGTTTCATGTGGTGCATTCGTCACCTTCCACCCGAGCTTCGGTTCCATGGTGTCCCATGAGCGTGGTATCCGCCAAGGCTTGCCAGCCTATATGAGTCTGCCCAGAGTCTCTCGCTCGGGTGGTCCCAACTTCCTCGGGGGACAACATGCGCCTTTCGTGGTCGATGGAGACCCCAATCGGGAGCATTTCCGGGTGCGAGACGTGGTCCTACCAGCCTCCATCAGCGAAGCCAGGGCTGAGAAGCGACGCCAATTGCGTGCCTCACTGGACAACATGAGGCGAATCCAAGACGCCATGGCTGAGGATCCCGCAATAAGCTTTGATGAGTTTTACGAGCAAGGTACCCAGCTAGTCACATCCCCTGAAGCTCAGCGGGCCTTCCAAATCAGCGATGAACCCGAGAAAATCCGAGACCGTTACGGGCGCAATGACTTAGGACAGCGCCTGCTGATGGCAAGGAGGCTCACCGAGGTGGGTGTCTCCTTTGTCACGGTGTATTATGGCGGTTGGGACAACCACACCAACCTGTTCAAGGCATACAAAGGGTCTTTCATGTCCAAGCTGGATCAAGGTCTGGCCGCGCTCATCCGTGATCTCCATGAACGAGGTAGTGCTGAAAAGACGATGGTTATTTGTCTGGGCGAGTTTGGTCGCACGCCCAAGGTCAACAAAGATGCAGGTCGGGATCATTGGCCCCATGCCATGTCGGTGTTGATGTCCGGAGCAGGCATCCCTGGAGGTCAAATCATCGGAGCCACCGACGCACGTGGCTTTTACGCTTCAGATAATGTCTACAGCCCCGAAGACTTCGCAGTATCCTTGTACGAGAAAATGGGAATTGACCCTCATCAAACCCTTTATCAGAGCTCTGGACGCCCAGTTCGCCTCGTCAATGGGGGCAAGCGCATCAGAGAACTCTTTGCCTGAGCCATCGCCATGAGGCTGGCTTAATGATCTGCTTGAGGGATAAAAAAGGAATCAGACGCCGGCTTGCGGCTAAAAAGCCGTTTAAAGAAGGAAGGTTTGCTGCCTGAGAGTTTGGCGTTGGCTGTTTTTTGGTTCTGCTTAAATTGCTTCGTCAGTTGCCTCTGCCTGGTCGCGATAGCTTTTTGTTGTTTAGTCTGCTCGAGGCGACGCTTTCTGACATCCTGTTTAAGCTTAGCCTGCCTCTTATTTTCAGCCTTTCCTTGATAACGAGAATCGCGGATGAGCTTTTTCTCAGCTTCCAAACGGCTTGCCTCAGCTGTCTGAGCATCCGCCTGTTGCGCTTGATCGGCGACGGGCAGGAATGCTTCGGATGCTTCAGTCTTGGATGCTGTCTTATCTCGTTTCCAGAAGCGCCAGTCCGCAGCCCAGGAACTTGTTTTCCCAAGACACAGCCAACAGACAAGCAATCCGAGCATGAATCGAGGCAATCGGTAGGCGTGTAACCCTTGGAAACAAAGTCGTTGAAAGCACATGATAGGTTGGTGGGCCCAGAGGGATTTGAACCCCCGACCAAGCGATTATGAGTCGCCTGCTCTGACCACTGAGCTATGGGCCCGATTGGCTGTGATGGGATGCGCCTGACGCTATCCTTGCCTAGAAGGTGAGTGTAAGCCGTGTTCCACAGCCGACAAGGATATTTAAAGCAAAGGGCTTGAGATGTGTCATCCTGGTTGGATCCCACCCCGCGAGGTGGTAAGATAAGCATGCACTCGACTCATCACACGGTGTCATTTTGACAAGCGGCTAATGAAAGGTTAAAAAGGTTCTGTTCTATCACGCTGAGCCACTTGCCCACAGCCATGCACCCACCCTCTTTGCAATCTGTTCAGCACCCGAGGCCATGTCGCCCGTTGAGACTGACCAATGCTTTCACCCTGATCGAACTGTTGGTGGTCGTGGCCATCATAGCCATCCTTGCAGGCATGCTGCTTCCAGCCCTAGGAAAGGCCAAGGACAAAGGGAAATCAATCGTCTGTAGCAACCAGTTACGTCAACTAATACTCGCAGCCATCATGTATGATGAGGATACTGAGCGACTTCCCATTGGATGGTATCCTCCTCACAATATCTGGTATCGACAGCTGCAACCTTACCTGGGCCGAGGGACCAATGTATCAGGTCGCGGGGTTTTCATCTGCCCGTCAAGCGTTCAGAGGGATGAAACTGGGGTGATGCGCCCTGGAGGGGTCTGGGGATTCCTTGCCTACGCCCAAAACAGTCGCATCAATCTTGGACGTGCTGACATGGGGATGCGCTTGGCCAAAGACCCCACCGGCACCCTTCTTTACGCCGATACCGATGGCTGGGACGCTTGTCTTTACGCCGATGAAGATGGCACTGCAAACGTTCTCTATCGGCACAATGGTGGATCGGAGTGGAGCTCTGGCACCGCTCGCCTGACCGCTCGTTCCAATCGTGAAATCATCTTTGGCACGGCCAACGCCTGCTTTCTGGATGGCCATGTCGCTCCACTCAAAGAGGCTCCAAGGGAATTATTTACTCTGGAGGCCGAATCCCCCCTACCAAGGTGAATCCTGGCTTCCTGATCATCCTGGCTGTCATGGGAATCACCGGGTGGCTACTCAATAACCATCGCCCCAAGCTATCCAAATCACTCATGATCGCATGCGTGATGGGATGCCTTTACCTCACCATCCAGCAAACCCGCATAAGCCTTGGATCTGCTGGGGTGCAGCGTAGCCACCGAGCTCAGGCCTCGGCGGGATACATGATGGCCACACAGCTCCTGAAGGATACCAGACTAAGAGAGGGCCGTATCCTCCTTATTTTCCCCGAGGATGGTGAAGCTGAACCCGCGGCCCTAGATTCTTTCTATGAGGGCTTTGCCAGGGTCTTGACCCGCTTTAGAAAACTGAGACTAGAAGAGGTCACCATTGAGATTTCCAGCCAGGAGATCAAATCTGGAAACTGGGACTTGGTCACCCTTCAGGAAAAGATACCAAGTGATCAGGATATCATTGCCTGTGTTTCATGGGTCGGTGCACCGCTCAGGTGGCTGGACATTCAAACGGGACAACCCTTGCCCTTCCAGGGCCTGCTTTACCTGCAGGATCACACGGCCTCAGATCATTGGACGCCTCAAATGATCGCGCAGCGTCAAATTGCGGGCGTCGTCAGACCCCGAAAGGCTGCCCTTCCTGAGGATTTGCCCCAGTCCATGACCTCTGCAGCGGAAGTATTTGAGTCCACTTTTGAGTTCCTGCTGCCAACCTCGGGCCTCTGAGGGTAACCTTTATCGATGCTTGCATGACCTACTCCAAGTCAACATGGCAATACCTGGATGAACGTCACATCAGCTATGAGGGGCGGAAATTACTGTATTTTGCCGGATGCGATTATCTGGGCATGAGCCGACGACTGGGCACCCTCCAAGCCATGAAGGTGGCGCTCTCAGATACATCGTTTCTCTCAGTAAGTGCTTCGCGCAAGACAACCGGCGAGCAAACCGTTTACCAAGCTGCTGAACAGGCGCTAAGCAGGCAGGCAGGGATGGAAGCAGCCCTGCTGACCGGCGCTGGCTACCTTGCCCCGCTCTGCTTGGCCGATCACTTGCAAAGCCATGGTCATCACCTGCTGATCGATGAACGCGCGCACCCGTGCCTTCAAGATTTGGCACGCCTAAGCGGTTGCTCGGTGCACCCCTACCGCCACAGGGATGTGGCCTCAGCCCTCAGCACCTATCATGAATTACCCGATCAAAAAGGTGTGTTCCTACTGAGTGATGGTGTTTTCGGGTTGGATGGCACCCTCATGCCATTTGATGACTTGGATGAGCAACTGCCCTCTGAGGTAGGCTTCATTGTGGATGACGCTCATGGCTTCTGTTGCCTAGGTCAACATGGCCAGGGGCTTCTAGAGGGTGGATCCAAAAGAAATAGAAATCTATTATTGAGTGTGAGTCTTTCCAAGGCATTAGGCTGCCATGGAGGAGCTGTGATCGGAACCCTTCCCTCCATTGACTCGATCATGGCTGGGAGCAAAGGTTGGGCTGGTCACACTCCCCTGCCCCCAATGCTCGCCCAGGCCACCCTGGCTAGCCTGGAATACCTCAGCCATCATCCGGAGCTTTTGACGAGCCTCCATCACCGACTTGAGCACTTCAACCAATATTGGGAAAGCTTGGGACACGATACATTGAAATTTCCCGTCATCGCTTTGGCGGCAACCTCTCAAGCCCATGCAAAAAGCGTTGGTCAGCGACTGGATATGGCTGGTATTTATGCCCCCTTGATAGATTACCCCAACGCATCCCCACACGGGGTTTGGCGTTTCAGTTTCAGTACTGCTCACACTTTGGAAGATGTCCGAATGCTTGCTCAAACCCTGTCCAGTTGCATAGAAACCGGCCAGGCCAGGCGCTTTAGCATGGGGCATGGTCTGTAGCATTGATGCACAAAAAGCCCTTCTAGCCTACCGACTCTACTTAATGAGGGTATGAGCCTAGAGAAAAGGATTGGACGATTGGTCGGTGCCTTGATGGGTAAAAGGATTGTCCTGGGTGGCACCCAGCGGGATGTGGCGTAAGCTCAGCGCAATCCATATCCAGGGGACAACCCAATGCAAGGCCATCGCAAGGAGATATTCCTGCAGTGAGAGACGCTCATTCCCATATAAAAGAGCGGCTAGCAAGGCAATGATGGCCCCCGGGCCTAGCCCCAAAAGCCCTAGGGCAAAAGCCTTTGCGGATAGGAGTGATCGCCCAAACAACGCAGCGAGCCATCGGATGGGCAGGCAATAGATCAAGGCTAAGCCGAGCCAGCTTCCAACTAGGGAGAAAGAAATCACCAACCAGATGAGCGATAAAATGAATGGTTTGCGCGAGGTCCACCAAGGCATCAAGGCGCTGGAGTCAAGGTTGATTTGGTAGCCACCCGGGTAGCTGAAATCAATGAAACCCGCGATGGAACCAACCCTGAGGTGATGCTCCTGAAGCAGGAGCCTGACATCTGAGGTAGAGCTTGATACCTCATGAGGGCCAAGCACCATGTTGACAGAGAGAAAGCGATTAGCCGCTAGCAACCTTTGCCCCTCAATGGATGATTTCAGGGTAGCCTGAGCGATGACTGTTTTAGATGGAGTCCGGGTGATTGCCTCATCCACCACCGGCAACCAACACTGGCACAAGGGCAGCATGAGCACAGCTCCGCTGAGAAGGCCTGCGAGCAGCGTTCCGGCTAGAAGGCGACTCAACGGCTGCCCGGTGTGCTGAATAAGGCCCCTAGGATGCAATGGCAGCATGGCTCACCTGCCCGGACTGAGTTTTTAAGCTCCCCTAGTTGGCTGGCGGCGGCGGGGTACTACCCTGTGCCCCCCCAGCGGGCTGCTTGGGAGGAACGAGTACCACGTTGAGCGGGTAGCGAAGTTTCATGACTTCATCAACCAGCACTTCGACAAAATGAACCCCAGCTTCTTTGAACTCTACCTGGCCAAAAAGCGAGACGTTGGTAGCATGCGTGTTAACATCTTTGAGGGCAAATTTAACGGAGCTCTTTCGAACCAAGGTTGATTGATCTGGGCCAAGCAGGCGCACCTCTTCGGTAAACTGGCCAAAACCTGCAGCCCAGCGATTGAACACACAAAGCTTGAGTGCTGTCACCGGCAAGCGAGGCACCCTGACAAGGCCAATCACTCCAATGAGCATGAAATTGCCGTTGGCCTCCTGCCTCACGTCCTCACAGAGTAGAGAACTTTGCAGATCTGGTAATATTCTAGATGGATCCATAAAAATTGATTTGCTTACAAGAAAGCGTGTCTTCGCTTCTGGAATGAATTAACTGGAGCAAGCTCTTTCGGCGGCAAGAACCGTATTAGCCATGAGCATGGCAATGGTCATAGGGCCAACCCCTCCGGGGTTTGGCGTGATCATGCCCGCAATGGGCTGAACAGCATCGAAGTCGACATCCCCTACTAATCGACTACCCGTTCGAGAGCCTGGATCAGCTATGCGGTTGACTCCGACGTCAATGATCACAGCACCAGGCTTAACCATATCCTTTTTCAAAAAATGGGGCACCCCCATAGCCGCAATGATAATGTCTGCCCGTCGACAATGCCCCCCGACGCCTTTGCTTCGAGAATGACACAAGGTCACAGTCGCATTGGCCTGAGGAGATTTTTGCAGCAACATGGCCGCCATGGGCTTACCCACGATATTCCCCCGGCCTAGGATGACCACCTCAGCACCTTCCAGTGGAACATTCGATCGGCATAATAAGGCGTGCACGCCTGCAGGCGTGCAGGGCCGAAAACCATCGGGTTGATGAAGCATCAATTTCCCTACATTCACAGGATGAAACCCATCCACATCCTTTTGGGGTGAAACCGATGCAAAGACAATGGTTTCATCGATGTGAGGGGGCAAAGGGGCCTGCACCAAAATGCCATGGATGGTGGGGTCAGCGTTGCAATCAGCAATCAGACCTAACAAAGCCTCTTGAGTGGTCGATTCATCGAGCACAAGAGTCCTTGAATCAATCCCAAGCTCCTGACTCTTTTTCTCCTTCATCCCCACATAGACCCGGGAAGCAGGATCTTCGCCCACTCGGATAAAAACCAGCCCTGGAACCACCCCTTGCTCTTTGAGACAGGTCACTCTTTGGGCGGTTTCCGCATGCATGTCCCCAGCAATGCGACGCCCATCAATCAGATTATCCATGGTTAATCAGTCAACAAGTCGCAAGGATTCAATTTCGATGACCGGAATCCCCGGCCATTGTGGATCGACTGATTCTTGGCCCGTGACCCGAATACGGTATTGTTCATAGGGCTTGAGATCTGATGCCATCGGCTCACGATTGAGGTGTAGCCCCCCAGTGTAGAGATAGTTCATGGTGCGATGAGTCGCCGGGTCTTCTAATCGATGGTAGGTGGGCGCCTGAATACTGCGGCTGCGCTTGACAATTCCCTCCCGCGTGACGATGCGCCTCAGTCGCTCCGATAAATCCTCTGTTTCTTGCTCAGGAATAGCAGGCACCGCTGTCGTCACCTCGGTAGGTTCAACGTCGACCGGTGGCCTAGATAATGCCCCGTTACGCTCTGGTGAGGGTGCCACAGGCGGCTCCACCCGATCGGCAACGCGTGTCTCCTGAGCTATTTCTGCCTCTGCGGCCTGAACAACCTCAGGCTCGATAACATCTGGCTGGTTGCCTGAGACGGTGGCCTGAATGATCGTGGGGGTTTCCTTGTTGGGATCATCAATGATGAGCAAAGGCGGCTCCAGATTCTCCTCTGGATCTTTCACCTGATTGCCTTCAACTGTCTCCGGATCAGTCTGATCTTCAACGGCTGGGCTCAAGGTCACAAAGTCACTGGCAATGTAGGCAAAAGCCTGAGCAGGTGCCTGGATACCCAACCAACCGTCGGCTTCTGTCATCGGAGTCACCACATCATTTTGCATGAACTGTCCCACGGCCTGATGATTGAGCCCTGGTCCAACCCGTATATTCAGCCGGTTGACAGCAACCTTCCCTGTGGGCGCATCCACCAAATTGGCAGACACCCAAAGTGGGATGTTTTTGGGAATGCTGACGCGATACCAAGCTGATGGGCTTCCCTCTAGATTATCCTCATTAGCGACTGTCTCCAGAACCTGCAGCACTTCGCCAGTGTGAACTTTGGCAAAAGCTTCACTGTCGACAAGCGTCGGTCTGGTTCGTAAGTTGACCCGCTCACCCTGCACGATTCCCTCTTGAGCAGCCTGCAACCATGTGCCGGGCAGCCAGGCTACTAGGAGCAAGGAAAGACATGATATATGAGCAAAACACCTCATCAACCCAATAGAAAATGCTTTGGCGACAAAGTCAATCATGGACCCCAAATTCGCTCATTTTCAGCTCATAGGAACCATGCTCGAGCCTAGGAGGCAGCATGATGGGTGTTTTTGTAACATTTATGCTTTTTCCATGAATAGAGTGACGTCTAGAATGCCGCATTCCCTGGATGATATGAAACGGAGCCGCCATCGCTACCCAGATAGGTCCGAATTTGCCTTGATCGAACCTCTAGTAGTCACTGACATCATTGTGCTCTGCCAGGCCTGCTTTGACCTGCTTTTTCCAGGGCTAAATCCAAAGCCATGGGAATTCTCTGTATTTCCAGCCAGAAAGCCAATCAACGCCCAATCCTAACCAATTAAGTTTTATGAACACCCATTTCACCACGTCTTACCGGAAGGCATTCACCCTGATTGAACTCCTGGTGGTCATCGCCATCATTGCTATTTTGGCGGGTATGCTCCTACCGGCTCTTTCCAAAGCCAAATCCAAGGCCAAATCCATTCATTGTGTCTCTAATCTCAAACAATGGGGAATCATCTGGCAAATGTACACCGATGATAATGAAGGCAAGTTCAGTGACGGTGATGTAGGCTGGGCTCGAGGCGAATGGGTCGTTGCCTTGGCCGAGCACTACCGCGAAAAGCCCATGCTCTTGCTGTGTCCGGATGCGATCAATCGTCGTGCCGCAGGTAATTCACAAACCGAGATTAAGAAGCCAGTAGGTACCCCTGAAGCCCAATTGGCAGATTGGGGAGGCGCCCACACAGCTTATAATTTTCCCAATTTTGCCAATGATTACGAGGCCGGCTCAAAGTTTCTCATCAGCAGCTACGGCGGCAACAACTGGTGTTACAATGCAAAGACCGATATCCAGGGGCGTCGCAAAAAGGATCACTGGGCGAGTATGAATGTCACCGATTCGGTTTCAGAAATACCCCTATTCCTGGATGCCATGTGGCGTGGTGGCGGCCCTGATGATCGGATTGCAGCCAAGGATCAAGCCCCTGCCTACAACGGTCAGTGGTCTGGTTATGATAAGGAAACCATGCACTTTGCCATGGCCAGGCATGGGCGTGGGGTCAACGTGGCTTACTTTGATCATTCGGTTCGTAGCACCACCTCTCCAGGGCAATTGTGGACCTTGAAATGGCACCGCAGCTACAAACGCCACGGTATCGAGCGCACGAAGTCTTTCCCTGCCTGGATCGGTTACTAGGTCGAAATGCAAAATGAGATGCTTTGGGATGGGATGCTCACAATAAATAGCTTTTTTAAGCAAGCGGACATCAGGAACCTGCTTGATCCCACTGAAGCCCTGACTCTGACATAGCTACGTTTTGAATGCGAATGAGATTAGCGTAGAGACCGGCCTTGCTAATCAATTGTGTGTGAGTCCCCTGCTCCACCACCTTACCTGATTTGAGGACCAGGATCTGATCAGCTTGCTGAATCGTGCTCAGGCGGTGAGCGATTACAAATGAAGTGCGCCCCTGCATCAAGCGATCAAGGGCTTCCTGAATCAGGCGCTCAGTGACGGTGTCGACACTGGCTGTTGCCTCGTCCAGAATCAGGATAGGGGCGTTTTTAAGCAAGGCTCTGGCAATGCTAATGCGCTGTTTTTCGCCCACGCTCAACTTCACCCCACGCTCGCCGACATGAGCATGGTAGCCATCGGGCAGTTGACTGATGAAAGTGTGGCAATTAGCCGCCATGGCGGCTTGCTCTACCTCGGCAAAATCTGCCTCCAGCCGTCCATACTGGATATTTTCAAGTACCGTTCCATTGAAAAGGAAAGGTTCTTGAGAAACCACACTGATCTGAGAGCGCAGGGATGCGAGTTGAATCTCTCGGATATCCTGTCCATCGATGAGGATGGATCCTTTGCTAAACTCATAGAAGGCGGGCAGCAAGTTCACGATGGTTGATTTACCGGCTCCCGTTGGCCCGACCAGGGCGATCATCTCACCTGGAGCCGCCCTGAAGGTGATATGATCCAGCACAGGACGATCCTCACCATAGGCAAAACTAACTCCCCTGTATTCAACTTCTCCTTTGACTGGGCTGCAAAGTTTTTCACGACGCCCGGGGCATTCCACAGGTGCATCCAAGATATCAAAAACTCGTTCTCCAGCCGCTCTAGCCCCTTGCATCATCTGGTTGAGTGCGTGCAGCCGGCCAATGGGCTCGTAAAACAAACCAAGAAACAAAACAAAACTCACCAGATCCCCCACGCTCATGCTTCCCTCGATCACCAATCTTCCACCAATCCAAAACACCAAACCGGTTCCAAGGGAAGTCGCCAGGGCCATACTTGGGGAATAGAGAGCCCAGGCCTTCATGATCCCAAGCGAGCCCTGTCGAAGTTGTTCAGATCGATCAGCAAAACGCTGGTCTTCGTGTTCCTGCCGACAGAAGGCTTTGATCTGGCGCATTCCCTGCAAATTATCCATCAGCAGGGCATTCATGGCACTGGCGGCCTCTCGTTGACGCCGGTAGCGACGGTGGGCGGTCAAGGTGTAGAGCAGCGCCCCCCCAATAAGCAATGGGACCGGAATCAATGCCACCCAAGCCAGAAGCGGATTCATGGAGAACAGAAACACCAAAACACCCACCACACTTAGGATAGCAACCGTACCTTGCTCGGTCCCATCAATCAGGACGCGCTCAACATTATTGACATCCTCAATCACTCGAGTCATGAGGTCGCCCGATGCTCGCTGATCATAATATTGAACTGGAAGATGCTGGAGCCGGCGATAAACATCCATGCGCATGTCATAAATCACATGCTGTTCAAAATAATTATTGATGAGGATACGAAGGCAGTTGAAGGCCTCGCGCAGAACAAATGCCCCTATCAAGCTCCCCATGACCCA
>Ga0181571_10000828_pt1 | contig 21284 bp, 4 predicted proteins | sample 101ome_17_FD_132440 | JGI IMG/M metagenome (GOLD analysis project Ga0181571, IMG submission 132440) | Coastal salt marsh microbial communities from the Groves Creek Marsh, Skidaway Island, Georgia - 101407AT metaG (megahit assembly) | ecosystem: Environmental > Aquatic > Marine > Intertidal zone... | reverse complement strand
TCGCGCTCCGAGTCGCTGAGGTGATCCCTCGCCCTCAGGTCCTTCACGATTGCGTTCCAAGCCCTGGCGAAGTGCTGCCAACGGATGTCGGTCGCCTCGGTGAGAAAACCGGCGGGGTCGGCGCCGGTCGCGTCCGACGGGTCCTCGCTCTCCCCGGTCGCGTCGCGCGGCAGCTCGAGCACGACGTCGCGGCGGCCGATGAGGGGTTCCATGATGCCGACGCTGCCGTGCGCGGCGGACGAGGTGTCCTCCTCCGAGGCATCCTCGGTCCTGATAATCTTGGGCTTTGGCCACGCGCGGTTGAGGAGCTTGCCGCAGAAAAGCGCCGGAACGGAACCAAAGGTGCGGAGCAACACCGCCCAGTTCTGCGCGTGCGTGATTTTTCCGCGCCACTGAAGGAACACGGTGAACACGGTGGCGAAGAACGTGTACCACAGGAAGGTGTCGCAAAAGTACGTCGTCACCGCGGGAAGAGCCCTGACGGCGGTCATGATCCACATCAGCTCGACGGACGCGTGAACATCGTAGTACGCCTCGGGGAGCTCGCCCTCCACCTCCCGCCCGATCATGCCGAGCTGAGGGAGGTCGAGCGTGTTGCGCACGTCGAGGCCAGCCTTAGCCTGATAGTCAGTCACGAGGAAGCCATTGGAGAGGAGGCTGCGGCGACGGGACTTCAGCCTGACTCCGCTCTCGAGGTGGGAGGAGGACAGATCGAGATCATGAATGCGCGACTCGATCGGATCGAGCTCATTGGCTTGTTGTTCGACTGCGGGGGCTTCGTAGTCCGCATCGGCTTGGGTCTCGATGTCCGCCAGAGTTTCCGGCATCTTCACCGAGAATGAGTGCTCGTGACCGGAGACGAAATAGCTCTGCCTCGGCGTGAACCGCAGTGCGTTCATCAGCGCCTCTCCCTCGAGGTGGATACACGAGGTGTACTCATCGCTCTCCTTGTTCCAGCACAGATCGGGATGGTGCAGCGCCATCACCGCCTCTCTTAAGGGGCTGACGAGCAGGTAATGACCGAACGTCAGCTTCACCGAGAGCACCGTGATCCAGAAAAGCGTGTAAACAATCCGCTCCTTTATCGGCGTCGCGAGCTGCGTCGAGGATCCCATGTAAGGCTCTCGGCGCACAGGGGACGACGCCACCCCCGCGAAGGCCAGAGTGTACACAGCGGCGAGCGCCTGGAAGTAAGGTACGTGCCCGTCGCCGCGCCACCACCGCTCGGCGAAGTAAACCAGCGGCGTGACGGCAAACGCCACGCACCGAGTGACAGTCACCGCAACGTCGGCGCCGGGTTCCTTGGGCAGGTTTCTGAAGTGAAGCGAGGCTACCTCGGCGAGCAGCTTGACGACGGAATGTGTGATGACCGCGGTGGACACGTACTCCCAGTTGATGGTGTTTCCTGCGAACACGTACGCCGCGGAGAGGTGGAACGCGACGGCGTGGAAGAGGAAGACGGTGTTGAAGTTGACAAACATGCTCATCCAGCCGGCAACCTCCTTGTGGGTCTTGAAGAACACGCCAGAGAGCGCCGCGGCGGCGCCCTGGGGGTGCGACGAGGCCCGTTGGAGGAACGCTCGAAGATGCGCGTACATCCGTGACTCCATTGGGAGCGGCCGCATCTCCTCTGGGACCGAGACCTCGGACTGGACGCGGCCGTCCTCATGGGGCATCATCACGGCGAACCGTTCCGGGATCCAAAAAAATTCGTTGAAATCGTCGTACATCACCCTGTCCTCGATTGGGGCGCTGGCCCGGCCCTGTATCTCCCTTTGCAAGAACTGATAGAGCGGCCGGACGATCGAGTTCAGGTAATCGTCCTTCGCGTGCGGCATCTTGCATCCCGCCACGGGTTTGGCGAGCACGAGCTGGTCCCCGACGGGCTCCTTGTCAGTCATGGGGCACGGCGCGGGCGCACGGTCCTCGAGCGTCACCGCACACATGGCAGCGTGGAATATGAAACACATAGCCTCGGGCGCGTGCCTGAGGTTAGCACTCTCGCCGTACAGCAGGAACCACAGGCACAGTTGGTGCAGTCTCGCGTTGTGCGTCACCGCGGATTTGTGTTCCCTGCTGCCCTTCTCCCACAGGCACAGGCCGTCGGCATCGGCGGTCATGAACGTCGCCAGCGTGAATTCTTTGGCGCGATCGCGGCGGGCGCCAGCTGCGCCGGCGTCGAGCCAGCTGTCATCGAGGGAGCCGGTTGCCTTGGCGCGGTCCAGCATCCCGGTGTACTCGCCCCAGTGGATGTAGTTCCTGAACACCCTCGCGTGCAGGTCCGCGACGGTGGCGCTGAATTGGGCTTCAGTCTCGAAGCCCCTCGCCGCCTCCGCCCTCGCGTCCATGGCGTTGCACAGCCAGTGCGACAGCGACTCGATCGAGTTGGCGAGGTTGGACGGCACCTCCACGGGCTCGTCCGTGAAGGTGCTGTCCACGCAGCTCTTCTGAAAGCCAAAGTTAGTGGCCAGCGACTCGGCGATGGGCCGAAGTCGCGCGGCGACGCGGGCCTTCCTCTCGTCGGGAATTTCCGGTCCGGGTTTGCACAAGTCGTCGTCGAGGCCCGGAGCACACGTCGGAGCCGGCCTCGCGAATTTGACTGTCACCGCCCTCAGCCCCAGCACCCCGCGCGCGAAGTTGCGAAAGCGAAGGTAGCGTCGTCTTGCCGTCTTGGACGCGCTCGCCGCGTTGATGCTGGCGATGACCCGTCGCCGCCGCATCTCGACGCCGAGCACGGCGGCGTACGCCCCGTTGAAGAGAATTTTCCCGTGAAGGTAGGAAATCGGCAGCAGGGAAATGGTGAAGAGAATCGCGTGCAGCAGCAGGCCCTGCACGATGTCAACCTCTCGCAGCATCGCATCTGCGAAGTGACGCACCGCCAGTGCGACGGGCCTCGCGCCGCGCAGGCGCGTGGCGTCGCCGACGATGGAGGCGGCACCCACCAGGATGCACACGGCGAAAAATCCAGAGCAGAAGAAGACCACCCTGTTCGCGAAATTCGTCGAATCGATCGAGTCGGCAAAGAGCTGCGAGCAGAGCAAGTGGTGGAACACGACGAGGGCCAGCTTAACGACCAGGCCGTACGCGAGGACGAGGCAGTGCCTGTCCACCACCGTGAGCCGTGGCATGGCCCTCGACGCGAAATTGAGCACCCGCTTGGGCCACATGAACAATGGCGATGTCGCCCAGTAGCACATCACCGAGCACACAATGCCGGCGACGGCGGCGGTGAGCACGATTATGCCGCGGAGCGTGGGCTTGGCGATGTTCTCGTCGATTCGCAGCGCCGCACAAGATGCCATGAGCAGAACGACGGGTACGGGAAGCACGCGGTAGACCACAAAGTCGAACTTTGCGTGCGTCGGCATCGCTCGCAGCGCGTGTAACCTCTGCTGATTCCAAACCAGCCACGAACCGGATCCCTCCACCCTCGGTTTGCCGTCGAGCCCGAAATCAAGCCAGCACGCCCATTCAGTGAAACCCCGCCAGGTCATCCCCTCTTTGAACGACTGAGGGTGGAACAACCACGGCGCTAGGCTCAGGCACGTGATCGCGAACCACACGTGCCAGGTTGTCATCACGAAAACGTACATGGGCCCGAACCGGGACAGAGCTGTGAGCATGATGACATAAGCAGCCATCTCCGCACTGGGAGTTATGTGGCTGACTGCGTACCGCGTGTACAGGCTGACGAAAGAGTGCCGCATGCGCATGCCGCGGCGCGTCACCTGATACAACGCCTTACCCGAGGTCACCGTGTGGTCGATGGCGTACCCCCTGGTTTTGGCGATGAACATGTTGAACACGTGAGCGCCAGCAAGTGCATGCTGAAAAAATCGGGTGAACATCTTTGCGAACCCGCCATCAAGCCAACCCTCCAGCATGGACGGCCAGGCCATCACCAGCGTCGCCTGGATCATCCACTGCGACGGATAGAGTACCTCTGTGCCGGGCTCGTCGTGGAATCCGACGGAGTCGAAGGCGTCGCCCGCGCTGAAGAAGGTCTCCACGTGCAGCATCGCGATCATGAGCTTGCAAACGACAAACGCAAAGAGTGACGCAAAGAGCATCCACTCGGTGAAGAAGATTCCAGCGCTGGACTGAAAGAAGGAGAGCATCCGGAACAGGTCGAGGTTCTTTGCGAGGCGGTGGAAGTCGCGGCTAATGAGCTGCATGCCGTTCCCCGACGAGATCTTGAAGTTGAACTGGTTGGTTCCGTCGAAGGAAACCTCCCGCGCCTTGCCCACCATCTTGAATCCAAGGTACTTGACCCGCCCGCCGCGGAGCATCAGGTTCATCCCGCCGAAGATATCCTCAGACAGGTGCAGCTGCTTAGAAGCCTTGGACACCCCGCCTTTCCCGCGCACCCACGTCAGGTCCCAGACGTCGGGGTGCCCGTAGTGGAAGCGCACGTTGAGCGGCTTGGCCATGAAACGCTGCACAATTGTCCCGAAAACCTGCTCGGAAAGCGCCGCAAACGACGCGACAGATCCGCTTCTGTCAGTGATCATCTGCTCGGGGAAGCCGACGAGCCTGGTGTTTCCAACGAACTGCGCCAACACGTTGCGCAGCTTTAGTGCCTCCGCGAGGTGCGCGTCCTGGTTCATGTCGATGGTCTGCACGTACATCCCCGTCGCCAGCGCCATGCCGAGATTCTGGTTCTCGGGTTTGCCCTCGCCGACGATGGCGTGGCCGGGAAGTCGGATCCGGTGCGACGAGACGATGCCGACTGGTGCGCCCCTCGCGTCGAATGCCGCCCTTCGATGCGTCATGTACCATCGTACCCCTCCCGGACGGGCGATGCCGTCTTCGGGTATGGTCCTCTCGTCTTCGTCCTCGAAGTGTGCGGTGACTATGCTCATGTGGGGGAAGGTCATGAGGAGCTCGTCCATCTGGTCGTCCTTCTCCTGGTTCCCTTCGGAACCGTACACCTGCGCGCAGACCAGGTGGTTATACTTGGCGGCAACGAGGGGCTCGATGTCGGACTCTGGAACGCCCTCGAGCCTCGCAAGTACGCGCGTCGCGTCGGCGTACGACGCCATGCCTCGAACAGTTCGCATGAGCGTCTGGCTCCGGCCGCTGGCCCACCGGCAAATTTCACCGAGAGTTTTGTGGTCCTCTCCACGGTTTGACGAGAGTTCGTCGAGCAAACCGTCGTAATCCTGCTGCGGGAGACGAATCTTAGTGCGCTGGAGCATCGCGCTCCACTCGTACGGCATCATGCTGATTATGAAGCGGAGCGTCGACACGCTTTCACCGTCAATCGTCGTTCGCAAGTCGTCGACACTGTACGTCACCTCCTCCTTGTACATCGGGGTTAGCGTCACCATTGAGGGGGCGCGGGCAACTGGCGCGCCCCTCGTCAACTGGGGATCCGTGAAAGATTCGAGGAAGAAGCGCAGAACGTCCCTTGCCTCCGCGCTCGAAGGCTCCGCGGCAGGATTGGACGTGGACAGAGCGACGAAGACGTGTTCAACGGCGGTGCGACCTGGAAGAGTTGCCAGCGCGGGAGCCACGAAATTTCTCGCGTGATCCGAATCGTCAAGCCTTTCGAGTCGCAGAATCGCGCGCAGGCGGTCAACCAGCTTTCGCAGAAGGGCGTTACACTCCTTCCCGGTGTCATCCTCGAGGTCCCGATCGTCTGCGAGCTTCACGAGTAAGAGACGCATCGCGCTGTCGATAGCGCGCCTAACAACAGCCGCCTGGGGGATGAAATTTCTCAATTCGTCTGGCGCGTTTTCGTCCACCGCAAGCGCTGATTTCAGCGCGGTGAAAACCGTGAGCGCGTGGCCCCTCAGGGCCAACAGGTGATCCGCGGCGGTGGCCTGTCGCCTCGCCGCCGCACACGCGACCAGATCTGCCGTCGCTTTGAGCGTGTCTGCGAGCTCCGCCCTGAGTTCACCGTCACAAACCCCGAGGACGGAGACAAAGATGAATGTCACGAGGTCGACAGTCTGGTTCACGACGGACTTTAACATGTCGTAGTCCATGTTGACGTTGCGCGACGCGCCGTGCTTGCTAAACACCGGCGCCGTGACCATCGCGGGGAACATGAGGTATGCGCCCGCGCCGCCCCGCGCCGGTGCACCGGCGAAGAACGCATCGATCGCCGCGCCACGAAGCCTGCGAAACACCAAGAGGGAAACTTCCTCATCCGAGAGCAGGTCCCGGTCGCGGAGTGACCGGACCACCTCGTTCCAAGCCCTGGAGAACGTGCCCCAGCCCTCGGCGACAGCCTCGGGGCACATCACGGTATCGACCGACGGCTCGACGCGGTCACTCACGGCTTTCGTCAGGATCCGAGCCTCGAACGCGGCAACCTTGGCGGGTAGGTTTCTGATAACCTTTGACCAGCCGTCGGCGACGCCGCGCCATCGAAGCCTGTCAAAAGCCGACGCAAATCCCAAGACGGCGAGGTAGTAAAAGAAGGTGTTGCAGTAGTACAGCATCAGGTTGGGCAGCCACCGCTCGAAAAGCATGAGCGCCTTGTACGCGTACCGGCGGAACAGGCGCAGGCCCTGTATGAGCGCCAGGGGGAGCGAGTCGGTGTAATCGTACGCGTCGCAGTCCTCGCCGGCAAAGTTGTAGTTCCAGCAGAACAGATCAATCTGCATGATGGCGCGGCTGGGTAGCACGAGCGCGTGAACGATGAACACGTAGTCCATCGCGAACTTGATAGCGAGGATGACGAGCCAAAAGATGACGTACGCTCGCCTGTCGCTGGGATCGTCGACGGCGAGGTCACCCCTGCTCCGCTTGCCGACGAGGTCCGACTTGGACTTGGGCTTCCCGGTGACGTACTCGCCGCAAATCTCGGTAAACGAAAGCATCAGATACGGCGCGCAACCCAGGCAATATGCCTCGGCGCTCAGATACCCTCCCGCGACGAGTACGGACGATGCAATCAGACCCATCGCGACGCTCGCGCGAACAGCGCTCACCGCACGGTTCCACAGCAGCTCCTGCTCGTGAATGAAGAGGCAGTGAATCTCCAGAGTCAGGTTGCAAGCCGCCGCCGTGAGACCAGCGCTGAAGAAAAGGTGAGGGTGGCTGAACCCCGCGAACGCGTGCACCACGAGAAGGTGGAAGCACACGGACAGGAAGGTAAACATGCGGTGAAAGTTGCAGAAAACCATACCCCAGCCGACGTGCTCGCGGAAGGTTTTCTGGAACACCGCGGCGAGTCGACCATCGCGGTGCTTCACGGCGCTGGAAGTACGCAAAAAGTGTCTGTACCTCGCGTATGCCGAAGCCGCGCCGTGGAACGTGGGCTCCGATCGAAGCATCTTTTGCATGGACACCTTGTCCCAGAAGAACTCATTGATGTCGTCGTAGCCGACGCGCGCGTGTAGCCTCTTGGTGAGGGTCATGGACTCGGTGATTGCGCCGTGAAACGGAATCACAACGCTCTCCACGAAATCACCCTCGGGTAATCCCCCGCCGGTGTTCCCCCCAGGTGACCCCGGCACGGACAGCTCGGCGTTCATGCTGAGCGCCAGGGCCGCTCCACCGTTCGTCGGTGACGGTGCAACGACGGAGCATGCCGCCACGTGGTATGTGAAGCTCAGCATCTCCGGCAGCAATCGGCAGTTCGCAGCCTCGACGTAGATCATCTCGAAGAGCACGATTTGGCACAGCCTCGTGTTGTTGATGAGCACCCTGTCGTCGTTGGCGTGGTTCACGTGCGTGGAACCCAGCGTGGGCGGCGCGCCTCGCGGGGAGAGATCGTCGAATTTCGTGTGCTCCAGCCATCGCTCGTATCCCGCGAACGTACGCTCGTGCAGCTTCGTCACGGCGAACCGAGCGGATGGGCCCTTGGCGCAATCCGCGCCCTGCCCCGCGTTGGGCGACTCCGCGAGCTGCGTCATGTTCCAAAGATTCTTGGCCATCTTGTCGACCACGAGCTCGCGTGTGGCGCCCGGCACGTCCGGATCGTCTGCGTTGGACGCCCTGGATTGGAACCCGAACATGCCGCCGATGTTATCGGCGATTGGCCAGATCCGCCTTCGCCACGCGTCGATGCCTTTTTCGATATCAGAGTCGCCCGTGGGGGGCGGGCCGGGTCGAGACAGTCTCGGGCCGTCGCCCTCCGCATCCGACGACGCCGCCGGCTCGCGACACAGCTGGACCTCCGGCGCGGCGCAGAGTCGCAGCTCGCCGCTGGCGAGGATGTCGGACGCCGCGAGCTTCGCGGATGCTTCATCCGGGGATGCGGGAGTGGCCAGGTACTTTGCCAGGGGGAACCCGGCGCGAGCGAGCGAGACCATCGCATCCCGGAACCACCGCCAGAGCTGCTTCCGCTTCATCATCAGCGCCACCACGACGTACAACACGGCGAAGGCCACGAGGACGGTGTGAATCTCAACCTCGAGCTTCATGGCGTCGATCTGCTCCTGCTGCGGACAGCTGGTGTCCCCGGGTTGCACGAATCTGTTTGACTCCGAGGTGACGTAACCAACCACATCAGCCGCAATCTTTGGAGGCGCCGGGCACGTCCTCGGGCTCACCTTATGAATCTGACCCATCGCGTGGCACGTCATGAACGTGCTCTGCAGCGCGCTCTCGATCGGATTGATCACGCCCGGCGGGTGGTGGAGCATGGCCGTGAAGTTCTCAAAGTTGGCGTAGGCTGGGATGGATTCCCCGGGTCTGAGGTCCAAACCGTGAAACGCCTCCGCCTCGACCCGCGTGAACGTCTCCATGGTCTTGCGGACGTGCGCCTTCATCGCGCGGCCGCAGTCGGGGAACTCCACCGGGTCATAAGGTACCTCATCGGGATGCTGGCTCATGAACGGCGTGCAGCTACCGCCGTCGGCCCACAGCATCTTGAGCGCAAAGTAAGCGGCTCTGGGCCGGAGCAAGTCAACCTTGTTGATCGAGCATCGTTTCTTGACTGCCATCAATCCGAACCACTCCTCGTTGACGTAGAGATCCGGCTGTGTCGGCGAGGCGTAGCCGCACGGGGAGTGCAGATACTCCTTCAGCGACGGGCACACGCGAGTCACCGTCGGCACGCGCGGGTCCGTCGTGGGAACCGGCGTCACGCTCTTACCCTTCCACCACTCATCCACCCAGGACATAATCGCGCCGCCGCTGAGAAATCGCTCACCGCAACCCGCAGCGCACGTCGTCGCGTGGCGCTCCAGATCCTCCACCATGCTCACCAACCAGTCGGCCTGCGACACCTCGTCCTCTTCACCCATCGTATCGTAACCGTTGGAACCCTCCAGTTTGGGGTTGAGGCTGTATGCGTCAACGCCGTACTCGGTTATCACCAGCGGCCTGTTCGACACGTCGTGAAAGCGCTGAAACAGACCCATGGGCGCAAAGTACCTGCGAGTGTACAGGTTCACGCCCCAGAAGTCCAGATGTTTCATGTACCGATCGGACGCCTTGATCCAGGCCGCCGCGCCCCACGTGTCTTGCCCGACGAGGTGCTGTTTGGTGGCGGGGAGGTTCACGTTTGCGAGAGCGGTGCCACACAAAATGCCCTCCTCCTTCACCACCTCGCACAGGCCGTCCACAGCCTTCATGAGCTTCTCCACGGAGTTTCCGAACTGGCACTTACCGATGCCGAAGTTCTCCGCGAGGTCCTTGTCGCACGCGAAGAGGTTCCAGGGCCCGTTGAGCTCGTTGCCGACAATCCACGCGATGACCGCCGGGTGCCTCGCCGCGCGAATGAGACTCTTAATCTTACCCTTGGTCTCCTCCATCGACTGCGGCGTATCGAAGAAGGACTTCGTCCCGTCCTCGAACCCGTACCCGACCACGACGCTGATACCGTACCTTTGGCACAGGTCGAAGAAGTGCGAGTGCCTGTGCGAGTGCTTGAGGGTGTATATCCTCAGCGTGTTCACGCCCGCGGCGGCGATGAGCGGTATGTCGCGTTCGTATATCCCCGCGTACTCCGACGTGAAGAAATCCCCGTACGGCTCGAACCAGTCGGGGTCCCAGCCCACCGGAATCGGGGAGTAGCACAGCGCGCGCATCAGCCACGGCTCGCCGTCCAGATACAGCGTCCGCCCCAGCCTTCGGAGCCGCCCCGTGTCCTCCGTGAAGTTCAGCGCTCGGGGGCGGATGAACTTGGTCTCCAGCCGGGCGCGCCCCGACCTGGTGCGATACTCCGTCTCCGCGTCCACCTTCGCGGGGTCGTACGGCTGCGCGTCCCTGCCGCCGCCGAGGCCGTTCTCCTCGGCCTCCCTGTATCCCCGCCTCATCACGTCCAACAGTTGGTCGTCGGCGCGGGCCCTCGATCGTCGTGCCGTCTTCTTCTCGTCGCGACCGAAGCCCCAACGCCGGCGGGTTTTCGTCCCCGACGACGCCTCGCGCGCCCCGTCGGACCACGAAAAGTCCGTCGTGACGTCCCCGCCGAGGCTCTCCCGCAGCTCGTCGAGGGTCATCGACCCGTCCCCTACCGCATCGTTCCCGTCGCGGGTCCCGCCGGATCGATGAACCCGCCGACCGGACCCGAGCGGGGCGAACCCACCCGCGGAGTTCCGCCGCTCCGCCGGGTGTCTCTCACGCGCCGCGGGTGAACCCAGGTTCGCGAGCCCCGGCGACGTCATCCGAGCCATGTGGCCCACCGCCCCCAGCATCATCACCACGATGCCCGAGAGCAACGCCAGCAACACCGCGCTGGCGGCCACCATGCGGCCGAAGCCGCCCTCATCCCGCGAATGCGCTCTTCCCCTCATGACTACGGAGGGGCTAGCCCGCCTCGAAGACCGTGGTCGCGCCCCGCGGTTCAAACACCGAGCGGGGGAGCCTCCACGACGTCCACGAGAGCCGGGCTCCGAGAGAAATGCGGTTACGACAACGGGCAAGTTGCGTTTAGCGTTACGGAGTGCAATTGCGATCATACTGAAAGCTCGCTCGTATTTCGAGGGAGTTAGCGCGACACGTCACTGGACGCGACGTGTGTTTCAGTCACGAACCCTCGACACGCAGCCGCGATGTAACACCAAAATTTCCAAATTTTCAGAGCCGGGCGTTCCCAAGCGTTTCGCGCCACTGCAGGAGGAGGAACCGAATCACGCGGCCCGACGCACAACACCTCGCAGCCCGCACGGGTCGAGGCTGTCAACTCGCGAGGGCGTCGCGAGGATACGCATCGGGTCGGCGTACCCGATCGACTCATCGGTGCATCCGAGTCGTGCACCGAGCCCGTGGGGTTCGCCGGTCCCCACTCGTGCGATGCGCGGCACCGCCCGCGGGATGATGACCGCCACCTGCCTGGCCGCGGCGTGCCTGCTCGCGCTCGCCGCCGGCGCTCACGCCGAGATGCACCCGCAGCTCGCCGGCATGAACACCGTCCACACACACGGCGATACCGGCGTCGCGAGCCTGCACACCGCCCGCCCCATCGCGGAGGCCGTGCTCGGCAGCGAGGACGCGCGGGCGTCGGACGACCCGACGTCTGAGCACGGCGCGGGCGGGGATCTGCCGCAGGCTGAGCTGGGCGCGGGCGCAGCGGACTTTGCGTCCAGGGTCTCCCCGGACTTCGAGGCGTTCGTGCAGACGCACAAGAAGGCTGGACACACCTACTGCCCCGGCTCGAGCGCCGGCGTGCCCTGCATCGAGGCGATGCGCAGGTGAGCGCCCTCGCGCGGCCCCGCGCCGAGTGCCCCGCTCCCAATCTTGTTTTTTCCCAACACCCGCGCCCCGACTCGTCCGAACCTCGACGAACTCGCAACCCCGATTCGACGATTCCACTCACGCGATTCGCTCCTCCCCGACGGCCTCGTATCGCGCAGGGAGCTGAGCTTCCTGGAGAACAAGGCGCTCATCGAGCGGCACAACTCTCGCGGCGACTCCACCTTCAAGCTCGGTCTCACCCCCTTCGCGGATGTCTCCCCGGAGGAGTTCGTGTCGGAGCAGCTCACCTACACTCCCGCCAAGTCAATGCGCGACTTCGTCGCGCGCAGGCGCTCCGATGCTCTCACGCGCGCCTCCGACAAGGGCGTGGGCCAGACGGTCGGCGGCGTGATGGGCGAGGTGTCGCGGGGCGCCGGCAGATTGGGCGCCGCCGCGAGGACGGAGGCGGAGCTCGGCGCCAAGTACCCGCGCAACTTCGACTGGGCGGACGTCCCGGAGGTGATGGGTAAGATCCACACGCAGGAGACCTCGTGCGCGTCTTGCTGGGCGTACACGTCCACGGACACCATCGAGGCGATCGAGGTCATCAGCGGGCGTCGCAAGAAGCACGTCGAGCTCAGCGCCGAGCAGCTCATCAACTGCGACAACTACGACAGCGGGTGCAACACCGGCAACATGTTCACGGCGTACGAGTGGATCCACGAGCACGGCGGGCTGGCCACCGCGAGGGCATTCCACGGCGCCGCGGGGCTCCTCGCTCGCGCGGAGAGCGCCGCCATGCTCGGCGCGGGATCCGGCGCCGCGCTCGGTTCGTTTCGGGAAAAAGTAGCCGCCGTTCGGGAAAAAGACGCCAAGGCGCTCATCGATCAGGCTCGCGACGAGGGCAACCTCGGCGAGTTCGGCGTGTTCTTCGAGGAGTCGCTCGGCGCCGAGGAGGAGAAGCGCGTGCTCGACAGCATCGAATCCGGCCTGGGTTCCACGCACGGCAACTGCCCGGCGAACATGAACCTCCAGGACAGGGTTTACGGCTACTGCGAGCTCAATTTTGACGCCGGCGAGGCTGCGCTCATGGAGGCCGTCTCCAAGCAGCCCGTCGCAGTTGGAATCAACGCCAACAAGATATTCCAGCTGTACGCGTCGGGTATCATCCGGTCCTCCGACTGCGGGCCCGCGCCGCACACCCCAGACTCCGAGATCATGGCAATCAACCACGCCGTGGTCGTTACCGGCTGGGGCGAGGAGATGGTCAAGGGCGAGCTCATCAAGTACTGGATCCTCAAGAACTCCTTCGGCGAGAACTGGGGTGAGCATGGGTACTTCAAGCTCGAGCGCGGACCGGACACTGTGGACCAGGAGGGCTTCGGCACCTGCGGCCTGTACTTTGAATCTGTGTACCCCATCATTGACGAGGATGCCAACGAGGACTCGTGCATCAAGGGCTCGACCTTCAGATCCAAGTATTACTCCGCCGCGTACGCAAACGCGGGCCTCGGTAAGTCCTCCACGGTGAACATGCGCGATTTTACGTCCGCGAAAGCGAGCACGGGCGTCGGGCAGGTCGCGGTGATGCTCGTGGGATTCGGGTTTGTGACTGGCATCCTGGTGGTGTCTGTGTTCTTGGCTGTTCGAGCGGCGAGGAAGACGCTCACGAGGGGAACCGAGGAGGAGCCCCTGCTGTGATTGGTATATACATTAGCAGTTGACCGCATTGGCAATATGTAAATGAGACTTTTAGACGATGAACCGATTACTGTTGGTCTTCTGTTAAGCGCTACATAATGCGTTGTCCGGGGTTGACACTAGGCGTGGCAACCCCGGGGAAAAGAATCTTGCTAAAATTTGCCTCACCGCCGAGGCTGGGAAGGGCCATGTTTTCACCCCTTAGATGCTGTTCATATCGTCCTCGACGTCCTTCAGCGCGTTACTTGCCAACCTCGTGATGTACGCCCCGGTCAGGACGGTGAATCCGAATCCCGCGGCTATCTGTGCGAGATGCGAGTCAGCGCCTGCCGAGCCCCCTCCAACCTCTGCCATGGTCCGTCCCACAGCGCCGGCGCTAACATAGGCAAACGTTCCCGGAAGCATCCCCAGCCAGCTGCCCGCGACGTACGGCCACAACTTGACGGACGTCAGGCCGTAGAGGTAGTTGCTGAGCGCGAAGGGGAGCAGCGGCGATAGGCGGAGGAGGCAGACCACTCGGAAGGAATCTTCCCCAATTGCTCGATCGATCGCGGCAAACTTGGGGTTCTCGTCAGCGATGGCCTTGACCCTGTCCCTCAGCGCGTATCGCGCGATGAGGAACGACGCGGTCGCCGCCGCGGTGGCCGATACGCTCACCATCGCGGTTCCCTGCGCGGGTCCGAAGATGAGCCCCGCCGCCATGGTCAGCGGGATTGCCGGCACGGCGAGAATCTCCAGTCCAAGGTAGAGGAGCATGAACGTGGGGGGACCCGCGGCGCCCATGGAGTCGACGTAACCGGTGAACCAGTTGAGAAATTCCGTGATATTGTCCTTGTAGGCGACGCCGAGGCCGATGAGCGCCGCGAAGCCGATCATTGGGAGCGCGGCGAGCGCGCCTGCGGATATGCCATTTTCTTGCGCATTATTCCCTTCCTCCGGGTACTCCCTGGCGACTGCCGCAGAGACGGCCGCGGGCGCCGTATCGGGCGCCTCAAGCGACGGCTTCGTCCTTGTTTTCATGGAAGACTCCGACGGTCCTCCTGCGGAGCATCGCGTCATCGGCGTGGTGACGCGGCGTCGCCGGTGCGCCCCTCCTGAGCGTGCGTCGAGCCACGACAGCGTGCGGTCCCCTCGTCGGTGGGCCGCCATGCGGCCGACCCGCCAACGCGCGGCCGCGCAGGAGGCTCGCGCGGCGACCGGCGGCCGCGCCGCGGTCACTGAGGACGACGCGACGCACTGCATCGCCTCTTACACCGTCGCCCACGCGTGTTGCTATGGCCGCTGCCGGCCGATGCTGCGGTGACTCACCTTTCGCCAGGGCACCTCTCTCTCGACCAATCAGCGTGCGTTTCCGGGCACTGATCGATGGTCGCAACGATCGAGAACCGTCGACTCCGATCTCTCCTCCTCAGATGTTTTTATGAGTAACTTTTCATAGGCGCTTGGGCCGACGCGGCTCACGCGGGCGGCGATGACCCGCGCGGCGCGAAGAAACGATATATCGGCACCCCCGCCTCCTCCGAAGCCTTGCGCTTCGTGACCCTCCCGCTCCCGTCGCTCGCCGTCGACGCGGCGCCCGCGGACGACGCCGACGCCTCCCGGCCGGCGCTTCCCCCTCGCCGCCGAGCCGCCGCCCCCTCCTCCTTCCGCCGCCGCCGCCGCTCGGCTTTGGCAGCCTCCCGCGCGGTCTCCGCCGCGTACCTGCGCCGCGCGGCGTACTCGAGGAGCACGCGCGAGCTCCACTCCGTCGTGGACGCCACGCGTGAAACGGTTTTTGAAACGGTTTTTGCCCCGTCTTTCGTCCGTCCCGGCTCGTCGTATGCATCGTCGGAGTTTGTCGCCGCGGAGGACGGGCCGTCGTCGCCTCGGTCGAATGCGTCGTCGTCGTCGTTAACCGCCGCGTCCGCCGCGCGCAGTGCCGCGGCCCCCGCGGCCGCCAGCTCGGGCCCGTCCTCTACCACGTCCCACGCCTCGTCCATGCCGGCGATCGCGTCGAGCTCCGCCCGCTCTTCCCGTCGCTCGTCGTCGTCGTCGACGTTTGCCGGCGGGATCGGCGGCGGCGGCGGTCGAAGCGCCGTGATCGTCTCGTTGTCACCCGGGGCGGGCCCCAAGGAGGCGCCGAGGGGGATGAAGGGACACGCCCACCTGGGTAAGGGTCTCGGATGGCCCGTGTGCGGCTCCCACGATCTGACGCACACCGCGCGGTTGGCGAAGCTGGAGGCAACCTCGGCGCGTGACATACCCCTGCATATGCTGGCAACCGACGACCCGAGATAGACGGACACGGTGGGAAGCATCTCGAGCTCCGCGGCGGCGACGAGCTTGGGCCTCACCGCGGTTTCCGCGTCGAGGAACACCTCGTTCGTCTGGAAGAACGTGCCGTGCAGCGGAAACTTGCCGTTCATCGCCGCGCGACACGGGACCATCACCGTCAGCGGGACCGTCTCCCGGCCCGTCGACTCGGACGCGATCCTCGCCGCCGCCGTCGCGGACGGCAGGCCGCACCGCACCGCCAGGTAGTACCCCACGTCCAGCTCCGGCGCGCGTTCCAGCAGGGACGCCGGTACCAGGTCCGAGGTGAGCGACCAGGCCTTCAGCTCGTGACGAATGCGGGACATGTTCGGCGGCGGGGGGCGCGTCGCGAGCTGAAGCGGAGAAGCGGCGATTGACGCCGCGACGGTGGCGGCGTGCGCGGCGAATCCTCTCGCCTCCGCGGATAGGGTCGCCGCCATGCACGCGTCCGAGGTGGGATCGTCCTCGATGTCGTGAACCCCGCACGGCGTCTCCTCGACGACGATCTCGTTGTCCACCGTGACGTTATACGCCCCGTCTTTCACCACCGAGTCGGGGTTGTCGAACGGTCTGTTGAAGTTGGGGTCCATCGCGTTGCGAGCCGCGGTGATGAGCGCGAACGCTCGATCAGCCCTCGGATCCGCGCATTTATCCGGGTGAACCGCCCTACACAGCCTCTGGTGCGCGGCCTTTGCGGTGAGAAAGTCCGCGCCGGGGTCCAGCCGGAGCACCGCGGCTGCGCCGGACGGGGGCTTGCCGCCCTTCTCCCACGACCCGCCGACCCGCATGATCGCGTCCAGAGTCTCCTCGAGGGTCTCCGGGGTGGACGCTCTCGGGTCATCGCGGATCGCCTCGAGGATCTCGTTTGTGACGTCGAGGTGCGACGGCGGCGTGGGAGGCGCCGGGTTCGACGGCGCGGGCGTCACCGGCGAGAGAGGAGGGGAGGCGGTTCCGGCGGCTGCGGCGGCGGCGGCCGCCGCCGTCGCCGCCGCGGTGCCAATCGTGTCCTGTCTCGCCTTCTTCGGGTCCGTCTGGTGCTTTCCCCCCGAGCTCGCGTACTCGCACATGTCTCGTAACGGGCACGCCCTGCAGTTTGGCGTCCGTTTCTCGCAGAACACCTTACCGAGCGTGATCATGTGGTAGTGGAGCTCGAACAGCGTCTGTAACCCGAAGCTGTTCAATCTCTCCCTCAGGAACGTGTACACGGCGGGCTCGGGCGCGTACTCGGCCAGCTCCTCGAGCGCCTGTTCGGTCTCCAGGGGGACCCACCCGAGCCTCGCCATGATTCTGCCCACGTTTACGTCCACGGGGAAGTCCGCGCGGAATAAGGAGAGGAGCGTGATGCACGACACGGTCTTGACCCCGAACCCCTCAAGACTCAGGAGGTAACCCCGGGCAATCTCCACGGTGCAGTTCCGCATAAACTCCAGCGAGAGCTCCCCTTTGCGCTCGTCGTGGATGCGTCGGAGTATGCGCTGGATCCGTCGCGCCTGCATGAAGTGCATGCCGCGACACCGGATGCATTCCACCACGTCCCCAAGCGGCGCGTTCATCACCGCCCTCCAGTCGATCATGTCGTAGGTGTTCTCGGAGCGCGGGCACGGGTCCTCAGCCTCGAGCGCCCGCGCCGCGAGCGCCGCGCGTTCCTCGCGAATCCTCTGCGCTTTCGACTTTTTCTCGGGGACCGGCGGTGGCGGCGGCGGCGGCGGCGGCTCCGGGGATGGTCCGGCGTCGGACGGCGCGAAGATCGCGACGGGCGCCGGAGGTTTCTCCGCTTCCGGCTCGGCCGATTCCGATTCGGGCGGCGGAGGTGTTTCGAAGCCGAGACGCGAAACCCGCTCGTCCATGAACGTCGCCGCGCCGGTGGCGGCGGTGACGAGCTCCCGAGTCACCGGCTCCTCGGTCACCGGCTCCTCGGGCACCGGCTCCTCGGTTACCGGCTCCTCGGTTACCAGCTCCTCGGTTACCGGCTCCTCGGTCACCGGCTCCTCGGTCACCGGCTCCTCGGTTACCGGCTCCTCGGTCACCGGCTCCTCAGTCACCGGCTCCTCGGTCGGCTGCGGCCCCGCGGATGGTCTCGGAGGCGAATCGAAGGGATCCGCGTTTGGCCCGTCAGTTTCGACGTTACCCGGCGGCGGGCTCCGCTCTCGAGCCTTGTGTCTCCCGAGGTAGGTCCCGGGCCCTGGAAACTTCGCCGCAAGATTCATGATAGCCGACGAGGACAAAACATCAGACACGTTTTGAGTGAGCAAGGCGCCGAACACGCTGTCCAGCACGCTTCCGCCCCACGCGTCAATCTTCAACCGTCTGTCCCCAAGCGCGGTCCTCGCGCGCGCCAGGAACATACCCGTCTTCCGCGCCCACTCCAGCCGCTCATCGCGCCCGAACACGATCATGTCGAGGTCTTTGCCGCGCCACACCCTCGGGAGTTTGCGCGCCTCCCGCATGGGCCTCCTGTTAACGATGCCGTAGTTTATGCCGATGCCGCCGAGGGGCCATAGGGGGTGCGCCCACCGCGGCACGCGCCAAAACGGAACGGAACCATAGTACGGAATCTCCGGCAAAAACTCGGTATCAACCTCTGGCTCGCGCGGGATGTTTGGGTTTAACGCTCGAACCATCCGGGTGTTCCAGTTGAGAGCGGCGAGCGCGTGCACCCTCTTACGGCCCCTATCGCCGCGTGTCCTCGCGAGGCGACGGCGCTTGTTCTCACCCCAACCGGTCGTCATGAGAGCGTCGACCTCTTCGTATGGTGCAGAAGTTTCGTCAGCCGCGTTGCCGATGTAATCCCAGACGTGGGTTTCTTCGTTGTCACCGGTCAGGAGCAGCCGGGCGAGCGGTATGTCGTCGTCGTCGTCGTCTTTTTCATCATCCCTTTCTTCGGCGTTTGAGATAAACCTCGTGAGCGGAACATCGTCCGCGAGCAGGTTATCGTCCTCGATCTCGACGTTTCGAGGAGGCGCGTCGAAGAGATGGCTCGCGTTCGCCGGGAACGTCAGAGCCACTGCCGAAATGTCCCTCGGTACCTCGCGACGGAGCGACATGTTTGACACGCCATCCGTGAGGTCCGGAACACGATCTGTCGCGGGCAGGCCCCACTGGATGAACTCGTCGAAGTTCATGTCCGGCTGATAACCGGCGTTGGCCGTGACCGAAACGGGCTTCACGGATAGCGGCGTGTACGCCTGGGTCTGCACGTACCTGTACCCCCTTTCCTTGTTTTTGCCTCGGGGTATGATTGGACCCTTGTTCATCTCGCACCGTTTTTTCAACGTCGGGTGGAGGCAGGTGTGACACATACCGCAACGCCTGTGCCGCGGCATCTTCGGCCCCTTCACGTACGCAACCTCGGGTCGATGGCCGTGTTTCGGGGGCCGTCCGCGGCCCTTCCGGTGGGGAGCGAACCCTCGCTCCACCCAATCCGTCTCCGGCCCTCCAAAGGTGGTCACCATCTGGTCCACGCTTATGTACCTTCGGATGTCAGACTGCGCCCTGGGAAGAGGCGCGTCCTCGACCGTGAACGACGACAGGTCCGGCGCGTGAAGCCCGAGCACGCCCCTCCGCGTGGTTCCGTCCAAGGGCACGATATCCTCGTCCCACAGCGCCAGGTACTCCCTCACGCCGTCGTCGTCGTACTCCACCATGTGTTTCAACTCCTCCGGGTCGTACCTGATGATCTTGGCGGGGTAATGGCACCCGTCCATCGGCCACGCCACGCCGACGCGAAACCCGATGCTCGCCGCGCCCTGGAGCGCGATCGCCGCTCCGACGGGACGAGTCAGCCCCGAGAGCGTGGCCCGGATCTGGAGGCACACGGGCGGCTCGGGATGGAGCGAGACGCGGACCCGATCGTCCTCGTCGTCGACGGCGAGTTTACACCAAAACGCGACCGAGTTGGCGGGGTTATCGGGGTCGTCGCAGACCCGACACGGACACGCGGGAGTGGTGCGACGTCCACGCGCGAGGGCAGCGTCGGCGTCCGCGATCGCGCCGGCCATGTGCTGCGCCACCCGGGCCCTGAACTCACCCCGCATCTTCTCGACGGTCTTCCTCGAGTACTTCTTCGGTCCTTTGAAAATCGCGTGCACGACGCCGCGCAGGCGGCTGACGTGGCGATTCACTCGAGCCGCCGAGAGGACGGACGGGCTCCTCGGCTTTCGACGCCCGCGCTTCGACCACGTCCCCACGCCCGGACTGAGCGCGAGTCCGCACCAGCGCGAGGACTCGTCGACGCGAGGGACGGGCGTGAACGTCCGGTTAACGGCGAGCGCGACGCGCACGCGATCTCCCCCGACGACGCTCAGCATCGCGCGCACGTCCTTCGCCGGCTCGTTCGCGGCGGCTGCCGGCGGTGAGGCGGGCGGGTCGTAGGCGTCTTCATCGGCGACGCCGCAGTCCGCGTCGGGGATGTGGACCCCGGGCGCGAGTTTGTGCCTCGAGGGTCCCGCGCTGACGAACAATCCCTTGGACTTGGACCTGTTCCACAGCACCGCGGTGATGGACCCCCTCGGGACCTTCGACTTGATCACCAGACGCCTGTCCCGCATCACCAGGTTGACGATCTCCTCGGTGGACATGCCCCCGTCCCCTGCGCCGCGCAGGGCGAGCGCGACCGCGTGCCTCATGGTGATCCTCTTCTTCTCCCGTTTGGACTTCTTCCCCGGCGCTTTCAACTTTTCCGCAGTCTCTCTCGCGCGGAACGTCCCGACGCCGCCGCCTTCCCGGCCAACCTTCTCCGCCCTCTCCCGCTCGTCGACCCAGTCCTTGCACCCGTCAGCCTCCATGGCACCGGCCGGCGCGCCCTCCTCTTCGCGCTCCGCCTTCTTCTTCGTCGTCCGCTTCCTTTTGGTATCCCTCCCCGCCGCCGCCTCAAGTTGAAAGTCGGCCCCCTCCCTCTTCTTCTTCCCCTCCCTCTTCTTCTTCCCCTCCCTCCTCCTTCGACTCTCCCCGAGCGCGTTCATCGCGGCTCTCGTGTCGTCGTCCGCGCCGCCCTCCCACATGACCCTCTGCTTCGAGAGGTGGACGCGTTCCTCGTCGCCGTCGTCGTACGCCACGCGGTGTTTACCGCTCGCGGAGTCGTACCCGGCGATGCGCCCGCGGTAAAACTTGGCGTCCCTGGGCCAGAACACCAGCAGCCTGCGGCCGACGACGTTTAGATTAGGCGCTCTCGTTTGGCGCTCTCGTTTGGCCCGGTTCTCTCGTTTGGCCCGGTTGAGCTCGACGCGGACCCGGCGGCCTATGAGGGTGCGGGGTCGGTCCTCGAGCGCATCCCGGCGCGCGGCGCGGCCCTCGGGCGTCCTCGGCTCGCGCCTCACCGCGTCCGACACGACCGCGTCGCGGTGCATTCGCGTTCCTCCCCGTCGCTGGGCGGCGGCGGCGGCGGCGGCGGCGGCGGCGGCCCCGCGCGGTGTCGTCTTGAGAAGTTTCTTTTTACGCGGAGGCTTTCGGGTGTTCCGTGGCTCGTCGGCGTCGGGTGTCGGGGCGAGCTCCTCGCGCCTCTTCTTCGGGACGTACGTCGGCGCGACGTTGCGAGTCGATCGCGCCGGTGGTTTCACCGGCTTGAGCGCCCCTCGCGTGACCCTCCGGAGGAGGCCCGGGACCTTGGCGCGGGTCCCGGCGCGGGAGCCCGGAGGGTCATCGCGCGAAGATGCGGGAGTTCGGGGTTTCCTCGAACTGTCGCACGTGGGAGACGGCGTGGGGGGCTCGAGCACCGCTTC
>Ga0181571_10000825_pt1 | contig 21301 bp, 15 predicted proteins | sample 101ome_17_FD_132440 | JGI IMG/M metagenome (GOLD analysis project Ga0181571, IMG submission 132440) | Coastal salt marsh microbial communities from the Groves Creek Marsh, Skidaway Island, Georgia - 101407AT metaG (megahit assembly) | ecosystem: Environmental > Aquatic > Marine > Intertidal... | reverse complement strand
TACCCTTGAGTAAATTCTCCTTTTCTGCCCGCAAGGCAACCGAACCGAGAAATTCTTTCTTATCCCAACCAACCGCCCAACTTAATCCTGCTTGGACTGGACTTATCTCATCAGACAACTCGTGTCCATGCAAAGGAAAGCCTGCCTCCAACCTAAGTGTGTCCCTAGCCGCCAGACCGATCCAGCACAACTTCCCACTCTCGAATGAATTGGAAAGTGCGGCTACCCATTCACTCAATTGATCCTTACTACAATAAATTTCAAAACCGTCCTCGCCCGTGTACCCGGTTCGAGCAATAAGCGATTTGTCTATACCTAACCAAACACCCTCCACACAATGCATTCGAGGAATCTCAGCGACCTTTCGTTCGCACAATTGGCATAGAATATCGGCTGAGCAGGGACCCTGAATGGCCAACTGCCCAAATTCGTCAGACTGGTTGTGGATTTCACAATCATAATTTCCGCGAAGGGCGATAAGATGAGCAAAGTCTGTAATTGTATTAGATGCGTTAACGCAGAGTAAGTACTTTGTCTCAGCAATTTTATAAACAATTAGATCGTCGATCGTGCCCCCATCCTCAGAACAGAGAAGAGTATATTGTGCCTGTCCCGTTCGGATTTTAGACAGATCATTGGTTAAAGCAAAATTGAGAAAGTTGAGTGCCTGAACTCCCTCGACTAGGATTTCCCCCATGTGACTTACATCAAAAATTCCCGCATACTTACGCACAAACCTATGTTCTTCCAGACTACTCCCATAGGAAAGCGGCATATTCCAACCGGCAAAAGGAGCAAATTTTGCTGAGATGGACTTATGATAATCATGAAGAGGGAGTTTTTTTAATTCAGACATATTTCAAGGGTTGCCTAGTTTTTTAATATGTGGCTTGATTTCTATTCCATCATGCACAGTGGCTCTGTCAAAGACCAACCTAATCGCTTGAATGACTAGTCAACTAGTCTTAGCGGTTGCCCTAACCATTGGCATATCTTCTCTCTGCTCGATTTTGGAAGCAATGATTTTGAGCGTAACCTCCGCCGAAATTGAGCATTTCAAAGAACGCTCAAGTAAATGGGGCAATTTACTTGAAAAATACCGTCAAGAAATTGATGAGACAAGTTCAGCAATTCTTAGTCTAAATACTATTGCCAATACCTTGGGAGCTACTTTGGTAGGAGGACTGGCAGAGAAAAGCTTTGGGGGAGGGGAAAATTCCCTTTTCATTTTTGCATGCGGCATGACTCTGGGAATTTTATTTTTCGCGGAAATCTTACCCAAAAATCTTACCGTTTCCTATCGTGCTGAAATGCTTGTTTTTTTAATCCCTCCCCTCGTGGTAGTTCGATTCTGCATGTCCCCCTTCTCAAAAATTTGCAAGGTCACGATGAGGGCGATGGTTCCCGAAAAAGAAAAATCGGGAACTGAGGATGAAAACGAAATCATTCTCCTTGCCCAAAAGGGGGCCAAAGAGGGCACACTCACCAATGAGGAAAGTGACTGGGTGACCAACGCCCTCAAGTTGGATGGTATCAAAGTTTCCGAAATCATGACCCCAAGAACCGTTGTCCTCGCTTTCGATGAAGCATTAACGGTGGAAGAAGCATTTCAAAAACATCCCAACATTCCCTTTGCCCGCATCCCAATTTACTCAGATAACATTGATCATATAACCGGAATTGTGCGGCGTCGTGATTTGCTCAACTCAATGGTCGCCGGAAAAAATCAACTCACCCTGCGGGAGCATGCGCAAGAAACTTTATTCACCCCCGAAAATGCAAGTGCGGATAAGGCCCTCCGGCTTTTGCTTAGCGAACATTGTCAGTTATCCGTTGTCGTAGATGAATTCGGTTCGGTCACGGGGGTACTCGCCCTGGAGGACATAGTGGAAAGTATACTAGGACAGGAAATCTTCGAACCTGACGACCTTGCTGTAGATATGCGGGAACTGGCCAAGAGGAAGCACTTATCCCAAGTGGCGAAATCTCAGGAAAGCAACGACGAATCCTTAGCTCAAGAATGATTTTCGGAACTGCCACATCCTATTGGGTGCACGACCTGAGTCCCTTTCTGTGGCAGTTTCCCGACTCCTGGGGAAATTGGGGGCCGGGAGGTATACGCTGGTATGGAATCTCTTACCTGCTAGGCTTCATCACTGCTTACGCTTTGCTCATGCGGGCATTTCGATACGGGAAAAGTCCATACGACAAAGAGCAAATCCTCAACCTTATGACTTTCATGGTCATCGGCGTTTTGGTGGGTGGAAGAATGGGATATATCCTCCTTTATCAAACCAGTCATTTCATCGATGACCCTCTTTTACTCCTCCGAGTTTGGGAAGGAGGGATGGCCAGTCATGGTGGTTTTGTCGGGGTAATCCTTGCCATCTATTGGTATATCAAGCAATCCAGACAAATGTTTTGGCCAGTAGCCGACTTAATTGCCTCTGTAGTCCCTCCCGGCTTGTGCTTTGGCAGATTAGCCAATTTCATCAACGGAGAGTTATGGGGCAATCCCTCCGAATGTGCATGGGCTGTGCTCTTCCCTAAGTCACCGGGCTTTGCAGATGGCATTGCCCGGCACCCCTCCCAGATTTATGCGGCTCTACTCGAAGGAGTCCTAGTTTTTACATTTGTTCAATTTCGTTTCTGGAAATCAAATATCTGCCAAAAATGCCCGGGGAGACTGGGTGGTGAATTCCTCATCGCCTATGCCTTGGCTAGAATTGTTGGCGAGTTTTTCAGGGAACCTGATGCCTCGCTAATTCTAGAGATGTCCCGAGGCCAGTTCTACTCAATTTTTCTCCTCATCGGAGGCTTTGTCGTGATCGGTCTTGCCTCCCGAAGAGCTACGCAAACCCATGCCTGATCCATTCATCCAATCGAATCCAATTATCTGTAAATGCAGATTGTTAATTGTTTGGCTTTGACACTTAGTACAAAAGGTCAAACAACACTCTCTATACGTGCATACATGGACATCAGATGATCAGTAATCTCTTCGGCTTTCTTTCCAACGATATTGGTATCGATCTCGGTACGGCTAATACTTTGGTCTTCGTAAAAGGAGATGGAATCGTCCTTCGTGAGCCCAGTGTGGTTGCCCGCTACAAAACCAGCAAGAAAGTCTGTGCCGTCGGAGCCGACGCTAAACGAATGCTCGGTCGTACGCCTGGAACCATCGAAGCTCTCCGTCCGATGAAAGACGGAGTTATTGCGGATTTTGAAATTTCAGAAGCAATGCTTCGCTATTTCATTGAAAAAGTGGATAAAAGAAAACTAGTTCCACCTCGAGTAGTTATTGCCGTCCCTTCTGGAATCACCGCAGTTGAGAAAAGAGCGGTCAAAGATTCTGCCATTCGAGCCGGTGCACGGGAAGTTTTACTTCTTGGAGAACCCATGGCCGCATCAATTGGAGCTGGTTTGCCTATTCATGATGAATATGCAAACATGATTGTCGACATCGGAGGAGGCACCACCGAGGTCGCAATTATCTCTATTTCGGGAGTGTCCTTCCAAAGAAGCATTCGTGTAGGTGGAGATGAGTTGGACGAGGCCATAGTTGCTTACATGAAAAAGGCTTATGGGCTCCTTATCGGAGAACGCACGGCGGAGGAAATCAAATTTAACATTGGTTCGGCAGCCCCTCTGGACTCGGGTGAATTGAGTATGGATGTGCGAGGGCGGGATGCCACGGCGGGCCTTCCCAAAACCATTCACATTACCTCCCAGGAAATTCGAGAGGAAGCACTTAAAGAAGTGGTTACTCAAATCGTTGATCTTGTTAAAAATGCCCTTGACCGCTGCCAACCTGAGCACTCGGCTGACCTCATTGACCGGGGCATTGTACTGGCGGGCGGCGGGGCACTGATCCGAGGACTCGACCAAGTGATCAGCGATGCTACTGGCCTAACGGTAATCCAAGCTGAGGATCCCCTGAGCTGTGTGGCTAATGGAACTGGTGAATTCCTGAACTTGTTAGATTCACTTAGCCGGGAACAGATCGACCGTTTGGTCACGCAGTAACTTCCCGCAAGTGGCCTCCTCTGCAGATAGGCCTAAAATTCGTCCATTCCTGTATTTAGGACTGTTCATATTTATTTGGATTGGATTACCTGCATCCTGGAAGTTGTTTCTCAAATCCGGGTTTGATGAATTCCAGGCCCCTCTTTGGGAAACAGCTTCACGGGTTGGTGACCTTAGTCACTTTTGGGGTCACATGGCAGATTCAAAAACCACATTGATTGAGAAAAATAGAGCCCTTTCTAGAATCCAGGCCGATCAAAAGCTACAGACTGGACGCAACCATGAATTGCATGAGGAAATCGCGAGATTGAGAGGACTCATTACCCATCTGGATTCCCTAGAAAAACAAATTAATCTAGACCCCAAAATGAGCTTCACCCCCCTCCTTGCCCGCGTAAGCAAGAGAACTTTAAATGGTTGGTGGCAAGGTTTTACCGTTCGCCGCGGTAAAAATGCTGGCCTTCGCACAGGTCTAGGCGTACTGCACCAGGGAGGGGTGCTCGGCAGAATTCGCAATGTGGGTAACCGCTCCGCTAATATCGAACTAATTTCCAGCCCCGGCTTTCGAGTAGTGGCTCATTTCGACGGAGATGATCGCCCAGTTACTTTTCAGGGAGATGGCATTACCTTAGGAGGCACTCCGAGAGGTATCGTCACCGATGTACCACATGACCTTATAGCGTCAGAGCAAGCTCCATTAATCCTTAAAAGTTCCTCACTTAGCGGGAATTATCCAAATGGCCTAAAAATTGGCAAAGTCCACCTCCTAGAGGGCGGAGAAGATGGACTTTTCAAAAGAGGCCAGGTTCTGCTTGATCCCCAGCTTGGGCACATCACTGAGGTCACTGTTCTCCTCCCTAATTTACCTCAAGAATAAACTGAACATGGGCAGCCAAAACCTATTCGCCACCGTTCTTTGCCTTAGCCATATCTTGATTCTTTTTCTGGGGGGGTTGATAAATGAACTTTTTGGTTTAGTCGGCATTATTTTTTATTTTCCTGGCCTCTTTATTTTCCCAACATCTCTCCTCCTTGACCGCCGATATGCTCTTCCTGTGCTTTTTCTAAGTGGGCTTGCATATGACCATTCTTTCGGTATCGCTTTTGGGTTCCATGGTATCGGATTTTGCTTTCTTTATTTTATAACTGTTGGACTGTTCCATTCTGGACAAAAAAGTGCCCCTATCCGTCCAACTACTTTTCAAATTGCCGGCAATTTAGCATTGGCAACAAGTTGGTTTGTCGGTCTTAAGTTGGGAATTCAATCCCACGGAAACTGGTCATTCTTCAGGTTTGCCTTCGATCTTCTTTGCTCAACAATTTTGCTCATTCCCCTTGTGCACTGGTATCCAGTTTTCTGCTCATGCCTTCTTGAGTTATTAAGTACGCGATCTGCTCCGAAAATAAAATCAATTTGAGCGGTGAAATTCTTCGAAAAATATCTGCCCGAAAAACGAAGGTTTCGTTTATTCGCTTTTTTTTATTTTTCATTTTTTTCTATCCTCATTGGTATTTTAGTCTATCGACAGGTCTTTCAAGCAGAAGATTTTCGTGAGAAAGAAAGAAAACAAGGCCAGCGTCGAATTATCCGACCAGGTGCACGAGGAGATGTGCTTGACCGGGAGGGTAATCTTCTCATTGGAAACCGTGCTCATTACTCTGCCAGTATTCACCTTGAATTACTGGCTAGGGAAATCTGGGAGGAAAAAATTAGACTTCGTAGAGTATCGAGAAATCTCATCAATGAACTAAATCAACTCCCCACTCTTTCCCTGCCAAAATTACTCGATACATGTTGGCAAGAAGAGCATGTAAAATCACGTGGAGTGATCCTCACCGGAACGGCAAAAAAAGGGGACAAGGACCAACGGGAAAGAGTTGCCGTGTTCGTTAATCAAGAAAGACTGCCAGTCACCCAGTCAAAAACCGGAAAATGGCAATGCCTCATAGAAGTATGGGATCATCCTAGCAAAAGTCGTATCTCCATCCAGAGTTCTAACCCTGAAATCAATGTTTCCGTATCTGGGCTTTTTTCCACAGATTTTTTACTTAATGAGGATGGTTTTCCACTCAGTGTAGATGGGGAAAACTCATCTGGACCTTGGTACCTTAATCTCTTCCAGAATAAGACAGAGGATGGTTACTCCTTTTCGGTCAATGGATATTCCCACTCCTGGGAATCCCGTCTTCGCGTGATCCGACGACATCTTGACCGAATAAATAAATTAATCGGACGAAACGAAAAAATTAGCCTCAAAACCATTCAGTCGCACTGGAGAAAACAATTAGTCCTCCCGCTTGAAATCTCCAATGATCTGACCCACCGGGAATACGCCATTCTAATCGAAAACCTAGCTCCGGATTCCCCTGTACAAGTACATGCCACCCCAATCAGGCATTATCCCGAAGGTAGCCTTGCGTCCCATGTATTAGGCTATGTTGGAAGTGGGTACCAGTCCGACTCTGAATTCCTCGAAGGGGCTGATTTGGCAACATTTCAACTGCAGGGAAGGACTGGAAAGGCAGGATTAGAGAGGACCTTTAATGACCTACTCAAAGGTCAAGATGGTTATGATATCTGGATAGTCAATCCCATGGGCTCAAGATTTGAGCGTATACAAAGCCAGCCCTCAAAGAAGGGAGACACCCTACAGCTCACACTCGATCGGGACCTACAATTGGTTGCCGAACAATCCATTGAGAGAATGGTCTCAACCGTCGCTAAGCGGAGAATCCTTCCTGATTCCAATTGGGAAAAAACAATCGAAAGAAGAACCCAAAAAGCTCTGGTTGGCACAAATGAAACTGAAGTGAGGGCAGAACTTTTGCTAGGTGCCTTTAAAGATGCACCTTTTCCTCTTTCCGAAAAACAATCTGCCACTGTAGCTGGGTTCAAAGGAACGACCGCAGATGCCAAACGTCTGCTTCGCCTTCTCTATGCCGAAGGCGTTCTTGAGCGTTCCCCCAATAATTTCCAGCGATTCCAATTAGCTCCCCCACCGCCGCCGCCTGGTGCCGCTGTTCTGATTGATCTTAAGAGCGGACAAATTCTTTCCCTTGCCAGCAAGCCCAATTACGACCTGAGCAGTCTGACCCCTTATATTTCCCAGGCCGCCTATGATGATATTCAGCGACGCGAGGCCTGGCTACCACGAGCTTGGCACCCAGGGTATGCTCCTGCCTCTCCTTTCAAGCTAGTTACGGCAATAACTGGGTTAAAGAATGGCGTCATTGATCCCGATGAAAAGCACTTGTGTGAGGGAATTTATAAGGGCATGAAATGCCATGTTCACCCTGGGCAGCATGGAGAACTTGACCTCAGAGATGCGATTTCGCAAAGTTGTAATGTTTACTTCTTTCGGGCGGCCGAAAAAATTACACACCAAACTCTCATTACCGAAGCCCGTTGGTTAAAATTTGACGAAAAAACTCCCCTTTCTCTTCCTAAACTACGAGATTCTCCACTTGTTCCCGACCCTGAATGGAAAAAAAAGAGCATGGGTGTGAATTGGACTCTTGAAGATACCTTCAATATATCGATTGGGCAGGGTGGGCTTCGCCAAAGTCCCCTACAAATGGCATGCTTTGCCAGTAGGCTTGCATTAAATTCTATCGATTTCACCCCTACCCTCCTTTCAGATAAGAAAGCACCCTCTTCTAAGAAAAAACATTTGGGAATGAGTGAGCCCGACTATAACTCCATTATTGAAGGAATGGTCCTTGCAACCACCCAAGGTACTGCCAGAAGATGCCAACTTGAAGGCATCCCAGTTGCTGGAAAAACAGGAACCGGTCAATGGAGGAACCATAATATGAAATTAAATCTTGCTTGGTTTATTGGCTTTGCCCCAGCTCATGATCCGCAAGTGGCCATCGCCATCCTCGTGGAAGGGGTCATTCCTCAGGATCAGGTGCAGGGCGGACTTACGGCAGCCCCTATCGCTCGGGACATCCTTTCCGCGTATTTTGCAAAATATAATAACAAATACTCGAATCACTTGCCCACACCCTAAAATATACTTTACCTATTTACCATGGTCGCAACTCCATCAACAATGCTTCCCTTGGGGACACAAGCTCCCTCTTTTAGTCTCCCCAACTCGAAGGATAACCAAACTTACAATCTTGCAGAAACCGAAAGAAAGGGTCTGCTCATTGCTTTTATATGCAATCATTGCCCCTATGTGCTTCACCTTCTTGATCACTTTACTCAGTCTTCAAATGGGTGGCTGGAAAGGGGTATTGAAGTATTAACTATTTCCTCCAACGATGTAGAAAAATACCCCGCCGACCACCCCGATAAGATGTCCGTTCTAGCCCACAATTATGGATTTCCCTTTCCCTATCTTTATGACGCCAGTCAGGAAGTCGCCAGGGCATACCATGCTGCCTGCACACCCGACTTTTTTCTCTTCGATAAGGAACTTCGTTTGTTTTATCGGGGACAATACGATGCTTCTCGCCCTGGATTCGATCAACCGGTCAACGGGGAGAATTTGGGGCATGCCGTTGAGTGCCTCCTAAACGAGGACTCGGCTCCGCAAAATCAAGTTGCCAGCCTAGGCTGCAATATAAAATGGAAGCCAGGAAACGAGCCTAATTACTTTTCGGCCTAGTTAACTACTTGGTCGTCATTACATAGACACCATCCCAGTCATCACCTGGCGGGTTTTCTTGCATCACCCGACAACGGTCAATGAGGATCATCGATGGGTTGTCCTTCACGCCGGGGGTGACTCCTGGCTTATTTGGCTCCAGTTCTTTCGCTTGAGCAAATAACTGCAAGGCTCCGTCCCAATCCTGCAATAAATACTTGTCGATTCCCCGTTGGAAACAATCTAGGCAGTCCTGTGTCTCTTGGGTGAGTTCAGACATAAATCCGGTCGGTTCATACATAGCAACCGGTTGCGACCGCCCTTTCACCACAATTTTATCGAGGTATCGAAAAGCAATATCGTCCTTAACTTTTTCAGATGCCAGCTTGGTCTCCTCTGTCACCATAATATAGGCTCCGTAGGCTTTTGCACCACTTTCACAACGGGCGGCCAAGTTTACCATATCACCCATCATCGTGTAATTAAAGCGATCTAGTGCACCCATATTACCCACAGTCGCCGTGCCCGTGTTACAACCTATACGTGTTTGCATTTGGGTGACCAGTCCGTGACATTTCCCCCATTTCTCAACTTCGGGAACCCACTTCTTTCGCAACTCAATCTGCTTTTGTTGCATGAGGATGGAAGTCCGTACGGCCTGATATGCATGGTCATTCATCGGTATAGGTGCTCCATACATGGCGACGATCGCATCTCCGATATATTTATCCAAAGTACCTCTTTCTTCCTGCAAGATATTCGTCATCGCCGTCAGGTACTCGTTCATTAGATCAACCAGACCGGTGGGCGTAAGCAGTTCAGAAAAACTGGAGAAAGCCTGTACATCGCTAAAAAAGGCAGTAATTTCCGTTTCTTCCCCACCCAAAGAAGGCTCTTCTCCGGAAGCAACCATTTGCTCCACCAAATCTGAAGATACATAACTACCGAACATACCCTTTAGCCTACCCTTTGCCTTTTGCTCAATCACAACCATCGCAGCCAAACCAATGAAGGAGGTACTTAAACCGGCACAGGCTGGCGCGGTGATAGGCCAGATTACATGGGACTGGGCGAAGGTCTCAAACCCAAGGTAGGTGTATCCGACAAGGAGAACAATACCTCCTGCCTGAACCCATTGTGCGTGGTTGCCTTGGTAGACTGCTAGAAAAGCCATCAGTAGACAGACAAACAAAGTGGCGAAGTGATCTATCTTGAGGGGCAACCGTCTCAGGTATTCTCCAGAAGTCAGGGTTTTAATCAAGTTGCCGTGAACCCCCACTTTGGGAACGCCGGATGCATCGAAGGGGGTGGGAGCAAGGTCCTGGAATGTTTTCTCCTCCGGACCAATCAGAACAATCGAATTTTTAAACTCAGAAAAGAAGGATTCAATTCGTACCATTTCTTCCTTTTGAAATTGAAGGTTTTGGCGATTAATGGAGATCGCTTCGAGGATCTTTTGTTTATCAGCGAGCAAAGTGGGATTTTCTGAATCAATCTCCAGTTTGCTCTCAATTCTCCCAAGATATTGCTCCCCGGAAAGGAGCACTATCTTCTGATCCAAATCAGCGATCGTCGTACTTACCTGATCGTAAAATTTGGCATATTGCAGAACATCTTTCATCCCGCACATGGGGTTGTATTCGGATAATAAGGAGGAAGGTATGAAGTAATAACTAATGGCGTCGAGCAGGGAGAAGAAAGCATCAAAGGATGGAAGGTTTTTATCTTTTTGATTTGATAAAATCAGGGATTCGAGGATCGCAACTTTATCGTTCTCTAAACCCAGTTCTTGTAAGCAATTGGGTAATTCTTCATTTTTAACAGGCACTACCAACCCATCAACCCGTGAGAGAAGTAAGCGTATAATCTTGGGCACTAAAGAGACATATGCGGGCATATTTTTGTCCACATAAGCCCGCTTTGCCTGAAGGGTCAGTAGTTTTTCCTCACGCGTTTCAGCCCACTTCGAAAACCAGTTGACCTCCAAAAATTGACCTTCTGTCATGCTCGACTGCACCAGTGTACCTGCCTGGGGGTGGACAATCGAAAATGTCTTGTAATCTTCATCGATTTGAACCGCGTCATCCTCCAATCCGTAATAGGCAAGAAGGGCTTCCACTCCCAATGCGAATATTTTCCCGTTTCTTTCCAGGGGCACAAGATTAGGAAGTGAATCGACCAAAGTCCCCTCACCCCCGTCCGCATTGGAACCTTGGTAAATCAACCGCAGAGTATTTTCGCTTTCAACAAGTTCGGATCCTGCTTTGCCCTCGTATCGGGATAAAAGCAAACTGAGTTGCAATTCCTCGCTCTCCAGTTGACTGAGGCTCTCTCTACTCTGCTGCAAATTTAGGGCAACTTCAGCAAGATTCCCCAACCGTGTATTCAGTTGTTCCTTTAAATAAGTAGACTTAGAGCTAAGCATGGACCGTGCTTGATCAGTTTCTTCGGCTGAGAGTGCTTTGGGTTCAACCGACTGGAGTGATTCGATCTGAGAGAGCAACTCTACCCTTCTCGATATTCTCTGATCAATTTGCGGTTGAATGATCGCAGATAAGGCAGGGTTCTCCTCCAGAGTCTGCTCAAAGGTAGAAATCTCGGTTTTCAATCTTTCCGCTTCTTCTACAAGCTGTTCTCCAGATACCGCATTCTCTGCCTCTTCTGATGAACTCCTCAAGAGCTCCCGCAAAATTTTCTGTCTTTCATCAGCACGAACTTTGATTTGAGGTTCAACGATTTGTTTGAGAACCGGATTGGCCGCAAGGGTTTGCTGAAAATTATCAATTTCTTCATCGAGTCTCGAGAGCTCAGCCTCTAATTCCTGAAGACCAGATAAAGCTTCCTCCGCTTTTGATTTTTCAAGGTTTAGCTCAGCCAGTTTATTTCCAACGGAAGCGACTTCTTCCTGCAGGGCAACTTTCTTTGTAACAATGCCGACAAGGCCAGCCCTTAGTCCTTCGATTTTTTCGTGATTATCCCGAGGAAGCTCAAAAGGTAAAACGCTCTGCTTCCCACCCAGGAGATTGTATGCATGGGCTTTCCCTCCGGTATGATACCAAAGAGGTACCCATCTGGGGATCTCATCCACAGCCCGGAATGGGGTAACGGTGAAGGAACCCACCCGCCCTACATATTGTTCGTCCTGATAACTGACTAGTGGGTAGGTGGGCGATTCCGGGTAATGAAATTTACCCGAGTCTAAAGAGTAGCCATCCTTAAAAAAAGGAGGAAATGCACTGACCCCAGTCGATTTCACGAAGGGCGTCTGTACGCCGGAATACAGGCATCCCAAGACAACTTGCTGAGGAAACTTTTGTACGAGATCGGCCAAGGCCATGTCACTGCGGTAAGAGTTTTCTTTGGGCACCATGCGGGACATACTTTTGGGAGTAAACCCAAAGTCGAAACCAATGGATCTGGCCTTTCCTTTATCGAGCAGGGCAAGGGCTGTGTCCCGGAAAAACGCCCGGTCCCAGGGCCTTTCCCCCACCCCATCCATCTCCAAAGTGCCTCCATCGAAATTGACATAAATAAGCTTGGGCACACGCGGAATTTTATCCCCATTAGTCAGTTCAATGGTCTCATTTGTGTCTGCGTAACTGGCTTGGGAAATTTCACCCCTAAACTGCATCCTCCAGTCAACCGACTTGGTCTTAAGATAATCGAGATATCCAAAATGATTAAGCGTCATCCAAACGCAAGGGATGATCAAGAGTGAGAAAAAGGTATACTTTGATTCTTTACTTAGCTTAAACATGTTCACAAAGGGATGGGAGGAATGCGCAAAATTAAATTTGTTGGATGCAAACAGAATTCCTCAGTCTCTCTAATGAGCAAGTCGAAAAATCTTCTACAACTGACCACCAATCGCTTTTACCTTGGACAAATCACCTCATTGATTACGCTTGTTTGCTTGTATCTTTTAAAACACTGATGAACGAAACTGGTACCGAAAATAAACCTCCTGCCCCCGAACAGCAGGAAAAAATCAAAAGCGAAGCCGCCTGGGTAAGTTTGCTCAGGCAGGAGATTGGCAAGGTCATTGTTGGTCAAAAATACCTTGTAGACCGCCTTATTGTCGGACTTCTTGCCAACGGACATGTTTTGCTCGAAGGTGTGCCCGGCTTGGCTAAAACCTTAGCGGTCAAAACTCTCGCACACTGTATGCGGGCGGATTTCAAGCGCATCCAATTTACGCCTGACTTACTTCCAGCCGATGTCGTAGGCACGCTGATTTACAGCCCAAGCCAAGGAGAATTCACTACTAAAAAGGGCCCCATTTTCGCCAACCTTTTATTGGCGGACGAAATCAACCGAGCACCGGCAAAAGTCCAGAGTGCTCTGCTCGAAGGCATGCAGGAGAGGCAGGTAACTATCGGCGATCAGACTTTCCCTCTCCCCACGCCCTTTCTCGTTCTAGCCACAGAAAACCCCATCGATCAGGAAGGTACCTACCCTTTGCCGGAAGCACAGATGGACCGGTTTATGCTCAAACTTGTGGTGGACTACCCAGACCGGGAGGAGGAGCTGAAAATCCTCGATGCCAACGCCAATGTCTCCGTGGACCACCAAGTCAGTCCTGTGGTCGATGCCGACACCATCTTCCGCTCTCGTGACATGGTTGATCAGATTTACCTTGATAATAAACTTAAGGGCTACCTTGTCGACCTAGTGCTTGCCACCCGCAAACCAGGACAATACGGAGCTTCCGAACTCGATGCCTTTATCCGGTTTGGTGCATCTCCCCGTGCAACCATAAGCCTCGCCCTTGCATCCAAGGCAGTGGCTTTCATGAATGGACGCGGTTTTGTCACCCCCCAGGATATCAAAGATGTGGCCCCGGATGTTTTGCGGCACCGCATTATTGTTAGCTATGAGGCGGAAGCGGAAGATGTTTCAAGTGACGATATAATTGGCAAGCTTTTGGAAACCGTTCCCGTTCCTTAATTCCCTCACTCGAACGATAGCCCCGTTCTCTTTGCTTCGGCTTATCCAGAAGTATGAATCAACCTGACCAAGAATTCACTAGGGAGATTATCCGAAAAGTCAGGCAGATTGAAATCAAGTCAAACCGCCTTGTATCTGAAGCCCTTGCTGGTTCGTACCACAGTGCCTTCAAGGGGCAGGGTATCGATTTTGAGGAAGTTCGTGAATACCAACCTGGCGATGAAGTCCGTTCAATCGACTGGAATGTAACCGCCAGAATGGGCATCCCTTTTATCAAGAAATACCGCGAAGAACGCGAACTTACCATTCTTTTAGCCATCGATATTTCCGACAGCCTGAATTTCGGATCCAAACAGGCAAGCAAGCGTGAAAAACTCGCCGAACTAGGTGCCCTTCTCGCTTTCTCGGCGAATCGCAACGGAGACAAAGTCGGACTCCTACTCTTTTCCGACCGGGTGGAGCAATACCTTCCTCCCGCCAAGGGCCAAAAACATGTCTTAAGAATTCTGCGAGAAATCCTCTTCCATCCTAACCAAAGTGAAAAAACCGACCTCAACGAAGGCGTGCGATTCATCAACAAGGTGCTCAACCGCCGGGCAGTGGTTTTTCTCCTCTCCGATTTTATATTCCCTGAAAAATTAGAAGGTGAAGGATTGGAGGCAGACAATATGGAGGGAATTTTTTTGCAAGAACTCTCCGCAACTCGCCGGAAGCATGATCTTATCTGTGCTCATGTGCAGGACCCACACGAACAATCCATCCCCAACTGTGGACTTGTGCGTCTGGACGATGCAGAGTCACCACAAGCCCCTTTACTCGCAGATTTCTCCGATCCCATCTTCCGCCACAAGTTTGAAAAACTCGAAAAGGAACGGAAAGCAGCCTTTAATCAAAGACTGAAAAAGCGCGGAATTGAATCTTTTCGATTCCTGACTAACTCCGACTACTCCCATCAGTTGAAAGAGTTTTTCAGCAGACGGACTAAAAGAAGGGGGTTCTAGGTCGGCTATGGCACAAGCAAATTCAGGTTCATCCAGCTATCTGCTCGATTCCAATCTGCAGACTGACTCCCCCATTCCTCTCTTCAAGCCATTTACTCAAGTCCTCTGGGAAAACCTACCCGTTCTTGCCGTCCTGCTTCTCGTTATTTTTCTTTGTTTTGCCTACTGGTTTTGGAGAAAACAAAAAAAATCCATAGACAACCCAATTACATCCACTCCACCAATTGACCCCTATCAAGAAGCACAAAATGCGTTATCCTCTCTCCTGAGGGAAAAGCCAAGATTAGATCCCAAGCCTTTTACATTCAGGCTTTCACAAATACTGCGTCTTTACATAGGGAGGGAGTTCCGGCTTACGGCCCTTGAGCAGACCAGCGAGGAATTTATTGAGGCGGTGAGCAGGCATTCTTTTCTCAAACTCCACGCCCTACAATCGGTAAAGGAATTCGCCTCGCGCGGAGACCTAATCAAGTACTCACCGGAGTACAACTTAACTAAGGATCTCCAGGAACTCTTTCATTTAGCCAAACATATTGTCGAACACACCCACGCAGAGCTTCAAAATAAAAAGCTTCAGGAAGAGGCTGGGCAATCCCAGACCCAATCGCAATGATTCCGCCGCTTCCCCTCTTTTCCGACTTCTTGCTTGGTGACCCCTTGTGGCTTATTTTATTTCCACTTTGTCTCCTCGCCCCTTGGATTTCCAAAAAAATGGGCCACATCAATCCATCCCTTAAGTTCCCTCTCTTTTCAACTATCAAACAGGCAAATCAGGGAGCCTCTCTAAGATGGACAGGTCTTCCCAAGCGGATAAGTGCGCTTGGAGTTGCTTTGGTAATCATCGCTCTCGCACGCCCCCAGCTCGACCGGAGTACAGAAACCATTCTTTCCAGTGGAGTGGATATCGTTCTAGCGGTCGATTTATCTGCTTCCATGCTTGCTTTGGACATGAGCGAAAATCCAACCGAGGAAGTCACCCGACTGGATGTGGTCAAGGAGGTGATAAGTGACTTTATTAACAAAAGAAAACATGATCGCATTGGGTTAATTGCGTTTTCCGTGGATCCCTATCTGGTTAGTGCCCTGACCCTCGATCAGGAACATCTCCAAAAAAACCTCGCCCGTCTTCGTGTTGGCCTGACTCATGAGACAGGGACAAACCTTGGCTCGGCCCTGGCGGAAGGGATCAACCGTCTGCGCCCATTAGAGTCGAAATCGAAAATTTTAATCTTGTTATCAGACGGGAAAGACGAGCCCCCCCCGCCGCATAGTCCCCTGATTTATGCTGATGGGGCCAACTCAGACAAAATCAAGATCTACACCATCGCTATCGGCACCAACTCTAGGACTCGAACCTTTGTATTTGATCCCCGCCGCCGCGACATCGCACTTGCCCGCAACGGTCAGCCCGTTGTGCAAATTGCAGATTATCCGGTGGACAAAGGCACTCTTTCAAAAATTGCTGAAAGAACTGGAGCAAAGTTCTTTGAGGCACCCACAAGAGCTTCACTTGAGGCCATCTACAATGAGATCGACCTGCTCGAAAAATCTGAAATTGAACTCTCTGTAAATGCCCTTTTTGAGGATCTCTACCCTTGGCCCCTCGGAGGCGGCATCTTTCTCCTTCTCTTAGGATTCCTGCTTAAGCGCACCCGCTACCTCAGCGTTCCATGAGTCTCTTTTCTGAACCCCTCGTTCTTCTCTCCCTCCCTATCGTGCTAGGGTTGCTTATCCTGATTTTTGGAAGGAGTAGGAAAGAGGCAACCCGCAGGCTCGATACCCTGGTCGCCCCCAAACTTCTTGCCCGCTTGGCTCCCCATCGCTCCGCCAAAAAAGAGTGGATCAAATTCTCTTTGTTCTGTGGGGCAATTGCCTTTTTTCTCTTAGCACTTTCGGGACCGCAGTGGGGTTCAAAAAAGCGCACAATTACCCCCAATGGTATTGATATTTTAATCGCCGTGGATCTATCCAAGAGTATGCTCGCTCAAGACATTAGACCGAATCGTTTGGAACGGGTAAAACTTACCCTCAACAATTCACTGGAGAAAGTGCGGGGAGACCGTCTTGGCCTGATCGCATTTTCTGGTTCTGCCTTTTTGCAATGCCCCTTGACCCTCGACCATCAGGCTTATTCAAAAACCGTTAACGATCTCGAGGTCGGCCTACTCCCTCGTTTAGGCACCGACCTTTCCGGACCAATCCGAGAAGCGTCCTATTCTTTTTCAAAAGAGGACACCGATAAATTCCTCATCCTCCTTTCCGACGGAGAGGATCTCGAGGGGATGGGCCTGAAGCAGGCAAAAGTCGCTGCACAAGAGGGAATCAAAATCTTCACCATCGGCATTGGATCGGAAGACGGCACCCGTATCCCCCTCAATCCAGTGGGTCAGATTGCCAGAAACTTTTTAAAAAGCCCCACGGGGGAAGATGTTCTTACCCGATTGGATGAGGGCTCTTTGCGCGACATCGCCCAGACCACTGGCGGGCAGTACTACAAGCTCGGCCCCACGGGGGAAGGGCTGGCCTATGTCTTTGAAAAACTGCAATCCATTGGACAGCAGAAAAGAAGGGAACAGCTTTCCACTGAGTTGCCCATTGATCGCTACCAGGTTTTTGTTATCTTTGGGTTGCTTTTTCTCCTTTTTGATACTCTTTCCTCACCTACTAAAAAAGTGCTCTCCTCCCCGGCAAACTCCTGTATCATAATTTTGCTTCTTATGATCTCAGGATGTTCACAGTCTGACAATGTGAAGCGGGCCGAGGAAGCCCTTATTGCGGGAAAACCCGGTCAGGCATCTATTCTTTATCAGACCGAAATTGATCTTGCCCGACAAGCTGAGAAAGAACCAGACCCCCGCCTAATTCTCAATGGTGGACTCGCCTACTTTGAGTCAGGCGACTGGGCTAAGGCCGAGCCTTTGCTCGAAGAGGTACTCGATGTCTCCGATCAGCCTGAAGTTCAGTCCATCGCTCTGAATACCCTAGGCAACCTACACTACCGCAGGGCAAACCTGGCCCTTGACGGGCAGAATGTTTCCGCAGCCAGAAAGTCATGGAACCAAGCTCTCTCTTTTTACGAATCGGCCGCCCAACTGGATGGCAATACCAATGCCAGGACCAACCTCGACTCCCTGAAAACACAAATTGATCAAAGGATCGAATCCTTAGTCACCAAATTGTATGGGAAAGTTTGGCGTGATATCAATGGAGATGGAATCTCTCAGGAGAATGAACCCTCGATTCCTGCCAATATTTTTTGGGATAAAAATGACGATGGTGAATTCAACTCAACCACAGAACCTTTCGTGCCCACCGATGACTCGGGTAATTTTGCCTTTGAGTGGATATCTGGCAGCTACCCCACCGAACTTAGGCTTGGCTCCATTCCGCACGACCACAACCAGTCCGACGGCACCGTACTTTTTCCACTTTTCCCTCCGCCCCCTCCTCCCCAAAATCCGGAATTTGTAAAAAATTATTATATCAACATCCCCAATCCCGGAGAACTGGGCATTCCCATGCCTTATCGGGCCGCTCCCCAGATTCGGGGAAAAGTATGGAATGATCAGGATGGCGATGGCATAGAAGGGTCCGATGAAAAAGGGTTTTCCTCCGCCACTCTCTTTCTTGATCAAAATGGAAATTTCCAACTCGATGAAAATGAGACCTCCTTTAAACCCTCAGAAAATGGTTCCTTTTCGCAAATTGCCCCACCCGGCCAGTACTCTGTTTGTATCCAACCTGACAACCCCGAGGCCAATGTGACCTACCCGCTCGAAGAGGCCAAAGCCTACCTTGCTTGGATTAACTTTGAAGCTCCCTCTGAACTCCTTTTGTTCGGCATACAGGACAGCGGCTCCGGAGAAGGATCCGATTCTCAGGATCAGCAATCCGCCGAGAGCAAGCAGGCGGACGCCAGCCAATCTGAATCTACGGATGAGCAGGATTCGTCCGCTACCGCCAACCAGCCTCAACCTCAGGAGTTCAACGCACTCTACGAACGACTCCTTCAGGAGATGGAATCGAGAAGCCAACCACTTGACCAAGATATACATGCCCTCCAACCCACCGCGGTAGGACGCGACTACTAGTCATATGGGCAAAACTTGCAAATACCTCTCATTGGTAAGTTGGCTACTCTTCTGGCCCATCGCTTTTCTGTCGGCCAACATACGTATCGAATCTAACTTTGAACCGGCCTCAATTACTTTGTCCAGCCGCACCAATTACAAAATTGTTATTCATGGCACCCAAAGCACCCCCCAGGGTACGGTCCCACAGGTATCTGGCTTGATCTTATCTAACAATCCACGCACATTCCGCTCCGCCAGTTTCATTAACGGGGTACCTTCCATTAAGACGGAGTTGTCCTTTGATGTACGTCCTCAAAGGGAAGGAGCCTTCACTATTCCTGCATGGCAAGTTTCTGTAGATGGAAAAAATTATCCAGTCCCATCTTCTACCCTCCGAGTCCTCCCTCCCAACCAAGCAGACATCGCCCGACAGAAAGCTCAGCAGGAGCAGGAAAAAGACTTACAGGAAGCCGCTTTCTTGGAACTAACCACCGAACGCCCCTTTTTATTTAAAGGAGAAACCACAGCAGCAAAGTTAAGCTTGTATCTTTGGGAAAGATTGCCCGTTACTAAAATCGACCAACTCCCCCAAAAACAAGGGGATGGATTTTCGATCTCTGAACTCGACCAACCGGAAGAAAAAAGAAATGTCTCCCGGGGCAATAAAATCTATTCTGTATTCACCTGGAAAATTGGCCTGACTGGTGCCCTCAGCGGGAAACATACACTTTCCTTTGCTTCCACTATTCGCGTGCGTGTCAAAGGCTCAAAAAACTCTCCTTTTGGCAATCCATTCTTTAGCGATCCCTTCTTTGGTTTTGGGAGGGAACAAGCCCTCGAAATTCAGTCAAATGCTTATGACTTCAATGTCCGTGATTTACCCACTCAGGGAAGACCAGTCGATTTCCAGGGAGCTATTGGTTCTTTTTCAGCAACCTCTTCTATCGACCTCGACCGTGTTTCCCTTGGAGACCCCGTACGCTTGAAATTTGTCATTCAGGGAAGGGGGAATTTCTCCGCCATGCCCGCCCCCACTTTTCCCGAATCCGATCTTTTCCGTTCTGGACCGCCGGCTTTTTCTTTTGAGGGAAATCAAATCACCAAGTACCGAGGCTCCCAAAGCTTTGAGTATGTACTCACACCCTTGACGGCTGGCCTCCTTGAGGTTCCCACTATGCGGTTTTCTTATTTTGATCCAATCAAAGAAAAGTACTTCTCATCCACTACCAGCCCCCACCCCCTGCGAGTCGACCCAGGGGAGAAATGGGCACAACCTAAAAGCGAGGCAAGCACGGAAAAAACCGAACTTGCCAGAATATCAACCCGTGACTTGTTCCAAACCGAAAGTGATCCAGGCAATTGGGCTCCCTCGCCCTCCATTGAGCACCCTTTTCGAAGCGGTCTCTTTTGGAGCCTACAAGCAGCTGGCGGTTTGACCTTCGGCCTTATCCTGTTTTTGAAGGCGAGAAAAAAAGACCCCCGTCGGGATGCCCTACTCCGCAAGGAAAAGGTGCTGCATGGCAAACTATCCAATTCGTTAAAACTGAAAGATGGATCTTCATTCTACCAAAATTTAAAAAAAATACTGCGGCTTCGCATCGGTATGGCTTGCAGACATGACCACCCGGCCGCTCTGTCCACTCATGAGTTAATCGCCCTACTCCATAAAAATAATTTCCCTGCCGAAGTTTGCTCCGAAACTGAAAATCTTCTAGAGCAATGTGACGATCAGGAATATGCAGCCAGCAGTGGCTCTGCCCAATCCCTTCAGGTTCATTACCAGCAGTCCACTGCACTGCTTAAGAAAATGAAAAAATGAACAAATCTCGCTTGCTCAAATTTCTCATTGGAATTGCGCTCTCTTCTATTCCATTGCTTGGCAACGAGGCGGATCGTCTTTTTTATGAAGCTGTGCGGGCGGAAGCAAATGGGGAGCTTCGAAATGCGGTCGACCTTTATCTCGAGGCATCCACCTTGGGACACTCAGCCAACCTTCACGGCAATCTGGCTAACCTGTATTTTAAACTCGAGAAATATGGACATTCTGTCCTGCACTATCGCAAGGCCTTGCTCCTCCGACCAGACGACCGTGAATTTGCCACGAATCTTTCCTTTACCCAAGAAATTGCTGGCATACAAAACCTAGGAGAATCTTTAACCGATCCTGCCTTTTCCGCCTCAAACACTTGGGCCTGGGTTCTTGTCCTTTCGATTATCTTTTGGGGAGGCCTTACGCTCTTTGCCATCCTCTTGCCCCATCGCTTAAGCAAGACATCAGCTTGGGCTTTTTTGACACTCTGGATTGGATTACTTTCATTCCTGTCCTGGGCTACTCATCAGTCCAGCGAACAATCATACTTACTCAACCGGGAAGTCATTGTCATTCAGCCTGAAACAGCCCGGCCCAACATAGACGCTCAAGTGCCCTTGCGTCGCTTTGCCGGAGATGGAAGTTCAGCCAATACCAAAGTTAAACCTGGAGAAAGCTTGTTTTTAGATTTGGACGACCAAGGAGCACCCAAGTCTCACCCCAACACGGAAGGAATGGTTTGGTACCTTCTGCGCAGCCTAGATGGCAAAAAAAAGGGCTGGCTCAAAGCAGATGAATTCAGCCCAATTCTTGGCCAGTTAGATTAATTTATCCGGGTCGATTTTTTCG
>Ga0181571_10000800_pt1 | contig 21597 bp, 16 predicted proteins | sample 101ome_17_FD_132440 | JGI IMG/M metagenome (GOLD analysis project Ga0181571, IMG submission 132440) | Coastal salt marsh microbial communities from the Groves Creek Marsh, Skidaway Island, Georgia - 101407AT metaG (megahit assembly) | ecosystem: Environmental > Aquatic > Marine > Intertidal... | reverse complement strand
AGAGCAATCTTCAACAAATAAGCCCAGAGGCTCTGGAGACAGAGATGACTCTGTGTGAGCCTTAAAATGAGTCCTGGAGTCGTTCTGAGTCCGGTTGAGTTACTCCGCTGACACAGGTGAGCAACTGTGTACCAAAGTGTATACCAACGCCGCCTATTTACAGTGAACCAATGGCTTCCTAAGTAGTTGGTATATCTGAATTCAAGGTGTGACCTGAAGCCTTCTCAGGGAAATGAACATCCTGTCGGGTGCGCCATTCTCTTTTGAACACAGTGGTTACACCATTGAATCCAAGCGCTTTTCTAGGTGAAGCTGTTGGGGTGTATTTTCTCCGTGACAAATCGCTTTAGACATCCATTCGTGCAGCACGTTGATGGGATATCCTGCCCCATAGCTCTGCCCTATTCCGTTTACCGCCCACCCCCCGAGCCTGTCAGCAATATCTCTTGAGCATTCCACTGCTCTTAATCTGTCCCTGAAACTATGTCTGAAAGAATGTATCACGCATCCGTTTGGCACTCGTGGCGACAGCCATTTATTGAGCGCTGCACTCGCAGAATTAGATTTGCACCCATCTTCACTGCAGTATTTGGGAAACAGAAAATCTGATCCCGACTCCCTTACTGCTCTTTCGGCGGCCCAGGCGGCATACCCGACCAAAGGTACCAATCTCTCGCTTGCTTCTGTTTTAAGTCGCCGCCACGGATGAGTCCTGAGCATAATATGAGGGAACTCTTCGTTTAAACGTATGTCGGCTTTTACCAATCCGACAGCCTCACTAAGACGCATACCTGTGTCGCTTATCAAGGCTACTAACCATCTAGCTTGGTCATCTATGGTTTCGCATTCCGACTGAACCGCCAAGATAGTTTCATTAGGAATGGGCTGCCTTTTTTGGGAAGGCATGCGTTGATCCTCGCGAAGATACACACCCGAGAACGCCGATGTGTTCGCGCAGCCCTCCTCTTTGGAGACAAAGTTCAATAGGGCAGCAAGTGCACCGAACATTCTCCTGATGCTTGATGGAGACAACCCTCTATCCAGGAGACTGTCTCTTACAAGGTTGGCATGTTTGCGCGTGTATAGATCTATCGGTCGGTCGCCGACAATCGAGGTCACATTCTTCACTGACCTCTCTACCGTTTGGTGAAATGTTTTGGGCTTATCAGCTCCCTTTGCCGAAAGATAAATGTCTTTAGCTTGGGACAAACTGGGTGCATTTGAGTTGGCGGAGCCCTCATCCAACAGAAAACGGGCGAGGGGGGTTTCCTGTTTTTTCCACCTTAACGTCAGCCATTCTTCATCCAGCTGAGAAGTAAGAGACGCAGACTTAACTCTGGCAGCTTTAATCGATCTGGTTCTGAGAGAGATGACAATTCGCTCACATCGATAGTGCCTTTGCAGGTCCGATGGCACTCGTCTGTTGAAGTAGAAGACGGAGCCTCGTTGATAGAGGTACGGAAAATCGTTGGTACACAGCATGGTATACACCCCAACAGCTTCACCTAGAAAAGCGTTTGGATTCAATGGTGTAACCACTGTGTTCAAAAGAGAATGGCGCACCCGACAGGATTCGAACCTGTGACCTCTGGCTTCGGAGGCCAGCGCTCTATCCAACTGAGCTACGGGTGCCCCTGTGCCGTGACGGTCCTGAATGGCGACCGTTCCGAAGCGCGCGGAACATAGCGCGCCCGGCGGCGCGCGGCAATCGGAAGGTTAGGGTTGCCGCCTCAACGCACTTAACGCATTTTTCGCCGCCCTGCCCGCGCCGGACGGCAGCGGGGCTTCCGGGTCGGCGATCCAGGCGGCGATATCGTCCCACACGATCTGCGCTTTCAGATCGCGCAGCAGCAGGTGCCAGCCGGTGCGGTAGACGGCCGGGCGGTGACCGGCGCCTTTGGGCAGCGCGCGGATGGCATCGAAGGTCGGTCGTTTGGGGATCAGTTCGTCGCGGCTGCCATACAGGATCAGCGATCGGGTTTTCAGGCGCGGTGCGGCGGCGACGGCGGCGTCCATGGCATCGACCAGGCCCCTGATGGTGTCGACACGCGCGCCCTTGATCACCTTCGGATCGGCGCCGAGGCGGCGCAGCATCGGAATATTGTCGGACGCCTGAATGCGCAGCCCGCTGCCGGTCAGCCGCCAGCCGGGCAGGACGGCATGGGCGATGTCGAGCGCCGCGCCGGGAACGGGGCCGAGATATCTGCGCCCGCGCAGCGCCGGGGCGACGAGGATCAGCCCGTCGGCATGAACCCGCCGTCCGGCGTCGCCGATCATGGCGATGGCGCCGCCCATGCTTTCGCCCAGCACGAAGACCGGCACGCCGGGATGGCGCGCGCGGACCAGCGCCACCGTGGCGGCAAGGTCGGCGACCATCGTTTCGTGCCCGGCCCAGATCTTGCGGTGCGGTCCGCCGCCGAAACCGCGCTGATCGTAGGCATAGGTGGCAATCCCCCGCGTCGCCCAGTGGGCGCCCGGTTTTTCGAAAGCGCGGGAATAATCGTTGAAGCCGTGCAGCGCGACGATGGCGGCACGGGGCTCGGCTTTGGGCAGCCAGGCGCGATAGGGCAGCTCGGTGCCGTCCGCCTGCACGAAACTGTCGGGCGTCATTGCCGGGTCCATAAAAGCGGGACCCGCCGGTTGCAGCCGGGGCGCGCAGACGGCCAGCGCGGCCGCCGCTGCGACGAGAAAGAGGATGCGGAGAGCGGCGCGTGTCACGGGCGCGGTTGCGAGCGCGTGGCTTCCAGCGTGCCGGCCTGCGGGTCGGGCTTGGCGGGGCGCGTCTCCGCTTCCGGCGCGCCGGTGGTCAGCGCCACGAAGATTTCCTCCAGGTCGGTATCGCGGGTCGACAGATCGGCGATGCGCAGCCCGGCGGCCTTCACCGCGTCGAGCAACCGGCCCATCTGAACCTGGCTGGGCGGAAACCGGACCAGGATTTCGCGGCCGTTCTCGATGCCGGCATCGACGCCGGGACCGCTCAGCCCGTCGGGCAGGATGTCGATGTCGCGGTCCACGACAATGCGGGCTTCCTTGCGGTCCAGCCGGGCGAGCAGGGCGGAGGTCGAATCCTGCGCCACGATCTCGCCGTGATTGATGATGGCGATTTCCTCGCACATGGCCTGGGCTTCCTCCAGGTAATGGGTGGTCAGCAGGATGGTGGTGCCGGCGTTGTTCAGCTCCTTCATGTATTCCCACAGCGACTGGCGCAGTTCGACGTCGACGCCGGCGGTCGGTTCGTCCAGCACCACCACCGGCGGCGAATGGACCAGCGCCTTGGCGACCAGCAGGCGGCGGCGCATCCCGCCCGACAGCGACCGGGCGTAGACATCGGCCTTGTCCGCAAGGCCCAGCACGTCGAGGATTTCCATGGTCCGGCGCTGGCGCTTCGGCACGCCGTACAGCCCGGCCTGCAGGTCCATTACCTCGCGCGGCGTGAAGAATGAATCGAGGTTCAGCTCCTGCGGCACCACGCCGATGGAGCCGCGTGCGCGGCGCATGTCGTCTTCGATGTCCCAGCCGAGGATGCGGGCGCTGCCGGACGTTTTGATCACCAGCCCGGCAAGGATGTTGATCAGCGTCGATTTTCCCGCACCGTTGGGGCCCAGCAGGCCGAAAATCGTACCGCGCGGCACGGACAGCTCCAACGATTTGAGCGCCTCCTTGGGCGGTCCGTCCACGCCCGCATAGACCTTGCGCAGGGCGGAAACCTCTATGGCGGGGACGTCAGGGTGGTTCATGCGTTGATTTCTTTCGTGAATCGCCCGGTTTGGGTATCATCCGCGCGAACCTACGGCCAACACCGCAAAGAGGCAAACCCGCCATGTCACAGGCACCCGCGCCCCCCGAAACAGTGGAAGTGGAAACGATCAATGTGTCCTGCGACGGCGGCGGCGGCGCGCTGGGACATCCCAAGGTCTATCTGACCCTGGTCGACGGCGAGGTCGAATGCCCCTATTGCGACAGGAAATTCGTCCTCAAGGCCGGCGTGACGCCGGCGGGCGGGCATTGAGGGGATAGCCCGAAGGCGTTTCCCTTCCCTGCGTCATTCCCGCGGAGGCGGGAATCTTCGATTCATGTGACTGGGTCTGAGAGATCCCCGCCTGTGCGGGGATGACCGCCGTTCGATCGAACGACGGTCACTTGGGCGACAGCACCATCACCATCTGGCGGCCTTCCATCTTGGGGAACTGTTCGATCTTGCTCAGTTCCTCCAGATCGTCGCGCACACGATGGAGCACGTCGAGACCGAGATTCTGGTGGGCCATTTCGCGGCCGCGGAAGCGCATCGTGACCTTCACCTTGTCGCCTTCGCCCAGGAATTTCACCATGGACCGCATCTTCACGTAGTAATCGTGGCTGTCGATATTCGGCCGCAGCTTGATTTCCTTGACGTCGATTGTTTTCTGCTTTTTCCGGGCTTCGTTCTTTTTCTTCTGTTCTTCGTATTTGAACTTGCCGTAATCCATGATCTTGCAGACCGGCGGGTCGGCATTATCCGCGACAATGACGAGGTCGAGCCCCAGATTTGCCGCGCGGTCGAGAGCATCGTCCCGGGTCACGACGCCGATCTGCTCTCCTTCGGCGCCGATCAGGCGGACTTCCGCCGCCTGGATCATTTCATTGATGGGCCGGTCGTCCTTAACGGGCGGCTCCATGCTTGTATGTCTTGCGATCGATTTTCTCCTCTAATCGTTTCAGTCTGGTACGAACAACCGGTTCCAGCGGTTTCGGGCGCTCTCCTTCGCCTCAGGCCGCCGGGGCCCGGCACTCCTCCGCAAGTCTAGCGACGGCTTCGTCCAGCGCAAGAAATTCCTGATCCTTGCCGCCCAGACGCCGCAGCGCCACCTTGCGGTCTTCGATTTCGCGCTGACCGACCACCAGCATCGCCGGCACCTTGGCGTGGCTGTGTTCGCGCACCTTGTAATTGATCTTCTCGTTTCGGATGTCCAGCTCGGCGCGGATGCCGGCGGCGTCCAGTGCGTTGCGGACCTCGACGGCATAGGCGTCGGCATCCGACGTAATCGTCGCCACCACCGCCTGGACCGGCGCCATCCACATCGGCATGCGCCCGGCATAGTTTTCGATCAGGATGCCGATAAAGCGTTCGAACGACCCCAGAATCGCGCGGTGCAGCATGACCGGGCGGTGCTTTTCGCCGTCTTCGCCGATATAGGACGCATCGAGCCGTTCGGGCAGGACGAAATCGACCTGCAGCGTGCCGCACTGCCAGTCGCGGCCGATGGCGTCGCGCAGCACGAATTCGAGTTTCGGGCCGTAGAACGCACCCTCGCCGGGGTTCAGCGTATAGTCCAGCCCGGACGCGTTGACCGCATCGGTCAGTGCCGCCTCGGCGCGGTCCCACACGTCGTCCTCGCCGGCGCGCACTTCGGGCCGGTCGGCGAACTTCACCATCACGTCGGTGAAGCCGCAATCCTTGTAGACGCTGAGCAGCAATGCGCAGAACGCCTCGGTCTCCGCCGTGATCTGGTCCTCGGCGCAGAAGATATGTGCGTCGTCCTGGGTGAACGCGCGCACCCGCATCAGCCCGTGCAGCGCGCCCGACGGCTCGTAGCGGTGGCACGATCCGAACTCGGCCATGCGCAGCGGCAGGTCGCGGTAGCTTGTTATCCCCTGGCGGAAAATCTGCACATGGCCGGGGCAGTTCATCGGCTTCAGCGCAAAAATGCGGTCGTCCTCGGTCTCGGCTGTGAACATGTGCTCGCGGAACTTGTCCCAGTGACCCGAGGATTCCCAAAGACCGCGGTCGATCAGCTGCGGCGTCTTGACCTCGACGTAGCCGGCCTTGTCCAGCCGGGCGCGGATATAGGTTTCGAGCGTGCGATACAGCGTCCAGCCCTTGGGGTGCCAGAATACGCTGCCGATGGCCTCTTCCTGGAAATGGAAAAGCTCCATCTCGCGGCCGAGCCGCCGGTGATCGCGCTTTTCGGCCTCTTCCAGCATGTGGAGGTGGGCCTTGAGTTCCTTTTCGTCGCGCCAGGAGGTGCCGTATATACGCTGCAGCATTTCGTTGTTGGAATCGCCGCGCCAATAGGCCCCCGCCAGTTTCTGCAGCTTGAACGCCTTTCCGACATGGCCGGTCGACGGCAGATGCGGGCCGCGGCACAGATCCATCCAGTCGCCCTGACGATAGATCGAAATCGTTTCGTCCATCGGAAGATCGTGGATCAGCTGTGCCTTGTATTTTTCGCCGATGCCGTCGAAATAGCGGGCCGCTTCGTCGCGGTCCCATTCCTCGCGCACGAACGCATCGTCGCGTTTGACGATTTCACGCATCTTGGCCTCGATCTTTTCCAGATCGTCGGGCGTGAACGGCTCGTCGCGGGCGAAATCGTAATAGAAACCGTGTTCGATGGCCGGGCCGATGGTTACCTGCGTGCCGGGATACAGTTCCTGCACGGCTTCCGCCATGACATGGGCGGCATCGTGACGGATGAGTTCGAGCGCTTCGTCGGATTTGCGGGTGATGATTTCGACCGCGCTGTCCTGCTCGATCTTGCGGGAAAGATCGACTACTTCGCCATCGAGTTTTATGGCAAGCGCCGCCTTCGCCAGACCCGGCCCGATATCGGCCGCCAGCTCGGCGCCGGTCACCGGGCCGTCGAACTGTCTCACGCTGCCGTCCGGCAACGTAATCGCTACACTGCTCATGATTTGCTTATCGCGCCCACGCGTTATACATAGAGCCGGGCGTTTAACGCAAAGTTAACGCTGCGGCAACCTCGGAAACGCCCAGATCCGCCAGATTGTCGCGTTGCAGGATGGTTACGTCGTCGCCGCGCGGCGCCGTGATGTCGGGGTTGGAGGCTTTCGAAAACAGCACCACGGACGGGCAACCGCAGATCGCGGCGATATGCATCGGTCCGGTGTCGTTACCGACCGCCCCCGCGGCATGACGCGACATCTCGGCGATATCGGCGAAAGAGGTGTCTCCGGCGATCGATTTCGCCACACCGTTCGCCGCGATTTCCGCCGCCAGGTCAAACTCATCCGGCCCGCCGATCACCAGCGGCAGCACGCCCCTGTCCGATATCGATCCGGCGATTTCACGATACGAGGCGGCCGGCCAGCGCTTTTCGGGCCGGTGGGCGGCGCCGCCCGGAATCAGCAGCGCGAACCGGTCCGGCAGGCCGAAGCGCGAAATATCCGAGGTCAGCCACGACAGATCCGGGAACGGGGTTTCCGGAATGCCCGCCATGGCCAGCTGATCTGCCTGACGCTCGATCGTGTGCATGTTGTTGCGGTTGTGGTTGGCATGCGGGTGGGACGCGCCGAACGCGACGCCCGACCATTGCGGCCGCCCGAAACCGCGCATCAGACGGAAATACCAGGCCGACCGGCCCGACGTCTGCAGGTCGTAGACCCGGGTGAACCGTCCGCCCCGCAGCCGCCGGCGCAGCCTCTGGATCGCAATCAGATTGATGCGCGACGGGCGCTCGTCGATCCACACCTCGTCGAACAGATCGCAGTCGCGCCCCAGTTGGGCGAACGGCGCCGTGGTCAGCAGCACGATCTCGTCATGCGGGTGCGCGGCGCGAATGGCTGAAAACGGGCCGGTGGCGAGAATGAAGTCGCCCAGTGCGCCCAGTTTGATAACCAGTATTCGCCGCTTCGGTGCGGTCATGCGGGGGGAATTAATTCGTCATAGACGGCAAGCGTGGCGGCGCACATCTGCGGCTTGGTGTAATTGTCCCGGATATGGGCAATGGCGCAGCGGGCCACGGTTTCCCGCTCTTCCCCGGTCATGGTCAGCGCAGTGCGAAGTGTCTGGGCCAGGGCGTCGGCATCGCCCGGCGGGACCAGCCAGCCGGTTTCGCCGGCGATAACCGTTTCCCGCGCGCCGCCATGGTCGCTTGCGATGACGGGCCGGCCCATGGCATGGGCCTCGGCGGCGACGCGGCCGAATGCTTCCGGGTCGGTCGAAGCGGAAACCACGACGTCGGCCAGCATATAGGCGGCGGCCATGTCGCGGCAGGGTCCGGTCAGATGAATGATGCCTTCGGCGCCGATACGTCCGATCTGGGATTCCAGCTCTTCCCGGTATCCGGTCCGGCCCTGGTCGTCGCCGACCAGCAGCACCCGCACGTCGGGACGCGCCAGCCGCCTGGCAGCCTCGATCAACACGCTTTGGCCCTTCCACCGGGTCAGGCGTCCCGGCAGCATCACCACCGGCGAATCGTCCGGCAGGCGCCAGGCCTGCGCCAGCTGAATCATCCGTTCGGCCGAGACCGCTTCCGGATTAAACGCGTCCAGATCGATGCCGCGCGGAATGACGCGGATACGGTCTTCCGGGACATCGTATTGTTCCGCGACATGGCGGCCGATGAACTCGGATATCGCTATTACCCGCTCTCCCTTGGCCATGATCGCGTTGTAGGCCTTCTTGGCCGGGTTGCTGAAATTATAGGTTCCGTGAAAGGTGGTGATGAACGGCACGTTTGACCGCTCGGCCGCCGGTCGTGCGCTCCACGCCGGGGCGCGGCTGCGGGCATGCACCAGCCCGACATTGTTGTCCGCGATGACTTCCGTCAGCGCCGCGACGTTCTTGCGCATGGTCAGCGGATTCTTGCTGTCGACCGGCAGTGTGATGTGCACACCGCCGGCGCGTTCAATCTCCCGCACCATCGGCCCGCCCGCCGAGACGACGATCGCGCGGCGCCCCGCCGCTGTCAGCGCGGTGGTGATATCGACGGTGCCGCGCTCGACCCCGCCGGTTTCCAGGCGTGGCAGCACCTGCATCACCGCCGGCGCTTTCGCATCCGGTTCGGGCGCGCTATGACTGGATTGTGTTTCCGCGTCGGCGGGGGTCATGACAGGTATCGAATATCCATGAACGAGTCGAACGAACGGCCGCCTGAAATTCTACCACGAGACGGTGGCGTCACAATCGCTTACAGACGCATCGACGGCAAGGTCCCCGGCGTGGTCTTTCTGGGCGGCTTCATGTCCGATATGCAGGGCACCAAGGCGGTGGAGCTGGAACGATATTGCCGTGCCGCGGGTCGCGCGTTTACGCGGCTCGATTACCGCGGCCACGGCGAATCGTCGGGCGCCTTCAGGGACGGCACCATCAGCGACTGGCTGGCGGACGCGCTGGCGGTGATCGACGACTGCACCGACGGTCCGCTGGTGCTGGTCGGCTCGTCCATGGGCGGCTGGATCATGCTGCTGGCGGCACTGGCCCGGCCAGAACGGGTGGCCGGCCTGATCGGTATCGCCGCCGCGCCCGATTTCACACGCGATCTGATGTGGGATCGTTTCAGCGACGAGATCAAAAACACGCTGGAAACGGAAGGCGTCTATTACGAGCCGTCGGAATACGGCGACGAGCCCTATACGATCACGATGAAACTGATCGAGGACGGGATAAACCATCTTCTTCTCGACCGGCCGATCCCGCTGCACTGTCCGGTGCGCCTGCTGCACGGGATGCGCGACGATTCGGTGCCGTGGATGACGACCAGCCGCATCGCCGAGAAGATCCTGTCCGAAGACGTGCGGATTTTCCTAGTGAAGGACGGCGATCACCGATTGTCCCGCGATCAGGACATCGCCCGGCTGAAACTGACGCTCGAAGAGCTGCTGGAAGAGATTTAATTATCGTTTCGCGGCGTGACGCCAGCGAAAACTATATTCCCAATACTGCCCGCATGCCGACCCTGTAATCGGGGAACGCCAGCTCTACGCCGAGATCCTTCTTGATCCGGTCGTTGCGGACGCGGCGGTTGTCGGCCCAGAAGGTTTTGCCCATCGGCGACAGTTCGGCGTCTTCGAATGGAATAAGCGGCGGCGGCGCGATGCTCAGCAACTCGCACACATAGGCGGTGACATCGGCGGGCGCGGCGGGTTCGTCATCGCACACATTGTAGATGCCGCCGGGGTCCGGGTTTGCGATCGACGCCGCCAGGACCGTCGCGATATCTTCGACGTGGATGCGGGAAAAGACATGTCCGGGTTTGGAAATGCGCCGTGCCGTTTCGGCTTTTATCTGATCGGCGACCGACCGGCCGGGGCCATATATGCCGGCCAGCCGGAATATCTGCGTCGCGATCCCGTTGCGGTCGCCCCAATCCAGCCAGGCGCGCTCGGCATCGACGCGGCGCTGGCTGCGCGGACTGCCGGGCCGCAGGTCCGATGTCTCGTCGACCCAGCCGCCGTCGCGGTTGCCGTACACGCCGGTGGTGGACAGGTATCCGACCCATTCGACCGAGCCCGTTTCGGCGATCGTTTCGGCATGGTGGAGGAACGCCGGATCGCCGTCTTCGCCTGGCGGGATCGACAGCAGAACATGTGTCGCACCTTCCAGTACTTCCGGCGAGTCCATCGGGGCGGTCCCGTCGAAACCCGCCGCCCTGATGCCCAGCGCGCCCAGCGCCCGCTGCCGGTCGGAGTCGCGGCACGTGCCGCGAATTTCCCAGCCGGCCGTGTCCAGCCGCCGCGACAGCGCCATAGCAGAATACCCGAGACCGAAACTGAACAGCACGCCGGGTGCGGAATGAGGGGGCGGTTGAGTCAGGGAGCTTGCCTTCTGCGTCGGGGGTCGCGACTGTAGGCGTTATGGCTTGGTCTCGGCAAGGTTTGTGCATCGGCACGCTGTGTGCCGCCGTTCTGGCGGCGGCAACCTGGGTGTCCGGTCGTCCGGCCCTGGCTCAGCAGACGCAGGCGCCCGGCACGACGGATGCTCTCGCCACCCATGCGATCGCCTATGCGGACTGCATGTCGCAGGCCCGCCGCGCGCCGGAAAAAGCACTGACGATCGCGAATCGCTGGGAACGCGAAGGCGGCGACGAAGGCGCCCGGCACTGCCGTGCCGTCGCCCTGATGAACACGGGCGCTTATGCAGAGGCCGCGCGTCAGCTTGAATCGCTGGCGGCAACCACGAACCGCCCCGGCAAGCGCCTGAAGGGCGAGCTGCTCGCACAGGCTGGACAGGCCTGGCTTATCGCCGGTCGAACCGAGAGCGCGCTGTCGGCCCAGACCAGGGCGCTGGCCCTGGTCGGGCCGGAGCTGGAACTGCTGCTGGACCGGGCGATCACATTGGCCAGTGCCGGCGCGTACTGGAAGGCAATCGACGATCTGAACGACGCCATCGACCAGGATTCCCGGCATGCCGGTGCGCTGGTGTTGCGCGCGACCGCCTGGCGCAAGCTGAAGAACCTCGACCTTGCCCGGGACGATATCGAACGCGCTATCGCGGTGTCGCCGGACCGCGCGGATGCATTACTGGAACGCGGCAACATCAGGTCCCTGCGCGGAGATAAGGGAGGTGCCGTCGCCGACTGGGAAGCGGTGATCGCCGGCCACCCGACATCGCCGGCCGCGGACGCCGCGCGCGAGAACCTCGAAAAACTGAAAGTGAATTAAGGACGGGATAGGCGGCGCGTCTCCGCGCCGGCGGAGGCTCAGTCCTAGCCTTTGGAAAGCTTTGCAACAGCGGCCGACGTCGCGATGACTCCGTCTCGCACATAGGCCTCGTGGTTCGAAACGATCCGGTCCCGGTCGTAGAGGTAATTGACCATCATGCCAGCCGACTGATCGATACCCTTTGACGACAGATCGGCAGCCCAGTTGAAGCGTTCCACGCTGGCGCCGTTGCCGAGATGGAAACGGGCGACCGGATCGAGCGGCCGGCCGTTTCTCTTCTCCTCGACAAGATAGGTGGCGCACAGGCGCATCAGCGCGGATTTCAGCGGCTGACGGATCAGTTCGTTTTCGCGCCAGTCGCTGCGGTTCAGCAGGTCGATTTCATCCTCGGTCAGAAATTCCGGCGTCTGTTTGACCAGCTCGTCGTCGAGCCAGCGCCGGAATCCGGGAATCGGCGACAGCTTGGCGTACTGCGTAATCTGCGGCAGTTCTTTCTGAATTTCGTCGGCCACCTGCTTGATCAGGAAATTGCCAAAGCTGATTCCCGCAAGTCCCGCCTGGCAGTTGCTGATCGAATAGAAGATCGCGGTATCCGCGGTCGTCGCGGCATTCCCCTCGGGTTCGGAATCGATCAGGTCGTGGATCTGGCCGGCAAGTCCCTGTGTCAAAGCGACCTCGACGAAGATCAGCGGTTCGTCCGGCAGGGCCGGATGGAAAAACCCGAAACAGCGCCGGTCGTCCGCCAGCCGCCGGCGCAGATCTTCCCAGCCCTGGATTTCGTGCACCGCCTCGTAAGCGATCAGTTTTTCGAGGATCACCGCCGGCGTCCGCCAGTCGATCTTTTCGAACTGCAGGAACCCCCGGTTGAACCACGACGACAGAAGGTGCTTCAGATCGCGTTCGAAGTTTTTCAGTTCGGGGTGATCTTTCAGACGCGACAGGATCAGGTCGCGCATGCCGACGATCGCGGCGGTGCCGCCCGGCGCCATATTGAGACGGCGGAACAGCTCCTGGCGCGGCGCTTCGATCGCTTTGGAGAGCGCGCGGAGCGAATCTTCACCCGGCGTATCCGCATAGCTGCGCGCGGCTTCGGCCAGGGCTTCGGCATCGACGCCGAAAACGTCATTCAGGCGGCAGAGCAGATCGATGCGCTGGTCGTCGTCCAGGGCGCGGTATTCGTTCAGAATACGGCTTGCAAGCGCTGTCCCCGATGCCTCGCCGTGGGCGGAGACCAGGTCGTGGCATTGCGAGACCAGACCGGCCACCTTGTCGCCGGATTCGGGCCGGTCGAGATATTGGCGCCCCATATCGACCAAGGCGTTTAACATTTGACTGACGCTGACGCGGGCCATGTTCGGTACCTGTCCAGTTGCGGCGATGCGGGTGCCGGCGCTCCAGTGTAACCGCCGGGGGTTACCGTTCGGTTGCGCTGCGCCCGTCGGCGGCGGGCAACAGCATAGGACCGGGGAAATTAACCGGTCAAAAAAATATCGATATTATTGGTGAAATCATAAAAATATTAGATATTCATCCATAGCCTCGCCGTTTATACTGCCTCAACCCAAATTATCGAGATTCAATAAGGACAGTCGAAAACGTGGCGAGTCTATCAGATCGGACCGAAGGGACGCGCGCCGGTACGCTGGCCAGCTCTGTCTACGACAAGATGCGCAACGATATCCTGTCGGGCGAATTGCCGCCGGGCGAAAAGCTGCGGGTCGAGTATCTGCGTACGCGCTACGGCGTTGGGGCCAGCCCGATCCGCGAGGCGCTCAACCGGCTGTCGGTCGACGGCGTCGTCATGCGGGTCGATCAGAAGGGGTTCCGTGTCGCCGAGGTGAGCGGCGCCGAACTGGACGAACTGATCAAGACGCGCTGCTGGCTCGAAGAAACCGCCATCCGGGAGTCCATCGCCGCCGGCGACGACGCCTGGGAAGAGCAGCTGGTGCTCGCCTTTCACCGTCTGTCCAAGACGCCGCGATCCGCCGACCAGCAGGCATATGCCATCAATCCCGAATGGGAAACGCTGCACCGGGCGTTTCATCTGGCGCTGATCGGCGCGTGCGGATCGCGCTGGCTGGTGGCTTATTGCGAACAGCTTAACGACCTTGCCGACCGGTACCGCCAGCTCGCCATTCGCGTCGCCTATCCGCGGCGCAACGAGCTGGACGAACACCAGACGATCATGAACGCCGCCGTTGCCCGCGACGCGGATACAGCGGTCGAGGCGCTGCTGGATCACTACCGCCGTACGGCGGGCATCATCCGGGATTCGGTGGACCGGATTGCCTGAAGGTTATTTTTCTCCGCGCCGGTCCGACGTCTTTAGAAATCCAGATCTGCGTAATGCTTCGGCGGCGGTTCGCCGGGAATGTGATCGGCCAGGATCGCCCGGAAAGACGGGCGCGACTTCAGACGGGCGTACCATTCGCGGGCCGGTTCGTGATCGGCCCAGGGAACGTCGTTGATGTAATCCAGACAGGACAGATGCGCGCCTGCGGCGATGTCCGCCATTGAAAAATCGTCGCCGCCCAGCCAGTTGCGGCGTTCGGTCAGCCAGGCGATGTAATCCATATGAATGTGAAAATTCTCGCGCCCGGCGCGGATGGCGCGCGAATCCGGCGCGCCCTTGCGCATCAGCCGTTTCATCAGTTTTTCGCCGACCAGGTTTTCGGTCACTTCGACATTGAATTTGATATCGAACCAGGCGATCAGGCGGCGGATCTCCGCCCGCTCGGACGGCCCGCCCGGATAGAGCGGCGGGTCGGGACAGATTTCTTCCAGGTATTCTCCGATCGCGCCCGAGTTCGCGATCACCGGGCCGCCGTCTTCGACCAGGACGGGAATGTCGCAGGCGGGATTAAGCGCCAGGAACTCTGCCCGGCGTTCGTTCGGGTTTTCCGATTTCAGCTCGAAATCCAGTTTCTTTTCCGCAAGCGCAATACGCACCTTGCGGCAGAACGGCGAGAGCCAGAGATGGTACAGCGTGCGCATCGGGCGGCAGTCTAACCAATGCGCTGAATCGCGGAAACGGCTAAGTGCCTGAAACTGCACCGGCCCTTCGTCCGCTTCACGGCCTCAGCCCCTTTCTGCCGTTCACGAGGATCGTTCCGCGGGCGGCCGGGCGGCGGAGCGGACCGGAAACGCGACAGGAAATCAGGCTCTCAGCTCGTCGCCTTCATCGGACGTAACAGGCTGTTCGTAGCGGTGTATCATCTCCGTCGGGATAACCTGCCAGAATTTTTCGCGCTCGGTGTTCCAGTGGTTCAGCATCCGCTCGGCGAAAGCAGATTGGGTCTCCCGATGGTGTTCCTCGACGGCGCGTTTCAGCACGTTTTCCCAATACGATGTCTGTATCCGCTGATAGATGATGGTGTCGTCGTTGGCGTGATCGACGAAGCTGTCGTCGGAATCGTATACGAACGCCATGCCCCCCGTCATGCCGGCGCCGAAATTGTCACCGACCGGGCCCAGGATCACGACGATCCCGTTGGTCATGTATTCGCAGCCGTTCGACCCGCAGCCCTCGACCACAACCTCGGCGCCGGAATTGCGCACCGCGAAGCGTTCGCCCGCCTGGCCGGCGGCGAACAGCTTGCCGCCGGTCGCGCCGTACAGAACGGTGTTGCCGATGATCGTGTTTTCGTTCGACTTGCGCGGCGCTGCGGTCGGCGGACGCACCACGATGGTACCGCCCGACAGGCCCTTGCCGACGTAATCGTTGGCGTCGCCGAACACTTCCAGCTTCAGGCCCTGCACCGCGAATGCACCCAGCGACTGGCCGGCGGAGCCGCGCAGCCGCACCGTAACGTGTCCTGGCTGCAGACCATTCATGCCGAACCGGCGCGTGATCAGCGACGAGATCTTGGTGCCGATCGCACGCTGCGTGTTGCGGACGTTGTACTGCAGCTGCATCTTTTCGCCGCCTTCCAGGGCGGGTCGTGCGTCTTCGATCATCTGGGCGTCAAGCGTTTCGGGCACCTCGTTGCGGCCCTCGAGTGTGCAGTAATGGGCGCTGTCGCCGGGATCGGCCTGCACCAGCAACGGATTGAGGTCGAGATCGTCGAGATGCGGACTGCCACGACTGACCTGGGTCAGCAGTTCGGTGTGCCCGATGACTTCTTCCAGCGACCGCGCGCCGAGCGAAGCGAGAATTTCGCGCACTTCCTCGGCGATGAAGCTGAACAGGTTGACGACCTTCTCCGGCGTGCCGGTGAATTTGTCGCGTAGCTTGTCGTGCTGGGTGCAGACGCCGACCGGGCAGGTATTCGAATGGCACTGGCGCACCATGATACAGCCCATGGCGATCAGCGACGCGGTGCCGATGCCGAATTCCTCCGCGCCCAGAATGGCGGCGATGACGACATCGCGACCGGTGCGGAAGCCGCCATCGGTGCGCAGCACCACCCGGTGGCGAAGCTGATTCAGCGTCAGCACCTGATGGACTTCCGACAGCCCCATTTCCCATGGAAGACCGGCATACTTGATCGACGATTGCGGGCTGGCGCCGGTGCCGCCCGAATGACCGGACACCAGGATGGTGTCGGCGTGCGCCTTGGCGACGCCGGCGGCGATGGTGCCGATGCCTGTCTGCGCCACCAGTTTGACGCAGACCTTTGCGTCGGGATTGATCTGCTTCAGATCGTATATCAGCTGCGCCAGGTCCTCGATCGAATAGATGTCGTGATGCGGCGGCGGCGAAATCAGCGTGACGCCGGGCGTCGAATGCCGCAGCCTGGCGATCATCTCTGAAACCTTGATGCCGGGAAGCTGGCCGCCCTCGCCGGGCTTTGCGCCCTGGGCGACCTTGATTTCGATCTCGCGGCAGTTGTTCAGATATTCCGCGGTGACGCCGAACCGGCCCGACGCGACCTGTTTGATCGCGCTGGACGCGTTGTCGCCGTTGGGCCGCGGCTTGTAGCGGGACGAATCCTCGCCGCCCTCGCCCGAATCCGACTTGGCGCCGATCCGGTTCATGGCGATCGACAGCGTCTCGTGCGCTTCCGGGCTCAGCGCGCCGAGCGAAATGCCGGGCGAAACAAGACGCTTGCGGATCTCGGTGATCGATTCCACTTCCTCGATCGGCACGGGATCGCGCTTGGGATCGAATTCCATCAGATCGCGCAGGCTGATCGGCGCCGACTGGCGCACCGCTTCGGCGTATTTCTTGAAGGTAGCGAAGGAATCCGTTGCGACTGCTTCCTGCAGGGTATGCATCTGCGTGCCTTCGAACCCATGCGTTTCTCCGCTGCGCCGGTAGCGGTAGAGACCTCCCACGGGCAGCGCCGTGACGTCCTGGTCGAAGGCGCGTTCATGCAGTTCGCTGACCTTGCGCTGCAATCCCGATAGTCCGATGCCTGAAATTCGCGACGTCATGCCCGGGAAATAGCTCGACACCAGCCAGCGGCTGAGGCCCACGGCTTCGAACTTGTAGGCGCCGCGGTAGCTCGACAGGATCGAGATACCCATTTTCGACATGATCTTCAGAAGTCCCTGGTCGACGGCCTCGCGATAGCGCTGGACGCAGTCGAACAGCGGCATGTCGCCAAACAGGCCGCGCCGGTGACGGTCGATAATGGTTTCCTGCGCGAGATAGGCGTTCACCGTGGAGGCGCCGACGCCGATCAGGACGGCGAAGTAGTGCGTATCCAGACATTCGGCGGACTGCACGTTGATCGACGTATAGGTCCGCAGCGCCTGCTCTATCAGGTGCGTGTGCACCGCCGCGGTCGCCAGGATCATCGGCATGGCGGCCCGTTCCGTCCCGATATTGCGGTCGGACAGGATCAGGTGCGCGGCGCCGCCGCGCACCGCGTCCTCGGCGACGCGCTGAAGCTTGTAGATTGCCCGGCGCAGCGCGTTGTCGCCTTTTTCCGGCCGGAACGTGCAGTCCAGTTCGACGGCGGTGTCGCCCATGTATTCGCGCATCGCCGCGAAGCCGGCGTTCGACAGCACGGGGCTGTCCAGCTGCAGCAGCCGCGTCTGGCTTTCGTCCTCGTCGAGGATATTGCCCAGATTGCCGAGCCTGGTTTTAAGGCTCATCACCCGGTATTCGCGCAAGGAATCGATCGGCGGGTTGGTGACCTGGCTGAACGACTGGCGGAAGAAGTGATGCAGCCCGCGATACTGGTCCGACAGTACGGCCAGCGGCGTGTCGTCGCCCATGGAGCCCGTGGCTTCCTTGGCGTCCTCGACCATCGGCTGAAGAAGCAGTTCCAGTTCTTCCAGCGTGTAGCCGGCCGCGACCTGGCGGCGGCGCAGCTCGTCGCCGGTGAATTCCGCGGATGCCGCCTGGTCCGGGCGGATGACGTCGTCGATGGGCGTCATGTTCTTCGCCCACTCGCCGTACGGCCGGGAGTTCGCCAGTTGCCGTTTCAATTCGGTGTCGTGATAGAGCTTTCCTTCGGCCAGATCGACGGCGATCATCTGCCCCGGCCCAAGCCGGCCCTTTTCGATGATCTCGGTTTCGCGGATTGGAACCATGCCGGACTCCGACCCCATGATCAGCAGCCCGTCGACGGTGACGGTATAGCGCATCGGCCGCAATCCGTTCCGGTCGACGCCGCCGAGCACCCAACGGCCATCGGTCGCGGTGATCGCCGCAGGCCCGTCCCAGGGTTCCATCACGCAATTGCAGTAGCTGTAGAAGTCCCGCAGTTCCTGGCTCATCGTTGTCTTGTGCGACCAGGCATCGGGAATCAGAAGGCATTTGGACATCGGCGCGGTACGCCCGCCGCGCACCAGAAGTTCGAACGCATTGTCGAGCGAGGCGGAATCCGAATTCCCGGGTGAGACGATCGGTTTTATGTCGTCGACATGCTTGCCGAAGATGTCGCTCGCAAGCCGCGTTTCGTGGCTTCGCATCCAGTTGACGTTGCCTGACAGCGTGTTGATTTCGCCATTGTGGGCAAGCATGCGGAACGGCTGTGCCAGGCGCCACGTCGGAAAGGTATTGGTCGAATAGCGCTGGTGATACAGCGCAAAGCGCGACACGAAGCGTTCGTCCAGAAGGTCGGGATAAAACGCCGACAGCTGTTCGGCCAGGAACATGCCCTTGTAGATCAGCGAGCGGCAGGACAGCGAACAGATGTAGAAGTCGCGGATGTTTTCCTCCCGCGCGCGGTTCTCGATCCGCTTGCGGATGATGAACAGGTCGCGTTCGAATTTTTCCATGTCCGCGTCGGCGGGGCCTTCGATCATGATCTGTTCGATTTCCGGCCGGGTGGCGGTGGCCTTTTCGCCCAGCGCCGACAGATCGATGGGCACCTGCCGCCAGCCGTAGATCGGATAGCCGAATTTCAGAATTTCCGCTTCGACGATGAAGCGGCAGCGTTCCTGATCGGCCAGATCGGTGCGGGGCAGGAACGTCATGCCGACGGCGATGGGGCCTTCGCTGGCGGTGTGGCCGGTGCGTCCGACATGGTCGCGGAAAAAATCCTGGGGGATTTCGACCAGGATGCCGGCACCGTCGCCGGTCATGTCGTCCGCGTCCACCGCGCCGCGATGCCACAGTGCCTTAAGGGCCTCGATACCGGCTTCGACGACCTGACGGCTCGGTTCGCCGTCAATGGCGGCGACCAGACCGACGCCGCAGGCGTCCCGGCCGTCCGTGTCGATGACGGCCTCGTTCTTCAGCCTTCCGGCGTCGCGTTCGAAGCGCTCGACGAATTTCCGGCCCGCGGCGTTCTGGTTCGTATCGTTATGTGCGGTCATGCTTCCTACTCCGCGGCCACGGCCGCGTGGGCCGCTGCGTTTGCTTTGATATAGGCATGGATGCCTTCCGCGGCGTCGCGTCCGTCGCGAATGCCCCAGACGACGAGCGATGCGCCGCGCACGATGTCGCCGGCGGCGAACACGCCGTCCAGGTTCGTCATCATCGTGCGGTGGTTGATCCGCACCGTGCCCCACTTGGTAACCTGCAGTTCCGGCGCATCGAACAGCGTCGGCAGATCTTCCGGGTCGAAGCCAAGCGCCTTGATCGCCAGGTCGGCTTCGGCATTGAAGCTGGACCCGGGAATAAGTTCCGGCGTTTGACGTCCCGACGCATCGGGAATGCCGAGATGGATCCGCTGGGCACGGACGGCGGTGACGTTGTCGTCGCCGATGAAGGCCTCGGGCGCGGCCAGCCAGGTGAACTTCACGCCTTCTTCTTCCGCGTACTGCACCTCGCGCCGCGAGCCCGGCATGTTGGCGCGGTCGCGGCGGTAGAGACAGGTCACCGTTTTAGCGCCCTGGCGGATGGACGTGCGCACGCAATCCATCGCGGTGTCGCCGCCGCCTATGACCACGATGTTCTTGTTCTCGGCATCGAGGCTGCCGTTGTCGAAAGCCGGCACGGAATCGCCCAGTCCCTTGCGGTTTGACGCCACCAGGAAATCAAGCGCCGGGACCACGTTGCCCAGGCCGACGCCGGGCACCTGGATATCTCGGGCCTTGTAGACGCCGGTTGCGATCAACACCGCATCGTGGCGGTCGCGGATTTCCTGCAGCGTCGCGTCGTGCCCGACCTCGAAATTCCGGTGGAATTCCACGCCGCCCTGTTCCAGCAGATCGACGCGGCGCTGAACCACGTCCTTTTCCAGCTTGAAATTCGGAATGCCATAGATCAGCAAGCCGCCGATGCGGTCGTGCCGGTCGTAGACGTGGACCTTGTAGCCTTTGCGCCGCAGCTGTTCGGCGGCGGCCATTCCGGCGGGCCCGCCGCCGATGATCCCGACCGAGGCATTGAGTTCACGCGGCGGCGAGACGGGTTTGACCCAGCCGCGCTCGAACGCCGTATCGGTGATGTATTTTTCGACCGAGCCGATGGTCACCGTGCCGTGACCGGACTGTTCGATCACGCAATTGCCTTCGCACAGCCGGTCCTGCGGGCAGATGCGGCCGCAGATTTCAGGCAGGTTGTTGGTGGCAGACGATACTTCGAAGGCTTCTTCCAGGCGGCCTTCCGCCGTCAGCATCAGCCAGTCGGGAATGTTGTTGTGAACCGGGCAGTGGACCTGACAGAACGGCACGCCGCACTGCGAACACCGGCTCGCCTGTTCGGCGGCGGCATCGGGGTTGTAGCGCTGATAGATTTCGTCGAAGTCCCCGCGTCGCTGTTCGGCAGCGCGTTTCTCCGGCATCTTCTGCGAGATATCGACGAATTTGAGCATTTTATTGGCCATATTGTCCCATCGCGTGTCACAGGTCGGTGACCGCGCCCAGTATTTTCTATTTCCGCTATAGGGTTATTCTACCCAATCTTCCGAGAGGAGGCGAGCGAAAAGTGCTTATTGCGTCATATATACTGACCCAATAAGGTTTTGCACGAAATAGGTCAACCCCGATTAACAATATGTTTCCATGTGTTTCGATATAGATGGTACCGTATTGAGACTAATTCTTTGCGTGGAGTCGACTCAGGCATTGTTGTATAGGCCTTGGACACGCCGACCCCGCGCCGGAGAATGCCGTGACCCTCATTCAGCTCGCCGTCATCGCCCTGATACAGGGCATAACCGAGTTTCTGCCCATCAGTTCGTCAGGACATCTGATCCTTATTCCCAGCTTTACCGGCTGGGAGGATCAGGGCCTTGTGATCGACGTTGCGGTGCATGTCGGCACGCTGGGCGCTGTGATGACTTACCTGTGGCGGGATATCTGGAAGATGATCGCCGGCGTGCTCAAGCCTGGCAACATCCGGCGTAATCCCGGTCTGCGGCTGATCGCCCAGCTGATCGTCGCCACCATCCCGCTGGTGATCGTCGGGGCGTTTGTCTACAAGTATCTGGGCGATACGCTGCGCAGCGCGGCGGTTGTCGGATGGGCGACGCTGGGTTTCGGCGTGCTGCTTTATCTCGCCGACCGATATACCGTGACTATCAACCGCATCGAACACATGACCTGGGGCCGGGCCTTCACGATCGGAATCGCCCAGATCTTCGCGCTGATCCCCGGCGCCAGCCGCGCCGGCACCACGATCACCATGGCCCGATGGCTCGGCTTCGAACGTACCGAAGCCGCCCGGTTTTCCATGCTGCTGTCGATTCCGGCGATCCTCGCTGCCGGTTCGGCCGCAACCCTCGATCTCATCGAATCAGACGCGCAGCATGTCCTCACCGATGCCATCGTTGCCGGCGCCATGGCGTTTGTCGCCGCCTTTGTCGCGGTGATCCTGATGATGGGCTGGCTCAGGCGCGCCAGCTTCACGCCGTTCGTGATTTACCGGCTGTTTCT
>Ga0181571_10000796_pt1 | contig 21650 bp, 11 predicted proteins | sample 101ome_17_FD_132440 | JGI IMG/M metagenome (GOLD analysis project Ga0181571, IMG submission 132440) | Coastal salt marsh microbial communities from the Groves Creek Marsh, Skidaway Island, Georgia - 101407AT metaG (megahit assembly) | ecosystem: Environmental > Aquatic > Marine > Intertidal... | reverse complement strand
GCTCCGCGCGCGATGGCGGACGGGAACGCGATGCACGCGGCCATGATGCAAGCGCTACACTCGCGGGTCGAGATGGCTGACTGATACGAGAAATGAGGAGAGGAGGATGATCCTGACTTCCACACACGCGGGTGTTTGTCGACCGTTCAAAAGTGCTGCCCCGGAAATTCCGGACACGCCGCACACAGCAACCGCCGCCGCGAGGACTCCGCGTGCCACGTCGAGCGTCATGTCGCTCTCCGGGGCTGTGTGCAGTATCATGTTGTATAGTGATCTCGCGTTCGGGGCGACGAATGAGGTCACGATGGAGTTCAGCACGCCTCACGGTGTTGCGCCCGACGGCATCCTGCTGTGCGGCACCGCCTCGGACCATCAGTTTGACCGCTCTACGTTCGTGCTGAGCAGGGTCGAGGAGGGCGGATCTCAGTTCGTCTCCGGCACGTCGCAGACGATCGCATCTTCGTCCACGAGTGATCTGTTGTCCGTGCGCGCGCTGAGCGGCGCGGCGGCGTGGAATCACAGGCCAGTGGAGGTGGGCGTCGCCGCGGACGTTCTCGGTATGGACGCGCACTACGCTGACACTTACGCGCGTCGACGCTACGACGACATGCTCCTCGACACCAACGGCGCCTCTCTGGACGGGGTGTTTCAGACCCCGACATGGGCAGACGATGAGGCGACGCGTCTCGCGGCGTCTGACGCCGTAATCGCGCAGCTCGACGCGGGATCCCTGACGGACACCGAGCGCGTGGTCCTTCTCCAGGAGCTCGCCGAGTTGAACCGCCCGGCGGGCAACTGCGCGCTCCTCACCGGGACGTGGTACGCGGACACGAGGTACGAGCTCACCTTCTCCGCCCCAAACCCACCTGCAGGTTCTTCCGCGACGACTCTCGGGTGGTGGATGGCACCTCTGTCCTACGCCGCGACGGAGGCGACGGCGACAGACGGCGCGGGGGGAATGGAGGCGAGCAGCCGAGTGACGTACTCGGTGCGGGGCGACAAGGCGGGCGTCGTCTGTGGCATCCGCGATTCGGTATCCGCCACGCTTGGCGCCGCATCAGGTGCTGGCACTCCCGTCGCCATCGGCGCGTGCCCGACAGGTGAGGCAAGATCGTATCGCCACACTGGACACTGCGTCGCGTGCGTCGCTGCGGGCGGTACGGTGGGGACGACAACGGATACCGACGGCGTGACGTCGAGGACAACGTGCGCGTGCCCGGGGACGACTACGACGCTTCTCGCGGGAGACACCGCGTGCGGTCCGAGGCGAGGACCGCTCGGAACTGCCACTACCGAAGCTGAGCTCGCCGCTGAGATGTGCGCGTCATACACTTCGATAAAGACGGCGCTGGATGGTGGTCCTGCCGCTGGGGCGACAAACGGAGTGGGTGGAGGCGTCGCCGCAGGGGCGCACGCCGTCGCGGCGGCGCACGTGGACGCGTTCATCTCCGCAGCGTCTTCCCTCGTGGATGTCGCCGACGTCGAGGCCGCGAACGCGACCTACCACGCGACGATGATGTTCGATGAACGCGCTCCGAACGATCCCACGCGCCGGCTCGGGCTTGCCCCGAATTGTCAGAAGTGCGAGCGCGACGGCACGTTCGTGGATGACAACGGGGTGACGGGGAGCATCAAAGACGTTCGCTTTGAGGCGGGGCACGCGCTTCGGCTCATCGGGTACGTGCTCTCGCTCAAGGGGTATCCTTGCGACGCGCTGTACGATGAGGACAATCCGTACGCGAGCGTGGTCGGGACCTACGATGCCGAACCATTATGCGAAGCGGGGACGCCGACATGAGGACAGGTTGAAATCAACTTTGATAGCCTTTGTAGTCTCTAGAGTCTGTGAAGGGACCCTTCTCTTTCCCAGACCCGTGAAGAGCTGAACGCCCGCTCGAGAAGTGCAAAGGTTGATCAGGTGAACCGCACCAACACCCACCGTCACACCGAAGGTAAACACGATCCCTTCACGAACAGAACCGTTATCCTGGAATCCACAGTGTCTTCCCTCACGCAGCACGCGCTGGGGTTGCCCTCCACGACATCTGCGTAGTGAGAGAGAAGGATGAGTTCAGCCTCACCTCAGGGCTATCGGGCGCCGATTCTCCCTCCTCCATCATCTCAAGCCTCGTCGCGGACTGGAACAGCGACCGCGCGATGTTCGAGAGCGCGTCGTTGAGCTCGGCGCCCCCCGCACCACCCCCTCCCTCCTTCCCCAGGAGCGCCTTTCGCCTCTCCAGCTCGGTCGATAACGAACTGGCCTGTCGCGACAGGCTGTCGATGACCTCCGCACCCAGCATCGCCGCCGCGTCAGGGCGTAGAAACGACGCTAAGAACGCGGCACACCTCGCCGCGACGGCGTACAGCCGCGCCGCTATCGCCTCAGAGTGTGCGTTCCCCGCGGGCACTGAGGAAGATGCGGCAACGGCGGCGGCGAGCGCTGCTGAGCCTGGCGCGCCGACGGGGACGCTCCCCACGGCGCAGGCGTGAAACCACCCGACCGAACACCCGACGAGAGGCGCCCGCGCAGCTGCAGCTCTTTCGCTCGCCGTTCGCGGCGCACACGCGATGCCGCGCCTAGACGGCGGCGGGGAGGCAATCCAGGCAAGAAATGCTACTGCTGCGGCGCGCGCCCGCGCCCGGCCCTCTGGCGCGACCGACTGCCATGTCTCACCCGCTGCGGCGCTCAGGGCGTTGAGGAACCCAGCGGTCGCTTCCGCCTCCGCGAGCACGTGCACATTCAGCTCGGCGGGCGCGAGCGCATCTTCAAGCCGATCGCCCAGTTGCACTGAGAGGTTCACGAGAGCTTCGCGGCGGTCGACGATCTCATCGTCTCTGGACGTGGCGTTTCCGTCACCGCCGAGCGCGTCGGCGTGCGTCGCCGCGACGCGGAGCGCGAGGCAGAACAGAGCGCCGGGTGCCATTACCTCACCGACGACGTCAATCGAGCCTCGCGCATCGCCATCGCCATCGCCGGCTTCCATCTCGTCGCGGCAGGCGTGCACGAATGCGTCGTCGTCCGCGTCGAGGTACGGTGCGCCGGAGAGGCTGACGCACAGCGACGCGAGACGGTCTATCAGCCCCGCGCGGTGCAGCGCCGCCGCCCCTTCCGGCGAGCGACCGAGGGCGAGGGAGAGCTTCAGCGCCGCGGAAACCTCCGCACCTCCGCCGCGGGCGTGACCGTCGTCGAAACCGTCGCCCTCGCCGCAGGAAGAGACGCCGTCCCCGGACGTTACTGAGGAGACGCCATCTCTCCGCGGAATCAGATCTTGCCTCGCAGCGCCTCGTGAGGGAAGAGTCCGGGGTATGCGCGGTGGCACGAGCAGAGGGAGCGGCGCCTCAGTCGCAACAGCTTTGGCGAGGGCAGAGAGAGGGACCAGTCCCGAGGACATCTCGAAAAGCATCGCGAGCGCCAAAGCGGCGTCTGATCCTCCCCTGGGCGTCGATGCGGCGGTGCAAAGCGTCGGGACGAGGGGCCAAAGACGCTGCCCGAGCTCGGCGCCGTCGGCGAGGAACGAAGTAGACGCCGCCGCAATCCGGCGCCACGCGCGCGTCGCCACAAGCGCAGCGACGAGCACCGGCCTCGTGATGGACGCCATCGGGTCGCCGCGAGCGAAGACTTCTGCACGTGACGTGGATGTGCATCGCGTCCCGCGCGTCACTGCCGCCGACGCCGCGCTGGCGACGTCGCGCGCCATCTCGAACACCTCGAACGCCCCTCCGGCCGCGGATCCAGACTTGTCTCTTCCCGCCAATCGTTTTGCCCACAGACGTGTCGTCCACTCGAGCGCGTGGGCGAGCTCAACGGCTTCTGCGACGGTATGCTCCGAGCCTTCCTCGTCCGAAGCCGTCAGAGCCGCCTCCAGCGCGGTAATGACCGCTCGTGCGGCGGATGCGCGCTCCCGCGCGGGCCACGCCGCGATAAAATCGGCGCCTCTCGACGAGCCGTTCTCCCGGTCTGTCAGGTCGGGTCCAGAGCCGACATCGCCCCCTACAAATCCACGGTCCTCGTCGTCCATCGGCGGCGGCGCCAATGCTGAACCAGCGGCGACGGACACGAATGTGATACCCGCAGAGAGCGCGGCGAGACGTGCGCTTGCGCGGGACGCGACCCGTCCCGCCGCGCGAAGCGCTTCGGCCGCGGCGCGTCCGGGTCGCAGAAGCGGCCTGGCGCGCGTGGCTCGCGCATCGTCGTCCTCGCCGTTCCCGAACGAAGCCTCGTCAGAGATATCCATCGCCGTCGCCGAGTCCCCGACACCAGCATCTCGGGGTCTGGCGCCACCGGTCGCCGCCTCGACCCACGTCGCATTGTACAAAAAGTCCCCCCCATACTCGGCGCGCACATCGCGACGGAGTGAGGTGCCCGGGGGAGGGGGTGCGAGAATCGCGCGCTCCAATCTCAGCTCTCGCGTCGCGACGAGCAACCTGCCCACCGGGTCAGTCGGTGCGCGTTTTGGCGCGCCCGCTGCCTCTGCCTCCGCTGCCGCCGCGACAGTCTCGAGAACCGCTGCGCGAGGGGCGCCGCCGCCGAGAAGACCTGCCGCCGCCACGTGTGAAAGTAGCGCATTAGCCGCCGTCTTTGCGTTTTCCTCCAGCGTGGCGTCTGGGAGCGGCGGTGGCGACGAAACTCCGCCGACGCTGGACCCCGATGAAAGAGCCGCCGCCTTGGCGATTGCCGCACGCTCCGCGTTCGCCCCGGCCAAGAGCACCACCGCGTGCGCGTGCAATCTCGCGGCGACGAGGATGTCGGGCGAGCGACGAGGCGACGTCCACCGCCGGAACCATCGTAATAGCGCGCTCTCGCCGCCACTCGCGTCATTAGAGCACCATTTTGCGATACTCTCTGCGATGACACTCCCCTCCGCCGGCGCCGAGCCGTTCGCTGCCGCCGCAGCCTCTGACGCCAAAATCTCAAACACGTCCGCCTCCACGGCAAACCTGTGCGCGGCGCCCTCGTCGTCGTCGTCGTCGTCACTGTCGCTCGCCGCGGGGAGGCATGCCTCCAGGCGAGCGATGAAATCGGGTTGGGCTCGGAGTGCGTCCGTGGCGCCAGCAAGCAAACGCCCGCCGCGCCACACCTCGCCGAGCGCCCCGGTTGCCGCCGCCAGAAGCCGTGGGTTCGTCCGGCGCGCTTCACCAGCGTCGCCGAGGCACGCCCAGAGGGCGTCCAGAGCGCTCGCGGGCGCGTCCTCGTCGCCGGAGAGCTTTGCAGGGAGTAACATCGACTCAGCGAGCATGGGCTGGCGCGCGGCCGCGGCGGCGACAAATGCGGCGGCGGCGCGCACCGCTCGATCCTTCGCGGGGGACCCGGCCAAACCCACCGACGGGGTCAGCGCCTGGGCGATAGCGCCCCGGACATCCAGGTCCGGCACGTTCTCCGAGGACCCGCCCTTCGCGAGCTCGAACGCGCGCGTCGACGCGGACAGGGAGCTCGGCGTGAGTGCAGGAATCGCGCACGCGAGGGGCGGGTCCGCCGGCGCCGCCTCGCAGAGCGATGCGAGCGCCGGGAGCGCGAGTTCGCACGTCTCCGCGTAAGGGTACGCGGCATACGACGCCACCGCAGCGGCGAGCGGAGGACCTCCCCCTGGGGCCTCCACGAGAAGCGCGCGCGTCAGGGGGCCGGATCCGAGACCCGTCGTCAGCTCACCGGAGCCCGGCCCGGCTGCGGCGGCGGCGGTCGCCGCGCTGTCAAGTAAGACACGAACGAGCGAGGGAATCACACATAATGTCTCCGCGACGGCGTCCTTCACCGCTGCCGTCTCCGCCGCGCGCCCAGAACTCTCCAAGTGCATGTCGCGCAACGCGGAGGCGTCGAGCGCGAGAGATGCGAGCGCCGCGGCCGTGACGCCGGCGTCCCCTGCGATGAAATCGGCGACGGCGGCGCGGCGTGCGGCATTCTCCGGGCCGGGCCTGGGCGCGAGCGCAGCGGTGAGCACGCGTGACACTGCGGCGTGGATCACCCAACGGTCGGCGCGTCGACGGAACCGCCACGAGCCGTGCTGGACCAAGATCTCGTTTAGGGCGTGCTGTAACATCGGCGTCATCGCGGATCTTGCGCCCGCGCCCGCCCACAGAAGTGACTCGAGCAGGCGAAGGAACGCGAGCGTGAGGGGATACTCCCCAACCGATTGCTCCGCAGGGAGCACGACGCGCTCAAATGTCGCCAGACCCGCGGACGCTGCCCCCGCACCTCTGAGCGCCGCCGCGGCGCCCCATGCCAACCCGCGCGCGTCACTCATCCCTTCCTCGGCGCGGAGTAGCGGCGCGGCGGTGAGCTCCTCGAGCGCGGCGATGGGCGCGGTGGCGGCGAGCGGCGCGGCAGCGGCAAGCGCCAGAGCCGCACGTTCGATGCCGCGGTCAATGCGTCGCGAGCCCTCCCCGCGCCCACACGGAAGCGTTGACCATGCCGCGCCCGGGGCCGTTGCTCCGGTGACAACGGCCGCGAGCGCGGCGAGAAGTGTCGCAGGCGACCCGGGGGATGTCGACGCAGAGACGTCCAGTGTCGCGAGCTTCGCCGCAAACGAAGGCGCGGAGGTGAGCACGCGGTGGAGAAACGCGAGCGCGGCGTCCATCTCGGCGGCGTCGGCGGCAGTGGCGCCGTTTGTGACGAGGCCTTGCGCGGAGAGTGCACACGTTCGCGCGACGAGGGCGCCAACGCCATCCCAAGTGCCTACGCTCCACACGATGATTTCCGACGCGACAGGACCTGAGGTCCAAGGTCCGGCGTGCATCATCGTGTCATCGTCGCCTTCATCCTCGTCATCGAGTCGCGTTTCGGCCTCCGTAGCGGTTCCAAAGCGCGGCAGCGCCTCACCTCGCGCGCCGCGCGGCACGCACGCGCCGGGGAGGTACGCGCTGGCGAGCGCGGACGTGGCGCGCACAGGACCGGGAGGCACCGACGGCGGCACCGGCGCTGGCTCTGTCGTTGAGGACGAACGACTCCGTTCTCGTTCCCACGAATCGCGATGCGACCTCCAGCGCTCCATCGCGTCCGTCCACTCGCGCGACGCCTCGCCGCGGGCGTCGTCGAGTGGCACGACCGCGCCCGCCGTCTCCCACTCTGGACCAGGCGCAGGGAGTGCCACTGACGGCATCCGCGAGAGAAACGCGAGCGCGGCCCTCGCCGCGCGAGGGCCCTCAGCGAGCGCCGCGAGCGCGCGCAACAACGGCGCGGCGTCCGCGGGGTGTCTTTCCCTGCATCCCACCAGTAGCGCATAAAGCGGCGCCTCCTGGCCGTCCGATTGCGCCATGTCCCAGAACTGCTCGCACAGCATTGGCTCTCCGGATGAGAGCTCCTCGAGGACGTCGATGAGCGTCCCGAGCTCCTCCGGTCGAAGCTTATGCACGGGGAGGAGGTCAAACGCGGCAAGGGAAGAAGTAAGAAGGTTCTTCAGCACTGATTTATGCGCGGTGACCGCGTCGTTCACCACACCGCCGACCTTGAACGCGTCGAGGTGAAGGAGCGCGAGAAGAGAGCCGAATCCAGCGCTGCCCGCCGCCGCGCGGCTCGCCGCTGCCGCCGGATCGGCGGCGGCGGGGAACCGAGGCGCCGGTCGACCCGCCGCGGGTGCGAGCGCCAAAAGTGTTGCCCAAGCGAGAAGCACCGGCCCGTGTGCGGCATCTGAGGGCCAGTCGGCGAGCGCACCCGCTGCAATCGTCAGCGCCTCCTCGCTCAGCATCGCGTGCACTCCTGTCGCCCCGCCGCGGCCCTGTCCCAATGGGCTCTGGATGCGCTCCACCGCCCCCTCGAGATCGAGAGCCTCCACCAGAATCACCGTGCACAGCGCCCTCGCGGTCTCAGAGTGCGAGCGGACGTGGCTCAGCGCTGCCGCCTCGCCGGACTCGCCCTCTATGAGGGCGCTGAGGCGGACAAACTCCGCTGCCGCTGCGGGCGCACGTCCAAGCGCGCCTGACGCAAACGCAGTTGCCAACTGCGCGAATCGCTTCGCCTCGCACTTCGTGCGTTGATCGTAGTACATCAGGAACACGCACTCGAGCATGCGCTGCGTTTCCTCGAGCGCTTGTCTCGCCCAGTCGCGCGCGAGGGCAGGGGATGTGCTGCTGAGAGTGACGGGCCGTGCGGGGGTCTCTCCGCGCATGTGCGAGCAGAGATCGCTCGTGAGGTTTTCCTCCAGACCCTGGCGAAGAAGGCGGTCGAGACAGGAACGCATCGGAGCGCCGCGCGCGTCGCTCTCGTCGTTTGCGGCGCGGACGAGAGCCTGGATGCACTGCAACGAGCCCAGACGTTCGCGGAAGTAGTAGCGGGTCAGACGCTCTGTCAGGTCATCGTCCAGCTCAGTCGGCAGCGGGGAACCGCTCTCGTCGACGCAACGGCGTAGGAGCGCGTACGTCTGCACCTCGTCCAGCGCGAGCTTGGCAGAAGCGGCCACAGTCACCTTGCGGATAGACTCGTTCAGCTGTAGAGTGTGCCCGCCGTAGCTCACGCTGCCGCTCTCCACGGCTGCTTTGGACGCCGCGGAGGGGGGGCGGTAGCTGCCGAGGCATCCGGAGAGGAAGTCTGAACTCGCTTCGAGGTCCTCCTCCAGGTCCGCGCTCGACACCCCGACGCCGTGAGCGGCATCCTCGAGCGACGCATAAAGCTCTTCCGTCGCCGGAAGCATCGCCGCCGATGAGGACGCCATGATGGCCGTGCCGCGCCGCGCTGCCCCTGTGGGAAAGGCGCGAGGACGTTGCCAGGCGCTGTGAAAAGAACCGCGCCGGCCGACGAGACTACTGGTACTGGTATTTTTTGCTCACAAGTGCTGGTAATAGGTATCTGGGTAACGGCTTTTTGTATGAGGTCACTGCTTTAACTTTACCGAGCTAAGCAGGGTAAGCAGGGGCAATCTCACAGACAGTCAAATATGATAAGTGACCAGATCTTTGCCCGCCGCGGATTTTACTCGAAAGAGACACCGCGCCACTCCTCCGCGAACGTCGGCGCTGCGAGTAGGTGGCGCCCATTCCTCTTAGGCACATCTCGCCGTGATTGTCGCTTACCGATGGCGTCCGTCGCGTCGCTCTCTCTGAGATCGCGCACGGCCCTCCCCGATGCGCTTCTGGGGCGCCGCGAACGGACCGTCGGTGTTCAGGTCAGGATAGGGTATGGTGGGTGCAGGTCTCGACCGATCGCCGAGAGCCGCGCGGGCGCGGCGGCGGCGGGGCGTAGCGCGCGCTCCGCGTCTCGCTCAGTGCAGACGCGAGCAGTGGCCAACTCCGCGGTTATGAACTTGCCCGGCATGGGCTCGGACGGTCAGACGTGGGATCCCCTCGGGCTTGGCAAGAGTAAGAGAGTCGGTTGGGATGCGGGAGACAACGCGTGGAACACGGACGAGCGGAATCTCGAGGGCTCCGGGTCGGTCATGGCCTTATCCCGTGGCCCCAGCGTGAACGCCATGGGGGGTCCCAGCGGCGGAGATAATTCGTTCAACGACTTCATGAATGGCAAGCTCCCCGGGAAGATCGCCACCATCTTGGGCCTACTCATCGTGTCCCGAGTGGGAACCTACATTCCGATCTCTGGCGTCGACCGCGCCGCCTTTGCCGAGTCTCTGCAAGGCGGTGGCAGCGTCCTCGGATACGTCGACACGCTTACCGGAGGAAGCATCTCGAAACTGGGTATCTTCTCGCTTGGCATCGTGCCATACATCAACTCCTCTATCATCTTCCAGGTGAGCCTTCGCGTCCACCTGAGCGTTTCCACCTGCGCCCCCCGATAGCTTTTCTCGCGGCGATGAATCGACCTTTTTGGTCTCGTTCGATTGAGGTACCCCGGCAAGACCGAGGGCGCCGTGAAAAGAACTCGGAAGCTGAGCCGCGAGAGACGCAAATATCATTCACTTTGTCCCCTTCTCGCGTCGTCCCGAGCGTGCGATCGTCGACGCTGACCTCTACCGATCTCTCTGGTGCGAGCGCAGCTGCTCACCTCGGTGTTTCCGAGCCTGAAGAAGCTGCAGAAGGAAGAGGGCGAAGCCGGGCGACGCAAGTTCAACCAGTACCAGCGCTACGGTGCGCTGGCATTCGCCGTGGTTCAGGCGGTAGGTCAGTGCCTCTACGTGCGCCCTTACGTCGAGGACTTTTCCCTTCCGTGGTTGTTGGAGTCTTCCGCGGTGCTCACTGCGGGGGCAATGATTTTGCTCTACATCGGCGAGGTCCTCACGGAGCTAAAGTTGGGTAACGGCACGTCGCTGCTCATCTTTACCAACATCATCAGCTCTCTCCCGTCGTCGTTCGGGCAGACGCTGAGCCAGGCGAACGAGAAGGGAGACAGCGCGACGGTCCTTCCCGTGTTCTTCGGCGCCTTCTTCCTCTCCGCACTGGGCATTGTGTACGTGCAAGAGGCGGAACGCAAGATTCCGATGAACTACAGCACGCGCTTCCAGGCGGGCGGCCTGGCAAAGAGCAGCTATCTGCCCTTCAAGGTGAACTCCGCGGGTGTGATGCCCATCATCTTCGCGTCGTCGCTGTTGGCGCTTCCCGCGACGCTCGCGAGGTTCGCGCCGAACCCGGTGATCATCGGCGCGGCAAAGGCGGTGTACCCGGGCGGGGCGGCGTACGTCCCCGTCAACGTTGCGCTCATCTGCTTCTTCAACTACTTCTACACCTTCTTGCAACTTGAGCCCAAGGACGTGGCGGATCAGCTTAAGAGACAGGGAGCGAGCATTCCCGGGGTGCGACCAGGCGCGGCAACCAGCGGGTACATCACTCGCGTTCTGGAGCGACTCTCACTGCTCGGCTCTGTATTCCTCGGCCTGCTCGCGCTCACCCCAACGGCGGTGGAGGGGCTGACTGGTCTGAACACCTTCCGTGGATTCGCCGGGACGTCGCTATTGATTCTTGTCGGCGTCGCCACGGATACGACGCGCAAAGTGCGCTCCGAGCTGGTGATGGCGAAATATGACACGTCGCTGGACGACTTCTACGGCAGCAACGACAAGAAGAAGAAGTGAGGGCAGCCGTCGCTGTAATTATGAGCATGAGCACGAACACTCGGAGGACACGTGATAGATAATACAAGGTATAGGCATTATACCTTCAAATCAAAACCTGCCCCTACCCCTGCCGCTGCCAACACGACCTCCCCCGAATCGACCGCCACCACCGCGACCGCGGCCACCAGGGCTGAAACCACCCCGGCCGCCCCGCCCTCCGGGGGAAAATCCGCCGCGTGCGCCGCCGCGTCCGCCATACCCTCCGCGACCCCCGCCACCCATCTGTTGCGGCCGAACCACGAGCTCGGGAAGCTCCTCGCAAACGGAGATGGTGATCGGGGTTGGCCCAGAGTTCTGATCCTCGCTAAGGGCGATGAACTTCTCCTGCAAGTTGCTAGGAACGTCAAACACCGCTCCCTTGTGGTCAGCACACAAGGTCAGTCGTCGAACCTGAAGGTCGTTCTCGTTCATGCGCTGCCGGAGGAAGTTCCAGATGTACGTCGGGGTTCGGATCTCGGTGTTACCGCCTGCGGCAAACATCAGCGTCGTCTGGCCGCTGTGCGAAGTGAGCAGCGAACGTTGGCGCAACTCCCCGTGACCGGCCAGCTTCGCGAGCGCCGCCGCGAGCATCTCGGTCGGGTCCGCACCCTCGTCGTGCTCGCCCGCGCCAGACGCCAAGAGCTCGGTGGCGGCGTCCATGAACAGCTTGGACGCCCCTTTGTGCACCGCTCGAACCTGCTCGATAACGATCTTTGCCGCCGCCGCCACCATCTCGGCGGGCTGGGGCGGGGAGATCTTCTGGAACTTGAACCCGCCCTTGCGCTCGATGTTGGGAATCGCCCACTCGTTACGCGGCGTGCAGAGGGTGACGCAGATGCCAGTGGCCCCGCCTCGGCCGGTGCGCCCAGAGCGATGGATGTACGTCTCTGGCTCCTTCGGCGGCTCGCACTGCACGACGAGCTCCACGCCAGAGATATCCAATCCACGCGCCGCGACGTCGGTGGCGACCAAGGTCTGGAACTTGTTCGCCCTGAAACCAGCAAGGACAACTTCGCGCTGAGACTGGTTCACGTCGCCGTGGAGGGCCTTCGCGCCCTTGTCAAGCTCCTTCTGCAGCGCCTCTTGCAATTCGCCACAATCTCGCTTCGTGTCGCAAAAGACAATGACGCGACCGTCGCCTGGCACCTTTGCGCGAATCAAGTCGCAGACAAGCTCGGTGCGCTCGCTCCACTGGCAAGGCAAGAGCATGTGCGTCACGCTTCCGGACGCCTTTTGCTTCGAGTCGCCCACGAGATCAACGGTCGTGTACCCTGGGACGAGGAAGCGACGAGCGATATCAGCCACCCATTTGGGCAAGGTTGCGGAGAAGAGAAGCGTCTGAAGCCCCTCGTTGTCCTTTGCGGCGTTAAGAATTATCTCGATGTCCTCCACGAAGCCCATGTTGAGCATCTCGTCCGCTTCGTCGAGGACACGGAACCGAAGCTTTTCGAAGCTCAGCGTTTTGCGCTCCAGATGATCCTTCATTCGTCCGGGAGTGCCAACGACAATATCGCATCCTGAGCGAAGCGCGCGCTCCTGTTCGCCGTACGGCGCGCCGCCGTACACACAGATGGCGTTGAGCTTGAACGCGGTGCCGATGTGTTGGAAGTCAGCATGCACCTGTTTCGCGAGCTCACGCGTGGGGGCAAGGAGAGCGACGACGGGGCGACGTCCTTGGATCCGGCGACCGTTCGCCGGGAGCGGGTTCTCCTTGTTGATGGCCTCAATGATGGGCAAAACAAAGGCGAGCGTCTTACCGCAGCCCGTGCGCGCGCGACCGACGAGATCTTTGCCGTCAAGGACGGTTTGAAACGTCTGCGCCTGGATGCCGTATAGGGTGGAGATGCCCTTGATCTCCAATCGCTCGCATACCTCGGCGGAGATGTTGAAGTTGCTCACGTGCAGAGGGTCCTTCGTGGGGTCGGCGTCGGAATCCGAGGTCGGCTCAACGGCGTCGTCGCCTCCCGAGACGGGAGTCGCGGGGGCCATCTCCTCATCCGACCCGGTGTCAGAGTCGGAGCTGCTGGAATCAGAGCTGGATGAGCTGGACGACGAGCTGGATGAGTCGTCGCTGTCGCTCTCGTCTGAGGAGTCCGAGTCGGAGCCGTCGGCATCGGGCACTTTGCTCATCTTCTTGTTCTTCTTCGCGCCGGCGGCGGCCGCATCCTCTCCGACCTTCTTCTTGGGCTGCTTGGTGAATTTACCAGCTTTAACGACCGCGTTCGTGCTCTCGACATCCTTGCGCTTCCTCTTCCCAAGCTCATGCAAGGAATCCTCCTCGGTGGAGCGCTTCTTCGGAACTTTCATCTGCATCGCGTCGAAATTGGCGGCGGCACCAGACTCCAAGATGGGCGCGGAGCGTCGCTAGCGAGGAAGCGACAAGAGCGTGCGCTGTTGACTCCGCAGGTGTATGCACGAGAAGGAGCCGTGAGAGGAACAGGACAACACGAGGACCTCTCGACGTCACGCTGTGAGAGAGTCTGTAGTGGCGGCGGCGCCCAGAAAGTCGGCGCCGTCTTTTTGGCGGCACGGGTTGAGGCTATACCGCAGGAATTATCAGGTTATGGGACCAGACCGGCGTTTGGCTCTGGGATCTCGCGCTCGCATTCGGCACTGCTCCCTCCTCCTTGCCGTTGTGTCGGGGCGAGGAGAGGGGTGGTTTCCGCACGTCTCGCGCGCAGGTTACTCGTCGACGACTCGATCGAGGCGAGACGCGCGAGGGACGCGTCAGCTTTCCCCTGAGGGGGAGCGAAGATGGGGGCCGAGGACGGCGCCTCGGACGCGCCGGCGTTTGCGAATCCGCTCGCTCCGCGCTCAGCCCCGAAACCGACGGGATCGGCGATGGCGTCCGCTACCCCCCTATCGAACGACGACTTCAGGAAACTTCTCACGACGTCAAGGGCGCCGGCGGGTGGGCGCACGGACGGGTTCAAGGGTGCGCGACGAGGCGATGATTTCCAGAAGCCGAATAAGCCCAGGCCCAAATCGAAGCCGAGGCCCAAGCCCTCCGCGCCGAGCGAGCCCGAGGGTCCGACGTACCGCGATAGAGCGAAAGAGCGGCGCCTCGAGGCGGCGCCAGAGTACCAGGGCGATCAGAGCGGGGCGATCCTCGCGGGCGTGCGCGGAGGCGTGCCCGGGGTGGTCCAAAACGACGAGCTTCGCCAGCTGTCCGTGGAGGAGTCTAAGTTCCTTGGCGGCGACGTCGAGCACACGCACCTCGTCAAAGGTCTGGACTTCGCGCTGTTGCGCAAGGTGCGCGCCGAGCTCAAGGAGAGCGAGAAGGACGTGGCGTTCGAGCGCTCAAAAGCAACGCCAACGGAGGCCGCGGCCGTTCCTGAGGCGCCTGTCGAATTCGGCGGGGCGTCGAGCGAGTGGGCGCGTGCGACCATGCGCGGCGTCTTTGAAGCCGAAGCGATCTATAAAAAGCGCAACACCCCGGCGGATAAGATTCTCCCGGACGAGCGATTCTCCTCGGGCAGGGTCGCGTTTAGGGTCGACCTCAGCTCAGAAGGTCATGCGTCGGAAGTTCCGACCACGATCACACGATCAAAGTCGGACAAGGCGGTCACCTCTCGCCTCGGGTCGAGCTCCGGCTCGTCGGCGTTCGCCCTCGCGAGCCAAGACTTGGCGGTGATTGAAAAGCTCAGCGAGCGTCTTGTGGCGATGCGTCAAAAGCAGTTGGCCGAGACCGGCACGGGGGATACGAAGACGAAACGAAGAGATGCGCGCACGAGAGAAGCGGCGGAGGTGGCGGCACGCTTAGCGACGCTGACGAACGACCCCGCCGCGTCCCGAGCGAATGCGCCGGTGGATGACGATGAGGACATCTTCGGAGACGCGGGGCGGGACTACGCCCCGGCCGTCGCGCTGAAGGACGCGCAGGGGGATAAAGATAAAACCGCGTCGTACTTCGGCGCCGGCGCGGCGAGAGGCGAGGCATCGACGACAAGGAAGACGACGAAAGCAAAGGAGGGTTCGAAGTGCGGCTCGGCTTCTTTTGGACCGATGCCGGAGCCGCCGGCGCCGGACTTTGGCTCCATCAAAGCGTTCAAAGCGCACTACGCGGCGTACGTCCGTGCCGGGTTCTCTGAAGGCGGCGCGTGGAACCCCAACGCCGCGGGAGAGTACTTGCGAACGTGTCCAGATTTCGCTCTCGCCATCACTGCACACTCCGTCACCGTGGCCACGGATCCGGAGGTGGCAGACGCAGAGGAGGCGGACAGATCTAGGAGACCAAAACCCGCGGTGAAGACTCGACCGCCTCTAGACGCAGCAGCGGCCAAGGCGGAGCTTGAGCGGCGCGCGGAGGAATCGCTCGCCGCCGACGACGGGTACGGCGTCTCCGCGGGCGCAGCGTACGGACACGCGACATTTTATGCCTCGGATGACGAAGAAGAGGAAGGAAAGAAAAAGAAAGAGACCGACGAGGGCGAAGACGCGGGTACCGTGGGGAAGAAGGGTGGCAAAAAGGGGCTCGGTGGGAATGGGAAGGATGGGAAGGCGAAGGTGAAGGACTTGGAGGCGCGGCGCGACCAGAAGCTCGACGCCGAGCTCGGGGATCTGCAAAAGATGATGCAGGAAAAGTACGGCGACAAAGTGAACGTGGCGTTCGGGGAAGGTGCGGAGAAAGGGGGAGAGAAGCGCGAGAAGCAAGGGGAGGGCGAGGATGGGGGGGACGGCGGGCGAAGGGCGAAGCGCTTCAGAATCTGAAAAACACGTCATATCTCCTCGACTAGCGCCAGATATCCTGCGCGCCTCTGAGCCACAGTACACGTTCCAACGCGTCGGGAAGCTCCCGCCGCAAGGATCATATACTGGGATGCCCGCGGGAGGGTCGACGGCTCGACGAAGTGACGCGATAGAACCCCTTCCTCCCCCGCCGCGGTCGGAAGAACCCGCCCCGTCTTTCGTCCTTCCCCCACCGGAAGGCCCACCGTCGGGGACAGCCCTCGACGAGGTACAACCGCTTCCCCCACCCGTGAAGTCCAGCGCGGAAGATATTGCACACTTTGCACCCTTGCCGCCGCCGCCGCTCTCAAACGAAGAGATGTCGGCCAACGTTGAGGGTACTGCGTCGCCCTTGAGAAAGAGGACGCGTCGAGGCATCGACCGCAAACGAGCGAGCAAGATCGCGCGAGAGACGGCGGACGACGGCGTGATCACGATCGACATCGACGAGGGACCAAGCGACGCGGTCGCGGTCACCACTTCGAGCGAACTGCGCACTCGCTGCGCGAAGGTGCTTCCCCCGCCGCCCTCGGAGGATGCGACGCGGTTTGCCATGTCGACAGCTGACCAGAAGAAGGGATCGGGCTATCTCTCCCTCGCTCGCGGCGACGGCGTGCCGTCGACTGCGAGCCGACCCGTCACCGTGACTCCCGCCCTGAACGCGCTGCTGAACAGACGTCGACTGCCGCTGGTGCTGGATCTGGATCACACTTTGCTCAACTCGGCCACATTCAGCGACTGCGAGGCGGATGACGTTGGCTCACTCCTCGCGGAGAAGGTTCGACAGGAGTCCACGCGTCACCCGGAGGAGAAATCACTGCATCGCATCGATCGGCAGAGGATGTGGACGAAGCTGAGACCAGGGGTGCGGGAGTTCATGCGCCGAGCGGCGAGTCTGTTTGAGATTCATATATGCACGATGGGCAGTCAGTCTTACGCGGAGTACATGACGAATCTCCTCGATCCCACGAGAGAGCTCGTGAAAGGTTCCGTCATCTCGTTGGCGAGTTACGACGAATTCGGCATGGTCGTGCCGGGGGCGATCAAACGTCTCGAGAAGAAACTCGCGGGGACCGAACCTGCAGCGCTGATTCTCGACGACACCGCGGAGGTGTGGCCTGGACACGCGGAAAACTTGATCCAGTGCGACCGATACGTGTATTTTCCCGCATGTTGCCGAAAGTTCGGGATGTCCGGCCCGTCCCTGTTACAGCAACGGAGGGACGAGTGCCCTGACCGAGGAATGCTTGCCACCGCGATGACGGTGCTCCAGCGTGTACACTCGGAATTCTTCGCTCGCAGAGCCGCACATCTCGCGCTCGCCACCAAGCGGGCTCGCGAGGCGGAGGCGGACGCCATGTCACGATCGTTGGAGATTGCACTCGGCGAAGATAGCGACTCGGACGAAGCCGCCGGAGGGGAGAGACCGAACGCGGCGCGGGCATTGGCACGCTGTGACGCGGCGAAAGTGGCGGGTTGGACAATGAACCGCGCGAGGGATGATGCGTCGAGCCTCGAGACTTTGCCAATCACCGTGCCGGAACTTCTCGCCGAAGAGAAGCGCAGGGTGCTGAAAGGGGTCGTACTTGTATTTTCATGCGTGATTCCGCCGGGGATGCCTCCGCACGAGCACGCGCTGTGGCGCACGGCGGAGGAGTTTGGAGCCAAGTGCGCGGCGGATCACGGGCCGGGCACCACGCACGTCGTCGTGGCGCCTGAAAACTTAGATGGACCCGGGGGCACGACGAAAATGATTTGGGCGGCCGAACACGGGAGGCACATCGTGACCCCGCACTGGTTGAGGTGCTCGGTTGCGATGTTCCACAAAGCAAACGAGAAGGACTTTGCGCTGCCTCGATGGGACCGTTAGTCAGTGAGGGCGGCTGTGCGCAGCATTGTGGTATTTACGAGGGTATTAATATTATCATATGATAATAGAAAGTAATAATTAAAAAATCGATTAAGTCTTTCCCCTCTTCGCCGGGGGTTCGTCCGCTTCCCTCTCGCCTTCTTCCGCCCCCTCGCCCGCCGTTGAATCATCCGGCGGAGCTGAGTTTCCCCTCTCCGATGCAGGCTCCCCCGAGGGGGAGTCATGCTTGTTCCCTGCGAGCGGCTCGTCTCCATCATGATTTGGAGGCGTCTCTCTGTTTGGCGTGTGTACGCCCTCTGAGAGAGATGCAATCGTTCTCAAAAATCGGGCCATCGGGTCCGACCCCCCTGGAACTGTAGTGCCGCCGCCATGCTGCGTGTCTTGCTGCCTCATCTTATACTCGTAAATGTTCGCGATCGCCTCCAACTTGGCGGCTGACGCCGCAATCATGCTCGCCTGAAAATTCTGCAACCCTGCTAGGAACGGCTGATCTGCGCCGGAGCCACACCCGGCGATGGGCATCGCCCCCGCCTGAGCGCTTGATTGATCCCGTCCCGTCTCGCGCTCGACGTTCATTCTCCCTTGCTGTCCTTCTGTTGTACTCCATTGTAAGCCGGCGAGAGCGTCGGCATGCAGCACGGGGTCGACAAGCGCCGTGAGCTGCGACGCGGATGGGATCTGCTGATGCTGAGGAAACACCTGCTGATGCGCATTCAAGACGTCAGTGGCCTCCATATTTCTCTTTGTCTCCAAGTTGCAGTGCTTGCACTTCACGGGCACGGCGAACTGCGTCTCGAGCAGTTTCAGTTTATGGTGTAACTCGGCGTTCTCTCGTTGCAAGAGTAACACTGAGTAAAGATGCTGCAATCTGAGTTGAAGGACGTCTGCGGGTGCGTTCATGAAATCCGTCGAAGTCCCCGCGAGGGCCCCGAATCCACCGAAGCCCGGGACATTGCTGGCGTTGAGGCCGCAGAAACCTCCCATCTCCCGGTACGCGGGGATATCTGTCCAAGGCAAACCACTCCCCATGCGTGTTCGTTTCATCGCCGCCAACACCGCGGTAGGGCTCGCGTAATCGGGGGATTTGGCGGGGGCAGCGGCGGCGGCGACACCGGGGACAAAGTCGTCAACGTGCACTGGACGCTCCGCACCTCCCGAGTTTACCTGACGACCCAAAAAGGCGTCCGCGACGGACGCGATGGCGGCCACGTTGTGCTTCCGCCTAGATCGCAAGCGGCCGGCATGACACGACATGCGACCTCCCGAACACAGGCACAGGTTATTGCACTGAAGCGAAAGAGGCGGGACACGAGAGCGAGGTCAGCCATCGGAAGTAGAATCTGGGCGAGTCGCTGCTTTTCCTCTCACCTTCGGGCAGTCCTCCAAGCTTGCGTTCGGGTGCTGGTTCGCGATGGCCGCGAATCGCTGACCGCAATCCGCGATGTGATATACCACCCTGCACCCCGGACACCGCGTGTACTTCTGCGTTCCTCGTCCGAGCGGCGCCGCGCACTTATGGCAGGTTCCCTGCCCCCTCGTCGTGCCGACAGGCTTTGCGCTCGGGGGCCGCACGACGCGTGTTGAATCCTGATCTTCTCCCCCCCCCCCGCCCGCATCCGGCGGTGGCATGATCCCTTACGGATTGCCACCGTCGCGAATCGATATCCTAAGATCGAGTTATGCTCGAGCGGACGTTATCGGGGGCGCGTACTGGAGTGAGCACGCGGCGTGCGCGCGCCTGTGGCGAGAGATTTTACCCGCGCCGCACCTCGCGTGTTCTACATCTTCATGACACCGTTCAACATCCCATAATTGACGGTCTAAGCCCCCCACTCGTTCCCCGAACCGATAAAAACGCTGACCGACAGATCTAACAGAGTCGTACGCATTTTTGACGAGTCAAAACCCGACTGAAGAATCAGCGAAGAATCATCGTCGATCGGCGGTCATTTTTGGATTCGAAAGGGCACGAAAAGTTGAACGAGAACGACTATCTATTCACCTTCGGAAGGTAGGCTCTAGTCAATGTTTTTCACTGTGAAGTTCTTTAGTCTTAGCTTAAAAATGCTTACCTTCGAAGGTAACTCGCGACAGTCACGTGTCGAAAATAGGTCCTGCTCCGTTAATTATCATGCGAATGCAAGACCGAAAACCAGGTCGGTTCATGGTTGGCGGATCAAGAAAACTCAAGAAATCAAGAAAACTCGCGGCCAACCCGTCGCTGAAGGTTAGAGTGGAGCCCACGACGAAGGCGCGGGTTCGTTTTCCCGCGTCGCCTCCGGAATACGCTCGTCTGACCTCTTGCACGTGCAAGAGGTGCTGCACGGGCGCGGGGGCTGTGGGCGATTTAGGCCGTCGGACCGCGCGGTGACGCGAATTGGGGTCTCGCTCGGAGGCGAACCCTGGATCGCGCGCGAGGCACGATAGCGGGGGCGTCGCGGGAGTGACGCGCGTGGAGCGTTCGGCGAGATCTGAGGGTGCAGTTGAGCGGCCTCTCGACTGCGTCGACGATCGCGAACGGCACGCTAGATCGACGCGACGGTCACGATGGACAACGTCGAGGCCCTCGTGGCCGCCTTGCAAGATCCGGAGACGCGCGAAAACGCGCTCTTGGACCTGAGCAAGAAGAGGGACCTGTTCGCAGATCTCGCGCCGATACTGTGGCATTCCTTCGGCGTCATTCCCGCGCTGCTCCAAGAGATCGTATCCATCTACCCCTTATTGTCGCCGCCCTCGCTGACGAACCACGCGAGCAACCGTGTGTGCAACGCTCTGGCTTTGCTGCAGTGCGTCGCGAGCCACCCCGACACGCGCGCGCTGTTCCTCAACGCGCACATTCCGCTCTTTCTCTACCCGTTCCTCAACACGGTGAGCAAGACGCGGCCGTTCGAGTACCTTCGCCTCACGTCGCTCGGCGTCATCGGCGCGCTCGTTAAGGTTGATGACACCGACGTGATTAACTTTTTGCTCAGCACGGAGATCATTCCGCTTTGCTTGCGAACGATGGAGCTTGGGTCGGAGCTTTCCAAGACGGTGGCGACGTTCATCGTGCAAAAGATTCTGAGCGACGAGGTGGGGCTGAGCTACATCTGCGCCACGGCAGAGAGGTGCTACGCCGTCGGTACGGTTCTGGGAGGGATGGTGACGATGCTTGCGGAGCAGCCATCGGTGCGCCTCCTGAAGCACATCATCCGGTGCTACTTGCGCCTGAGCGATAATCCCCGCGCGAGGGAGTGTCTAAGGCAGTGTTTCCCGGATCAACTTCGGGACCCAAACTTCACGACGTGCTTGAAGGACGACATCGCGACGCAGAAGTGGCTCGTGCAGCTGCTCATGCAGCTGGGATATACGAGCTAAAGTTGCACAGACATATTTCGATTTCGAACAATCCTTCCCACGCCGTTGCACTCATCCCCGCTTTCCCGAGGTTTTTCCATACAAAGCGTAAACCTTCTCTCCTCTCGCAGTGGACGTCGCGCCGCCGTCGACTGCGCCGTCTCTCTTCTCACTCTCACTGCCTGTAACTCAGCGCTTGCCTCATGCTGCCGAGACGATCTCTGCTCACTTTGTATCCGTTGACGAGAATACCGACGCCCAGCCCGAGCCCGAGGCACACGCCAAGACCGACCCCCACGCCAATCCTGATCCCCGCGCTGAACCACGTCAGCTCGCCCCTGAATAAATCCTCCGACCCAGCAGCGTCGCCGCCGGACGTGGCGTGATATTCGTGCATCAGATCCTCGTATCGCTTGCGAACGTTTCGAAGTACCTCGGCGCGATCGAACATGCTCATGTCGCGCTTCCAAGGCACGATGTTCCACGGAGAGTTCGTCTTTGCTTCGGCGTCTATTCCATCCCCGGCCGAGTCTCTTGCGTCGCCGACGTCATGGCTGTCCGCCAAGGAGGCAGGGGTACCCACTACAGGCGCATTGGGGGCCGTGCCCCCGGGCTCTGCGTCCGTCTCGTCGCTGTCTTCCTCGGACCAGCTGTCCGAGGAGCACATCTCCGCGATAGCGCCCATTGATGGGTGCTGGACGAAACTCCGCGGGCTAACAACTTTCCACACCTGCAGCGCGCTCTCT
>Ga0181571_10000795_pt1 | contig 21658 bp, 18 predicted proteins | sample 101ome_17_FD_132440 | JGI IMG/M metagenome (GOLD analysis project Ga0181571, IMG submission 132440) | Coastal salt marsh microbial communities from the Groves Creek Marsh, Skidaway Island, Georgia - 101407AT metaG (megahit assembly) | ecosystem: Environmental > Aquatic > Marine > Intertidal... | reverse complement strand
CCCTTAAACTGCGCCGCATTAGCGAAATGTATCAGTGGGAAGAGGAAAAAGAAGAGCGCAAGGAAAAAACCAGCGGCGGAGGTGAAAAGACTATTACCAGCTACAAGTACAGGAAGACGTGGTCGGAAAACCACATCGACTCGGGTAATTTCCGCAAGCGCAAGGGACACGAAAACCCAGCTGATATCAGCTTCCCAAGCGAAGAAGACGAAGCGAGCCGTGTCACGGTCGGCGCCTATCAGCTATCGGCCTCACTGATAGAGAAGATAGACGCCTTCGAAAACCTGCGGCTACCCGGCGAGGGGTTGCCCGGCCAGCTAGCGGGCAAAACGGTGCACCGGACAGGCAACAGCCTATACGTCGGCAACGATCCCTCTAGCCCGCAAATTGGCGATTTGAAGGTGCGATTCGAGGTCGTTCCAGCAGGGACCGAAGTCAGCGTGGTCTCGCGTCAAAAGGGCAACCGACTAGAGCCCTACCTGAGCAAGACCGGCACGGTCGAACTCCTGCAGATAGGGCTGGCCAGCGCAGATCTTATGTTCAACACAGCCGAGGAAGAACTGACGTTTGAAACGTGGCTGATACGACTGGCCGGCATCGCCGCCATGGCCATCGGTTTGGGCATGCTCTTTAAGATTTTGTCGACGGTTATCGATCGCATTCCATTTGTCGGCATTCACATCGGCACGGTCGTCGGCGTGGGCACCTCGCTTATCGCCATTCTCATCGCCCTGCCTCTGGCTCTGCTGACGATTGCCATCGCCTGGTTTTTTGTCCGCCCGATACTCTCTATTATCCTGCTAGTGCTCGCCGTCGGTGGTTTTTTCGGCTTGCGCAAATTCGGGAGCAAATAACACCGAAAGCGAGCAGTACCCTCCACGATAGGATGAGCGAGCTGCTGCCGTGTGCCGCAGCTCGCTTGCGTTCTATAATACTCCAGGCGCTTCTGCTGGTATCTGAATTTTTTATCTCTATAGTCCACAAACCATACTTGAATGAGTTTCAGAAAATTAATCCTGCGCGAAGATTCCGGTTTGCATTGGGAACACCTAACAAGTTACATTTGGCGCTTGTAAAGAATAAATCTGGGGAGATCACACAATGTTAGGCGTCGTGTTTACAGAGTTCCTCGATATGGTAGAGGAAAAGTTTGATATTGATACCGTTGATGCAATCATCGATGCTGCCAAAATCGAAAATGATGGCGCATACACGGCGGTTGGCGCATACAGCCACCGAGATATAGTTTCTCTAGTCGTTGCACTGAGCCAGCACGCTAACGCACCCATAGACGATCTCGTGCACGCGTTTGGGCATCACTTAGCTGGACGCTTTGCCAAACTGTATCCGCAGTTTTTTGATGGATACACCGACCCTTTCGAATTCCTGTCGACCGTTGATCACCATATCCATAGGGAAGTAAAAAAGCTTTACCCCAACGCTCAGTTACCCTCCATACAAACAGAGCAGATAGACGAACACTCCCTCGCGGTCGTCTACCAGTCCCATCGCAGTTTTGGCAAACTGGCAGAGGGACTCATACAAGGGGCGTTGGACTACTACGGCTGCGACGCCACGATTGAAACGGAGAATTTGTCGCCAGATGATGCGTCAAACGTTCGTTTTATCGTTCGCAAAAAAACAGCATAACGTTCACAGTGGATTCGGACCCCTACAAGCGACGCTTCGAACGAGAGCGCACGGCTCGTAAAGAGTTTGAGCATATTGTCGAGAGCCGCACGCGCGAACTCTTCGACACTAACCAGCAACTAAAAGCAACCTTGGACGATAACCCATACAAACGGCGATTTGAGCGAGAGCGCACTGCACGCAGAGAGTTAGAGTCTATCGTCGAGCAGCGCACGCGTGAGCTATTTGATACCAACCAACAGCTGCAATCAACGCTGGCCAATCTGGAAAAACTCGTTGAGGAGCGAACGGACGAGCTGCGCATCGCCCTAGAGCAAGCCGAAGGAGCTAGCAAGGCCAAATCCTCGTTTCTAGCCAATATGAGCCACGAGATCCGCACGCCAATGAACGGCGTGCTCGGCATGCTCAGCCTGCTCATGGACACCGATCTAGACGAAGAGCAGAAACACTTCGCTCAAGTAATGCACGACTCGGGCGCAGCGCTTCTGACAATTATCAACGACGTATTGGACTATTCTAAGCTGGAAGCAGGTAAGCTCGACGTATTTCCGAGCGATATTAACCTACACAGCATCGCAAAGGGAATCATCGACCTGCTGGGAACGCGGGCGGTCAGTCGCAGCATAGAAGTGCACTGTCACATAGACGAAACTCTTGATGGCATGTTTGTCGGTGACGGGGGGCGCATTCGCCAAATCCTGACCAACCTTATCGGCAATAGCATCAAGTTCACGCTGTTTGGCTCCATACGTCTATCTGTCACAGACGGCGGACTTAATCAGGCCGGAGACCACCTCATCCGGTTTGAAATACGCGATACGGGCATTGGCATACCGAAAGAAAAGCACGATCTGATTTTTCAGGACTTTGCGCAGGTCGATGACTCCACTACGCGTGGGTTTGAAGGAACGGGGCTGGGGTTGGCCATCTGTAAGCTCTTGGTCGACCGCATGAACGGAGTAATCGGTTTTGAGAGTCAGGAGGGGTCTGGCAGCACGTTTTGGTTTGTGCTGCCTCTGCACAAATCGGCCGCGGACATAGCAGAGCCAGCAGACGCGTCCCCAGCGCAAGAAACCACCCTAGCGAACGCACCGCCCGCTGATACGCACACCGTTCTCTTGGCGGAGGACAATCTCGTCAACCAGCAGGTCGCAAAGAACGTGCTCGAGCGTTTGGGGCACCAAGTGGACGTCGCTTCCAACGGACGCGTAGCTCTGGAGATGCTCGAGAAAAAGTCGTACGATGTGATCTTTATGGACGTGCAAATGCCCGAAATGGACGGCATTGATGCAACGCAGCGTATCCGCCAGTTAGACGATGCGCGGAGTCAGATCCCAATCATCGCCGTGACAGCCAACGCTATGTCCGGTGACCGCGAGACCTATTTGGAAGCCGGTATGACAGAGTATGTGTCAAAACCGTTCAGCACTGAGGACATCGAGAACGCCTTAAAGACCGTTTTTTCGCGCTAGTTTCTGCCCAACGCACACACGCACACCCCAACACTAAAATTCCGTTACCACCCTTAGCTACACATAGGACCGATCTACGCATCCGCACGGGGAAAAGGCTCGAGCACCTCTTGTCCTTCGCGCGGTATATCAAATTCTTCAACGGGAAAAGAAGAACACACTCCGCTTTCTCGTATAACCCACGGCAGCGGTCTTCCATGACGGGTTGAGCGGACGGCGAGTTGAGGTGTGGTATAGACGCCCGCAATGCCAATGCGCCCGTATGCGCTTTCGTTGACCGGACTGTAGTGCCACAGCGACGCGTGCCAGCACACCGCGTCGCCCGGTTTTAGCTCAATATGTTCCACGCCGAACTGGTTGACCATGTCGCGCACCCGCACGCGCGGCAGCTCGCCGTGAATGCTATCCTCGTAAAGGACGTGCTGGACAATCTCCGTCCTGTGCGAACCCGGTATAAACTGCAGGCAGCCATTTTCGCGCGTAGCTGGATCGAGCGCCATCCAAAAACTAAAGGGCTCAGTCTCGCCGTCGCGCCAAAGTCCGTTGTCCTGATGCCAAGGCGTGGCTGCACCCGTGCGCGCCGGTTTGACAAATACGCTGCTAAACTTCAACAGCACGTCGGGGCCCATGTAGTGACGGGCCAACGGCGCCATTGCGCCGACATATACCGCATTCCAAATGAGCGGAGACGTGTGACAGAAGTTATTGAGCTTGCGAAAGCGCGCGGCGCGCGCACCCGGCGTATCCCCCATCGGATCCATCGGATCTGCATCCGCGCGCGCGTCCGGCTCGGGAGAGAGAATGACGTTTTTAATAACTCCGCGCATCTCGGCCGCCGCTTCGGCCGAAACGACGTCGCGCACGATAAAATACCCCTTCTCATTCCAGTCGCGCTGCTGCTCTGACGTAGGCTGCCAATCCTGTACCAAACAATTCACTGTGCGTTCTCCTCAAAAAGTTCTGTGTTAAAACCCACACTCTGACAGAAAGACCTATCACCGATAGGGGTAGCGATCGCGCACAGGGCGCTTGGCCATCTCTTCCTCAATCAAGTCAGCGCCCAGCCCCGGGCGATTGTTGAGCAATAAGTGCCCGTCGGCAATTTCCAGTGGATGCGTCATTATGTCGTCGCGCCACGGCGCGTCGTCCACGTCTAGCTCCTGCACGTAAAAATTAGGCACTGTCGCCGAAACGTGCGCCGAAACCAGCGTATTAATCGGACTGTGGCAGTTGTGCGGAGCAAAGAGCACGTCGTAGGCGTGCGCTAGGTCGGCCAGCTTCTTGCCCATTGTGATACCGTTCCACGCCAAGTCGGGCATCGCTACGTCCATGGCGTGTAGCTCTAAGTAAGGCCTGTATTGATGCGTGCCAAATAGGCTCTCCCCGGTGCATATGGGAGTGGTCGTCGAGTCGCGAACGGTGCGCAGCGCCTGGGGATCGAGCGTTTCTGTCTCTAGCCACATCATGTCATAGGGCTCCAGCGCACGCGCCAGCTTAATCGCTCCGCCGAGCTTAAACGTAAAGGCCACGTCTAGCGCAATACCCACATCGGGACCGAGGCCCTCGCGCAGCGTGCCGATAATCGCTGCAGCCTTGCGCGCGACAAAAGGCGGGCAGTCACCGGCCGTGCTGTGCTGCCAGTTGGGCAGGCCGCCTTCGGGCAGGCCCTGCAAATCCATCAAATTAGTCTTTATCGCCGTAAAGCCGCGCTGGTGCACTTCGTCGCACAGCGCGCGCAGATCGTCTAACGTCTCGACCGGTTCGACGCCCAACTCGGCAGCGTGACCGCGCGAGCGCATCGAACCGCAGTGCGTCCAGTAGAGGCGCAGGCGATCGCGCAGCTTGCCGCCGAGCAGCTGCCACACCGGTGCACCCAGCGCCTTGCCGCGAATGTCCCACAGGGCCGAGTCGATGCCCGACATCGCCTTCCAAGCGAGACCACCGGTGTGCCGAACAGAAGCCGCGGCTAAATCCCACCAAACGGCTTCGACCTGCATGGGATCGCGACCGATAAGGCGCTCCGCATAGTGCTCGACCGTGCGAACAATTGGCCCGTCTGCGCCCCAGTCCGTGCAGTCGCCCCAGCCCACCAAGCCGGGCTCGCTGGTCTCAATCTTCACGAAGACCCACGGACGAAATACGCCGTCTACTAAAAATGTTTTTACCGCCGTTATCTTCACGAGTTCACCTTTCTTTTCTCGTGTCTCACGCCTCCTGCACGACCATGCTGGCGAACTGGTCTTCATCCCACTCAGCGCCCCAGCCGGGCAGATCGTTGGGCGCGATATGACCGTCCTCAATCAGCGGCGCGTTAAGCAAACCCCACTGCTGTCCGGCCTTTCGCAAACCGTCGCCGCCCGCATTGAAATACTCGTAGTAGTCCGTGTTGTCTATGCAACAGCCCAAATGGGCGTGAATGTGTCCAAAGAGGCCACCCTGCCCGTTGAGCTCAATGTGGGTATTATGCAATTCGGCCATGTGCGCGAGTTTGAGCACCTGCGTCGTTCCGTGGCGCGCATTACCGCGCAGGCGATCGGTGGCGCCCTGAATCAGCCACTGCGATGTCAGGCCCATATCGTGCATCAACATCTCTGTCCCCACTACGGGAATCGTTAGCTCGCGACACAGTTCCTGATATAGATCCATCTTTTGCTCGTGCATCGGCTCTTCCAACCAAACAAAATCGAGCTCCTCCAGCACGTGGCCCACCTCAATCGCCTCGCGCAAATCGTACGAACACACGGGATCCGTAAGCAGCGCATAGTCGGGGCCCACTTCACTGCGCACGGTCCGGTAGATGGGAATATCCGCCTTCCCTCCTTTATACGAATGAAATTTGTAGGCCTGAATACCCACTTCTCTACCGCCTTCTATCTGACGTAGATACCCCTCGACGTCCATATCGCCTCCCGTCAAATATACCGGCAGACGCGCTCGTACACGCCCCACGAGAGCGTACACCGGCAACCCGGCGGCCTTGCCGAGAATCTCCCACAGACAGTTGTCAAAGTCGCCAAACCAGCCCGGCGGCTGGTAGACCCAGCGCGTGCCCTTGTGAAACTGCTGGAAAAGCGCTTCCCTCTCCCACGGAGAGCGCCCCACGGCGTGGTAGCGCACAATGTCGACCTGATGCGCATTCATCGTCGTGGTGCAGCGCCCCATCAGGCCCTCATCCGTATGCACTTCCACGAAGTGCTGTCGAACATTGCGCTCTGCCGGCTCACCTGAGCGACCTCGATGGGTATACTGAATGCGGCGCAGACCTGCTACCTGAGCAATCTCATGTCCGCTCACTGCCCTTTGCTGCGGGTCTTCGAGTATCTTGAGCTTCACGTCTGTGATTTTCATCGTAAACCCCTCTTCCAACGCACGTGCGTTTACAGTTTCAGATACATTTTAGCAAGCACGATATGCTTGCTCTATCCTCGTGTCAAGCGTACTCTACTGCAGCTTATCGCACGCACCCACGTACCTCGGGAGACCATAATACGTGAAGATTGCATCTGTCGAAACGTTTGACCTACGCTGTGATATAGAGCCGTCCTTTGGCTGGTCGCAGGGTTGGGTTGATCAGCGCGCCACGACGCTCGTAAAGATCACCACGGAGGACGGACTCGTCGGCTGGGGAGAGGGCGCCGCTGCGTCCCTCATTGACGAACTGCTTGCACCCCTCATTATAGGCGGTGATCCTATGCAGCGAGCCGGCCTGTGGGAGCGTATGTTCCATGCGCTTTACAACGCCAATATTTTTGTCGGTCTAGCCGGCAGCGCGCTGAGCGCCATCGACATTGCGCTATGGGATCTAGCCGGCAAAGCCACTGGCCTACCCGCGCACGCGCTGCTGGGCGGCAAGGTGCGCGACCGCGTGGCCGTCTATGCAACGGGGCTCTACTACACGGAAGGCGAGTTTCCCGACCGGCTGCTCGACGAGGCGCGCTCTTACGTAGAGCAGGGGTTCACCGGCATGAAGACCAAGGTCGGCGGTCTAACCGTGGAAGAGGACGTGCGCCGCGTGCGCGCGCTGCGCGAGGCCATCGGTCCTGACGTGCGTCTGATGGTCGATGCCAACGAAGCGTACAACGCGACGACCGCAATTCGCATCGGTCACAAGCTGGCCGAGCTCGACCTTATGTGGTTTGAAGAGCCGGTCAACGCACAGGATGTAGAAGCCTACCTACAGGTCAAAGACGCGCTGCCGATGGCCATTGCAGGCGGGGAGAACCTGCGCACGCGCTTCGAGTTTAAAGACTATCTGGCGCGCCGCGCGTACGATATCGCCCAGCCAGACATCATGCACTGTGGCGGGATCACAGAAATGGCGCGCATCTGTGCCATGGCCAACGCGCACGGAGTCCAAGTCAACCCACACGTGTGGGGATCACCTATTATGATCGCCGCTACGCTACACCTAACGGCCACGCTGCCGCCCTGTCCCACCGCACGTGACCCACAGCCCTACGCACAGGAGCCGGTAATGGAATTTGACCGCACGCCCAGTGCCATCCGCCAACAGGTGTGTGTCGAACCCTTTGACCAGCGCGATAGCTATATCCGCGTGCCGGAAGGCCCCGGACTAGGCATTGAAGTAGACGAATACGTCGTGCGCGACCTGAGCATTTAAAGCGCCTAGACGAGACGTGCGTGTGGGGTAGCGAGAAACGGGGCGATTCGTATATTTCGACCTCAGTGCATCCGGCGTTTTTATTTGTTCATAGCGCTCTTTAGAGAGATCCGCATCCCGACATATCTGATAGACGCGCGGCTGCACGTAAACTCAGCCCTAGCCCTATTCAAACGGAAATGCGTTTACTATGATTTCAGCTTTAGAAGCGCTGGCGCGCCTGCGGGCAGGTAATAAGCGCTACGTAGATAACGTTCTCAGTATTGACTCCCTCGACCTTCACGCCCGCCGCACCGAATTGGTGCCCAAGCAAACGCCCTCGGCCGTTATTCTCGGCTGTGCCGATTCGCGCGTGCCGCCCGAACTGGTTTTTGACCAAGGTCTCGGCGACCTCTTTGTAGTGCGCGTAGCCGGCAACGTCGTCACGCCCTCGCAGATGGGCAGCATTGAGTTTGCCGTAGATAGCCTGGGATGTAGGCTGGTCGTCGTGCTCGGCCACACTCAGTGCGGCGCCGTTAAAGCCGCCGTGCAGCAGGGAGAGTCCACCATGCCGCAAGACCTAGGCGCTCTTATCGACCAAGTGCAGCGCTCGGTAGACGGAGAGCTAGAAACGCATCCACTGGCTGAAGGCGAAGACCCGATCGGCCGCGCGGTGCGCGCCAATGTGCGTGCTTCTGCCCGCTCGCTGCGCAGTGGATCGCCCGTTCTCGAAGGGCTGATTCGCAGCGACGGACTGGTCGTTATCGGCGCTGAGTACGCGCTGGAAACGGGCGAGGTCGACTTTTTTGACGGCGTAGACGAGTTGGAATAGAAAACGTCCGTATGCCAGACACCGCACTTATCACCCCGCAACGCAAAGGATCTCATCTGTCATGCCTATCAAAATAGCCGTTATCGGCGCGGGCAGCATTGGCTTTACCCGTCGTCTCATGCGCGATATCCTCTCTGTTCCAGAGCTAGCAGACAGCGAATTTGCCTTTCACGATATCAACAAGCACAACCTCGAAATGATTGCGCAGCTGGCCAAGCGCGACATTGAGGCCAATGGATTGCCCGCAAAGCTCAGCACGAGCACGCAGCGCCGCCGCGCCTTAGACGGAGCCGATTACGTGCTCAACACCACGCGCATCGGTGGACTTGATGCCTTTGCTCTCGACGTGGATATCCCGCTTAAATACGGCGTCGACCAATGCGTTGGCGACACGCTGTGCGCCGGAGGCATTATGTACGGCCAGCGCAATATTCCACAGGTGTTGGCCTTCTGCAAAGACATTCGAGAAGTGGCTACTGACGATGCGCTCTTTCTCAACTACGCCAATCCGATGGCAATGAATACATGGGCCGCATTAGAGTACGGCGGCGTGCGCACGGTGGGCCTGTGCCACGGCGTGCAGGGCGGGCATAGCCAAATCTGTCAGGTGATCGAACTCTTGGTCAACAAGGGTAAAAAGCCGGGTGCGAAAAACTACAAGCAGGTGACAAAAAGAGATGTGGACATCGTCGCTTCCGGTATCAATCACCAGACCTGGTACGTCAGCGTGCTGTATGAGGGCGAAGACTGGACCGACCGTCTGCTAGAAGGCTTTGAGCGGCACCCCGTATTCAAGAAAACCGAAAAAGTGCGCATCGATATGCTGCGCCGCTTTGGCTACTACAGCACCGAATCCAACGGCCACCTGTCCGAGTACGTGCCCTGGTATCGCAAGCGACCGCGCGAAATTCGCAGCTGGATTGATCTCAACCGCAGTTGGATCGACGGCGAGACGGGTGGCTACCTGCGCGTCTGCACGGAGGGACGCAACTGGTTTGAAACGGATTTTCCCAACTGGATGAAAGCAGATCCGCCCGTCTTTTCCTACGATACACGCTCGGACGAACACGGTTCGTGGATTATCGAAGCGCTGGAAACGGGACGCACCTACCGCGGTCATTTCAACGTGCGCAACGACGGCATCGTGCCCAATTTGCCCGCTGAGGCCATCGTCGAAGTCCCGGGCTACGTAGACAAGAACGGCATCAATATCGCGCAGTTGGACGAACTGCCACGCGGCTGTGCCGCCGTGTGCAATGCATCCATTGCCGTGCAGGGATTAGCGACCGAAGCCGCCGTGCACGGTGACATCGACCTGCTGCGTCAGGCCTTTATGATGGACCCGCTGGTGGGCGCCGTATGCAATCCGCCGGAAATATGGCAAATGGTCGACGAAATGCTCGTCGCCCAAGCCCCTTGGCTTCCGCAGTACAAGCGAGAGATCAACGCCGCTAAAAAGCGTCTTGCCGGCGCGAAACGTCTAGGCACCAAAAGCACTAAGGGCGCGGCGCGAATAAAGACAAAGAGCGTGACCGAGATGAAGCGCAACGCGGCCTCCGCGCGGAAGAATGCCGATGCCGCAGACAAGGGCGAGTTAGCTGGGAAGAAGAGCGCCCGCCGCTAGGGATACGCGCCTCACACTCAGCCATCTATCCAGCCCAAACTCCGCTCGACGGCCTTTTTCCACTGGGCGATATGGGCCTCGCGCACGCATGCGTCCATGCTCGGGTTCCAGCTGTGGTGGGCTGACCAGTTGGAACGCAGCTCGTCGACGTCGCTCCAGAAACCCACCGCCAAACCGGCTGCATAGGCCGCGCCCAGCGCCGTCGTCTCTGCCACGCGCGGCCGAATGACCGGCACGTCTAATAGGTCGGCTTGAAACTGCATCAGCAGTTCGTTAACCACCATGCCGCCATCGACCTTGAGCCGCTGCAGGTCGACGCCCGAGTCGGCGCGCATGGCGTCGAGAACTTCGCGCGTTTGGAAAGCGGTTGCCTCGAGCGCGGCGCGCGCGAAATGCCCCTTGTTTACATAGCTCGTTAATCCGGCGATCACGCCGCGCGCATCGTCGCGCCAGTGCGGAGCATATAGACCGGAAAAAGCTGGCACGAAATACATGCCACCGCTGTCGGTCTCCGTGCGCGCCAGCGACTCGATATCCGAAGCTGATTCGATCAGTCCCAAATTGTCGCGCAGCCACTGCACGAGCGCACCGGTAATGGCGATACTGCCCTCCAACGCATAGACGGCGGGCGCATCGCCCAGCTTGTAGCACGGCGTCGTTAGCAGTCCGTGCTGCGAGTGCACGATGTGCTCGCCCGTATTGAGTAGCATAAAGCAGCCCGTGCCGTAGGTATTCTTAGCTTCTCCAGGATCAAAGCAGGCTTGACCCACGGTAGCTGCCTGCTGATCGCCGAGTATACCGCACACGGGTAGAGCCGTGCCAAAGGGACCATCCTCCAGCGTGTGTCCGTAGGGCGCCGACGCGCTGCTGGCAGCGATCTCGGGCAGCATGCAGCGCGGTATGTCGAGAGCGCTCAGTATGCCATCGTCCCAGTCCAAGCGCTGCAAGTCCATTAACAGCGTGCGCGAGGCGTTGGTCACATCCGTCACGTGCACGCCGCCCGTGAGCTGCCAAACCAGCCAGCTGTCAACGGTGCCAAAGAGCGCATCACCGCGCTCGGCATCGGCGCGTAAACCGTCTACCTCATCAAGTAACCAGCGGATCTTGGGACCAGAAAAATAGGTGGTTAACGGCAGACCCGTCTGTGCGCGAAAGCGATCCTGACCCCCGTGCTCGGAGAGCGCTGCGCACAGCGCATCGGTGCGCGTATCCTGCCATACGATAGCATTGTGATAGGGACGGCCCGTATGGCGGTTCCACACTAGCGTGGTCTCGCGCTGGTTGGCAATACCCACGGCCGCTATTTCGCGCGGCGCGACCCCTGCCTCTCGCAGCGCGCCCACTACGACCTCCTGCGTCCGCTGCCATATTTCCACTGGATCGTGCTCAACCCAACCCGGGCGCGGGAAAATCTGCTGATGCTCCCGCTGGTGCGCAGCTGCGACCTCACCCCGTCGGTCAAAGAGCATGCAGCGCGTGCTGGTTGTCCCCTGATCAATAGCAGCTGTGTACAGACTCATCATTCCCTCCTCTAACCCATGTAAATGCGCAGGTAAAATAACGTGCGCAGGGGCGCGTTTCCAATACCTTCTACGTTGATCGAACGCGACAAAAGACGTACTCTAATGCACGAACAATCGATACGGAAAACGCTTATGAAAATGTACGATATAGCTCTTGTCGGCGGCGGCATCAGCGGTCTCAGTCTGGCCCACTACTGCGCGCGCGCCGGACGCTCTGTTGCGCTGCTGGAGAAGGAGACACAGCCGGGCGGTGCACTCTGCTCAAGCGCGCCCGAAGGGAGCGACTTTTTTTTCGAGCTAGGAGCGCACACCTGCTACAATTCGTATGGACGCTTTATCGAGCTACTGGAAGACTACGGGCTAATGGGATCCATACAGCCGCGGGTCAAAGCGCCGTTTAAAATACTCGATGGAAGCCGATTCGTTTCCATCGTCTCGCAGATCAACCTACTTGAACTGCTCGTCTCTGCTCCCAAGATCTTTTTTTTGAAGAGAGCGGGACAAACGGTGCGCTCTTACTACGGTCGCATTGTCGGCGAAGGCAACTTCGAGCGCACCTTCTCAGCCGTTTTCAGCGCCGTGCCTTCACAAAAAGCCGATGAGTTTCCCGCTGATATTCTCTTTAAGAAGCGCGCGCGCAACAAGGCCGTTGCCAAGAGCTTTACCCTGCAGAGCGGCCTGCAGGCGATCGCCCACGCCGTTGCCGCTAACCCAGCGATTCACTACGTCGGAGGCCGGCCCGCTCAAGCCCTGCGCCGAGAGGGCGATGTCTGGATTGTAGAAACCGCCGATGGAACGACCTACGCTTCTGGCCAACTGGCGCTGGCGACGCCCCCATCGATAGCAGCACATCTGCTGGCCGACCTAGCGCCCGACCTAGCGCAGCATCTGAAGACGCTGTCCGTTGCGACAGTCGACTCCATCGGTGTAGCCGTCAAGCGCGAGCGCGTTTCTTTGGCCCCTCTGGGGGGCGCGATTCCGCGCGACGACGCCCTCTTTTCCATCGTCTCGCGCGACGTCGTGCCGCACGAGCAGTACCGCGGCTTCACTTTCCATTTTGCCGCCGGCGCCCTCTCGCGCGACGAGCGGCTAGCGCGCATTTGCACCTCGCTACAAATAACCCCACAAGACATCGTCTTCACCGGAGAAAAGACCAACGTCGTGCCTTCGCCCCGTCTGGGGCACGACGAGTGGATGGCCACGACCGACCAACTCGCCGAACGGGCCAATGTCCTACTCACGGGCAACTACTTTAGTGGCCTCTCCATCGAAGACTGTCTCCTCCGCTCGCTCCAGCAGAGTGAGCGCCTATCTCAAACCGCCTAAGAGAGGGACCCGACCATGACGGCCAAACCCTACCTACCCCCTACGCCGCTCGATGACGATGCGGTAGTGATCACCGCCATCGAAACGGTTCAGCCTCGGGATCTTTTTCCCGGCCTGCTGCTGGTGCGCATTCACACAGAGGATGGCCTCATTGGGCACGGCGAGACATACTACTGTGCTGAAGCCGTGCAGGCCATGATCCACGACTGGATGGCCCGCCGCCTGCTGGGCGAAGACGCACTCGCCATCGAGTCCCACTGGCGCTTTCTCTATGAGCGAGCCGCCAACTTCGGCGTGCGCGGCACGGAGCTGCGCGCCATCTCCGCGCTGGACGTAGCGCTGTGGGATATTCTTGGCCAGGCGTGTAACCGACCCATATACCGCCTACTCGGCGGCCCGGTGCGCGACAAAATTCTCGTCTACAACAGCTGCGGCAACCCGAAATATGGACCGAGCAAAGAGGGCAGGCTCGGCTGGCCGGGGATGGGCGCTGTAGGCGACCCCGGCCCCTTAGGCGACTCGTGGAAGCTGTTTAACGAACCCGTCGCACTGGCCCAAGAGCTGGTCGAACTCGGCTATAGCGGGCTCAAAGTGTGGCCCTTTGACGGGGCGGCCATTCAGTACGGCCCGTCGCGCATTCCACACGCAGAGATAGAAAAGGCCGTACAGCCGCTGCGCGATATACGCGACAAGGTCGGCATGGACTTGGACATTTTCGTCGACGGACACGCTCACTTCCAGCTGCCGGCCGACCTGCGCATTGCCGACGCTCTGCGCGAAGTGCAGCCGCTGTGGCTAGAGGACGTGCTCAAGATGGACAACCTCGACACGCTAGCTGACTTTCGCCGCCAGAGCGGTATGCCCATTTCGGCCAGCGAGATGCTGCTGACGCGTGCCGACTACAACGATGCTCTGCAAAAGAACGCGGCTGACTACGTAATGATTGATCCGACCTGGGTTGGCGGCATCTCTGAAACGGCGCGCATTGCCCACTTGGCACAGACCTACAATATTCCCGTGTCAATGCACGACTGCACCGGGCCACTCACGCTCTTTGCCGGCCTGCACGTCGGCGCAGCCATTGCCAACTGCTGCTATCAGGAAACGGTGCGCGCACAGATCCACACGGTCTATCACGAACTAATCGACACCGAGGTAACGATCGCTGACGGCTACGTCGACGTGCCGCGTGGACCGGGTCTGGGCGTGCGTCTCAACCCAGACTTGTTTAGGAAGGATCGACCCGGCTACCGCATTTCAACGCGCTAGTCTGCGAGTAGCCACTGCTACCCAAGAACGCACCCGTGCAAACCTTATACCAACGCATCCTCTCAACTGAGAGAGAACCCATGACAGAGCGCCACAATCCCTACGATCATCCCGCAGATACCTGGCTGCGCGGCAGCTTTCACGGCCACAGCAGCGAATACAGCGCCTGCGCTTCGGTCCCGCTTGCCGAAAGCGTGCACCGCTACAGCGAGGTCGGGGCTGGCTTCTTTTCGCTAACGGACCACGATCACGTAACGGACCTCAGTGCGATGCGATCTCAGTATCCAGAACTCGTGTTTCTAGAGGGGTTTGAATACAGCTCGCGCGAGAACGTGCTCTTTGCTGGCGCGCAGGTCGAGGCCCTATATGAACAATCGCTAGAGGACGCACTGGCCAACGCCGGCGACTTGCTGACCGTCGTTTGTCACCCGCGCCCGCACGCCGACGGCCGCGACTACTGGACGCGCCCGATGCTCGAGGCGCTGGGCACTTGGCCCGACGGCATTGAAGTATACAACGGACACTACGGCATCGAGGTCGCTCTGGCCAAGGGACGGCAGCCGCTATACACCGCGTTTTGGGACGAGCTGTTGACGGCTGGACATCACCTGTGGGGATATGCCAATGACGATTTCCACGACCCGGCCGATTTCGACAACGCCTATAACATGGTGCTGGTCGATGAGCGCAGCGCCGCAGGCGTGGTCCGCGCAGCCAAGGCGGGACGCAGCTACGCCACGACCGGCTTGCTCTTACAGTCGATTCAAGTGGAAGGAGACGATATACGCGTGGAGGTGGACGCCCCGTGCCGCGGCGCCTTTATCGGACCAGAGGGTCAACAGCTGGCGCAGGGCGAGGGTCAGTCCTTCAGCTACCGCGCAGGCGACGAAGCCTACGTGCGCTTTGAGGGCCAGGGCGAGAGTGGACGCATCTTTCTACAGCCGCTGTGGGCGCACTAGATAGAGAGGACGTCCCGGCCGCCTTCGCTAGTTGCTCCACGAATGGTAGAGGTTAATCGCCGTGAAGGTGATAATCGCCCAAATGGTCAGGAGCAGTCCCAGCTCGAGCACGAGCCCCATGCGGCGCCCTGGTGCCTCGCGCATCGCCAGATGTAGAATGCCGTAGGCCAGCGGAATAAGCAGCAGGTTGTTGGCATTCTGTCCAAGCAGCAGCAGGAAATACGGGTCTGACCAGAAGAGGATAACCGAAAGCCAGAAAGCGGGGAACGCCGTCTGTAAAGTGCGCGACCAGCGTTTGCGACCCTCTTCATTCTGAGCAGATCCGACGCCGAGTAGGTTGAGAAAGTCGGCGCCGATCCGGCCCGAACTAGCGGCAAACACCAGCAGGGTCGAGAGCAGCGTACAAAAGGCGCCCACCATAAAGATGCCCTTGGCCGTTGGCCCCAGCGTTTCGGTAAAGATGAGCGAGACCTGATCGACCACGTCTATGCCCTTGGGAACGACCTGCAGAGTCGACAGCACCGAAGCGCCGAGCAGGTAGTACGCGCAGGTGATGACGAGCGCGATTGCAGTGCACACTCCAGCGTCCATAGCCAGCACGCGCATCCAACCCCGGTAGCGTTCCTTCCATTCGGGCGAGCCGTCATCGGGGCCAATAAAGCGCGGATAGCCCTTTTCGCGCACCCAGTAGGGATACATGAACAGCTCCACCGCTGTAGCACCTACTGACCCCATCAAGGCCATGGCGACAAAAGCGCCCTGAGGCGGCATGTGGAACGTGAAGCCCGCCGCCAGATCACTGGACGAAAACGCGTAGGTCGTACCCTGCAAAAAGAGCAGCGAGCCTATGACGACCAGACTAAACAGCGCGACTAGGACCGTTACCATCTTCTCTAGGTCTTGGTAGATTCCGCGCCACAGCAACACGACCACTAGGACAAAAACCACCACGCACCACGCTTTATACGGCGCGAACGGTGCTACAGAGGCGAGTAGACCGCCCACCGAGCCGAGAATGCCGATTAAGGATAGGAAGACCGACGCGTAGCCGATCAAACACAGCCAGGCCGCCCACGACGCATTGCCAAAACGCAGGCCCGGCACGCGGTCGAGCGAGGTGATGGTCGTGTCGTTGTAGAGTAAACACTGACGGCCCAGTTCCAGCTGGATAAAGTATTTGATCACGCTGGCAAAGATCACGCCCCACAAAAAGACGAAGCCCACATCAGCGCCCATGCGCGTAGTCACTAGCAGTTCCCCCGAACCCACGACGGAACCGGAAACCACGACGCCGGGACCTATATTGCGAAGCAAGCCGCCTATTCCCTTAGGTGCGGGCCGAACGTCATTCGCTGCATCTGTCATCTTTAGCTATCTCCCTCCGCTTGTCTATACGCGCAAAAGAGGCGCAGTGACAAAACTCCGTCAATATACAAAATGCCACTGACCCGACAAAGCGAACACCAAAGCCCGTGTTGACGGCGGGCCGATACCCACTAGATTTGCCACGGCTCTCAACGCCTTCTTACAATCTGCTTTCAATGAAGCCGAGCGCACACGCCCACAGAACCCTCTACCTAGGAGCCCCATCATGAGCGAACAAATCATTTACAGCGACGCGTTCGACGCGCTGGATACCGACTGGCGCTGGCTGCGCGAAAACCCAGACCACTGGCGACTGGTCGACGGCGGGTTAGAGATACGCGTCGAACCCGGCCTAGCCGACACGGTCATCAACGCGCTGCTGCGCGGCGCGCCCGACCGCAGCGCGGGCACCTACTGCATCGAAGTAACGGTTTCAAACCTGAACGCGCCTATCCAGCAGTACGAGCAGGTGGGCATCACCTGGTACTCGGGCGATAAGCCCGTATTCAAACTCGTAAAGGAGCTGATTGACGGCGATCTCTATATCATACCCGGCAAGTGCCCCGTAGCCGACGAGCCCATCCGTCTGCGCCTAACGGTGGGTTCTGCGGAGTGGAAAGCCGAATATCGAACCGCAGGCGCAGACGCCTTTACCACCGCTGCCGAGGGCGAACTGCCCGCACCTGAGAATGACTGCGTGAGCCTGCAGTGCTACAATGGACCGGGAGACGCCGAACACTGGGTGCGCTTTGACCACTTCGTCATCACCCGTTTAGACTGAGCAAACCAAACCACGGCTAGGGCTATCGGACGGTTTAAGCAGCGCGTATGGCGGCGCAGATCGCATCATTGAGTGGAACTTCTGCTCTGCTGGGCCATCTCATGCTAGGCGCCTAGAGCGCGTCTACCCACCCGCTACTGTCACCACGAGAGTTCTGCGTATGCGCATCGTACTACTCATTCTACTCCTCGCTTCGAGTTCGGCTCAGGCGGAATCGCTAGCCCGGGCCGACAGCCTCTATGCGCTGCGCTCAGAGGGCGCCGAAGGGGACCGCGCCCTGCGAACGACCATCGCCGCGGCTGTTGCCGCCTACGAAGAAGCCGCCGCCGAACAGCCTCAATCCATCGAGATCAAATGGAAGCTGCTGCGCGCGCTTTTTTTTGAGGGACAGTACACCGGCTATAGCCGCCCAGAGCGCCAGGCGTGGTATGCCGAGGCCGTCGACCGCGCTGAAGAAAACCTGGCAGAAGCGGCCGAGTTGTGCGGTGGCAGCAAAACGTGGAAGCGCGGCCGTCGCGCACAGGTGGCCCGCCACTGCGATCCAGACGATGCGGCTCAGCTGTACCTGTGGAGCGCCGTTGCATGGGCGCAGTGGGGACGCGCCAGCGGACCCATAGACGCGGTGCGACGCGGCATGGCAGCCAAGCTAAACGACTACGCCCAGCGCGTAATCGAACTCGACCCCCACTGCGAACAGGGCGGCGGACAGCGCCTGCTGGCCAGCCTGCACGCCCGGCTGCCCAAAGTTCCTCTCATAACGAGCTTCGTGCGGCGCGAGCAGGCGATCCCGCTGGCTACCGCAGCACTGGAAATTGATCCTCACCATCCGGGCAATCGCTACATATACGCCACCGTTCTACTCAGAGTAGATCCCGAGCGGCACGCCGAGGCAGAAGACGTGCTGCGCGCGCTGGCGGAGGAAGAGGCGAGCGGTCCCTATCGCGTCGAATGGCACAACCTATCTAGGCGCGCACAGCGCTGGCTCGATGGAGACTACGGACCCTAGCAGGCGCGATCACATAAATCGCACGCAGCTATTTTACAGCACTCGACTTTTCTTTATCTTAGCCCGCCAACCAAACAAACACAGGAAAACAGGGGACGCATCCCATGGCCGATCGTTTGAAAATCGCCGCCATTACCACCATCTACCACAAGTACTCGCACACTCAGCACATCGTCGATCGCTTTTTGGAAGGCTACGGCTGGAACGGCCAACACCACCGACCGGAAATGGACGTCGTGTCATTATATGTCGACCAAGTCGAACCGCGCCCCAAAGAAGGAGCCGACGAAAATTCGAGTCGCTACGACCTAAGCGAGGAGCGCGCCGAGCGCTTTCCGCAGATGAAAATATACCCAACCGTAGCTGACGCGCTGACGTTGGGCACCGGCGATTTACAGGTCGACGGCGTGCTGCTGGTTGCCGAGCACGGTTCCTATCGCCGCAACGAAAAGGGACAGCACCTCTACCCGCGCTACGAACTCTTTAAGCAGATCGTTTCTGTCTATCGGACGACCGGCAAGACGGCGCCCGTCTTTAACGACAAGCACCTGTCTTGGAACTGGGACTGGTGCCAAGAGATGTACGACCTGTCCAAAGAACTCGACTTCGCCTTTATGGCCGGGTCATCGCTGCCCGTCACCTGGCGAACCCCCTCTATCGAAATGCCGCTGGGGGCCGAAGTTGAGGAGGCCGTCTGCGTGTGCTACGGCGGAGTCGACAGCTACGACTACCACGGCCTAGAAACCACGCAGTGCATGATCGAGCGCCGCAAGGGCGGCGAATCGGGCGTCAAATGGCTGCAAGCTTACAGGGGTGAGAAGTTCTGGCAGGCCCTCAGCGACGGCGTCTGGTCGCGCGAGCTGATGGAAGCCGGCCTCAGTCGCAGCCACACCCTCAGCCAGGCACGCCCCGGCTTTAACGACGTCTTTCCCACCGTGGACGAAATGAAGGAGCTGTGCAAAGACCCCGTCGCCTACGTATACGAGCACGTCGACGGACTGCAGTCGACCATGCTGATGATGAGCGGCTTGGTAGAGGATTTCAACTTCGCCGCACGTATCAAGGGACAGGACGAGCCCCTCTCGACGCAGATGTATTTGCCGATGCCGGCGGCGCGCACAACGCTGGCCAACTTTTTCTCACCGCTGGTCAACAACGTCGAGCAAATGTTTCTAACCGGCCAACCAACCTATCCCGTCGAGCGCACGCTGATGACGTCTGGGCTGGTTATTGCCGGCGTCGACAGCCTGCACGAAGACCAGGTTAAGATCGAAACGCCTCACTTAGAAAGCGTGCAGTATCAGCCAACGGAAGAATCCACGTTCTGGAGAACGTGAACATGCGCCTAGGAGCGCACGCACCGAGACGAGACAATAACGCCGAACCGCACAACGCCCATTGCACCGGAGCAACCCAATTATGAGCCGCAAGCGCATCGCTGTCGTCGCCACAATATATCGCTACCTTTCCCACGCCCAGCACTTTGCCGATCGCTTTATGGTCGGTTATCCCTACGGCGGCAAATGGCACCATCCCGATATGGATGTGGTCTCTCTGTACGTCGACCAAAAGCCGGAGGGCGACCAGAGCGCCGACCGCGCCCGCGAATTCGGCTTCGACGTCTATCCAACCATCGCCGAGGCGCTGCGCTGCGGCACCGACACGCTAGCCGTCGATGCCGTGCTAATTATCGGCGAGCACGGCGAATATCCGAACAACGACAAAGGCCAAAAGCTCTATCCGCGCTACGATTTTTTCAAAGAGTGTGTTCAGGTCTTTGAAGAAGACGGCCGCGCCGTGCCCATTTACAACGACAAGCACCTCTCCTACAGCTTCGACAAGGCCAAGGAGATGGTCGACGATGGCCACCGCCTCGACTTCCCCATTTTGGCCGGTTCGTCCCTGCCCGTGACCTGGCGCCTGCCCGACGTCGAGTTGGAGAAAGGCTGTGATGTGAGTGAGGCTCTGATGGTCGGCTGCGGCGGCTCCGATCCAATGGACTACCACGCGCTCGAAGCCATGCAGTGCATGATCGAGCGCCGCAAAGGGGGTGAGACGGGCGTTAAGCAGGTGCAGATGATCGAGGGAGACGATGTGTGGAAAGCGCTCGATGAGGGCCGCTTCTCGCGCCGCCTGCTCGAAGCAGCGCTCTCGCGCAGTGACACGCCCTGCGGCAAGACGGACGAAGACGGACGCACGCAGGACCTGCTGGGCAACGGCGAATTGCCCGTGCTCGTCGAGAAACCGGCCGCCTACTTTATCGAGCACAACGACGGCCTCAAGACCACGCTGCTAATGCTCAACGGAGCCATTAAAGACTTTTGCTTTGCCTGCGAGGCCAACGGCGAAATCGTCTCTACGCAGTTCTTTCTCTCGCCGACGCCCAACGTCACCTACTCGGCCTGCCTGGTCGCCAAAATTGAAGAGATGATCGAAACGGGTGCTGCGCCCTTTCCTGCCGAGCGCACCCTTATTGTCAGCGGTGCACTAGAGAGCTGCCTAACCTCGAAGGTAGAGGATCACAAAACGCTGGAGACTCCGCATCTAAGCGTGGTCTACGAGGCGCCGGACGAGTCGCACCACGCGCGCTTTTAAATGCGTTGAGCCTATCGCTGGCCGAATGGGCCGCCCTCTCCTGTGCGCTGATTTGGGCAACCAACGGCCTGCTGCTGCGCACCCTAGTCCGAACACGTTACGCCCGGTGCCATGAACGCCGTCCGCTGCGCCGTGGCGGGCGCGGCGTTTTGGCTAGCCCTTCCCTTTGACAGCGTTCCTCTTGTCGGCCTGCTAGAGGTAACGGTCGCCGAGTGGATCATGATGCTGGCCGCGCTCAGCCTAGGCGTGGCTCTGGGCGACACGCTTTACCTAATTGCCATGAAGGAGATCGGCGTCTCGCGCACGCTGGCGCTGACGGGTACCTTCCCACTGACAACACTGTTATAGCAGACCCTCCTACCCGATGCCCCCTTTAATCCGGCCCTGCTGTTGGGCAGCGCGCTCGTCGTGGGCGGACTGTTCTTCCTATCGCGCAGCGGCGCTGCAGACGAACGACCCGTGCGCCTGCAGTGTGGCATCGCCCTATCGCTTATCGCCGCTCTATGCTGGGGCTTTTCTGCTACGTTACTCAGACCGGCCACCGTGCACATGAGCGCGTTTCAGACCAACGCCATTCGCATGCCGCGGATCGCGCTACCGCTCTTTGTAGTGCGCGTCCTACCCAGCGGCAACGAGCGCGTGCGCGGCATCCGCGT
>Ga0181571_10000788_pt1 | contig 21734 bp, 22 predicted proteins | sample 101ome_17_FD_132440 | JGI IMG/M metagenome (GOLD analysis project Ga0181571, IMG submission 132440) | Coastal salt marsh microbial communities from the Groves Creek Marsh, Skidaway Island, Georgia - 101407AT metaG (megahit assembly) | ecosystem: Environmental > Aquatic > Marine > Intertidal... | reverse complement strand
TTGCTGCCGAAGCTGTGACCCCCGAAATCGTTACCTTTTTTGCTCGTGAAGCTTGTGGTTTGATCTGCTTACCCATCACCGAAGAAAAAGCTATTCAACTCAATCTACCACTGATGGTCGACAAGAATAAATCGACCCACACGACTAACTTTACAGTGTCGATAGAAGCTGCAACGGGAACCACAACCGGGATTTCTGCCGCTGACCGAGCTCGCACGGTCCAAGCAGCAATTGCACCCAACGCTAAGCCTGAAGATATTATTCAGCCAGGTCACATATTCCCCCTGATTGCAAAACAAGGTGGCGTATTGAGCCGCGCCGGTCACACCGAAGCGGGTGTTGATTTGGCTCGCTTGGGTGGCTATCAGCCAGCGGCATTGATCGTAGAAATCATGAATGAAGATGGCACGATGGCGCAACGCCCGCAACTCGAGGCCTTCGCCGCCAAGCACAACCTAAAAATAGGCACTATCGCGGATCTTATTGAATATCGCGCGATGAATGATAAAACCGTCGAGCGCATTGAGCAGAAAACTATCAACACCAACTTTGGTGAGTTTGATCTGCATGTTTTTCATGATCGCGAAGACAATACCCGCCACTACGCACTCAGCAAGGGCACCATCAACGCCGAAAAACCCACCTTGGTTCGGGTGCAAACCCTCAACACCTTGCGCGATATATTTCAAACAGTTATCAATGACGATACCGTGGCGTGGTCACTTCCAAAATCGCTTCAGCATATTGCCGAAGCCGGTGAAGGGGTATTGGTACTAGTGGGCCAACAGGAAAATGATGACAGCCTGCTTGAACAAATTAGAATGTTCCCAGAACTGCCTAAGCCAGAACCACGCAGTGTGAGCGAAGAAGGCCAGATTGTTTACCGTGTCATTGGCGCAGGTTCACAGATACTAAGCCAGTTAGGCGTGGGCAAAATGAGAATTATGGGACCACCTACTCGCTACAATGGAATTTCCGGCTTCCATTTAGAAGTCGTAGAGTTCGTCAACGACTAATTAATCAATGACTTAGAAGGGGCCTAGAGCCCCTTTTTCTTGGCTTCATGCCACAGAGCATCCATTGCTTCTAAATTACTGTGTGAAAGCGAACCCTCAGTGTTATCTTCAATATAGGCAAAGCGACGTTCAAATTTGGCGTTGCCGTCGCGCAAACACTGCTCAGCATCAACCTTGAGATGTCGCGCCATATTTGCCGCACAAAACAACAAATCACCTAACTCTTCAGCACTATGGCGTTGATCGCCTGAGGCAATAGCTTCTTCTAGCTCTACCACTTCGCTCTTGAGTTGCTCGAGCACTTGAGAAACATGTGGCCAATCAAAACCCACCGTCGCTGCCCGCTTGGTAAGTTTTTGGGCGCGAGTCAGTGCCGGTAATGCTGACGGGATATCATCTAGCACGCGCGACTGGCTTTTGAGTTCGCGCTCTTGCTGTTTTATCAGTTCCCAATTGCGTTTTACGTCATCTTCACTCACGGAACTCTTTTGATCAGCAAACACATGGGGATGACGCCTAATCAACTTTTCAGTCAAGGTATGAACAACTTGTTGAAAATCAAACCGTCCCTGTTCTTTACCCATCTGGGCATAGAACACCACTTGAAACATAACATCGCCCAGCTCTTCACCAATATGATCCCAGTCTTCACGCTCTATCGCATCGACCAGTTCATAGACCTCCTCCACGGTAGAGGGGACAATACTGCGAAAGGTTTGCTTGATATCCCATGGGCAACCCGTGTTAGGGTCTCGCAATTTAGCCATGACATCGAGCAAGTCATCGACAGTGTATTGCAGTGGCATTAGGCGCGCTCCCTTTCAACCGAGATGACATTGGGTAAACCGCCAATGCGGTCGAATAGCCGCGATAACTCTGACATTTCGCGAATCTCAAGGGTAATCGTCATTTTAACCGTGTGCAGTTGGGTATCACTTCGAGTGTTCATTCCCAATACGTTGACCTTATTCAGCGATAGTAAATTGGTGATATCACGAAGCAAGCCTTGTCGGTCGTAAGCTTCAATATGAATATCCACTGGATAAACATGATTTTCACCACCACCCCAAGACACTTCTAGGATGCGCCTTAGATCTCGACTCTTGAGATTAAGCAACTGCGCACAATCACCTCGGTGTATCGACACACCGCGTCCTTGAGTGATGTAACCCACGATGTCATCACCGGGCACAGGTTTACAACAGCGGGCAATCTGAGTGAGTAGCTTACCGACACCCTCAATATGAATATTGTCGGCCTTACCCGAATCTCGCGAGGGCTTACCTTCATTGATCGCCGACTCATGCGGATCTTCGACTGGAGCAATGAAATGCTGCGCTACCTGCATGACGTGGCTTAAGCTAGTATCACCCGCACCTACCGCGGCATACATATCATCCACTTTTTGAAAATGCATGCGCTGTGAAATCGCCTTGTAATCCAAGCTAGTCAACGCCAATCGCTTAAATTCACGCTCGATTAAGGAACGTCCGGCAGAGATATTTTCATCACGATTTTGTTGGCGGAACCACGATTGAATTTTTGACCGCGTGCGGGAAGACTTATAAAAACCTAGGTTTTCCCGTAACCAATCGCGAGACGGACCACCCTCTTTTGCGGTAAGAATCTCTACCTGATCACCCGTTTGCAAAGTGTGGGTCAATTGCACAATTCGACCATTTACCTTTGCTCCCCGGCAACGGTGACCTACCTCTGTGTGGATATGGTAGGCAAAATCTAGGGGAGTTGCGCTGAAAACTAAATCGACGACATGACCATCTGGAGTAAATACATATATACGATCCTGCACGATATCATCCACGGCAGAAACCATATCTTGCTCGTCTCCCCCCATGTCTTCGTGCCATTCAAGCACCTGCCGTAGCCACGCGATTTTTTCTTCGTAGCTATCACCCTGCCCCGCGGAATTGTCAGCACCCTTGTATTGCCAATGTGCACATACACCAAATTCAGCGTCTTCGTGCATATCAAAGGTGCGAATCTGAACCTCTAGTACTCGTCCTTGGGGACCAATAACAGCGGTATGAAGCGAACGATAACCGTTGTGCTTTGGATTGGCGATGTAGTCATCAAACTCATTAGGGATATTGCGCCAAAGGGTATGAACCACACCGAGAATGGCATAGCAGTCCTGTATGGTGGGCACCAAAATTCGCACCGCACGTATGTCATACACCTGCGAGAAACTGATGTTCTTGCGCTGCATTTTGCGCCATATAGAGTATATGTGCTTGGCGCGACCCGCCACGTCACCCTGTATACCTAGTCCTGCAATTTGGTCTTTCAGTATACCAACAACATCTTTGATAAAGGCGTCACGCTCAATACGCCGTTCATCTAATAATCGAGCGATACGAGCATAATTGTCTGCATCGAGATAGCGAAAGGATAAATCCTCTAGCTCCCACTTTATGTGGCCGATACCTAAACGGTGTGCCAGCGGAGCGTAAATATTAGCAATCTCTCGCGCCACTCGCTCGCGCTTACCGGGAAAGTTTTTAACCGCACGGATCGCACAAGTTCGCTCAGCCAACTTAATCAAGGCTACCCGAACATCATTAACTAATGAAATTAGCATCTTACGGGTTTTGTCAGCTTGACCAGATGCCTGACCAAAAACCTCACCCTCTTTAGTACGAGCCGCCGATATTGCTGCCATTCGCAACACACCCGTCACTAATTGTGCCACCTTGGGACCGAATTCGTCTTCAACCGCCTCGATCGTCATGGCGCTTTCCCGCACCGCACGATAAAGAATCGCAGCTACCAGGGTCTCTTCGTCTAACTTTAGATCAGACAGTATCTCGGCCATCTCTAGGCCGGTTAAAAATGACGAGGTTTCATTGCTCCAAATATTTTGAGCACGGTAAGCCTCCTGCTCGGCATTTTCAGCGGCCAAGCAAGCTTTGACGATTTCTGTACTAGCAATCCCCTCTCGATCGGCAAGGATGCGCTGTGCCCATGATTCAACATCAACACGTCCATCATCGAGTTGCGGGTAGTCCTCACGAACTTTTACCATTGCTTGAGTTAGTCCTCTGCGGTGTTGAAGAAAACGACCTTAAATTAGGCTACTTTTAAGAGAAAACCCCTGTCGACAAGTAGCGATCACCTCGATCACAAATAATCGAGACAATAATCGCATTTTCCACTTCCTTGGACAGTCTAAGCGAAGCGGCTACAGCACCGCCGGCCGACACGCCACAAAAAATCCCCTCTTTGGAAGCCAATGCACGCATCGTCTCTTCGGACTCCTGTTGGCTAATATCCATAATGCGATCCACTTTGGCCCGATCAAATATAGAAGGCATATAGGCTTCTGGCCAACGCCGAATACCCGGAATTGTCGCGCCATCAATGGGCTGCAAACCTATAATTTGAATATCAGGGTTTTGCTCTTTTAGAAACGCCGATACTCCCATAATCGTCCCCGTTGTGCCCATAGAAGAGACAAAGTGGGTAATCTTTCCTTCGGTCTGGCGCCATATTTCGGGACCCGTGGTTTCATAGTGGGCGATGGGATTATCATGATTGGCAAATTGATCTAATACTAGCCCCTCACCACGCACCTGCATAGCTAGCGCTAAATCTCTCGCACCCTCCATACCTTCTTCTTGCGTGACCTCTATAAGTGTGGCGCCATAAGCCTTCATAGCGAGTTTTCGTTCTTCGCTCATGTGGTTAGGCATAATCAGTACCATGCGGTAACCCTTGATCGCCGCCGCCATCGCCAAAGCGATGCCTGTGTTGCCACTGGTAGCCTCAATGAGGGTATCGCCTGGCTTAATATCACCCCGCATCTCGGCCCGACTGATCATACTTAGCGCAGGGCGATCCTTCACGGAACCGGCGGGATTATTTCCCTCCAACTTGCCTAAAATGGTGTTAGAAGTTTCCCCAGGAAGACGCTGCAAACGCACCAGTGGAGTACCACCAACAAACGATTCAATGGTCGGAAAATTCATTTATATTCGGCTCCGAAAGATTTAAAACACGGCATCATAACAGCCTCGAAGGCTTATTTCGACAGCACAACAAAGGCGACGACGGTATCCACTTCATCCGCCAAGCTAAGATGAAAACAAGTGGCTCCAAGTTGCTCTGCGGTTAATTTTGCCTTGCCACACATACGAAGTAATGGCGCACCGAGCTCGCTGTGCTCCACCCAAAAATCCTGCCACGAAACGCCCTGGCCGATACCGGTTCCAAGCGCCTTTGAGGCGGCCTCTTTAACAGCAAAGCGCTTACTTAAAAATCGTTCCGGCTGAGGATGATTTTCAAATTCTAACCTCTCCGATGGGTGTAAAATCCGCTCAACAAATCGCTCACCCTGGCGCTCAAGTACTTTCGCAATGCGCTCGATGGTAACAATATCCGTTCCAATACCGATGATCATTCTGAATGTCCCTGCCTAAAGAACTGACGACTTTTGAGAGGCTCACTACCTAACAAGGGTTTTAACGCCTGCCTCATCAAACGCTTCGCAGCACGCTTAACTTCAACATCCTGCCATTCGTTAGCCGCTATTGCCAGTAAATGGCTGCCTTGAAAACTAGCGGCGTCATCCTTCATCGCGGGGAAAAAGCCAAGTTGAGTATCGTATTGATAAAACTGTCCCGAATGCAAAGCGCTACCATTTTGATCGGCAAAATGTATTTGATAACCCAACTCATCGAGCAAAACTATTTCGAACTGCCTTAGGCAAGGTTCAAGATCACCACCTAGAGCGAGGGTATCCAAACAGACGCAATAAAAATCAAACACATCGGGATGCGGCTCGGCCACCGGAAGTAGTCTCACGAGCAACTCATTCACGTAAAGCCCAGCAAAAAGAGCGTTACCGGAAATGGTATGCGGCAAACTAGCCTGTTCGAGCTGGGTTAATGTTTTGAGTTCACCACGGCCAACCCACTCAGCTAATAAGGGGCTAAATTCGCGGGCAACCCCCCGCCATTTTTTTGATTTTCCACCGTTCAAGACAGCGTCAACTCTGCCCTCATCGCGGCTAAAAAGATTGATAATAAGACTGCTTTCACGGTAGTCCCGCGTGTGCAAAATATAAATGGCACGCGGGTGAAGAGACATTACGCGTCGTCCATATAACCAAGGCTGCGCAGGGCTCGCTCGTCATCAGACCAACCCGACTTGACCTTGACCCAGAGGTTAAGCATCACCTTTAGACCAAACATCATTTCCATATCTTTGCGCGCATCAATGCCGATTTTTTTCATTCGCTCACCTTTGCTGCCAATCACAATTCTTTTTTGGCTGTCACGCTCAACTAAAATTGTGGCATGAATATGCAAGGTGCGTCCTTCAACCTTGAACTGCTCAATTTCTACCGTCATTTCGTAGGGCAGTTCATCCCCTAGCTGGCGCATAATTTTTTCACGCACTAGTTCTGCTGCAAAAAAACGTTGGTTACGATCGGTGATTTGATCTTCTGGGAAAAAATGGATGCCCTTGGGTAAGTGCTTGGCGACAGTCTGCTCGAGTGCATCAACATTATTGCCATGAAGTGCAGCCATAGGCACTATTTCTGCCTCAGGCATGCGTTTAGACAGCGCTTCAATAGTTGGAATTACCGCTGACTTATCTTCTAAACGATCAATCTTGTTAATCGCAATCACTACAGGTAATGACTGGCGTTCGATCATTTGCATCACCATCTCGTCTTCATCGGTCCAGCGAGTACGATCAACTAAAAAGACAATCACATCGACATCACGCAATGCCGTCGTCGCGGCGCGATTCATCGCGTGATTAATGGCCTTTTTACCCACGGCTTTATGAATACCGGGAGTATCCACATAGATAAACTGATCCTTATCGATCGTATTGATGCCAAGTACCTGATGCCTGGTCGTTTGAGGGCGTCGGGAAGTTATACTCAGCTTTTGGCCAAGAATGCGATTTAATAATGTAGATTTGCCTACATTGGGACGCCCCACCAAGGCAATATAACCACAGCGGGTGTCAAATTCAGCTTGCATTAACGTTTCTCCACACCCAACATTTGCAGTGCGCGACGCGCGGCCAACTGCTCGGCTTTTTTTCTACTATTGGCGGTTGCTTTAACCGCGGCTTTTAAACCTTCCACCTGACACACTATGTCAAATTCAGGGTCGTGGTCACCACCTCGAGTAGCGGCGACTTCATAATTGGGAAGTGCATGCCCCCTGCCTTGCAAGAACTCTTGCAGACGGGTTTTGGCGTCCTTGGTATCCTGGGCGATATCAAGGTTCTGTAAACGCTCGTTGAACCATATCAGCACTCTATCTCGCGCGGCTGCCTCACCTGCATCTAAATAAATAGCGCCAATAATGGCCTCAACGGCATCAGCAAGAATGGACTCACGGCGATTGCCACCGCTCTTCATTTCTCCTGAGCCCAGCCTCAAACAGTCGCCAAGGTCTAATTCACGAGCGATTTCAGCAAGGGTAACTCCCTTAACTAGACTGGCACGCAAACGGCTGAGATTGCCCTCTTTGGTAGAAGGAAACTGCTGATAAAGAGCATCTGCAATAAAAAAGTTGAGCAGCGAATCGCCTAAAAACTCAAGTCGTTCGTTATTATTTTTGGCATAACTACGATGGGTCAATGCTAGCTGTAAAAGATCAGGATCTTTAAACGTATGTCCTAGCCGTTGACTAAGTTGCTGTAGAAGAATCGCGCTCATATATCCTTGGGGTTATCCTTTAGGGTAACTGAAGTCGTGACTAAACCTGACCACAGCGTCAATATTACCAACCACACCGACACGCACTTCATAATCGAGCTTAATGATCATATGCGAATCATCGCTGTAATCAATCTCGACATTGTCTTTGCTCAAATAGTTGATATTGTTGGTGCGTAACTTTCGAGAAATGCTACTCGCAATATCGCCGGCCGCAGGCTTGCGCTTAACGGGCGCTTGTTGGCTGTACAAGGCCTCAAACGCATCCTGAATAGCCATGTTATCTATGTAGATCGGGACAAGTTTGATGCCTGTGCTTAAAGCTACCCCGCCCACGAACAAAATAACCATCCATTCGAGGGCGCCAAAACCGCGTTGATGTCTTCTCGTTAACATACTCAATCCCTGCTGTGTTGATGAATGTCTCGAGTATAGAACGAATTACTCAATTGCACCTGCTCGACTGAAACTTGGCAAGCTAAAGAAGTCATCCCAATGCATCCACACCGCTACCGCCTTGCCAACAATGGCACTTTCATGAACCTGCCCCCACACACGACTATCACTGCTGTTATCGCGGTTATCACCCATCATAAAATAGTGTTCAGGACGGACTTCAACACGGAAATTATCGCGAAAACGCCTTGCATCAACAGTGCGGATTTCGTGGCTTACATCACCGAGCGTTTCTTCTAATAAACTGTACTGAGGTGAAGCAACTGGTAGACGCGCCAGCAAGGTTTGCTCGACAGCTTCACCGTTGATATACAGCACTTTATTGCGATATTCGATGACATCGCCAGGAACACCAATCACACGTTTAATAAAATAGGTCTTGGGTTTATGGGGCGGAAAAAACACCATCACATCGCCGCGCTGAGGATCAGCATTATCCCAAATTTTGGTTCGTACCACAGGTAAACGCAGGCCGTAGTCATATTTACTCACTAGAATAAAATCGCCCACCTGAAGTGTTGGAACCATCGACGTAGAAGGTATTTGGAATGGCTCGAACATAAATGAACGCACCACCAACACAATGGCAAGTACCGGAGTAAAGGACTTAGCGTACTCAACCGGAACAGGATCACGCCCTAGTTTGAACAACTGTTCTTCACTAGCACCAGAAGCCTTTGCATCAGCCATCCTTTGCATACGCTTTCTCGCCAAGAAGAAGGCATCTATTGCCCAAATTATGGCACCAGCAAATACTGCCACCACCATAATTAAAGGAAAGTTAATATCCATATTATTAATCATCCACTTTGAGAACAGCTAGGAATGCAGCTTGGGGAATTTCGACACTTCCCACTTGCTTCATGCGCTTTTTGCCCTCTTTTTGCTTCTCTAGCAATTTGCGTTTACGAGTGGCATCACCACCATAGCACTTCGCTGTCACGTTCTTACGAAGCGCTTTAACATTAGTACGTGCCACAATCTGGCCGCCGATAGCAGCCTGAATCGCCACGTCAAACATCTGTCGGGGGATCAGCTCTTTCATTTTTTCGGTAAGCGAGCGACCGCGGCGCTGAGCCCAATCACGGTGAATAATCACCGCCAGAGCATCAACTTTTTCACTATTAATCAAAATATCGAGCTTCACAACGCTGGCTTGTTCGAAGCGCACAAAACTGTAATCCAAGGAGGCAAATCCACGACTTACAGATTTCAGCCGATCAAAGAAATCCAAAACCACTTCACTCATTGGCAGGTAGTAACTTACCGCCACTTGATTGCCAACAAACTGTAAATCTTTTTGCACGCCGCGCTTCTCAACGCAGAGGGTAATCACCGCGCCCAAGTAGGCCTGAGGCACTAGGATATTAGCCTCACAAATAGGCTCGCGAATTTCACTGATAACACCGGGATCTGGTAGTTTGGAAGGGTTATCTACTGAGATAACATCGCCATTATTCTTCACCACTTCATAAACCACGGTGGGAGCGGTGGTAATTAGGTCAAGATTATATTCTCGTTCTAAACGTTCCTGAATAATTTCCATATGGAGCATACCCAAGAAACCACAGCGGAACCCGAAGCCCAAGGCATCAGAACTTTCTGGTTCATAAAAGAGCGAAGCATCGTTTAGTGCAAGTTTTTCCAAAGCATCACGGAAATCTTCAAAATCATCCGCGCTAACAGGGAATAAACCAGCATAGACCTGCGGCTTAACTTTCTGAAATCCCGGAAGGGCCTTAACATTTTCCATCCCGTTAGCGTGCACAAAAGTATCACCCACGGGCGCGCCCTGAATGTCTTTGATGCCAGCAATGACATAGCCCACTTCACCGGCTTTTAAGACATCGGTCTGAGTCATTTTGGGGGTAAACACCCCCACATTATCGACCCCATGGGCCTTGCCTAAACTTTTGGCGACAATCTTATCTTTCTTGCGCAACACACCCTGAGTCACTCGAACCAAAGACACGATACCAAGGTAGTTATCAAACCAAGAATCGATAATGAGTGCCTGCAACGGAGCATCGTAATCCCCTTCTGGCGGTGGTACTTTGGAGACAAGATCTTCTAGAACATCCTCAATACCTAAACCTGATTTGGCAGAACATTTCACTGCATCCGTGGCATCAATACCAATAATCTCTTCGATTTCAGCGGCTACTCGCTCTGGCTCAGCCTGGGGCAAATCCATCTTGTTCAGAACAGGAATCACTTCTAGTCCTTGCTCAATAGCGGTATAGCAATTAGCGACCGACTGCGCCTCAACACCCTGGGCCGCATCAACCACCAAAAGAGCACCCTCACAAGCGGCCAGAGAACGAGAGACCTCATAAGAGAAATCCACGTGTCCCGGGGTATCAATAAAGTTGAGCTGGTAAGTCTTACCGTCGCGGGATTTATAATCCAAGGTCACACTCTGCGCTTTAATGGTAATACCGCGCTCGCGCTCTAGGTCCATACTATCGAGCACTTGATTCGCCATTTCACGGTCGGTTAAACCGCCGCAAACTTGGATAAAGCGGTCAGCAATCGTAGATTTACCGTGGTCAATATGGGCAATAATAGAAAAATTACGGATGTGGCTTAGGTCAGTCACTCAATGTCACCTGTAAAAAACAAAATATACGCGAGATAGCGCATTTTCAAAGCGCAGCATTATATCACGCTGATTTGTAATTAGGCAGAAAAACGCGCCGCGAAATTACCGCGGCGCGTGCCGAAAGGGAAGATTAGTCGTCAATTCTTAACGCTACGAAACCAGCTCGGCCATTGCGAATGATCCGCATAGGAATAGCTTTGCCCGCAGGCAATTGAGCAATGGTGTCACTGTAACTTTCCGCCGAACTCACCGGACGGTTGTTAATCAGGGTCACAATATCACCCGCGCGCAGACCTGCTCGGGCAGCTGCAGAGCCAGGTAAGACGCGTGTAATTACCACACCACCAAGCAAACGCATACTGGCCCGCTGCTCATCCGACAACTCTTCAACGAGAGCACCAATACGACCACCTGGCTCATCACCGGCTAGCGCAATGGTATTTTCGCCATCGCCTTCCAGACTGCCCACCTGGACAGTGAGGCGAACTTTTTCACCGTTTCTAGCCACTAACACCGGCACTTTAGAGCCCGCCTTAGTGAGACCCACTTCATGCGGGAGATCGGCTGACTCTATGATCTCAGTACCATTAAACTCAAGGATAACATCGCCAATTTCAATACCCGATGTTTCAGCAGGACTGTTCTTTTCCATTTGCGCAATCAATGCTCCGCGAGGACGATCTAAACCATACGCCTCAGCAAGATCACTATCGACGTCTTGAATCGCCACACCAAGCCACCCGCGAATGACCTGACCTTTTTCTTTGAGCTGTTCAACAACGTTTAATGCGACCTCAATAGGAATAGAAAACGACAGACCAATCGACCCACCCGAGCGGGTGTAAATTTGAGAGTTAATTCCTACGACCTCACCGTCCAAATTGAACAATGGACCACCAGAATTACCTGGATTAATCGCGACATCTGTTTGAATAAACGGCACATAATTACCCGCCTCTTCACTGGGTAGGCTGCGGCCTTTTGCACTAACAATGCCTGCCGAAACCGAATAATCCAAGCCAAAAGGTGAGCCTATCGCCAAAACCCATTCGCCCACCTCTAAATCGCGCGGCTTTCCAAAAGTCACGGTTGGAAACGACTCATCACCTTCTATTTTAAGTAGCGCCAAATCCGAGCGAACATCCGTTCCTACCAAGGTCGCTTTGAATTCTGAACGGTCTGGCAAACGCACAGTAATTTCATCGGCATTGTCGATCACGTGATTGTTAGTTAATACATAACCGTCTTCAGAGACAATAAAACCAGAACCCATTGATTGTTGGCGCTGCTGTGGCGGCTGATTGGGCTGGCCGCGCTGCTGGAATAATTCACGAAAAATCTCAGGAATACGCGGATCATTAAACTGATTGTAGGGATTATTCTGCTGTCGCGCAGAAGACGTCGTGGTAATTTTCACTACCGCGGGTGAATTCTTTTTAACAATTTCAGTGAATTCTGGTAGATCTCGAGCTTGAGCAGCTAAAGATGGGACTAGCAGACACAAACTCAAAAGTGTGGCCATCATGGATTGGCGCATAGATGTTCTCCGTGTTTTCCAAAACTATTCGGACAAGCAGCTAGTTCAAGAGTTCAACGTTTTCTGCAGGAATGAAGCAGTTTTTTTCTGCCTCCGTTATTATCAACACAGGATGACTATCTTTTTTCACAGAGGCGGCATTCGAATACAATCGCACCCCCAAAAAACCTGCCACAAGTCCTACAACTCCGCCGACACCGGCCGCAAGATCCGTCCCAAAATGGTTGTCCGCTAGCAATGCACCAGCGATCATTGCCATTAAAGGTAAAATGTAGACAACCAATGCAAATTTCAAGACCAATCCTTGTGGAACTCCGATTTTTACGAAATCTCCCACCACAAAACGACCCTCCAACGAGGGATCTATGGGAACTTTAAGATGGGATTGGCGATGAGGCTGCAGCTTATTGAGCGTATATTGACCACATCCCGCTCTCGATGAACAGCTATTACAGGTACTACGCTGGATGGTATCAACCCATAAAGCGCCCTTACTGGTGGCAACCACACGCGCGCTTTCGATATTTAGAGCAGCCATACAACCTCAGGGAGTCGTGGTATTCGCCTTCGATGATACTTCATCAACGCCATTTGGCAAAATTACCCTAGCACCCGCCGATAAACGCTCAATTGTGAGCAGAGGCAACTCTCCCACCACCGACAGAACAATATCTTGCAAAGGCGCGGCTAAACGGCGAGAAAGCGCCATTGTACCGCCCTGCTGAGCCCAGCCATCTACCACGCCTGCCTCAAGCGGAACTTTTTCAAGGTAGACTGAGAAAACCGCTAAACCATCGCTATAGGTTTTAGATTCAAATCTAGGTTGAATGGATTCGACTTTAATAAAACCACGCGGCAACCATTCAAAGTTAATAAAATCAATCAATCTCTGCTCTGAAACTTCGGTGGCGTCGGCATCAAGCTCAGGATGGTGATTGGTTACAACAATGGGATTCGAGGTTTCTGCCTCTAACATTTCGGCCTCTATTGGAACTCCGGCCGCAATAATCGAAAACTGGAAACGTTCCAAGATTCTTCCCTGGCTGTCATGCATTAATGAGCGAAGTAACAAGCCACTGTTGGCATCAATTGACAAAATATAACTATGTCGATAATCGTCATTGGCCCGCATTATGACTTTGACGGCACTTCGCCCCGCAACACGCTCTTCGCCTGCCAAAGAAATTTGATAATACGATTGTAACTCTTGGTAATCCGCACCAAAGCGCTCAGCAAGATTTCTTCGTATCTGACGACTGTCAGAGCGCATTAAACTCGCGCCACTATGAATACAGTCAGCGGGATGGCCCTTGCGAATAATCTCATAGGGCTCGCCATCCATGTGCATTAGACGCTCGTACTCTAAACCATCTCTCACGACATGAATGACACGCAGGGTTTGATTACTCGCACCATGCTCATAACTAAATACGCCAAAATAATCTAACTCGCGCGAAGCACGAGACATTTTGTCGAGCCAATCAATGGCAGAAAGGTTTTGCTGAGCGTGAACTGAAACTGAAAACGCTAGCCACATCAGAGACATGACTAGCGTGCGAGATATGGACATAAACGTTCTTCTTAAGAGAAATTACTGATCACGACTGTCTTGGACACGTGCATAGGGAATAACACCAAGATTGGCATTAAGCGTAGCTTGCTCCGCATGCTGACTCATAAAGTCGTGTAATCTTGATTGAGCATAAGGGCTGTGCTGACGAACGACACGAACCACTTGTTGGTTTTGACGAGGTGCAACACGGCTTTGTTCGGTACCGTAAGAAGCAAAGGTTTCACCCGACTGCAAAGTAATCGCTGGTAACTCAACGCCTTGCACCGCGGGGCGATCCTGAACGGCAGCCATAGCATCAGCACCATCGGATAACTGGGTATTGTAAACGCGAACACCAACGAGGACAGCAAGAGTGACAGAGTCGGCTACCGCGAAACTACCAATGGCCTGTACCCACGATTTCTTGCCACTAATAGATTCTTTATCGATCGCCTCACTGACGGCCGATGAAATATCGAGATGGGTAAAAGAAGATACATCATTGCGCATTGCACTTCGCGCCATATGATAGCGAGACCAGCGAGCACGGAGCTCAGGATCCTGACCTTGATTTAACAGGCGATGCAGTTCAAGTTCGTGCGCCTCATTATCCATTAGGGCGGACAGTGACTCAGCTTGCTTATCGCTCATACTTACCTCTCTTATAGGGGAGTCTCTGTGTGTTATAACTCAGAGATCTCCATTCATCAAGCGTTCGACTTGTTTATCGACCGCTTCCCTTGCTCTAAATATCCTTGACCGAACAGTGCCCACGGGGCATTCCATAACAGCCGCGATTTCTTCGTAGCTCAAACCATCGTATTCACGGAGCGTTAAAGCGGCCCTCAAATCTTCAGGGAGGGCTTTAATCGTCGCCTCAACAACCTCTCGCAATTCACCCGCGGCAAGCTGTTCATCTGGGGAGTCCACATCTTTTAGTGCACCGCCCATCTCTAAAAACTCAGCATCCTCGGCATCGATATCAGAACCTGGAGGTCTTCGCCCTCGGGCAACCAAATAGTTCTTAGCCGTGTTTGCAGCTATACGATACAACCAGGTATAAAAAGCACTGTCACCCCTGAAACGCGAGATGGCACGATAGGCTTTAATAAATGCCTCCTGCGCAACATCTTGCACTTCAGCGGAATCTGAAACGTAGCGCGATATCAAAGACATCACTTTGTGCTGGTACTTTAATACCAACAAATCAAACGCACGTTTGTCACCCTGCTGTACACGTACTACCAATTGTTCATCAGTGTCTCGCTGATTTATCACTTACCTTCCTTAATTAAGCGAAACGCCAATAAACCTCGGCGTTGTTGATATGACCACGGTAAAATACAAAAGTTCGGTCTCTTTTAAATTTATTTAAAAAATGTTTTTTCTATAAGAAAAACTAGCTCTTTCATATTAGCACGTTTGCCATGGTAAGATATGCCGTCAGATAATACTGGCATAACATTGTTCTTGTTTGATTGTCACCTCACAGGGAACCTACAAACTCATGGGTCAAGCCTTTCATTACGATGTCTTAGTCATTGGCAGCGGCAGCGCCGGTCTTTCAGTAGCACTCAATCTACCCAAGCATTTACGGGTGGGCGTAGTCGCTAAGGCCGACATTCAAGAAGGCTCAACGCTCTATGCTCAGGGCGGCATCGCTGCAGTACTAGACGATAAAGACAGCATTGAAAAACACATCAACGACACCTTAATTGCAGGTGCTGGGTTGTGCCATGAAGACGCCGTGAGGCATACCGTCACCAACAGCGCCGCGGCTATTAATTGGTTAGTTGACATCGGCGTATCCTTTACCACCCGAATCTCGGCTAGCGGCAAAGAGGAACTCCACCTCACCAAAGAAGGCGGTCATGGCGAACGTCGCATTGCCCACGCCGCCGACGCCACCGGCAAAGCTGTTTCTCAAGCACTCATAGAACAATTGGACGAGCATCAAAACATCGAGGTTATGGCACAACGGGTTGCTGTAGACCTCATTCTAAAAAACGATCGCTGCTGTGGCTGCTACGTTCTCAACCTCGCCAGTGACCATGTAGAAACCATGAACGCCAAAACGGTGGTATTGGCCACCGGCGGAGCGAGTAAAGCCTACCTTTTCACCTCCAATCCAGACGGCGCTACCGGTGATGGAATAGCGCTAGCGTGGCGAGCGGGCTGTAGAGTGGCCAACATGGAGTTCAATCAATTCCATCCAACTACCCTGTTTCATCCCAATGTTAAGTCTTTTCTTATCTCTGAAGCCGTGCGTGGCGAAGGCGGCAGGCTACTGCTCCCCAATGGTGAACGCTTTATGCCGCACTTCGATGAACGTGCAGAACTCGCACCGCGAGACATTGTCGCCCGGGCTATTGACCACGAGATGAAACGACTCGGGGCTGACTGCATGTATCTTGACATCAGCCACAAAGATCCAGAGTTTGTTCGCAGCCACTTCCCAACCATCAGCCAAACGTGCTTGCAATACGGTATCGATATCACCAAGCAACCGATACCTGTGGTACCTGCCGCACACTATACCTGTGGCGGGATTATGATTGATGAACATGGACGAACAGACGTTCAAGGTTTATACGCCGTGGGTGAAACCACCTTTACGGGGTTGCATGGAGCTAATCGTCTCGCTAGCAACTCCTTGCTAGAGTGCATTGTGTACGGAGTGTCTGCAGCAAAACACATCGCCAACCATCTTGACAGCATACCCGCTGTTGAGCCTGCACCAGAGTGGGATGAATCTAGAGTGACCGATTCAGACGAAGACGTGGTCATTTCGCACAATTGGGACGAGCTCCGCCGCTTCATGTGGGATTATGTAGGGATTGTTCGCACCGATAAACGCCTTAAACGAGCCCTCAATCGAGTCAGTGTACTACGCAGCGAGATCAATGAATTTTACAGTAATTACCGTATTTCAAACGACCTGCTAGAACTGAGAAACTTAGCCTTGGTCTCTGAGTTGATTATTCGTTGCGCCATGCAACGTAAAGAAAGCCGAGGACTTCACTACACGCTGGATTACCCAGAAACAAAAACCGAGGCACTGGATTCCATTTTAGAGCCGGCTAAACTTTCTCCTCAATAATTATGTAAAAGCCTAACTCGCAGCTGCCTCAAGCTTGTGGCGGCTGCACTATCAGGCCACAAATAGATACGCCAAAAGCGTTTATCCCGGTAAAAACACATCATAATACTCCAATCCCGAAACACACTGTGCTCAACCAGTGACACAGGCAGCCAACAGCCATTAACCTCGAGCCACCACCTCTCATCAAGCCATTGAATTCGCTTAGCTGCCCGATGAGTTAACAAAGAAAAATCCCGCCAACACCAAAGGCCGAGTAAATTACAAAGGAGAAATAATGCCAAAAAGTGCTCAATAGCTAAGGGAAGAAGCATGAGCAGCACGTTGCAAACAACAATGATCAGAAGGCAAAACTGCTGTTGAAGCGGCGACACCCGCCGCTCAAGCATCACGATTTATTGTTGCGTGCGTACTCGCGAATCAAGCCGATAATACGTTTTAAATCGGCATCTTGCGGTTCTTCACGCCCCATCAACCATACAAATAGGTCTTGGTCTTCACAATCTAATAGGGCTTCGTAACGTTTTTTATCCGCCGCATCCAAATGGCCAAAAGCATTGGCGGCAAAAGGTGTTAGCACCAAATCAAGCTCCAACATACCGCGTCGACTTTGCCAATATAAACGTTTCTGTTCATTGTCCATCTTGAATCTCTATAATATGACCGCATTAAGTTGATAGTATATCGATTTGCCCACTGCAAAACAGGTTGTTTATGAACACAATATGGTCACAAGCCCTAACCAAGGCTGATATTAGTCTTTCCGACTCGCCCGCGGCAACTGACACCTGGATCAGCCCGCTAACTAGCTTTGCGGCCCTATCTGTAGATGGCCCTGATGCTATGAAGTTTTTGCAGGGACAATTGAGCTGTGACGTCGCGGCCCTCAATGACACCATGGCCGGACTAGGTAGCCACTGCAATCCCCAGGGAAGAATGGTCAGTAACTTCAGAATTTTTAGTCCACAGCCTCAACACTATGTATTGGTGATGCGAGAAAGCCTGCGCGATATTGCCCAAAAACAACTGCAGAAATACATCGTATTTTCTAAAGCAACACTGGCCCAAGCTCCACTTATAGGTATTGGGTTACACGGCCCTGCCGCCAGCCAATGTGTTGCTGAGCTATTTGAAATAAGCCCCAACCAACAAAATAGCTGCGTGCAAAGCGAACAAGGCATCGCCATTCAAGTTGATCAGCACAAGCAGAGCTTTGAGCTTTATTTGTCCCCGGACCACGCCGAAGAGGTATTCCACACCCTGCTGCAAAGCACCAAAGCCTGCTCAAGCGAGCATTGGGAATCGGTACTTATTCAGCATGGACTATTGTATATCCATGGCGACCAAAGCGGTGAACACATACCTTTAGTAATTAATTTTGACGACCTCGGCGGAATCAATTTCAAGAAAGGCTGCTATACCGGCCAAGAAATCATCGCTCGCATGCACTATCGCGGCAAAGCAAAACGGAATCTTTTTGCACTTTCAGCGCCCTCAGGTAGCAACCTATCTAGAGGGCAACAGGTCATGAATAGTGAAACAGAAAAGGCTGTTGGCGAAATTGTTGCAAGTTCCAACACAAAAAACCTGACAAGCCTGCTAGCTGTACTAAACTTAGCCTCAGATGAAGCTCTTCCATCGCTTCACATCGAACATTCTGGGCCCGCGCTTACTTCTCTTTAAAAATGGGGGCCCCGCAAGGAGCCCCTGATGAGTGACATTGCAGAAAAAGTCTTATTGGCCATCACCAAATCGATCAAAAACGATGAGATGGTTCTACCCACATTGCCAGAGGTGGCACTGCAGGTAAGAGATGCTGCGGAGGATGAAAACGCCGACGTTGCCACGCTATGCAAAGTTCTACAAAACGATACGGCACTTTCTGCCCGCGTTATTAAGGTAACTAATAGCCCTTTAATGCGCACAAACCAAACCATCACCGATCTTAAAACCGCCGTTAGCCGACTCGGCATTAAATATACCGCCAATCTAGCCATGGGCTTAGCCATGGAGCAGATGTTTCAGGCGACCAACGACAGCATCGATCAATTACTGCGAGAAAATTGGCAAAAGAGCACAGAAATAGCGGGCATTTGCCACGTCCTTTGTCGGCATTACACTAAACTAGCTCCCGATCAGGCGACATTAGCGGGGCTAGTCCATCGTATTGGCGCCCTCCCCGTTCTCACCTTTGCCGAAAATCATCAGGCACTACAAAAAGCTAATGTACTTAAATTACTCATAGATAAGCTTTCACCCACGCTTGGGACCTTGATACTTAAACACTGGGACTTTCCAGTGGAACTTCAAAATGTACCCAAAGAGCATCTGCGTTTTTCACGGGATATTGAAACCGTCGATTACGCCGATCTTGTGATGATTGCCATGTTGCAAACTACCATAGATACAGATCATCCCTATGCCCAGATGGACTGGAGTGAGATTAGTGCATTCCAGCGCGTTGGACTGGACCCCGACCTTGCCATGATGGAGGTTGAAGATCTCAGCGAGGATATGGAAGCTGCAATGGCCTACCTAGAATAATCCCGCCATAATGCCGCCGGATTTGGTTGATCCTAGGTCCGGCTCTGGTAGAATTCCGTTCACAACGCCGACATATTCGTCGGCAGATCCTTGTTACCCACCTACAGGTTGCATTCCATGAGCAAGGCCAACGCCGTTCTTTCTGTTAATGATGATCTTCCCATTCGAACTGATCGCCCCGTTCACAGCGGCAAAGTTCGTTCCGTTTATTGGTTAACCCAAGCCGATAGTGCAAGGCTAATTGCTGAACGCAACTATGATGTCGATCCCAATGCTGAATTAGCCATTATGGTCATCAGTGACCGCCTTTCTGCCTTTGAATGCCTGTGGCACTTTGAAGGTGACGTGCGGGGGATTCCTGGTAAAGGCGCAGCACTCAACGCAGTATCCAACCACTGGTTCAAACTGTTTAAAGAAAAAGGACTCGCCGACAGTCACATTCTTGAAGTGCCCCACCCTCTGGTGTGGATAGTCCAAAAAGCTCGTCCCATCATGATTGAAGCTATTTGCCGCCAATATATTACTGGCTCTATGTGGCGCAGCTATGCCAATGGCGAACGCGAGTTTTGCGGCATCGAACTACCCAACGACCTTAAAAAAGATCAAAAACTCCCCGAGCTATTGATCACACCCTCAACCAAGGGCATTCTCAAAGGTCTTCCCGGCGTCCCGGAACAAGACGATGTAAACATCACACGCAAAAATATTAGCGATAATTTCGCCGCCTTTAATTTTAAGGACACAAATGATATTGCCGTGTATGAAAAATTACTGGCCGAAGGATTTAATGTCATCTCTGACGCGTTGGCTGACATTGACCAAATCTTTGTCGACACCAAATTCGAGTTTGGATACGTCACCGATAAAAGCGGCACCCAAAAACTGATCTACATGGATGAAGTTGGCACACCCGATTCCTCACGTATTTGGGACGGTCCGATGTATCGTCAAGGTGAAATTGTCGAGAACTCAAAAGAGGGCTTCCGCCAATTACTGCTAAACCACTTTCCAGATCCAGATATCTTACTCAACAAGAATCGCATGCAAGAGCGCTATGCCCTAGCTTGTGAGAACGCACTGCCAACCAGCGTGATGCAATCCGTGTCAGATACTTATGTAGGCCTCGCTGAAAAGATCATTGGCCATGCCCTTCCTCAAAGTGACAACCCCAAGGCCGAGATCATTGACGTCTTAGATCGACAGTTTGGGCTCATTGCCAAATAGACACCACTTGGTAATGCCGTGGGGCTGCTCGCGGTATTACCTTTAATGCACTATCACTTTGATCCTGACAAGTCACTCATTTCATTATAAAACTTGCCAACATCCCACTGCTTAATGTTATGATTATTTGGCCGTAAATCGTTTTATATGGCAGGTCTCCACCTTAAAACTATAACAATGTATGGGATTATTATGCAGTTAACTCTACAAGCCGTTCTCGCCGCCGTCATTGCGTTGGGAGCAAGTATCGCCTACCACGTCATCAACAACAGCGGCGAAGCTCAGTTAGCCTTCGACGCACTACTTTTTGGTCTATTTTTCGTTGGCTTATTAGCGTTTAAATTTTTAGCCACGCTGGTACCAGAACAAATCAGCCTTCCTTCAAGCAATAGCGAAGTGGGTGAAGTCAAATGGTTCAATGTCAGCAAAGGTTTCGGCTTTATTACCCGCCAAAATGGCGAAGATATTTTTGTACACTACCGCTGCGTTGTCGCTAACGGTAGAGGCCGTAGAGTCTTAGAAGACGGTCAAAAAGTTAGGTTTGATATTGGCGAGGGTGAAAAAGGTCCACAGGCTGAAAACGTTCGTCCAATGAAGTCCTAAGGCACTTGCCTAAGGACAATTAATTCCCTTCTTACTTTAGTAGTGCGGCGGCGGCTCATTAGCCGCCGGTGCTGCAGCATCCCCATCCGATAGTGTTCTCATCGATCGCACCAAATATTGCATCTGTTTTTGCAACACATCCATTTGTTGATTCAAGGTAGCCACTTGAGCATTTAAACCGTCGATAATGTCGTCTTGGTAGGCAAGTCGCACTTGCAACTCAACGATTTCATTTAGTACATCATGGTCACTCATGTCAGCCCACCTTTGGGTTTGATTATTGGTAGAAATTAAAGCATTGATTATAATGCATTCCAATACCTATAAACCAAGAGAAGCTGACGCCATGCCCAAAAACTCCCGCCTAGTTTACTCCACCGACAGCGGACGCATTTGTTCA
>Ga0181571_10000782_pt1 | contig 21843 bp, 20 predicted proteins | sample 101ome_17_FD_132440 | JGI IMG/M metagenome (GOLD analysis project Ga0181571, IMG submission 132440) | Coastal salt marsh microbial communities from the Groves Creek Marsh, Skidaway Island, Georgia - 101407AT metaG (megahit assembly) | ecosystem: Environmental > Aquatic > Marine > Intertidal... | reverse complement strand
CGTCAGCGCCAATGCAGCGCCCGTCGTCATCAAAGTTCTCATCATTTTGGATTCCCCCAGTTGGAATGCGTACGACTTACACGGTTTTACTGTTCGGTCAATTTTAACCTAAGGGTAAACTATTCGCATGTTTCGTAACGTTTTGTTAAAGTTGCTGCAGGTGCGATATGCATAAGTTGTGCATCAGTTGTGCATCGCTGTTTTTACCCTATCTTGACCGCAGCGCTGCATGGCGGCATCAGGGGGCATGCTGATTTACAAGATATTCCGCGCGCCCGAATGGGCTGCACTTCAGGCCCAAGGCGAGACGCTCGGCGCCCCAATCGACGTTGCCGATGGCTACGTCCATTTCTCCACCGCTGAACAGGCCGCAGAAACCGCTGCCAAGCATTTTGCAGGCGAGGGCGGGCTGGTTCTTTTGGCGCTCGACAGCGCGGCACTCGGGGACGATCTGCGCTGGGAGCCGTCGCGCGGCGGGGCGTTGTTCCCGCATCTCTATCGGCCCTTGCAGATGGCCGATATCCTCTGGAGCATGCCGCTCCCGCTCGTTGATGGGCACCACCAATTTCCGAAAGACTTGGCATGAGAGCGCTCGAAAATATCGGCCTGAAACTCCTGCGCAGCATCGACCCTGAAAAGGCGCATGGCCTCGCGCTGACCGCGCTACAAACGGGCCTCGGCCCGCGCTCCGGCCCCGTCACCTCGCCACGCCTGCGCACACAGTTTTGCGGTATGGACCTGCCCAACCCCATCGGCCTCGCCGCCGGATTTGATAAGAATGCCAATGCCTTGGCCCCGCTCGCGCGGTGTGGCTTCGGCTTCGTCGAGGTAGGCGCCGCTACCCCGCGCCCGCAACCGGGTAACGCCAGGCCGCGCCTCTTTCGCCTGACCGAGGATCACGCCGCGATCAACCGTTTCGGCTTCAACAATGACGGGATGGAGGCCATCGCCGCCCGCCTCGCCAAGCGGCCCGCTGGCAGTGTGGTCGGCCTCAACCTCGGCGCCAACAAAGACAGCGCCGACCGCGCGTCCGACTTCGCCAAAGTACTCGCCTGCTGCGGCCCGCATATTGATTTCGCAACGGTGAATGTCTCCTCCCCCAACACCGAAAAGCTACGCGATCTTCAGGGCGCCGCCGCGCTTTCCGCGCTCCTCGCTGGTGTGATGGAGGCCAACGCCGGCCTGACGAAACCTTTACCTATTTTCCTCAAAATTGCCCCTGATCTCGATGATCGGGAGCTGGCCGAGATTGCCACCGTAGCCGAACAATCCGGCCTCGCTGCCATCATCGCGACCAACACCACGCTGTCCCGCGAAGGCCTCTCTTCGCCGCACCGCAGCGAAACCGGCGGCCTCTCCGGCCAGCCCCTATACACAAAGTCCACCCGCATTCTTGCAAAGCTGGCGGGCGAGACAAGCCTTCCCCTGATTGGGGTCGGCGGCGTAGCCACGGCAGAGCAAGCCTACGCCAAGATCCGCGCCGGCGCCTCTGCGGTGCAGCTCTATACCGGCCTTGTCTATGGCGGCATCAGCCTCGCCAATGACATCGCCCAAGGCCTCGACGCGCTGCTCAAGCGCGATGGTTACGAAAGCGTTAACGCCGCGGTCGGCACAGATCGGGAGCGCTGGCTATGACAACCATCTGGCACAATCCCCGCTGCTCCAAATCGCGTCAAACCCTCGCCCTGCTGGAGGAAAACGGCCACAGCCCGACCATCCGGCTCTACCTGAAAGACACCCCCACAAAGGCCGAGATCGAAGCCGTACTCGCCCAACTGGGGCTATCCCCGTCAGACCTGCTGCGCAAAGGCGAAAAGCTCTATAAAGAGCTGCAACTCTCCGATGCCAGCGAGGATCAGATCCTTGCTTCAATGGTCGAACATCCGGTTCTGATCGAACGCCCGATCGTGCTCCACAACGGTCGCGCCGCCGTTGGCCGCCCACCCGAACAGGTTCTCGCACTGTTCAGCTAGCAGCGACCGAGGCCTCTAGCGCCCGATAGCGCCAAGCAAGCGTACAAGCCCGCGCCACGAAACTGATCATCAGCGCCGCCCACAGCCCCGTATTGCCCAGCGGCGGGACCAACGCAGCCGCGCTGATCGCGTAGATGACGGTGGAAACCAGCATCATGTTTCGCATGTCCCGCGTCCGCGTCGCCCCGATGAAAATACCGTCCAATATCCACGCCGCGAACCCCACCAGAGGCGCGGCGATCATCCACGGCAAATAGGCCCGCGCCGCAGCACGCACCGCGTCCGCCGTGGTCATAATGTCAACGATCCAGCCCCCCAATACCGCGAAGCCGATCGCCAGCATCAGGCCCGTCAAACCGGCCCAAAACGCGCTGAGCAGTGCCGCCCGTCGCAGCCGCTGCCGGTTCCGTTGCCCCAGCGCTTGGCCCACCAGCGTCTCGGCTGCAAAGGCAAAGCCGTCCAAGCCGTATGAGGTGATATAGAGGAATTGCAACAGCACTTGGTTCGCCGCCAAGGTCACATCGCCAAAGTCGGATGCGAGGAACAAAAAACTGATGAAGATGCCCTGTAACAGCACGGACCGGATCAGGATGTCCCCGTTCACCCGCCACATCTGCCCCAGCTTGTCTCGCGCGAAAAGCACCGCAGGATCTGCCCACCCCTTCGGCGTAAAGACCTCCCGCGCGAACCAAAGCCCCAGAAGAACGCCACTCCATTCCGCAATCACGGTCGCCGCCGCGACCCCACCGACGGAAAGTCCCATCCCAAGCACAAAGACAAAATCCAAGAGGATATTCAGCCCATTCATGGCAACTTGTAGCACCAGAACGGCGCGCGTCCGTTCTTGCGCAATCAACCATCCGGTCAGCCCGTAAACAGCAATCGCCGCAGGCGCAGACCAGACACGAATGGAGAGGTATTCCCGCGCAAGGCTTTCAACCTCGTCGCTGGCAGGGGCAAGCATGAAGGCCGCTGAAAACAACAGCGATTGCAGCAGGATAATCACCGCCCCTGCCCCACCAGCAAAGAGTAGCGCCCGCAGCAACAGCGCACGCACCTCCACCGCGTCGTCCCGTCCAATAGCCTGCGCGGCGAGGCCCGTCGTGCCCATCCGCAGAAAGCCAAAAATCCAGTAAAGGCCGGAAAGGATGATCGCGCCGATCCCAACCGCGCCAATCGGCGCCGCCTCTCCCAACTGCCCGATCACGCCGGTGTCTACGGCGCCCAATATTGGCACCGTCGCATTAGAGAGCACAATCGGCAGGGCAATAGTTAGCACACGGCGGTGCGTGAGTTTATCGGGCATCCCGTTCCGGCATCAGAAAATGCCCCGTCGCCTGCGCAAACAGCCGCGAACGGTTGTCCTGCCACCCCTCGACATGCACGCTCGCATAGCGCCGCCCAGAGCGGTTCACTCGCGCCCGCGCATAGGCATCGCGCGGCAGGCCCGCACGCAGGTAGTCAACGGTAAAATCGATGGTTTTCGGCATACGCGGGAGATGGTCGCCCACAGGCAAACCTTTATTCTCGGGGCTTTCCATCTCTTCCCACAGCAGCTGCCATGACAGCTCGATAATTGCAGATATTTCGAGAAATGAGGCCGTCGCACCGCCATGCAAGGCAGGCAGCATGGGGTTGCCGATCAAGGCCTCGCGATAGGGCAAAACCGCAGTCAGTTCGTCGCCGTGGCGCTCGAATTTTATGCCCATGAACTGCACATAAGGAACCGCCTCAACCAAGCGTCGCAGCGCTTTGTCCCGCCGTTCCTTGACCACCTGCACCGGTTCTGGCCTTTTCATCGCGGCATCCTCCGTTCCACGGTAAAGGTCGCGGCAACCGTCGCAACTGGCGTTTCACCTTCGCCGTCATGCGCAGTTGCCCTGACAAAAGCCACGCTTTGTGTCACATGATAGCATTCCGCGCGGGCGATAATGTCCTTCCCCACCGTGGCAGGGCGCATATAATCGATGCGCAAATCCAGCGTCGCGGTGCCGGTGATAGCCTCAGGGTGGATCAGCACGGCCGTCCCACAGCAGGTATCCATCAAGGCCGAAACAGCGCCACCGGCAATAACCCCTGTATCCGGCTGGCCCACAAGCTCTTCGCGATACGGCATCCGCATTTCACAAACATTGCCTTCGAGGCTCACAAGCTCAAGGCCCAGCGCCCGTGAAAACGGCAGCGCCGAGACGAACTGTCCGGCAATCTTTAATTTACGCGCGTCATCCATAGTGGTCATCTGCATCCTCCGCGCGGCAAACTCGCTCCTCACCCGTTTGGCTGCAAGTGCTAATTCGGTGTCAGCAATTTCGGGTCACCAGAAAACGCGCCGCGAAACGTAGGTAAGGAGGTGAAGAAAGGGTTAACATCCATCGTGCCAAAGAGCGGCCTGATGACTTTTGCAACTCGCGCGTTTAACGGCTTCAACATGCTGCCCCGCACGGTGACATCATCGTTCAAAAGCACTTCTCGGTTGATGCGCAGGCGCCTCGCAGCTACCTTCCCGCTTAGTCAATATGAGGACCAGATGGAAACTGAGCGCCTGTCATTCAAAGAAATGTGCGAACGGTTTGACGTAACCCCCCGCACTTTGCGCTATTACGAGTACATTGAACTTCTCACTCCGGAGCGAAAAGGCCGCAGCCGCTTCTACGGCCCGAAAGAAATCGCGCGGATGACCCTGATCCTACGCGGCAGACGGTTCGGTTTTCAGCTTGAGGAAATCCGCCAATGGCTTCTGATCTATGAAAGCGAAGGAACCGAAGCCCAGATGCAGAAATGGATTGAACTCGCAGACCGGCAGATCACCCAACTCGAAGATGAAAAGACACAGCTCGAACAAACACTTGCCGAGCTGAAAAACCTCCGCGACCAGACCCTCCGCACTCTCTCGTGACCCTATGAAAGACTTCTGACGCGACGTTACGCTTACGTCAACGTCAATTGTAAGTTTTACTCTCCCCCAAGGCGACTACCTGTCACTGTCCAAGGGAGGTTTACCAATGAGCGAAGATACTTTCACAATCAGTGAATTGTGCGATGCCTTCGAAGTAACCACCCGCACCTTGCGGTTTTACGAGTCCAAAGAACTCCTTTCACCGGCGAGAATCGGTAAGAAGCGTATCTATTCCCGCAAAGATCGTGCTCGGCTGAAACTGATCCTGCGCGGCAAGCGCTTCGGGTTCTCGCTCGAAGAAATCCGACAATTGCTTGAGCTATACCATAGGGGTGATCAGCAACTGACTCAACTCGAGCGAACTTACGAGCTTGCCACCCAACACCTTAAAGAGATGGAAGAAAAGCGCGCCGAACTGGATCTCGCCATTGAAGAGCTGCACCAGCAAATGCGCTGGTGCGAAGACCGGATCGCCACCCTCAAGAAAGGTTCCGCGGCTTAACTGCCGTTTGTTTCGACGGAGATTACCCGATGCCATCCTACACTGCCCCGATCAAAGACCTTCAATTCGTGCTGCACGATGTCTTGAAAATCAGTGAGCAGCCGATCGACGGCTTTGACGAACTCGACCGCGACTTCACCGCTGCTGTCCTCGAAGAAGCTGGCAAGCTCGCCAGCGAAGTCTTGGCGCCGCTCAACGCCGTTGGTGATACCGAAGGCTGTACCCTCGAAAACGGCACGGTTCGTACGCCGACGGGCTTCAAAGCCGCCTTCGATCAAATGCGCTCCGGTGGCTGGACCTCTGTTGACTGTGATCCAGCCTATGGCGGGCAGGGCCTGCCCTATGCCCTCCACACAGCGACGCAGGAGCCTCAGGTTTCGGCCAACATGGCATTCAACATGTACCAAGGCCTCACCCATGGCGCCTACTCCGCCATATGGTGGCACGGATCGGAGGCGCAAAAACAGACTTATCTGCCCAAGCTCACAACCTGCGAATGGACCGGCACCATGAACCTTACCGAGCCGCATTGCGGCACGGATTTGGGCCTCATGCGAACAAAAGCAGAGCCGAACGATGACGGAACTTACCGGATCACAGGCCAAAAGATCTTCATTTCGGCAGGGGATCATGACCTCGCGGAAAACATCATCCACCTCGTGCTCGCCAAGATCCCCGACGGGCCGGAGGGCATTAAAGGCGTATCTCTCTTCATCGTTCCCAAATTCCTCGTCAATGAGGATGGCAGCTTGGGTGATCGCAACGCGGTTTCTGTTGGCAAGCTGGAAAAGAAGATGGGCATTCACGGCAACGCGACCTGCGTGATGAACTATGATGGCGCAAAGGGCTTCCTCGTTGGCGAAGCACATAAAGGCATGCGGGCCATGTTCACCATGATGAACGAAGCCCGCCTCGGTGTAGGTCTGCAAGGCTACGCCCAAGCCGAAGCGGCCTATCAAAATGCCTTGATTTACGCGAAAGAACGTCTGCAAGGGCGCGATGTCACGGGCGCGAAAAACCCAGACGGCCCTGCAGACCCTCTGATCGTTCACCCTGATATTCGTCGCAATCTGATGGAGCAGAAAAGCTTCATCGAAGGTGCGCGGGCACTAACCGTTTGGGGTGCCTATCTCATTGATCGCGCACACCGCCTAAATGATGAGGCAGTAGGCGGCCTGATTTCGCTCCTCACCCCAGTCATCAAAGGCTTTCAGACTGACCTCGGCTTCCAAAGTTGCGTGCAAGCACAACAAGTTTATGGCGGGCACGGCTATATTGAGGAAACCGGCATGTCCCAGTTCGCCCGCGATGCCCGTATCGCTATGATCTATGAGGGTGCAAACGGCATTCAGGCGCTCGATCTGGTCGGCCGGAAGCTCGCACAAAGCGGCGGCAAACATATTATGGCCTTCTTTGAACTGGTCAAAACGGAGTGCAAATCCCACGCAGATGATCCACGCATGGAGCCTTTCGTTGAACCGCTTAAGACAGCCTCCAAACAACTCCAGCAAGCCGCCGCATATTTTATGCAAGCGGGCATGAAGAACCCGAACAATGCGCTGGCCGGCTCATACGACTTTTTGCATTTGATGGGCCACGTCTGCCTTGGCCTGATGTGGACGCGGATGGCAAAAGCCGCCTTCATCGCCCTTGATCGTGGCGAAGAGGATGCAGAGTTTTACAAAGCTAAGATCACAACAGGCCAGTTCTACATGGCACGCCAGCTTCCTGCATGCGCGGCGCATCTCGCCCGCATTGAAAGCGGTGCTGAAACAGTCATGGGGCTGGAGGAGGCCCAGTTCTAAGGGCCAATCCATCAGAGCGAAAAGGAAAAGGTGACCACATGCCAAAACGCTTTCGACTGACCAGACGCTTCCCCGTGGCGATGACCGAGGACGGCTACCGGCGTTTGAAGCGCTTTGCAGAGGAAACGGGACTCGAAGAGGGTGAGGCACTGTCTTTTCTCTTCGAGAACTTCAACAGCGTGATCAACGAAGACACCTTCTCCCACCGGCTCAACCTGTTTTTGCGTGAGATCGAGGCGCGCAAGAAATGATCCACCTCGACCAAATACCTTGGGTGGGGCCAAAGGGCGTTTTGGCCCCGCAAACCCAACTAACGCACTGGCACTGTACCCGAAATTCTCATCCCCCGGCGCGAAGGAACGAAGATGACTGATGCATTCATTTACGACGCTGTTAGAACCCCGCGTGGAAAAGGTCGCAAAGACGGCAGCTTGCACGAGGTAACGTCCGTCAGGCTCAGCGCCCAAGTGCTCGACGCACTTCGCGAGCGCAACAACCTCGACGGCCATGCGGTCGAAGATGTCATTTGGGGCAATGTCACGCAGGTTGGTGAGCAAGGCGGCTGTCTCGCACGCTCCGCCGTTCTCGCTTCTCAACTGGATGAATCCATCCCGGGCCTCGCGATCAATCGCTTCTGCGCCTCGGGGATGGAGGCCGTCAATCTTGCCGCAAACCAGATCAAAGGCGGTGGCGGTGAGGCCTATATCGCTGGCGGCGTAGAGATGATGGGCCGCGTTGCGATGGGCTCGGACGGCGCTGCGATCGCCGTGGACCCGTCCCTCGCGATGGAAACATACTTCGTCCCGCAAGGCATTTCCGCTGATATAATTGCAACCGAATACGGGTTTTCACGCGATGATGCCGATGCCTTGGCGGTTGAGAGCCAGAAGCGCGCCAAAGCCGCGTGGGATGACGGCCGGTTCGCCCGGTCCATCATCACCGTCAAGGACATCAATGGCCTACCGATCCTAGATCATGATGAATACATGCGGCCGGAGACGGACATGCAAACATTAGGCGCTCTCAAAGCCTCCTTCCGCGAAATGGGCGAGGTCATGCCCGGTTTCGACAAGGTCGCGCTGATGAAATATCCCCATCTTGAGCGGATCAACCATATCCATCACGCGGGCAATTCCTCTGGCATCGTCGATGGCGCGGCGGGGCTCTTGATCGGCAGCAAGGAGTTCGGCGAAAAGTTCGGCCTAAAGCCCCGCGCCCGCATTCGCGCAACCGCCAAGATCGGCACTGATCCGACAATAATGCTTACTGGCCCCGTCCCCGTGACCGAGAAGATCCTCGCCGACAATGGCATGGCCATCTCAGATATCGACCTGTTCGAAGTGAATGAAGCATTCGCATCAGTTGTGCTGCGCTTCATGCAGGCCTTCGATGTCGATCCCTCTTTGGTCAACGTCAACGGCGGCTCGATCGCTATGGGTCATCCCTTGGGCGCGACTGGCGCAATCATCCTTGGCACCCTGCTCGACGAGATGGAACGCAGCGACAAAGAGGTCGGGCTCGCAACCCTCTGCATCGCCTCCGGTATGGGTGCCGCGACCATCATTGAACGCGTGTAATCCGGTGGCATCGGCACACCTTCGCGCCAAACGATCAATCCCGATTTTGGGGCAGCACACCGCGCCTTTTTTCGGAAAAGGAGACACAAATGCCTGATTTTTTAATGACCACTGACGGTGACGGCATTGCCACCATCACTTGGGATGTCCCCAACAAATCGATGAACGTCCTCAGCCTTGAGGGATGGGACGAGCTAGACGCATTGGTTACATCCGCGCTCGAGGATCATAACACCAAAGGCATCATCATCACCTCTGGCAAGAAGGACTTCGCCGGAGGCATGGACTTGAATGTCATTGCCAAGATGAAAGACAGCGCGGGCGATGATCCGGCGGCGGGTTTGATGCAGGGTTTGATGAAGTCACACGGCATCCTTCGCAAGATTGAACGCGCGGGAATGGACCCCAAAACCAACAAAGGCGGCAAACCTATTGTCGCAGCCCTCCCTGGAACCGCTCTTGGCATCGGTCTTGAAATTCCCCTTGCCTGCCATTTCATCATCGCCGCAGATAATCCAAAAGCCAAGATCGGCTTACCAGAGATTAAGGTTGGCATCTTTCCCGGCATGGGTGGCACCACGCGCATCGTTCGGAAAATGGGCGCAATGGCAGCCTCTCCGATCCTGCTTGAAGGCAAGCTCTTCTCACCACAAAAAGCTGTTTCGGCAGGCTTGATCAACGAATGCGTTCCCCCTGAAAAACTGCTTGAGAGGGCAAAGGAATGCATCTTGGCAGCGTCAGACTCAGACCTGCTCAAACCATGGGATGCCAAAGGATACAAAATGCCGGGTGGTGCGCCTTATCATCCAGCAGGCTTTATGACCTTTGTCGGCGCCAATGCGATGGTTCACGGTCAGACCCAAGGCGTTTACCCCGCCGCCAAGGCATTGCTTTCGGCAGTTTATGAGGGTGCGCTTGTCCCCTTTGATACCGCATTAAAGATCGAGGCCCGCTGGTTCACCCATGTTCTGATGAACCCAAGTTCCTCCGCGATGATCGGCTCGCTATTTGTGTCAAAGGGCGCCCTAGAAAAGGGCGCGAACCGGCCCGAGGCCCCAGATCAATCCGTTTCGAAACTCGGTGTGTTGGGCGCAGGCATGATGGGTGCAGGTATTGCCCTCGTCGCAGCACAGGCTGGGATCGAGGTTATCCTCCTAGATCAAACCGACGCAGCCGCCGAGAAAGGCAAAAATTACAGCGCCAGCTACATGGACAAAGGGATCAGCCGGAGAAAATCGACGCTAGAGCAGAAAGAGGCGCTCTTGGCACACATTACGCCCACGTCAGACGCCAAAACCCTTTCTGAGTGTGATTTGATTATCGAGGCCGTCTTCGAAGACCCTTCAGTTAAGGCGGAGATCACCAAGCGGGTGGAAGCTATCATCAGTCCCGATTGCATCTTCGCAACAAACACCTCGACACTGCCAATTACCGAACTTGCAGGCGCAAGCGAGCGGCCCGAAAATTTCGTCGGAATTCACTTCTTCTCGCCGGTTGAGAAGATGCTGCTGGTGGAAATCATCAAAGGCAAAAAGACAGGCAATCGCGCTATCGCCAAGGCATTGGATTTTGTTCGCCAAATTCGAAAAACCCCGATCGTGGTGAACGATGCGCGCTTCTTCTACGCAAATCGCTGCATTATTCCCTACCTCAATGAGGGCATCAGAATGGTGCGCGAAGGCGTGGAACCGGCCCTGATCGAAAACGCAGCAAAGCTCGTCGGCATGCCGCTTGGCCCTCTTCAGCTTGTTGATGAAACCTCAATCGACCTTGGCGTGAAGATCGCCAAAGCGACGCGCAGCGCGCTAGGCGATGCATATCCCGATCAACAAGTCGACGACGTTCTGTTCTGGCTGGCTGAACAGGGGCGGTTCGGCAGAAAGTCTGCAGCAGGCTTCTATAGCTATGACGAAAAAGGCAAGCGCACTGGACTTTGGGAAGGCCTGAAAGACAGGTTTGTTCCCCTCGACGAGCAGCCCGACCTTCAGTCGGTGCAGGAACGCTTGTTGTTTGCCCAAGTGTTGGAGGCCGTGCGCGCACTGGAGGATGGCGTGCTTACGGATGTGAGGGAAGGCGACGTGGGCGCAATTCTGGGCTGGGGCTTTGCACCTTGGTCCGGTGGCCCATTCAGCTGGCTCGACATCATCGGCGCGCCCTATGCCGTCGAAAGATGCCAAGCCCTATCTCAGGAACACGGGGCGAGATTTGCGGTCCCCGAATTGCTTCAAAAAATGGCGGATAAAGGCACACAATTCTACTCAACAGGTGCAGGGGAGAAAATTGCCTCCTAATGCACCGAAATCGTAGATGACAAATTTGACCTCGGAACCAAGTTCCGAGGTCGCGTTTTATGTTCTCAGTTTGGCTCAAAGTATTGAGAGCACCTGCCAGCCAGCATATACAAACACTCAATATGTGGGCACTCTGCCCCCAAGCGCCCCGAAAGCACAGTAACGCATCAAGGACTTCATCGGAGAAAAGTCACGGATGGCACGGCGCAGAAAAACCGCACTCAAGAAGTTCGAGCGCCTTGAAAGCCTCGCTTTATGGAGAAGTGAACCTGATGCGCACCGCCGAGAGGTGACGCTGTCATTCGGGATGTCATCTCTCATCATCACCGACCATGCAGAGCGTCCACTCGGCCACTGGTCACTCGCCACAATCGAGCGCTTGAACCCTGGCGGATCACCAGCACTCTATGCGCCGGACTCCGAAGCCAGCGAGACACTGGAAATCGAAGATAATTTGATGGTCGAAGCTATAGAGACCGTCAGAAAGGCGATAGGAAGAAAGCGCCCCAAACGTGGCCGCCTTCGCCTGACGATCGCATTAAGTGCAAGTGTGCTTATCGCCGCCGCCGTGTTTTTAGCCCTACCGAAAACACTTCGCGACCAAGCTTCGAGAAGCTTGCCAAGCTCGACTCGCGCAGAAATCTCGCAGCTCATAAATGAAGAACTCTGGAAAACGACCGGCCGCCCATGCAGCACTGCATTCTCAGAAAATGCGATCATTCGCCTACAAGAACGCTTGTTTGAACCGTTCAGCGCAAACCAGATCACCTTTGTAAAATTTGCAGGCGACGACGTATGGGAACTGCCCGACGGAACATTCGTCGTTGGCTCAGCCTTGGTGGAAGATTTCGATACCCCCCACATCGTTGCAGGGTTCATCGCGGCAGCGATTCTTGAGGCAGAACGCACGCCTGCAATTGACGCTTTCGTTAACAGTTTGCGCGTTGTTGAACTCATCGATCTGCTGACCTCAGGCACCGTCTCGGGTCAAGCCGCCGCCCGTTTCGCGCGGCAGATGATCACCGCGCCAAGCGCATTGAAAGTTGACGACGCATTTATCGACTTCGCTCAGGAAAAAGAACTCGCGCTATCGGCCTTGATCGGCGCGGTAACACCTTTGGAGGGCAGTTCGGAAGTTCTCAACGAGGCAGTCAACAATAATCAAGCTGTCGCAACGCCCATTATGAGTGATGGCGATTGGGTTGCGCTACAAGCAATTTGCGAGGACCGCACCTAGCGCACGAACGCATCGCGGAACCCAGCCGCGCGAATGCGCGACAGGGCGGATGAAACGTCGGACAGGGCAACCGGCCCAGCGGCAATCACCGCAAGCGACAGCCCGTTGCGCTCCATTTGACCTCGCTCAGTGAATAGCCCCAAGTCTTGCAACATTGCTTCGGTTCGTTCAGCATTAGCTGCTACTCCGAAAACCCCGACTTGAATGTATTTCACTCTGTCGCCGGATTGTACGTTCTGCGCAGTTGATCCGGTAGGAATTCCCCTTTGAGTGTTTAGACGTCCATCATTCCAAACCGGTTCATACCCTTCAGGAACCGCTGCGCTCTGGGGTTGCGAAGTAGTGGTGGAATTGCCGCTTGAGAGAGGCATGTGAGCTACAGCTCTTTCACCGTGTTGAGACGGTTGAGATGCATAGGGACGCTCGGCCTGCGGTACACAACGATAAGGCACCCCGTTACCGCCCCGGAAATACTCGTCGATTGTTCCAATCTCGTAGCGACATGCACCTACCCCAGCAACAGCAACAGGAACTGCTTCTGCCGCGGTGGGAGCCGAAAGGCGCGCCGGCGCGACAGGGGAAATCTCCTCCTCCACAGGAGTTTGCGCCCCGATCGAAACCACACGGAAACGGCGATTTGGTCCAACGTTCCCGCAATCCAAAGCCACTCCCGATTTCAAGATATAGTTCCGCCCTGTCGCATTCGTATCGGCACAAATTTGCGCCAATGTAAGCATATTTCCCCGCTCTAAGGCAGTTTCTGGCATTGCTGTTGTTGCTGGTGCAGCTTCGGGTTGCCGCATTTGTAAAGGCGCTGAAGGCGCAGTTCCAGCAGCCACCGGCTTTTCTTCTACCGTCCCACAATCCACCGGCTCTCCTGTTTCTTCCACGCGGTATCCTTGCTGGATGCCAGTCTTCCCGTTACAAACGTCGGAAAGCCTAAGCGAAGAGATTGCCGCTTTAGATGCATCCTGTTTAGGCACTTCCACGGCAGGCACTTGTGCTACGTCCGACGCCGCTTCAGTTCCCAGAGAAACAACCTGCGTCAACTGGGGGATCTCAATTATCAGATCGTCCGGGATCTCAGGTGACAGGGCAGTTCTCTCATCTGTGGTCAGCGACGGCTCGAAACCACACATTGCTTCCCTTGCTCGATTGACGCGCGGAACCCACGATACAACACCGCCGATCCCCGCGCGGACAAATACGCAGCCTTCACTGTCGACGTATTGGCTCGCGGTATAGCCTTCGGGAGGAAGTTCCGCTGGTTGTCGTTGGGTTGTGAACTGAGCGCTCGCGCCAGTAGCTACCCCGCTTACGACAAGGGACAGCTCAGCCAAGAGGCGATAAATCGACAAAACCTTCCCTCGTTAGAGACTGTTTGAAGATGCATGACAATCGCAAAACTGTAAAGGAAAACCCCTCTATCTTGTGCCGAAAATGCGATCTCCCGCATCGCCTAGTCCTGGCACAATATATCCGTTGCTATTGAGCATTTCGTCCACAGCGGCAGTGATCACAGGTACATCAGGATGCGCAGAAGCCATGCGCTGAACCCCTTCTGGTGCGGAGAGGAGGCAAATAAATTTCAGATCTTTGGCCCCTTCCCGCTTAAGGAGATCAATCGCCGCGACAGCCGAATTGCCTGTCGCCAGCATCGGATCGACGACAAAAACCGTCCTTTCACTGAGATTGGGAGGCGCCTTGAAATAATATTCAACAGGTTCAAGCGTTTCTTCATTCCTGTACAGCCCAACAAATCCTACGCGCGCAGTCGGGAGGATACTCAAGAAACCGTCCAGCATACCGTTTCCCGCCCGTAAGATCGAAATCAAGGCCGGTTTCCTGCCGGACAAAAGCGGCGCCTCGGTTAACTGGATCGGGGTTTCAATAGGCTTTTTGACAACCGGCATATCGCGGGTGGCCTCAAAGGTCAGAAGCTGACCTATCTCCCCAACGAGCGCTCTAAACTGCACCGTTGGCGTGTCCTTCTGCCGCAACAATGATAGCTTATGTTGCACAAGCGGATGATCAACGACCGTTAAGTGACTCATTGACCTTCCTCCATTCGCTTGATCACCCTAGCTCGCGTTTCATCATCGCAGAACGCGGCATTCATCGCCGTCCTGTTCATCTCTAGGAAATCGTTCTCCTGCCAGCCAAAGGTCTGCGAAAGTTTCTGGTACTCGTAGCTCATATTGGTTTTGAAGAACGGAGGATCATCAGTTGAAATTGTGACTTTCACACCGGCATCGCGGAGTCTTGCTATGGGATGCGATGCCCAACCCTCGCTCGCTCGCAAGATGACATTCGACCCGGGGCAAACTTCTAGCACAATTCCCCGATCAACCAACTCTCGGATCAAATCGTCGTCCTTGATTGCATTGATCCCGTGGCCGATCCTTTCCACACCAAGGTCACTGATCGTATCACGCACCATATCAGCGCCGCCCCACTCCCCCGCATGACAGGTCAATCGCAACCCTGCCTCTCGCGCCATATCGAACGAATACGCGAAGTCACCCGGTCGGCCCGCCAGCTCTCCGCCCGCCATGCCGAAACCTGTTAGGAAGTTTGATCGGGTTTCCGCAGCGCACAGCGCAGCATGCTTCGCTTTTTCGGGCCCAAAATGCCGAATGCACGTCACAATCCCGCGCAGTGTAATCCCGAAATCACGCTCAGCTTGGCTCGCTGCCTCCTCAATTGCAGCAAGATAGTCCCGCCAAGCGGCTAGATCGGAACCGCCGCAAAAATCGGGGCTCAGAAATGTTTCAGAGTAGATCACGCCGTGCTCGGCGCTTTGTTCGAGAACGGCCAATGTCAGCCGCCGGAAATCTTCAGGAGTTTGAAGAGTGGTGCATGCCGCTTCATAGACCTTCAGGAAATGATCGAAGTCTCTGAAATCATAGTCTCCAGTTTCGGTGAAAATACCGCCGATATCCATATGCTTTTCGCGCGCCAATCCCGAGATGAATGCGGGAGGGGCCGCACCTTCCAAATGCAAATGCAGTTCGGCTTTTGGCATATCTCTGAACTTCATAGAAAACTCCTCCCTTGACCGCGATTTGGAATGTTCAAAAACGCCGCGACCGAAGCGGCGACGTCTGAAAAGGCTTTTCGTCCGATGGTTCCGGCTCCGGCGCCCAGCACCAATATCGGCACCTGTTCCCGCGTATGATCCGTGCCAAACCAAGTCGGATCATTTCCGTGGTCGGCGGTTACGATGAGCAGGTCATCGTCTCGCAACTTTTCATGCAGCTTGGCGAGAACGCTGTCGAACCATTCAAGATGTCGCGCATATCCGGCAACATCGCGTCGGTGGCCATACTCACTGTCAAATTCAACAAAATTCGCAAAGACAAAGGCGCCGTCCTCAGCCCCCTCCACCAAGGACAGCAGATGATCGGCCAGCTCAGTATCCTTGCCTTTTAGCGCCTCTGAAATTCCCTGCATTGAGAAAATATCGCCTATTTTTCCAACTGCGTAGACTTTCCGTCCCTGTCCAATCACCCAATCACAAAGCGTCGGAGATGGAGGCGCGATGGCGAAATCTTTACGGTTCGGAGTCCTCGAGAATGGTGCGGTTACGCCGTCACCAACAAATGGCCTCGCGATAACGCGACCAATGCGCATCGGGTGCACGACTGATGCACAGGCGCGACATACCTCGTAGAGTCGCTCCAACCCAAAATGGTCTTCGTGGACGGCGATTTGCAGGACGCTGTCGGCCGATGTGTAACAGATCGGCATTCCTGTCTCGATGTGTTGCCTTCCGAAACGATCGATGACTTCCGTTCCGGACGCATGGCAGTTTGCCAAAATGCCCGAAGTGCCTGCTGCACGCGCAATTGCATCACTCACTTCAGTCGGGAATGACGGCACCTCCTGCGGAAAGTAGCCCCATTCCCACGGCACCGGAACACCCGTCAATTCCCAGTGACCTGACGGTGTGTCCTTCCCTTTTGAACTTTCAATGCCACTTCCCCAAAGTCCAACAGGTTCAGCCGCACCAACAGCGCCGGCGGGCATTCCACTCGCCAACTCCAGTGCATGATAGAGTCCCATTCGCGCCAACATCGGGAGCGTTAATGGACCGGACCGACCGACTTCAGCCTCTCCGTTTGCGCATGCTTCATAGATGTGGCCAATCGTGTTCGCTCCGTTATCGGGCTTGCCGTCATTAAAGAACTGATCGGCATCAGGTGCCCCCCCGATACCCACACTGTCCATTACAACCAGAAACGCGCGCCCCATCTAAAGGTCCCATTCATATGTCAAAGGTGGAATTTCCGACCGTTCACCGATCTCGCACGCCTCCAATATTGCCTTCGCGGCTGCCTGCGCCTCATCTTCCGTGCGCGCATGTACACAGCAAAGCCGATCACCAGGCGAAAATGACCGACCAAGCGGTGCAAACGCAGAGATGCCAACGGAGTAATCTATCCGGTCCGTTTCGACCTTGCGCCCAGCGCCAAGAGTGACATTCGCGCGCCCCAGTTCCTGCCCATCAATAGATTTCAGGTAACCGGGATAAGGCACGATCACATCGCGCACCACCGGAGCGCCGGGGAGATAGTCGCACCACCGCTCGCAAAAATCCATCGGCCCACCCAATGCCGCGCTCATTGCTGCGAACCGCTCCATCGCCTTGCCGGAGTCAAGAGAGCGGCTGATCCGGCTTGCCGCCTCCTTCTCGGACATTTCATTGCTCGCCAATGCACGACCTCCAAGCGTGACGACCAATTCCCGCAAACGGGGCGCGGCATCTCTTGCACCGCTTAACACACGCATGCATTCAGCAATTTCCAACGCATTTCCCAATGACGGGGCAAGTGGTTGCGACATGTCAGAGATAATAGCCTCTGTCCGGCAGCCTGCATTGTTTCCAGTTGTGACAAGCGCCTCGGCCAGCGCCTTGGCCTCTTCGAAATTGGTCATGAAGGCGCCGGTTCCGCATTTGACGTCCAAGATCAAAACATCGGGACTAACCGCCAATTTCTTTGACAAAATCGACGCGCAGATCAGGTCGATGCTTGGCACAGTCGCGGTTACGTCTCGCACGGCGTAGAGACGCCGATCTGCTGGCGCGATGTCGTTCGAGGCACCCGCAATGATGCACCCGCAGTCTGCCACGATAGATTTGAGACTTTCCGTCGAAACGGTCGTCGAAACGCCCGGTATTGCCTCAAGTTTATCGAGCGTCCCGCCTGTATGACCGAGACCGCGCCCCGAAATCATAGGAACGTAAGCGCCACATGCTGCCAAGGCGGGGGCGAGGACAATCGATACACAATCGCCCACACCCCCAGTCGAATGCTTGTCGATGACCGGGCCAGGGAGGTTCCACTCAATTACTTGCCCCGAATCCCGCATTGCAATGGTCAAAGTGGCACGATCTTCTTCTGACAGCCCTCGCAAAACGGCCGCCATCGCGAAAGCTCCGGCCTGAGCATCGCTGACAGCGCCGCTCGCAAGCCCTTTGGCAAACCATTGCAGCTCATCAATGGTCAAAGGCGCGCGATCCCTGACCCGCGCGAGGATCGACTGCGCATCCATGGTATCAGCTCCGCGCCATATGCTCCGTCGAGAATACACCTGGCAAAAGCTCTCCAATGGTTGTTTCGATCAGCAGACCGTCCATCGTACCAAGAACCACTTTCGTATCAGCCTTACCGAATTCAGCCAGCTTTTGACGACAGCCACCGCACGGGCTGACAGGGGTCGGGCTATCCGCAATTACAGCCACTTCCTGAATTTCGAGGTCACCTGCGGCCACCATTGCCGCAATTGCCCCCGCTTCAGCGCAGGTTCCTTCGGGGTAGGCCACGTTCTCCACATTGCAACCAACATGGACTGTGCCGGAACTGGCACGCAGTGCAGCACCTACCTTGAAGTTGGAATATGGCACATAAGCTCGCTCGCGCACCGCTCTTGCATCATCCATCAATGACATCGCCACACCTTTTGACCAATTACTCAAATTTAGTGAGATCGTGGCGCAACTCACCAATAATAACAACCCATAGAAAGGGTCGAGCGGCACGGCCAGACTCACCGATCTCCACACGCAAAGGCGAAAGCCCTTTTCCTCGGAGCCAGATTAGTTTAACATTAAACAATCCACCAATGGAGGCCAATTTTGACCGATCAAACGAGAGAAGCACTCCGCCAGGCTGCGCTTGAGTACCACCGCTCGCCAAAACCCGGAAAATTGGAAATTCGCGCCACGAAACCACTTGCGAATGGCCGCGATCTGGCACGCGCCTATAGCCCAGGGGTGGCCGAGGCATGTATCGAAATCAAAGCCAACGAAGACGCTGCACGAGATTACACCGCGCGCGGAAATCTGGTGGCAGTCGTGTCGAACGGAACCGCTGTGCTTGGCCTCGGTAATATCGGCGCACTTGCCTCCAAGCCTGTGATGGAAGGCAAAGCGGTTCTTTTCAAGAAATTCGCCAATATCGATTGTTTCGATATCGAAGTGAACGAAACGGACCCTGAAAAACTGGCTGACATCGTGTGCGCGCTCGAGCCAACCTTCGGCGCGATCAATCTTGAGGACATCAAGGCGCCGGACTGCTTTATCGTAGAAAAAATCTGTCGCGAACGGATGAACATTCCGGTCTTTCACGATGATCAACACGGCACAGCGATTGTTGTAGGAGCCGCGGTGCGAAACGCAGTCGAAATTGCAGGTAAGCGATTTGAGGATATCAAGGTCGTCTCAACCGGAGGCGGCGCCGCCGGAATCGCGTGCCTAAACATGCTGCTCAAGCTGGGCGTAAGGCGTGAGAACGTATTCCTCTGCGATTTGGAAGGGCTTGTCCACGAGGGTCGTGAAAAGGACATGACACCGCAGAAAGCGGAATACGCGCAAGGTACGACGCCCGCAAAGCTGATCGATGTCATCGACGGTGCAGATCTGTTTCTAGGCCTCTCTGGCCCGGGGGTTTTGACGCAGGAAATGGTCAAGAAAATGGCCAGCAGGCCAATCATCTTCGCGCTCGCAAACCCCAACCCGGAAATCACCCCCGAACTGGCGCGAGAAGTCGCACCGGACGCAATTATTGCAACAGGCCGGAGCGATTTCCCAAACCAAGTGAATAACGTCCTTTGCTTCCCGTTCATCTTCCGAGGTGCGCTTGATGTTGGCGCGACCGAGATAAACGACGAAATGAAGATTGCTTGCATAGAAGGCATCGCAGCGCTCGCGCGCGCCACGACCAGCGCGGAAGCGGCCGCTGCATATAGTAGCGAACAGCTCACATTCGGACCGGAATACCTGATCCCCAAGCCCTTTGATCCAAGGCTTATGGGCGTTGTTGCCACTGCGGTTGCGCAAGCGGCGATGCAGTCGGGCGTGGCGCTTAGACCGTTGCAAGATATTGCCGCCTACAAAGCGCAATTGGACAGCTCTGTCTTTAAATCCGCGCTGCTGATGCGTCCGGTTTTTGATGCAGCACGTCAATCTGCCCGCCGGATAGTATTCGCCGAAGGCGAGGATGAACGCGTGCTGCGGGCCGCTCAGGCAATCATGGAAGAAACAACCGACGCGCCGATCCTGATTGGACGACCAGAAGTGATAGAAGCACGCTGTGAGCGCGCGGGCCTAAAAATAAGGCCAGGCATTGATGTACAGATCGTCAATCCAGAGAACGATGCCCGATACCGTGATTATTGGGGCACCTATCACCAGCTAATGGCGCGACAGGGCGTCACCCCGGATCTTGCAAAAGCGATCATGCGGACCAACTCAACGGCCATCGCCGCTGTCATGGTGCACCGAGAAGAAGCCGATAGCATGATCTGCGGAACCTTCGGGCAATTTCTGTGGCACATGAACTATGTCTCTCAGGTACTTGGCCGAGATGGTCGGCATCCAATCGGCGCACTTAGTATGATGATCCTCGAGGATGGGCCGCTATTCATCGCTGACACGCAGGTCCACCCCAACCCGACGCCTGAGCAAATTGCCGAAACCGTTACCGGCTGCGCACGGCATGTTCGGCGCTTTGGCCTGACACCACAAATCGCGCTCTGCTCCCATTCCCAGTTCGGCAATCTAGATTGTCAGACGGGACGCCAGATGCGCAAAGCGCTAGAGATTTTGGACTCGCAACCCCGCGACTATCAGTACGAAGGTGAAATGCATGTCGATTCCGCACTTGATGTGGAATTGCGTGAACGCATTTTCCCCGGCGGTCGTTTGAAGGGGCCAGCGAATGTGCTTGTATTTGCAAATTCCGACGCCGCATCCGGCGTTAGAAACGTTCTCAAGATGAAAGGTGGCGGCCTCGAAGTCGGGCCGATCCTGATGGGCATGCAAAACAAGGCGCATATCGTCACCCCATCGATCACAGCGAGGGGACTGCTCAACATGTCAGCACTGGCTGGCACGCCAGTTGCGCATTACGGCTAGATGGAATCAGACAGCACATAAGAGTCCGGCGTTTTGCAAAAAGGGTGACGGCATCGCACGGAAATGCGAACGCGGTTACATTTTGCAAATATTTGCAATTACGACAGGCAAATAAGTGCAAACTTTTGTCGCAGTCGCGCGGGTTTGCAATTTGAAAACTTGCTCGCTCCCGCGCCTCTCCTTAACACCGTAGGGGAATAGAGGAGGACACGATCATGGGCTTCAAAGATGTATACGCGTCATGGCAGCGGAATCCCGATGCCTTTTGGATGGAACAGGCACAAGCCATTTCGTGGGACAAACAGCCTACAAAAGCTCTTTTCGACGAAAACAAGCCTCTCTACGAGTGGTTCTCTGATGGCATGGTCAACACCTGCTACAACGCAGTCGACCGGCATGTAGAAGCAGGGCGCGGCGATCAGCCCGCTATCATCTACGACAGCCCAATCACAGGCACCAAATCTAAAATCAGCTACAGCGAACTACAGACCCGCGTGAGCACGCTTGCGGGTGCGCTGCGCGCCAAAGGTATCGAAAAGGGTGACCGCGTCATCATCTATATGCCGATGGTGCCGGAAGCTTTGATTTCAATGCTTGCAGTGACACGAATCGGCGCGATCCATTCGGTGGTATTTGGTGGCTTCGCGGCAAACGAGCTTGCCGTTCGCATCGACGACGCAACCCCAAAAGCAATTATTGCGGGTTCCTGCGGGATCGAGCCGGGAAGGATAGTGGACTACAAGCCGCTGCTCGATGGCGCAATTGAAATGGCGACGCACAAACCCGAGTTCTGCGTGATCCTGCAAAGGGAGCAGACAACAGCGGACCTTATCGCCGGGCGTGATTTCGAATGGGAAGCATTCCAGCAAGGCGTTGCACCCGCTGAGTGCCTCCCGGTAGAGGGCAACCACCCCGCCTACATTCTTTATACATCCGGTACGACTGGCGCTCCCAAAGGGGTGGTTCGTCCGACCGGCGGCCATCTGGTTGCGCTCGACTGGACCATGAAGAACATCTATAACGTCGATCCCGGTGATGTTTTCTGGGCGGCATCGGATGTCGGTTGGGTCGTTGGGCACAGTTACATCTGTTACGCGCCGCTGATCCACGGCAATACAACGATTGTATTTGAGGGTAAGCCTG
>Ga0181571_10000779_pt1 | contig 21858 bp, 15 predicted proteins | sample 101ome_17_FD_132440 | JGI IMG/M metagenome (GOLD analysis project Ga0181571, IMG submission 132440) | Coastal salt marsh microbial communities from the Groves Creek Marsh, Skidaway Island, Georgia - 101407AT metaG (megahit assembly) | ecosystem: Environmental > Aquatic > Marine > Intertidal... | reverse complement strand
GCTGTAGACGTCGGCCCCGCTGGGCGGGATGAGCCCCTTTTTGTGGTAGTCTTCCAGCGCCTCGGCCGGCGATAGGCGGGGTAGGTCTGAAATGACCGCCACGCGCGGTCGGCGCCCGTTCTCTAGCTGGTAGAGACCGGCAGACAGGAGAAACTCCAGATGGGTAAGCGCGCGTTCGTCGAGACGCTTTATGCGAATGTCGCGCTCGCCTGTGCGCAGGTGAAGTGCGCTCCAAATCGCCTGCGTTGAGAGCGTGTCGTGCTGCACGCGCTCCACGAAAAAGGGACCAATACCCTCGCGTGCCAAGCGATCGATTTCAGCGGCAGAGAGCGCATCTGGGCGCTGCACGGCAATTGGCACGTCACCCTGCTCTAGCAGGTCGACAACGCGGCGCTCGACGCCCTTTAGTTCGGTCGGTAGCGCAGCTCGTGCGCTGATATACAAAGTGGCCTGCACGCGTTTGGCGTTTTTCTGCAGCAGGTGCAGCGTGGTGGCGGCCGGCGTGTTGAGCTTTTCTTCGGTAAAGTCGAGATAGAGCTGGCGCGAGCCCGACCAGAGCCAGCTACCGGCTATCAGCACAATCAGGGCGATTGCTGGCCAGCGCAGTCGCTGCGCGTTTACGTAGCGTTGGAGGGCGAAGCGCTGCCAAATCTGGTAGCGGTGTGCACCTATGCCCAGCGCTACTGCGGGAATGAGGAAGACGGTGAGCAGACGCCAGACGAGGCGCTCTCCGTCGCTGGGTAAGACCAGGCGCGGCGGCGGGTTCTTATCGACGCGGGCCCGGACTAAGCGCGCTGGATCGCCGTAGGTGCGCGCCAAGTTGTTGGTGAAGACGCGGTGCGCATAGCCGGGTTGGTTGATAATGCCGTCTTGAAAAGGCGCCGCACTGGCCAAGACGAGAATTTCTCCGTGCCATGCGTTTTGCGGACTGAGGCGGACGAGCAAGTTTTGCTTGGGCACGCCGATGCCGCGCTGTAGCGCTGCGTCGTCAAAGGGACCGGCCGGCAGCGGGAGGACCCGAACGTTTTCCGTTGTCGTGCCGAGCTGCTCGGCGGCGAACCCACTTTCGGCAACCCGTTCGGGGTCTATCTCCAGCGCGCTGGGTGCCACTAGATTGATTCCACCGCGCGCCGGCAGGCGGAATCCCTTCATGTTGTAAAACGCCGGCAGCATGCGCAGGTGAAAGGGGGCCTCTACCTCGCGCAGTTGTCCTCCCACGTCTAGGTTGACGGACCCGCTGTTGGTGTCGAGTAAGAGATCGGGCACGGGCCGTATGCCAAAGGGATAGAGTAGATCGCTCCAAGCGCTGTCAAATCGGTAGGCTTGAAACTGCGTGCGTTCGTCGTCTACAGCGTAGCCGATGGCGTAGGCGCTGCCCGCCAGAACGACAGACCGACCGGACTGCACAAAGCGCTGCAGGCTGCGTATGTGTTCGGGCGTAACAACGCCCGGTTGAACCCAAAACAGCACGTCGGCCTCTAGCGGAATGTCGCTGCTCTGATCGAGATTGAGCTCTATAACGCTGCCGTGTTCATTGAGGACAGAAGGCAGTAGCCGATAGGGCCCGTTGGCCGCGACGGCGAAGACGGGTCGCGGCGGTTTTTGCTGCGCCCGTATGTGCTCTATGATCAATCCTTCCAGGTGGGGAAGATGTTCGTTTTGAATGCTCTGTATGAGCACGTCGGGACGTCCGGCCGGCTTTAGGACGAGCGAAGACCAGATCTTTTGCTCGGATTGCTCGTCGTGGAGAACGCGACGCACGCTGAAGGATGACGCTTTGCGGCGCGCAGCATAGGCGATACCCGCTACCCCGCTGGCATCGGGATCGATAACGCGCACCTCTATCTTGTCTGGAGCCGCATCTTTTAGCGCCTCTAGGAGGCGGCGGACCTGACGCTCGGTCTCTTTGAGGTGAGACGGCATGCGCTCGGCGCGCGTGGCAAAATACGTGATATCGAGCGGCTCGCGCATGGAACGCAGGTAGGTCTGCGTCTCCGCGCTTAGCCGGGCAATATCGGCCTGTCCCACAGACCAGGTGTCATATAGGCGGACTAGGCGTCCCGAATAAGCGGCGATGCCCAGCAGTAGGATGCAGGCCAGCAGCGTCTGCAGTAGAAACTGGCGCCTCAATAGCGAGTCCTCTGCAGGCTGATATAGTTCATCAGCACAAAAAAGCTGCTCATGAGCACAAAGTAGATCAGGTCCGCTAGTGCGACCACGCCGCGTCCAAATATTTCGTAGTGGGGCAACACGGATACGGAATCGTAGAGCCAGGTGCCCAGTTGCAGCGCAGGAGCTAGTCCATCCAATACTTCGACTACTTTTTCATGGCCGGATAGGACAAAGGCAAAACCGATAAGCGTCGCCAGGACAAAAGCCACGATTTGGTCTCGCGTTAGTCCCGATGCAAAGAGACCAAAAGAGAGGAAAAATGCGCCGAGCAGCAGCGCGCCCAAATAGGAGGCCGCGATCATGCCCAAGTCAGGCTCTCCGAGAAAAGTGAGCATAATGACGATGGGTAGGCTGCCGACTAACACGGTGGCGTAAAAAGCGAGCGCCGCCGCGTATTTCCCCAATACGATCTGAGCCGGATGCAGTGGAAGCGTCATTAGCATTTCGAACGTGTGCTGCGCGTGCTCTTCGGCCCAGGCGCGCATGGTAATGGCGGGAATAAAGGGAATCAGCAGGAAGGGTAGCACGTCGAAGTAGGCCGACATATCGACGACGGCTTCCAGAAAAAAGGAATTCATAAATGTCGTGCAGGACAGCACTAGGAATACCGCTGCGTAGATGTAGGCTATGGGTGAATCAAAATAGGCGGATAGTTCGCGGGAAAAAACGACGTTGAGTCCCTTTGCAAATAGGCTAGGGCCCAGCGTGTCTCCCTGCTCTATGGACGTGTGTGTAGCCTTGCTCATGGGGTTTTAGTTGCTCCCGGTCGTGGTGCGCACCAAATGGGCGAATAGCGCTTCTAAGCCTGCGCCTGAAATGTCGTTTTGCTCGGCTAGGTCGGCGATGCGACCGTCTCCGAGCAGTTGCCCCTGGTGAATAATTAACACGCGATCTGAGACGGCTTCTACGTCGGCGATGATGTGTGTGCTAAAGAGAATAGCGCGGTCGGTTTTGAGGCGCATCAACATGTCTCTGAACGCCATGACCTGCATGGGGTCAAAGCCGTGTGTAGGCTCGTCGAGCAGTAGGATGGGTGGGTCGTGGATGAGAGCCGTAGCCAAGCCGATGCGCTGGCGAAATCCGGTTGAGCATTCGTCGACGCGCTGCAGCAATACGGCGTCCAAACCGCAGACGTCAACGGCCCATTCAAAGCCCTTTTCTAGAGCCTCCCCTTCCAAGCCGCGAGCCCGTCCTATAAAGCGCAAGAATTTATCGACTCGCATCTCGCGATAAAGCGGCGTGTCGCCCGATAGATAGCCGATGCGCCGCCGCACGGCCAGCGGATTTTCCACTACGTCAAACCCGTCGACAGCGATCTGCCCTGCCGTCGGAAGCAAGAACGTCGAGAGCATCTTGAGCATAGTGCTCTTGCCGGCGCCATTGGGGCCGACAAAGCCGATAATCTCATTGGTTTCTACGTCAAAGCTAACTTGGTCTACGGCCGTAAGAGAGCCGTACCGCCTCGTGACGTTGTCTACGTGTATCATAGAGGGTGACTAACCGTCTGCTCGGTAGGGGAATAGGTCATGGCGCTAGTCCTTGAATATGCCGCAGTGCAGCATGGAGGCGCCAAAATAGGGGTTCATAAGAGAGGAGCCGTCTTTCTGAACCCAAGACGCGCCGCGATCGCCGTCGGCCATGGGGCAAAAAGCCCTCACGTATCCTTCGGGTATTTCGCCTCCGATCATAGCCTCAGACAGCGGCTTAAAGGCTGCGCGCATGGTCTCTATATCACCGCTGCCAGCAGCCGCACTGGCCAGCGGACTCAGCGACTCTGTCGCCGCATCGGCCATGCTCTTTAACGCCTGCTTAGCTCCCGTGAAGTTGTCGTCGGCCAGCGCCTCCTGCGCGGCGATATACTGTGCGAATATTGGGGATGGTTCCGAGGTTGAACATGCGCCAACTAGGAGCAGGCAAGCGCCGAGTGCCATGAGTCTGGACATGGTAGTTCTCTTTCTAATTACTGTGATGTCGCGCTAATTGTGCTACAAAATATAAGCATAAATGATGCGTTGACTAAGTGTCTATGCAAAGAGAGCGCAGTCTATTTATGGCGGCGGCCAGCTCGTGTCTGCGGAACAGGACGAGGTCACCCGTTCGCCGTTGATCGAGGCAGTCCAATCCGTGTTCGGCAATGTCAGCCATAATCGAATCCAGTATGTCGACTAGCGTTCGCTGGCCGTTGATATACTGGGTGTGCGCGTGTAGCAGCGCGCGCGCAAGGCCCTGCGTTTGTCCGCTGTCCACAAGCTGCGCCACGTAGCGCATGTCGATCTTTTCTCGCCCCAGCATCACGCTGTCTAGCCCATGCGCACGTGCGCTGTGGCGGTGCTTTCCCCGGCGAGGGTCGATCCCGCCTGGCTGCGGAATGCGTCGTGTCTGACGGAGCGAAAGAGGTTGAGCTGTGGGGCGCGCATTGGGGTGCGCCGCGGCAACGGTGCGCGCTTGCTGGGTGACGTCATAGGGCTGATAGTTGTCCATGGATATAACGCAGTCGGCCACGTCGAGATAGGCACCGTTACCACCGATAACTAAGATGGTGGACACGCCTTCCCGTTCGTATAGCGCGCGGACTCTGTCCACGAGCGGCGTAATGGGTTCGTTGGTAATCAGCTGCTGCATGCGTGCATCGCGCACCATGAAGTTGGCAGCGGCCGTGTCTTCGTCTACGAGCAAAACGCGCGCTCCGACTTCTACGGCTTCCACGATATTTGCGGCCTGTGACGTGGAGCCCGATGCGTTGTCGCTGGTAAACGGTGCCGTCGAGCGGCCCAGCGGCAGTCCGTTTATGAAGGGAGAGATATCAACCGCGGATACGGATCGACCGTCTTCAGCTCGTATAGAAACGGCGCTTTCGTCGCACGCTACCAGATGGCGTCCGTCGTTGAGACGGTGGTTATATACACCGTGCGACAGGGCGCGGAGCAGCGTTGACTTACCGTGGAACCCCCCTCCGACAAGCAGCGTAACTCCGGGTCGAATGCCCATACCGGCTACGGTCCCGGCGTGGGGCAGTTCCACGTGGACGCGCAGCGACTGGGGGCTATTAAAGGGCACGGCGCCCGACTGCAGCGGACGGTCGTCTATTCCCGAGCGGCGGGGCAGTATGCTGCCGTCGGCGATAAAAGCGATGAGATTCTGCTCTTTAAGCTGTGCGCGCAGCGCGTGCGCATCTTCGCTCGTAGCGATATACTGTGCGATAGCAGCGGGATCGTTCGCCGAATAGAAGAGCGAGTTTTCAACGATATTAGGCACGCATTCGCAGAGGAGCTGCACGGCCCGTTCGCCCGCAACTCTTCGTCCTCGAGCCGGAAAGTGCAGGGTGAAACGCGCTTCGATGCCGTCTTGGGATACCTGCATCGCATTTCGCTCTAAGAGCTGTTGACCCGCCTCGGCAATCGCTATAGGTGATTTGCCGTTTGATGCTGTGGAGCTGTTCCCGCGCCGTGCGTGAGCGGCAAATTCGTCTATTAGATACGTGCACAGGGCGATGGCTCGGCCTTGGCTGCTATAGGTGTGCTGAGGGTAGCCTGCCCTGCGTGCAGGCACACAGACGCGGAGGCGACTCGGCGCGGCGAATGGATCCGCCTGCACGTGATCGATGTGGAGTTTAAAGCGGTCCATATCGTAGCATCCGCACAGGTCTCTGTATGCAGTATAGCTGCGTCCGTCGCGCAGCATGAGTGCTTGGCTTAGGCGTTCTCTATCTGTCATAGATGGGAAAGTAAGAGAGAACGAGGGTCAGAGCGAAAATAGATGGATGGGCTGACCGACGGCGCGTCGGTGAATACCGTATATTACATGTTGAATTTTTCACGCGATAATACGGTGGTAGAGAGGGTATGCTGCAGGGACCAAATAGAGAGATGTTAGAAGCGCAGGCGCGCGTTTGCACGGGGCCACACCAGAGCAGGCCGCTTGGTAAAAGTGAGGACGATCTCCAGCCCGCACACATGTTGGAACTCGTATTCCAGTCTTTGCGCGGAGGTCTGGTGGGAGATGAGTGCGTTTCCACGGCGCAGATGGGTGCGTTTTTTGCCGCAATGTGTATACGCCGAGGTTTCGGAGAAAAGACGGGTTGGTCGGTCGCCGAGCACGCGGCGTTTGACCGCGTAGCGCAGCGGCTAAACGAGATGCCAAAAACGCTGCAGTTTATTTTGCGAGGAGAGGGAGAGCCTGAGGCACAGTCCGGAGAAGAGCGAGTGGTCGTCGCGCTGAGCGATATACTGCAAGGGCGCCATTTGGACTATGACCGGACGCTCCATGCGCTGCGCGACATACTAGACGGTAAGGTGCGGCCCGAACTGACGGCGGCCCTGCTTATTGGGCAGCGCATGAATATCGAAGACAGCGAAGAAGTGCGCGCCTATCTCGATGCGGTGCTGCCCGCGGAAGCTGCGTTGGAGGTGGACGTCGATTCGTTGACGCATTTTGGCCAGCCCTTTGACGGAGCGCGGCGCTATTTCAGACCGACGCTCTTTGTAGCGGCCGTGCGCGCGGCCTTGGGGCGCCCGACCGTGCTGCACGGGGTAGACTCCATGCCGCCTAAAAACGGAGTTACGGAAGAGCAGATCCTAGAGGCGTTGGGGGCCTATACCGGCCTGTCGCCCGCGCAGGGTGTTTCCGTGCTCGAGGAAACGGGACTGGTCTATATCAGTCAGCGCGCCTATGCGCCCGGCGCCTACGCGCTGCGCGACATGCGCGTTCACATAAAAAAGCGGCCCCCTTGGGCGACGACAGAAAAAGCGCAGCAAATTTATCGCTGTGGCGGTCGCAACTGTGCGGTGATCGGTTTCTATCACAGCGGCTACGAGCGCAAGCTGCTCGATATGCTGCGCGCGCGCGGCTGCGATGCGGGACTGGCAATCAAGGGCGAGGAGGGCACGACGCACTATGGTCTGCGCCTGGGTAAGGCGTCGGACGCGGAACGCCGAGCGATCAACTATACCGAGGGTTTTTGCGGCATGCGCACGTGGTCGGAGGACGTGCAGCCGCTCGACGTTGGCATCGCATACGAACAGAGCCCCCGCGCGTCGGAAGTGAGTGCGGTCGCTTTTGCGCAGGAGGGGATGGCGGCGCTCGGCGGTGCAAGGGGATCGGCCTACGACCGAATTGTGCTGAGTGCCGGCGTGGTCGATTACTACTTGGGCTTTTGTGAGAGTGCGGCCGAAGGAGTCGAAGAGGCGCGACGGGCCTTGGACGACGGCGCGGCCCAGCGCGCCTTGATAAGCTATATAGAAGCGACGCGCAGCATGGGTTAGTTGGCGCTGTGGTCCATCGGCGGATCCCACGCCGCCGGGTCGGTCACGCCGTGTTTGAGCGCGTGTCGCAGGGCGCGAACCGAGCGACGTATGGCATCCATAATGGGCTCTGAGTAGGCATCAAATGCCGTATGTGCAATGGCTGTTTGGCGCGTTTCCTCGGGCGTCGTATCTTGCCGCACAGTGCCCGTGATCTGGGCCGCGCGGCCGTTTACTATGGCGTCAAAGTCGTCGAGCCTGACGTGGACAAACGCGCTTACCTCTTCGCTGAAAACCGTTTCCCCCAGCTCGATAGGTCGATTGCATAGATAGAAAAACTGCATGGCGTGACGGACTATTCCGCGCTGCGCATACTGCAGTGGGAACTGACCTAGATCGATTAGCTGGTCGGGCTGCAGGGCGATGCCCACTTCTTCAAAAAACTCGCGTTCGGCTGCCTGGCGGGGCGTTTCCCCGGCGCGAATGTGGCCCCCTGCGGCCGCATCCAAGCTGCCCAAGTACGGGTCTCCGGGTCGCGCACGCGTTTGCAGCAGCATGTGTTCTAGAGCGTTTTCATCTCTCCATGCAGACCAAATAAAAACCAGGCCCACGCGCAGTCCCTGCGCATGGGCTTCCGTGCGTTTAGCGGCCCCCGTGTAGGTTCCGCGTATATCAAATAGGGCGACCTGCTCTTTGTCGCTCACGGTCTGTTTAGTAGAGGCCCCAAACGGCCAGCAGTTGGAGCGTAAAAGCGCCTACCGTAGCCAAGACGCACAGCCCGGCGCCCAAGTAGGCACCTACCCCTTCGCGATTCATTGAACGCCCGAGGAGCGAGGCGGCTATATAGCCGCCGACAAAGCCGCCGCCGTGCGCCCAATTGTCGACGCCGGGCATGATAAAGCCCATGACAAAAATCAGCCCGGCCCACTGCATAAACTGACGGGTGAACAGGGAAGAGCCGACGCGGCGGCCGTAGGCTATCGCGGCGGCGAGCAGTCCGAAAATGGAGCCGGATGCGCCGAGCGTAAAAGCGCTGCCAAAAAGCGCAGAGGCGATAAATCCAACGATGCCGGCAACGGTAAATATGATGATGAGGCGAAACGGTCCAAAGAGCTCTTCAACGAGCGGCCCGAGCTGGCGGATCCACATCGTATTAAAGAAGATGTGGAGCAGGCCGCCGTGCAGATAGATGGCGGTAATGGGCGTCCACCACAGTCCGTAGCCAAAAATGGGCTGGCTGCCCGTCATGCCCAGCTTAAAGCTGGCTTCCATACTCGGAGATAGGAACTGTAGCGGATTGCTGAAGTTGCTAAATAACGCACCCGGGTCGAGCGCCAGCCCCAGCACGTATAGGCCGATGCAGAGACCGGCGATGACGTTGGAAAAGTCTATGCGGAGTCCGAGCTTGCGTGCAGCGGCAGTAGCGCCCCAAAGGCCTGGCTTGCGCTGGCCGCAGTGAATGCAGGATTCGGCATCCTCACTTATGAGTTTGTGGCAACTAGGGCAGAGAATAGACGCCAATTAAATACCCATACTTTCGTTTATTTCTGCTTGGTACGCGTTGAGTTGATCTTCGTACACCTCCTCAACGGTGACGGCTCGACCGGCCTGCTGCGATTCCATCCACGCGTAGGCAAGGGCGACGGAGCGCGCGCCTTGCACGATGTCGACCTCGGGCTGGCCGCCTCGTTCGATGCACTGGCCGAGCTCCCAGTACTCAACGGCGATCAGCTTGCGATCCGTCAACTGAAACTCTAGGTCGTATTCAAAGAGGCGGTCTCCGCCAAAGAGCGCGGCGGTGGCTTCGTCCAAATGAAAGTCGGGCACGAGGTCGAGTAGGCGTGCATCGTCAATGGTTTCTTCACCCTCGCGATAGAGTTTCATCCGGCGTCCCGAGCGGTCGCCGGGCAGATCCATCGATCCCAAGCTGCCGTAGAGCGCGCGCTTCCACATGCCCTCGCCGCGAGCGGCATGGTCTTCTGTATACTGAGCTACGGCGCCATTTTTAAATAGGATCGTCGCATAGCTGGCGTCGTCTGCGGTAGCTTCGAACTCGGCCGGCATGTCTTTTTGCCAGCGCGCATAGATTTGGGATGAAGATATCTGGTGCGCGCCGGTGTCTCCGGCCATGGGGTTGATACGCGTCTTTTCGTGCAGGCGCGTCTGCGCGTACACGCTGAGCGCATCGCCCAGGAAAAATTCCATGATGTCAGTGAAGTGCACGCCGACGTCCAGCAGGACGCCGCTGGCATTCTTCTGGTGACGCCACACGGAGATCAACATGCGATCTCCGCCACCGATGGTATTGTGCATCATGAGGCGCGGCGTGCCGATTGCGCCGGCATCGAGCAGGGCTTTGGCGAGGCGGTTAATCGGGTCTCGCCGGTAGTTTTCTGCTACGGACAGAATGCATCCGGTGCGCTCTGATGCTTCGCGCATCAGCTTGCAGGCGCGCGTCGTTAAGCCGACGGGTTTCTCACACAAGACGTGCCAGCCGCGCTCCATAGCTTCGACGGCGACGCTGTGGTGGTGCGCCGGTAGTGTGCAGATGTCGACGGCCTGCACGTCGCCTAAGGAGGCCAGCTCTTCCAAGCTGGCAACGGCTTTGGGGCGCGTACCGAGGCGTTCGAGCGCTTGGTCGGCCAGCGAGTTGGCGTTGTCGAGGTTTGGGTCGCATGCGCCGACCAGTTCAAACGGGGATAGCCCCGAAGCATGCAGCTCGGCCAGACCGTACATATGGCGATGGCCCATGCCGCCGCAGCCGACGATGGCCAGGGGTATCTTTGCGCTCATTGTGCGTCTCCTCGGGCCACCTGCGGCAGCCCGTTCAAGGTAGCTGTGTGTCTAAGTCCCTTTACAGCGTAGATGGAGTCAGTTTCATGCCGGAAAATTTCTCGACGCCCTCATCGTTCCACTGGACGCCCAAACCCGGAGATTCAGGTATGGTGAGCTGTCCCTTTTCGTCGAGCGTGAAAGGCTCCTCGACCAAGTCCTCAATATAGGGGGCCGGTGTGATGTATTCCACCCAGGGCGCCGTGGGTACAGCCGCGACCAGCTGCAGGTCAGCTGCCAGGCCCACGGCGGTGTTCCAGCCGTGCGGCACAAAGAGGATAGAGTGGTCGTAGGCGTGCATGGCGATGCGGTATTCTTCGGATATGCCGCCGACTTTAGTTACGTCGGGCTGAATAAAATCTACGGCGCGCTGCTCGATCCACGGCATAAACGCCTGTCGGCGCGTGATAACCTCGCACGAGGTAATGGGCAGAGGTGCGTGCTCCGTTAGCTTGATATATCCCTGCAGGTCGTCGGGGCGGAGGGCTTCCTCAAACCAGGTGATATCGTACTCTTTTAGCATCTTGGCCGTTTCCAAAGCCCACTTGTATCCATGGGGCCAGTAGCGATCCGACCCACCGGCGTCGACCATGAGCTCCACGTCGGGTCCCACCGTTTCGCGCGCCGTTTTAACGATGGCTTCGTCCACGGCCGCCGAGATGCGTCCAAACGGTCCCCATCCCATTTTAATCGCTTTAAAACCGCGCTGCACGGCGTCTTCCAGACGGGGGGGTAGATGCTCCGGTTCGGTCATCAGCAGGGAGCCGTAGGGCTTTACCTTGTCGCGGTAGCGACCGCCCAAGAGGCGGCTTATAGGCTGTCCCGTCACTTTGCCGAAAATATCCCACAGGGCGATATCGATGCCGGAAATAGCGTGCGTGATAGAACCTCCGCGCCCCTGCCAGAAAGTCGATTGGTGTAGGTTCTCGCAGACGCGGACCGGCTCGATGGCACTCTCTCCAATGAGCATGGGGCGCAGAATGCCCAGGGCGCCTTCTACGAGCTTGGCCGAGGTGTAGACGCTGCCGAGGCCGACCACGCCTTCGTCGGTTATGATCTCGACCAGCGAATGGAGGTTGTCTTCTTCTTCAAATCCCTGGTCCCACCCGCCGTCGGGCGTGGCCCCGACGAGGGGGATAATGCGAATGTCTTTGATTTTCATTCTTAGCTCCCGTAGTATTTAGTTCGCAATCCGCGCAGACGCAGAACCTATAGAGCGATGCGCTGTCTTTGTCAACTCTGGGGTGCTTACAGGCCGTATGAAAATAGACGCCGTTTTTGTTCAGACATGCGCCGATAGGCGAACTTCTCATTTATATGAAAGTGCCTGGGGCGGATAATGCGGCATAAGATGCCTCTTTCCGCCCTGCTGCTGCTGCTGCTGTTACCGACGATTGGCACCGGCACGGCGCTTGCGACCTCAGCTCCGTTTAACCGCGGTTTTAATCTGACGGGCTGGTTGCAGAGCAGCGGTCCGCGCGCGGTGCACTTTACGCGCTTTGGCCTGCAGGATCTGCGGCACATACAGGCTCTGGGCGCCGACGTCGTTCGGCTGCCCATCAATTTACACGCGATGGCCGGTCCGGCACCCGACTATGCGCTAGATCCGCTCTTTCTGTTTTTCCTCGACCAGATAGTCGACTGGTGCGACGAGCTAGGCCTCCATCTCATTTTGGACAACCACACCTTTGATGTAGACACCAACACCGATCCACAGATTGGCCAGATTCTGGTTCCGGTGTGGCGTCAGCTGGCTGCGCGCTATGAGGGACGCTCCGAGCGCCTGTATTACGAAGTTCTCAACGAGCCGCATGGAATAGCCGACGCCGTTTGGAATTCGATACAGCAGGAGGTCATCGACGCGATCCGCCAGGTCAACGCGCACCACGTGATCGTCGTGGGGCCCGCTGGATGGAACAGCTACAACAACTTGGAAGCGATGCCGCGCTACGCCGACGACAAGCTGCTGTATACGTTTCATTTCTACGATCCCTTTTTGTTTACGCATCAGGGCGCCAGCTGGGTCAATCCCTCCATGGTTCCGGTTGCCGGCATCCCCTTTCCATTTGACGCGGAGCGCATGCCCGAGATGCCTGCTGCGCTGGCAGGCACTTGGGTGGGCAGTGCGTACTCGGGCTATCGCACCGAGGGGACGTTGGAGCGCGTCGACCGCCTCCTAGACGTTGCTTCCCGCTTTGCCCAAGAGCGGGACGTGCCCATCTTTTGCGGCGAATTTGGCGTATACATCCCCAACAGCCCTTCCGAAGATCGACTGCGCTGGTACGAAGCCGTGCGGCTGGGCTTAGAGGCGCGCGGTATCGCCTGGACTACGTGGGATTACAAGGGGGGATTTGGACTGTTTAAACGCGGTAGCGACGAGCTCTTTGCCCACGATTTAAATCTGCCTTTGCTGCGTGCGCTGGGGCTTAACGCGCCTCTGCAGAGCCCGTTTGAGCGTCGTCCACTCACGGCTGGTTTTGCGCTGTATGAAGACTTTATCGGACCGCGCGTTACGGCTTCAAACTGGTCGGGGGCTGGTGAGGTAGACTATTTCTGGGAAGGGGAGCCGTCCGCAGGTCGCTACTGTATGCGCTGGGAGGGGGTCGAGCAGTATAACCACTTGGGCTTTGATTTTACCCCTGATATCGATCTTTCCGAGCTAGTCGAAGCGGGCTATGCGCTATCCCTTTCCGTGCGCGGCAACGCACCTGGCTCTTCCTTTGACGTGCGCTTTATGAACGGCTCTGGCCAAGGCTTACCTTGGCGTATGCGTCGGACTGTAGACGAGGGTGTAGCGCGCTGGGACGATACGTGGCAGCAGGTGCGACTACCGCTGGATTCGTTTGTTGAACACGGTGCCTGGGATGGAGCCTGGCACGAGCCAGAGGGGCGCTTCGACTGGTCCTTGGTTGATCGACTGGAGATCGTGGCAGAGCATCACGATTTGGTAGGGCGGCGCTTTCTGTTGGACGATCTGCGCATAGTGGCTCCAGACGGCACGTCCGTGGCGCTTTTGGGGCCCGATCAGGAGATGGATTACGCGCTCAAGGCCAACTACCCCAATCCGTTCAATGCCGGCACGGTAGTGCACTACAGGTTGGGCAAGAGAGGCTCGATCGACCTAGGCGTGTACAATGCCGTGGGTCAACGCGTGCGCACGCTAGCGCGCGGCGTCTTGCCCAGTGGAGATCACCGCGCGACGTGGAATGGTCGCGATGAGTTTGGCCGCGATGTGGCCAGCGGAGTATACTATTACCGTTTGCAAGCAGCCGATTTTCTGGCTGTTGGAAAGATGACCTTGCTGCGCTGAGCGGAAGACCGTAGATGGGTCGACGATTGTAGCGCAGTGCCATCTCAGGAACCCCCATTGGGAGAAATAGATATCGTGCAACCGATTGTTATTGGTGCCGGACGCGGCAGTCGCCTCAATGCGCTAACCGATGAGCAGCCCAAGTGCTATGCGCCCATCGGTCGTCGACGTATCCTAGACTGGCTTTTGGAAGCGCTGGAGGAGGCCGAATTGCCCGTCCCCGTATTTATTGGTGGATATCGAATAGAGCAAATCCGAGCCGACTATCCCCAGCTTGACTTTCGACACAACGCCGACTGGCCCAATAACAATATTCTAGCGTCGCTTTTTTACGCCGAATCAGATATGGATGCCGGCTTCGTGTGCTCCTACTCTGATATCCTCTATCGGTCCTCTGTGGTGCAGCGCGCATTGGCGCATCCGGGTGATATCGTGCTCTGCGTCGATACGGAGTGGCGGGCCCGCTATGTGGATCGCTCTCAGCATCCGGAAGACGACGCTGAAAAAGTGATAGCCGACGGAGATAGAATCGTGCGCATAGAGCGCAGCATTGGTTCGGAGCAGGCCAGCGGAGAGTATATCGGCGTCGCGCGTTTCAACGACCGAGGCGCACGGGCCCTGCGCGACTACTACCATCGGGCACGAACGGCATTTGCCGGTTCAATCTGGCGCGATGGCACTTCCTTCGAAAAGGCCTACCTGATCCATCTTTTTCAGTATATGATAGAAGACGGTGTCGACGTTCGCATGGTTACGACGGACGGCGAGTATATGGAGATTGACACAGAAGAAGACTATGCGCTAGCCAACGAGCGCTGGCCGCGAGAATACGGAGACTAGATGTCGACAATAGATCACTATGGGACGCTGTTCCCTACTGCGGTGGTGGGATCGATGCCGCGCCCCGATTTCGTGCGTGAGATCGTCACGGGCGGACGCAGCGAAGACGCGGTGCGACAGGCCGAACTGATGAATCGCGCCGTAGCCTATATCGTATCGCTACAGGAGCAGGCAGGTATTGATATCATCAGCGATGGAGAGTGGCGTCGCGCGTCCTATATCGGCGTTATCGCCGAACTGGCGCACGGTTTTACGCTTGGCCAAGAAGACGGTCGGCCATGGACGATTGTCACGGATCGACTCGAAGAGAAGAATCCGGGCTTTATCGCGGCCGAGGTGCGCCATCTAAAGGCCGTTACCAACCGGCGTATTAAGGCGACGCTGCCCGCGCCTGCGCTGCTGGGCGAACGGATGTGGGATGCGGAAAAGTCCTCCGTGGCCTATCCTACGCGCCGCGCTTTTGTAGAGGCCTGCGTTCCCGTGCTGCGTCGCGAACTGATGCTGCTGCGCGACGAAGGCGTCGACGTCGTGCAGATAGACGATCCGCATCTGTGCTTGCTGGTCGACGATTCGGTGCGGGCACAATATGCCGATGCCGACGGGGAGGCCGCGTTTTCTGCAGAAATGACCAATGCCGTCGTGGAGGGCATCGAAGGCGTTCAGCTGGCGGTCCACCTGTGTCGCCGGGCGGGTGCACGCGTACGAGGAGAGGCGATGCACACAGGCGGATACGGGCCGATTATCCGCTATTTGAATGCGCTTAAGGTGCATCATCTGACCATGGAGTTTACCGCGCCGGGGGCTGGGGATACGGAAGTGTTCAGCGCGCTGCGCGACGACTTTGAAATTGGGCTGGGCTGCTTGGGGGTGCATCCGGGTGAGGTGGACTCGGTGGAACAGATCGTAGAGCGGGTTGAGCGCGCGCTGCGCTACTTGCCCGCCGAGCGCATCGTGCTGAATCCGGACTGCGGGTTTGCACCTGGGTCAGCTGCCCGCGTCGACGCGGAAGAGGTCTACGAGAAGTTGAAGAACATGGTGGAGGCCGCCCACCGCCTGCGCGACCGGCACGCATAGCTTCTATTTACGGCCTTGCCTGTGTTGGAGAGGCCAATTACCCCGTCTATATTGGCCCCTATGCAATGGATTAGATGCACTCTAGTCTTCGCGCTGCTCAACGCCGTCGTTCTATCTGCAGACCAGCTTCGCTTTGACTCGGCTGCTCAGTGGAAAACGTGGGATTTGCCGGGCGGTGCTGTGGAGGTCCTGCCGAGCGGAATTGTACGCCCGGTGGCAGTGCTGCGTCACGTCAACGCCGCGCGCAACGCGCGCGATTTCGGCGGCGGTGTTCGCGGCGCTGGATCAAATCGCGCGCTGGCGGGTGCGGTTATTGATGGAGACGAGAAGACCGGATGGGCGCCTCGTGCCGGCGGCTCAGAGCGCGATGCGTGGATTGAGATCGATTTGGGTCGCGCCGTTTCTGCCGAGTGGATCGAACTCGTGTTTGACGAGAGTGCTCCCCCCTTTGAACTGTTTGAGATCCTCGTGTCCAACGGGGCGATGATGCGCGATGAGACGCGCTCATTTATCGAGGGCACGCTGGTCTACCCCATCAGCCGTCGATACGTGGAAAACCGCCGCCATCGCGTGCGACTTGCGTTGGAAGATCCCGCTCAATCGCTTGTTAAAAACGTGCGCGTTCAGGTCCTGCAAACCCCGGTAGATGCGCGCTTGACTGAAATCGTCGTGCAGAGCTTTGGCGACAATTTGGTGCTGGGCGCGATTGATCGCGGTGGAGAAGTGGATATTGCCGTGGAGGTAGATGATCCACTGGCCATTAGCAAAGGACGACTGCTGGCCGCCGTTGACGGCCTGGTGACTACGGCTTGGTATCCGACGGGACGCGAGGTTAACGCGGAAGACACCTATGCGCATATAAAGGTTGATCTGGGCGCTTCGTACCGAATTGATCTACTGCGTCTGATAAGCAGCGTGGGAGGTCGATTCGACTTTCGCTTTTATGAATTGGAGACGTCCGACGGTTCGCTGGCGCCCGATGGATCGCTCGTTTGGCAGAAACATTTTTCCGGTGTGCAGACAAACCTACCGGCTCGACAGGGGCTCGTCGACCACGCATTTACGCCGCTTCCTGCCCGCTTTGTGCAGGTGCGATGGAAGTTCTGGGACAGCAACTGTCAGAACGGATCTGCGCAGAATACCGGCTGCTTTGCCTCCGGGCGAACGCAGGAAGTGCAGGTATTCGGCCAAGGCTACCCAGAGCAGGTGAGACTGCGCTCACCCATTCTGGATTTAAACGGAGATAAGAACGTTCATGCGCTGCGCTGGCAGGCCGTCGAAGACGGGGCGGCACGCGTCGAACTGCGCACGCGTTCGGGCAACGATCTGGAAAGGGAAACGACGTTCTATAACCGCGATGACAAGCAAATCACGGAGAAGCAGTGGAACCGCCTGATCCCCTCCTTTCGCGGCCGCGTGGACACGTCCTTTGTCGTGGGCGGAGATTGGAGCCCTTGGAGCAGTTCGTATGCGCGTTCGGGACAGGGATTCCTCTCGCCTTCTCCCCGCCGCTATGCGGAGATTGAAGCCCGCCTGATTGCCGGAGATAGGGGTCGCGCGGCCGCCGGGCTCGACTGGGTTGCACTCGACTACTCGGCGCCTCTGGCGGCTCAGGTGCTGGGTGAAGTATATCCCGTTCAGGTGCGGCCCGGCGTAGAAGAGGAGTTTACCTACTTTGTGCGCGCTTCGCAGAGTGCGCGCGGCTTTGATCGGATTGCACTGGAATCGACCGCTTCGCTGCGCTTTGTCAGCGCATCGATTGAGGGGGAGTCTGTTTCCGCAGAACTGGGAGCGGAGCCGTCGGGTTTTAGCGCGCGCTTTCCGCGTCGAGTCCGCGAGGGCGAGTTGGTTGAGCTGCGCTTTGCTTCCGAAGTATTTGTGCAGGCTACGCGCTTTGATGCCTTTTTGCAGGACAGCGCTATGGGAACGGGCGTGCGCCAGCGCGTAGAGCCGGGCGATGCTACCGATCGGGTCCAAAGTAGCACCAACGCCGTGTACTTACCGCTTGACGGTGCTCTTTTTGTGAACGTCGACTTCGGCACGCAGTGTATTACGCCCAACGGGGACGGCGTTAACGAGACGCTAGAGGTGGATTTCGACCTAGTCAACATGCTGGAACATCGACCGATATATCTACGCGTATTTGATGCTGCGGGTCGCCGAGTGCGATTGATTGAACACTTGGCCGTCGCGGGTCCGCAGCAGCTCGTTTGGGATGGAATGGATGAAGGGGGACGGCGCGTGGTGCCGGGAATGTACGTCGTGCACCTGCTCGTCAAAGGGGATGCGCGCGATCAGAGCGCATATCGCACGGTAGGGGTGGCATACTGAGCATATTGCTCGCAGTGCGGGCGTTGCGTGTAAGAGTCGTCCTGCTTTAGTTAAGCGCGCAATAGATCACTCATACTCACACAGTTAACAGAGAGCTTTACATGACAGAACAGGTTCAAGCAGTGCCAACGGAGCCGGCTATTTTAACAACGACCGTCGGCTCGTATCCCGTGCCCGAGTGGCTGGTGGCCCTTCCCAGTGAACAGGCGGTTTCTGATGCCACGCGCGTCGTATTCGATACGCAGCGCCAGGCCGGTATCGATTTGCCGACCGACGGAGAGCTCTATCGGTTTGATACAAATCACCCGGATACAAACGGCATGATTGAGTATTTTGTGCGTCCGATGGGCGGCACGCGGTCCGCGTTTGGTCGCAGCGAAGTAGAGGAGTTTGCCGCGATGCAGACGATGGGCTTTCGCGCCAAGCCGGCAGCCGTTATTGACGAAGCGCTGTCTGAGGGTGGACTCGACTTGCTGTCTGACTGCGCGCGCGCCGCGGCGGTATCCGGAGGTCCTTTTAAATTTACGCTGACCAGTCCGTATATGCTAGCGCGCACGTTACTCGACCACCACTACGGCGATTTTGAAGAAATGCTCATGGCCGTTGCCGGCGTTCTGGGAGCGCAGGTGCGCGGTCTGCCCTGCGCCTGCGTCCAAATTGACGAGGCCAATATTCCCGGCAATCCAGATCACGGTCCCATGGCTGCGCGCGCAATCAACGCCGTGCTAGATCAAGTAGATGAAGGAACCGCGCGCGGCGTCCATTTCTGCTTTGGGAACTACGGCGGCCAGACGATTCAATCGGGCACGTGGAAGGCGCTGCACGCCTTTCTAAACGAGCTGCACTGTGATCATTTGGTCTTGGAATTGGCGCATCGGCCAGAAGATGATTTGCAGGCGCTGCGAGAGATCGATACGCGCATCCAACTGGGTATTGGCGTGGTAGACATCAAGGTGAACCACGTCGAGAGCGCCGATGAGATCGCGCGCAGCATTGAAGCAGCCGAAGCGGCGGCCGGTCCTGGTCGCGTGCGCTATATACATCCCGACTGTGGGTTTTGGATGCTCAAGCGGTCCGTGGCCGATCGCAAGATCGCGGCGTTAGCCGCCGGTCGCGACCTGTATTTAGGGCGCTAGATACCAACGACAAAGCCGGCCGAACGCGCGGTGCGTTTGGCCGGCTTCCTATATCGTGCATATGGGCTACTCGCTTAGCGCATATAGCCCACCGCCTCTTTGGCGAAGTAGGTGAGAATCATATCGGCACCGGCTCGCTTGATAGAGGTCAAGATCTCCATAACAGATTTTTCGCGTTCAGCCCATCCTCGTTCGGCCGCTGCCACGACCATGCCATATTCACCCGACACGTTGTAGGCGGCAATAGGCACGTCAAAGGCCTGCCGCGCCGCCGCGATCACGTCGAGGTAGGCCAGCGCAGGTTTGACCATGACGACGTCGGCTCCCTCTTCTATGTCGAGTGAAATTTCGCGCAGCGCTTCACGCGCGTTGGCCGGATCCATTTGATACGTCTTTTTGTCGCCTTTCTTAGGCGCTGAGTCGAGCGCTCCGCGAAAGGGTCCGTAAAAACACGAGGCGTACTTGGCCGAATAGGCCAAGATGCCCACGTGGCTAAAGCCCGCATCGTCGAGGGCGACGCGCAGCGCACCTACTCGTCCGTCCATCATGTCAGACGGAGCGACCCAGTCGACGCCGGCTTCGGCGTGGGAAAGCGCCATTTTGCACAGGACGGCTATGGTCTCATCATTGACGATTTCGCCGTCGATTACGAGGCCGTCGTGGCCGTGGTTGGTGTAGGGGTCTAGTGCGATATCGGTTTGCACGCAGAGCTCGGGCACTTCTGCCTTAATGGCGCTAACGGCCCGCTGAATAAGGCCGTTGGGATCATGCGAAGCGGTGGCCCTATCGTCTTTTTGCGCAGAGTAGCCAAAGAGGTTTACGGCTGGAATGCCGAGCTCGTATACGTCCGCACACTCGCGCACTAGTTCGTCTACGGAGAAGCGAAACTGACCCGGCATGGATTCGATGGGTTGGCGCTGCCGTTCTCCCTCGGTAACAAATAGGGGCAAAATGAGGTCATCGGCGCGCAGGGCCGTTTCTCGCACGAGGCTGCGCACGCTTTCCGAGCGGCGCAGACGGCGCGGGCGGTGGGTGAGTTCCATGGGTATAGCTCTCCTGTATACGAGTCGAGTCAGTGCGCGTTATTCGCGCGCTGCTAAACCGCACGTATTGGCCGGTTATCAATGCAAAGAATAAACAAAACTTTCCACAATTAACCACGTTTAAGCGGTTGAATGCGAGTCGGCGAGTATTTTACGGGCTTTGGCAAAGAACGATGAGTGCGTTTACTTTCTCAATACACCTATGTCGCGAGGGCGCCGGATTGTGATAAGACGAATTGGTAGCGCGCTGGCCCTGCTGTGGGGCGTAGCGAACATCGACGCGGAGACGTTGGTAGAAAAGGCCTACGAGGCGGGTCAGCTCGATCTCGGCACGGCGCTAATATATCAACTGGAGGGTATGCGCGATCGGACAGATCTTCCGACTGCATATCAGGAGGTCCCGCCGCGCGCTTTTTGCGGCACGCCGCACGTCGTGCAGGCCATGGCGGCCGTGCCGCATCTGGACGCTGAATACGGTCGGCGTTTAGGCAAGATCGTGCAGCGTCGTCCCAGCGCCGACTTTGATGCCGTTTCGCCCAGCGGCCGGTTCCGCGTTCACTACGATATCGAGGGGTCTGAGGGCGTAGATCCGACGGACGGTGATGCCAACGGCGTGCCGGATTACGTCGATCTGACGATGGCCGTGCTGGATAGCGTTTGGGTTCTCCAGGTCGACCAGATGGGCTACAGCCCTCCTCCAGAAGATGGTGGAGTAGACGGCGATGAGTACGACGTGTACATCGTCGACCTGGGGCGCGGTGGGGCATACGGATTCACCTATCCAGAGCGCGCCGGTAGGACTTCGTCGAGCTATTTGGAAATCGACAACGACTACGCCAACCCCATATATCAGCAAACCAAGGGACTGGACGCGCTGCGCGTGACGATCGCGCACGAATTCCATCACGCGATTCAGTTTGGCTATTACCAGGGGAGCGATAGCATCTGGTGGCAGGAGAGCACGTCTACGTGGATGGAGGAGGTGGTCTATCCAGACGTTGACGACTATTTACAATACTTACCTAGCTTTCTGGGATCTCCTCACCGCGCGCTCAACTCGGGCAGTCGCGTGGGCGCGGATTTTCACATTTACGGTACGTCTATCTTTTCTCTTTTCCTCGAGCAGCGCTACGGACCGCACGTCAATCGACTCATCTGGGAAGAGGTTGGGCGGCGCGGCAATGCGCGGTTAGAGCACTTTAACCGCATGTTGCTCGATATACAGCCCGGCGGTTTGAGCGCCGCGCTGAGCCAGTTCGCAGTTTGGAATTACTTTACGGGTCTGCGCGCTCGCGAGGGGTACTATGCCGAGGGTGAGAAATATCCGCTCGTGCCCACGCGCGACCTCGAGGTCGACGATGGGGTCAGCGCTCGCGATGCGTACGACCTCGACGCAACGGCCAGTGCCTACGTGCGGCTCCAGCCGCGCCTGCGCGGCGGCGGTGTCAATTTATCGTTTAGCGCGGGGCGCGGTTTGTGGCGCCGTCAGCTTCTTCTCGTAGGCCCGGATAGCGTAGTGGTGCAGACGCTGAACGACGAAGAGACGAGCGTAGCTGGCTGGGATCAGTATCGCGAAGTCGTCATGGTGATTACGTCGGGCGAAGAGTCGGGCTTTGCCTACGAATATGCGTTGGAAGTAGAGTACGATCCCCAACTGACGGATGCGCCTCCGGCCCTCACCTCGGTGCTGCGTCCGCCTATGCCCAACCCCTTCCATGCGAGTTCTGATGAAGAGGTGCGCATCGTATTCGACTTGGCTAAGGCCAGCAAGGAGACCCGCATTTCCGTCTACGCGGCAGCGGGCGAGTTGGTGTGGCAAACGCCGCCCGCGTCGCGTGCGGCGCGTCAGGGGCACTCCGCTGTGTGGGACGGGCGCAACG
>Ga0181571_10000767_pt1 | contig 21951 bp, 16 predicted proteins | sample 101ome_17_FD_132440 | JGI IMG/M metagenome (GOLD analysis project Ga0181571, IMG submission 132440) | Coastal salt marsh microbial communities from the Groves Creek Marsh, Skidaway Island, Georgia - 101407AT metaG (megahit assembly) | ecosystem: Environmental > Aquatic > Marine > Intertidal... | reverse complement strand
TGAGTATGGCAGCATCGGCTCTTGTCGGGGCGTCCGGTTTCGGAAATTGGTCCCGGCTTGCGGCGCAGCAGGCCCTGACACAAGACCAGCTTTTGCAGTTCGATACGTTCGGCAATATCTCCCTGATCCATGTGACGGATATTCACGCGCAGATGAAGCCGATCTGGTTCCGTGAACCGGAGATCAATCTGGGCGTCGGTGGGAACAAGGGCGCAGTGCCGCATATTACCGGCGCTGATTTTCGCCGCGCCTATGGCATCGCTGATAACAGCCCCAGCCATTATGCGCTGACCTATGATGATTTCACCTCACTGGGCCGCGCCTATGGCAAGATGGGCGGGCTTGATCGCGTGGCGACCGTGATCAACGCGATCCGCGCTGACCGCCCCGATGCGATTTTGCTTGATGGCGGCGACACATGGCACGGCTCCTACACCTGCTACCAGACCGAAGGGCAGGATATGGTCAATGTGATGAACGCGCTGAAGCCCGACGCGATGACCTTCCACTGGGAATTTACGCTCGGTCAGGATCGCGTCCGCGATATCGTCGGTGATCTGCCGTTCAAAGCACTCGGCCAGAATATCTTTGATGCCATGTGGGATGAGCCCGCGCCAGAGTTTAAACCCTATACATGGTTCGAACGTGGCGGCGCAAAGATCGCCCTGATCGGGCAGGCGTTCCCCTATATGCCCATCGCCAACCCCGGCTGGATGTTCCCTGACTTCTCCTTCGGTATTCGCGATCAACGCATGCAGGAGATGGTCGATGAAGTGCGCGCGCAAGGCGCGGATCTTGTCGTCGTGCTGTCCCATAACGGCTTCGACGTGGACAAGAAGATGGCCACGAAGGTCACCGGCATTGATGTCATCCTTTCGGGCCACACCCATGATGCCATTCCCGAGCCTGTCTTGTCTGGCGACACGCTGATCGTCGCCTCCGGCTCCAACGGCAAATTCGTCAGCCGCGTTGATCTCGACGTGCGTGATGGCCGCCTGATGGGCTTTCGTCACAAGCTGATCCCGATCTTTGCAGATGTGATTGCGCCGGACGCCTCCGTCTCTGCTCTGATTGATGAGCAGCGCGCGCCCTATGAGGCCGAGTTGACCGAAGTGATCGGCAAGACCGACGATGAAACGCTCCTTTACCGTCGCGGCAATTTCAACGGATCGTGGGACGATCTGATCTGCGACGCGCTGCTCTCCGAGCGTGATGCGCAGATTGCCATGTCGCCTGGGGTCCGCTGGGGGCCGTCGATCATGCCGGGGCAGGAGATCACCCGCGAGGACATTTGGAACGTCACATCGATGACCTACCCCAAGGCGTATCGCACCGAAATGACCGGCGAATTCATTAAGGTCATCATGGAAGATGTTGCCGACAATATCTTCAACCCCGATCCCTATTACCAGCAGGGCGGGGACATGGTGCGCTTGGGTGGCCTTGGCTACCGCGTCGATGTCAGCAAGCCGATTGGCGAGCGTATCTCCGATGTCACGCTCCTCGCGACAGGCGAGGCGCTGGACGACGCGAAATCCTATGTCGTTGCCGGTTGGGCAAGCGTCAACGAGGGCACCGAAGGCCCCGATATCTGGGATGTTGTTGAAAACCACATTCGTGCATTGGGCACCGTTTCTGTCGGCACCAACACCTCTGTTCAGGTGACTGGGAACTGACGGTTTGAAGGGAACGAAAATGGATATGAAATTCAAAGGAACCAAACCTTCGCGCCGCGCCTTTCTCTCTGGGGCACTCGCCGCAGGTGGCGCCGCTGCCAGCGCGGGCGTGGTCAAGGCGCAGGAAGCAGTCATCACCGAAAAGCAGCCTTGGAGCCAATACCTTGGCGAAGGGGTTGATGCGTTTCCCTATGGCTCTCCGAGCAAGCACGAAGCACATGTGGTGCGCCGCAGCGTTGAATGGTTGACCGCGGATCCGATCTCCTCGGTCAACTTCACACCGTTGCACGAGCTGGACGGCATTATCACGCCCAACGGTCTGTGCTTTGAGCGGCACCACGGCGGTATAGCCGAGGTCGAGCCTGCCGATCATCGGATCATGATCAATGGTCTGGTCGACAAGCCGCTGGTATTCACCATGCAAGACCTCATGCGGTACCCGCGTGAGAACCACGTCTATTTCCTCGAATGCGCGGCCAATAGCGGCATGGAGTGGGCAGGTGCCCAGCTGAACGGATGCCAGTTCACCCACGGCATGATCCATAACGTCATGTATACCGGAGTTCCGCTGCGCCTGTTGCTTGAGGAAGCTGGCGTCAAAACCAATGGTAAATGGATCATGGTCGAGGGTGCGGATGCATCTGGCATGAACCGCTCCATCCCGATGGAAAAAGCGCTCGATGATTGCCTCGTCGCGTTCAAGATGAACGGCGAAGCGCTGCGCCCGGAGCAAGGCTACCCCGTGCGCCTCGTCGTTCCCGGCTGGGAAGGCAATGTGTGGATCAAATGGCTCCGTCGCATCGAGGTCGGGGATCAGCCGTGGCATGCCCGCGAGGAGACATCGAAATACACCGATCTTTTCGAAAACGGTCAGGCCCGTCGCTTCACTTGGGAGATGGACGCAAAATCCGTCATCACCAACCCCAGCCCGCAAGCGCCACTGACCCACGGCAAAGGCTGGACAGTTCTCACTGGCGTCGCATGGTCTGGTCGCGGGACAATCCCGCGCGTGGATGTGACTCTGGACGGTGGCAAGAACTGGCATCAGGCCCGCATGTCCGGCCCGAGCATGAACAAGTCCATGCACCGCTTCTATTACGAGTTTGAATGGGACGGTACACCGCTGCTGTTGCAGAGCCGCGCACATGACTCAACGGGCTATGTGCAGCCCACCAAGAACGAGCTCCGCGCCATTCGGGGTGAAAACTCGATCTACCACAACAACGGTATCCAAACCTGGTACGTCAACGAACAAGGGATCGCCGAAAATGTCGAAATTTCTTAAAATTTTCGCACCCGCCGGAGCAGGCGCAGCTTCGGTTCTGACACTGGCATATGTTCTGGCCGATCAATTTGTCGTCGATCTTCCCGCGCCGCTGCGTGATGCCGTCGCTGTGCAGCCGGCTCAGGCACAGGATTCCGCCCCGGCGGCAGAGCCAACACCCGTGGCTGAAGCGCCTGTCGTACAGGTTGCTGCGTTTACCGAGGCCTCAGTGCCGAGCAATCCGGGGGGGTATGGTCTGGGGCGCGAGGCGCATCCTGCTGAAATCGCCGCATGGGATATCGATGTCCGCCCCGACGGGCAGGGCCTTCCGGCTGGTGAAGGAGATGTCTGGACTGGTGAAGAAGTATTCGTCGAGAAATGCGCCGTCTGTCACGGTGATTTCGGCGAGGCGGTTGGCCGTTGGCCGGTGCTCGCGGGCGGGTGGAACACGCTTGAGGACGCCGATCCGGTGAAAACCATCGGCTCCTACTGGCCCTACCTTTCGACCGTTTATGACTACGTCAACAGGGCGATGCCCTTTGGCTATGCCCAGTCGCTTGAGCCAGATGAGATCTACGCGATCACCGCATACCTCCTGTATCTGAACAACCTCGTCGAAGACGACTTCGTGCTGAATAACGAGAACTTCACCGAAGTCCGCTTACCGAACGAGGATAACTTCTATCTCGACGACCGGCTTGAGACGGAGTTCCCTGTCTTCGTGCGACCGGAAATTTGCATGGAAAACTGCAAAGAGACAGTCGAAATCACCATGCGCGCAACCGTGCTGGACGTGACGCCGGAAGAAGACGGCACCGAAGAGGCCGCCGCACTCGCCGTTGAAGAAGCCAGCGTCGCTGAGGAACTGCCCGTCGCAGAAGAGTCAACCGAAACGGAAGAGGCCGCAGCCGCACCCACCGCTGAAGTCGCGGTTGCAGCGGTTGATCCCGCCCTCGTGGAAAAGGGCGAAGGTGTCTTCCGCAAGTGCTCGGCATGTCACCAAGTGGGTGAGGGCGCAACAAACCGCTCCGGCCCGCAACTGAACGGGCTCATGGGTCGCACTATCGGTGGCGTCGACGGCTTCCGCTACTCGGGCGTTTTCGCGGATGCCCAAGCGGCGGGCGAAGTATGGAACCACGAAAACCTTTCGGCATTCCTTGCCGATCCGCGCGGTGCGATGTCCGGTACCAAAATGACCTTCCGTGGGCTTGGCTCACAGGATGATATCGACGCCGTGATCGCCTACCTCACCAGCGTGGGAGGCGATCTATAACCCACTCCTCCGGGCCGGTCCTGCCCGTGATCTGATCCAGATCAAAGTAGGACCGGCCGAAATGCCCGAAAAGAGGCCAGCGGACAGACCTAAGGGAGACATGAATGTTCAGATTTCTGACAGCGGCAGCTTGCACGGTCGGATTGGGCGTTTCCATCGCTCAGGCAGACAGTCATGCGGTCACTTATCCCTATGACGGCTCTTTTGAAGATGCCACTTTCAATATCGAAACCGCCATAGTCGATCGCGGTTTGGTGGTTGATTGGGTCAGCCATGTCGGTGAAATGCTGAACCGCACAGCAGAGGTCGTGGGCAGCGATGTGGTGATCTTTGATCAGGCGGATATTTTCATGTTCTGCTCGGCAAGCCTGTCGCGCAAGATGATGGAAGCGGATCTTTATAACATCGCCCATTGCCCTTATGGCGTATTCGCATTCGAGCGTGAGGGCAATGTCGAGGTCGGCTATCGGGTAATGCCGGAAGGACCGATGAAAGAGGTCGAAGCCCTGCTCGACGCAATTGCCCGCGAAGCGGTAGAGTTCTAGGGGGAACGATGGATTATCAAGCATTTTTCCGTGCGCGTCTGGATGAGTTGATAGACGAGGGGAACTACCGCGTCTTTGCCGATCTGGAGCGTCATCGCGGGGCGTTCCCTAAGGCGCAAAATCACGATGCTGGCGGCGATGTGTCCATCTGGTGCTCGAATGATTACCTCGGCATGGGGCAGCACCCCGATGTGCTGGCGGCAATGCATGATGCCGTTGATCGCGTCGGCGCTGGTGCTGGCGGTACGCGCAACATATCTGGCACGACCCACCACCACGTCTTGCTCGAGCGCGAATTGGCCGACCTGCACGGGAAGGAAGCCGCCCTTCTGTTCACCTCCGGCTATGTGTCGAACTGGGCTGCGCTGAGCACGCTGGGCGCCAAGATACCCAGTATGGTGATCCTGTCCGACTCGCTCAATCACGCTTCGATGATCGAAGGCATCCGCCATTCAAAAGCCCAGCGCATCATATGGAAGCACAATGATCTCGCCGACCTTGAGCGCCACCTTGCGGCGCTGCCTCTTGAACAGCCAAAGATGATCGCGTTTGAGAGCGTCTATTCAATGGATGGCGACATCGCGCCGATTAAGGAAATCTGCGATCTGGCGGATAAATACAACGCGATGACCTATCTCGATGAGGTGCATGCCGTGGGCATGTATGGCCCGCGCGGGGCAGGGATCGCTGAGCGCGAGGGGTTGATGGATCGCCTCACGGTGATCGAGGGTACGCTGGGCAAAGCCTTTGGCGTGGTCGGCGGCTACATTGCCGCCTCTGCCGAGCTTGTAGATTTCGTCCGTTCATTCGCCAGCGGCTTTATTTTCACCACGGCGCTTCCTCCCGCTGTGGCGGCTGGCGCCTGTGCGTCGATCCGCCATTTGAAAAAGTCTGCCGCCGAGCGCGATCTTCAGAAACAGCGCGTCGAACAAGTGCGTGCCGCGCTGGATGATATGGGCATCCCCCATATCGAAAATCCCAGCCATATCATTCCGGTAATGGTAGGCGATCCGGTGAAGTGCAAATACATCTCGGATGTGCTGATGCGCGATTACGGTATCTACATCCAACCGATCAATTACCCGACCGTTCCGAAAGGTACCGAGCGTCTGCGGATCACGCCATCACCCGTTCACACGGAGGCGGATATCGGCAAGCTTGTCGCTGCGCTGGGTGAGCTGTGGGCGCAATGCGAACTGGCCCGCCAACCACTCGCAGCGCAGTAGGCTACCAAAACATTTGACGGATTGGGAAACCCGGCGATGTGATCGCCGGGTTTTTTCTTAGGCGGGGACGAAGCGGAAGCTGTCGCCCGTGCGTTCAACGCGTCCAATGCCGGGGAAGGGCAGGTGATAGCCGATGATCGGTTGCCCGCTATCCGCCAGCTCGTTCATCAGCGCCACGCGCGTTGCAGCACCAGCTTCGCCGTCATGGTCGGAGGCAGAGGTCCAGTCCGGCCGCTCGAAGGCCAGATGGTGGTTGCCGATCGCATCGCCCACGATGAGGATGCTCTCGCCCCCTTGCGCAATCTCGAAAGACATATGCCCAGGCGTGTGGCCGTAGGTCGCTTTCGCCGTCACACCGGGGAGGATTTCCTCGCCACCTTCGAATGTGGTGAGCCGGTCTTCCACCGCGCCAAGATAGCGGATCGCACCGCCAACAAAGGCCAGCCTCTCGGGGCTGATGGTGTCGGGCGTCGTTGGGTCGAGCCAGTAGTCGCATTCGACCCGCCCGATACGATAGTCTGCCTCGGGGAACAGGAGATCGTCGAAATCATCCAAAACGCCCCACAAATGGTCGGGATGCGCATGGGTGAAGATCACATCGGTGATCTCTTCAGGGTAAACGCCCAGTGCATCCAGCGCATCGAGCAACTTGCCTGCTGACGGCATGAAATTCGCGCCCGCGCCAACGTCGAACATCACTTTCCGATCGCCCACCTGCAACAGCGTGACGTTGCAGTCTGGCGTGAGTTGTTCGGCGCTAAGACCGTAGCCGTCGAGGATCGGTTGCACCTCTGCCTCGCTATGGCTGCCGAGCGCGAAACTCTTCGGCAGAACCAGATTGCCATCGCTGAGAGTGTCGATCTGCATGTCGCCAATCATCGCTTGAGCATGAGCGCGGAGGCCCAAAAGTGATCCCGCAGCCGTGGCAGCGCTACTCCATAGGAAATGTCGTCTCGTCAGGCGCATTGGTGCTCCTCTCATCATCATATTCATATTTTAGATTATATCTTCCGCACCGACAAAGCAATCGCGCTGATGGTGCATCGGTTTCGATGTATCCCGTCGCATGCAAAAACATGTTGCGACGACACGCCCGAATACCGTAGACAGGCAGCACATCACGGGAGAACTGGTTTACCAGTGCCGAAGGAGCAAGCGCCCCGGCAAACTCTCAGGCACAAGGACCGTAATGTACGTAAGACTCTGGAGAGAGGCGCATTTGCGTCCGCCGAAGGGATAACGATCTCAGGCGAAAGGACAGAGGGGGCATCAACGTTCGGGCGATTCCGTCCGAGAATGATGCCGAGCGATTCCGTCATGCGCTTGGCCCGTCACAGGAGGTGGCATGACTGATTTGAAGCGAACGTCCCTGTTCGACATGCATGGTGAACTTGGCGCAAAGATGGTGCCATTCGCTGGCTATGAGATGCCCGTGCAATACCCGATGGGGGTGATGCAGGAGCACAATTTCACCCGCGAAAACGCTGGCCTGTTCGATGTGAGCCATATGGGGCAGGTGATCCTGCGCCCGCTTGAGGGCGGCTCCGTCGAAGATGTAGCGCGCGCGCTTGAAAGCCTCCTTCCGGTGGATATCGTCGGGCTCAAAGATGGCCGCCAGCGCTATGCCCTGTTCACCAATAACGATGGTGGCATCCTAGATGACCTGATGGTCGCCAATCGCGGCGATCACCTGTTCCTTGTGGTGAATGCCGCCTGCAAAGAGCAGGACATCGCCCATATACAAGTGCATATCGGTGCGCAATGCGTGGTCGAGGAGATCACAGACCGCGCGTTGGTCGCCCTGCAAGGCCCGTCGGCAGAGGCCGCGCTTGCCACCCTCGTTCCCGCCGCTGCAGACATGCGCTTCATGGATGTGGCGGTGATTGAGAGCAGCTTCGGTGCGCTCTGGATCTCCCGTTCCGGCTACACTGGTGAGGACGGTTATGAAATCTCGGTGCCGGAAGATCAGGCCGAGGCCTTCTGCAAAGCGCTCTTAGCGCGGGACGACGTGGCCCCAATCGGCCTTGGCGCGCGGGACAGCCTGCGGCTGGAAGCAGGCCTGTGCCTCTACGGCTCCGATCTTGACCAAACCACCAGCCCCGTCGAAGCTTCCCTGAATTGGGCGATGCAGAAAGCCCGCCGCGCCGGTGGCGCACGCGAAGGCGGCTTCCCCGGTGCAGCCCGAATCCTTGCCGAGCTTGCGGATGGTGCCTCACGCCAGCGCGTGGGCCTATTGCCAGAGGGTCGCGCCCCGATGCGGGCCGGTACCAAGCTCTATGACGCCGCCGAAGGTGGCGCTGAAATCGGCGAAATTACCTCCGGCGCTTTCGGCCCCACAATCGCCCGCCCCATGTCGATGGCCTATGTGCAGACGGCTTCTGCCGCGCTAGGAACAGAGCTGTGGGGTGAAGTGCGGGGGAAACGCCTTCCCGTCACGGTCGCGGAAATGCCCTTCCGCCCGTCAACATATAAACGTTAAGTCCAACAGGAGACCCTCCTATGAAATACACCGAAGAACACGAATGGCTCCGCGTCGAGGATGATCTCGTCGTTGTCGGCATTACCGAACACGCCAGCGAGCAATTGGGCGATATTGTCTTTGTCGAGCTTCCCGACGAAGGCACGACCGTCTCCAAGGATGATGAGGTCGTGGTAATCGAAAGCGTCAAGGCCGCATCCGACATCCTCGCCCCGATCGACGGCGAGATCGTGGAGGTCAACTCCGCTCTCGATGACAATCCCGCCCTCGTGAACGAAGACCCGCTCGGCAATGGCTGGTTCTTCAAAATGAAGGTCGAAGACCTGTCGCCGCTCGACGACATGATGGACGAAGCCGGCTACAAAGATTTCATCGGCTGATCCGCGCTCCGGCCACGCTTGGCCGCAAGATCTCAGGAGGCGCGGCCGCGCGCCATCTTTTCCCCCGACACCAGTGAGGCCCCCATGCCATTCGCGCCAACGGACTACCTTCCCTACGATTTTGCCAACCGCCGCCATATCGGCCCGTCGCCTGAGGAAATGACCGAAATGCTGTCGGTCATCGGCGTTGACAGTCTCGATGCCCTGATCGACGAAACAGTGCCCGCCGCGATCCGTCAGGCAGAGCCGCTCGATTTTGGCAAGCCAAAGTCGGAAGGGGAGTTGCTGCATTTCCTAACCCAAACGGCCAAGAAGAACACCGTTCTGACCTCGCTGATCGGGCAGGGCTACTACGGCACCGTCACGCCGCCAGCGATCCAGCGTAACATCCTTGAAAACCCCGCTTGGTACACCGCCTACACACCCTACCAGCCGGAGATCAGCCAAGGCCGCCTTGAGGCTCTGCTGAACTACCAGACAATGATCACTGATCTGACAGGTCTGGAGATCGCCAACGCCTCGCTGCTGGACGAAGCAACCGCCGCAGCCGAAGCGATGACAATGGCGCAGCGCGTCGCGAAGTCGAAAGCCAAGGCCTTCTTCGTCGATCAGGATTGCCACCCGCAAAACATCGAAGTGATCCGCACCCGTGCGGAGCCGCTCGGCATCGAGATCATCGTCGGCAACCCAGACGACATGGATGCCAGCGCCGTATTTGGCGCTGTGTTCCAGTATCCGGGCACCCATGGCCATGTGCGCGACTTCACCGACCATATCGCGGGGCTGCATGAGGCAAAGGCCATCGGCATCGTGATCGCAGACCCGCTTGCACTGACGCTCCTCAAAGAGCCGGCCGAAATGGGCGCCGATATTGCCGTCGGCTCCACGCAACGCTTCGGCGTGCCGCTTGGCTATGGTGGCCCGCACGCTGCCTATTTCGCCTGCAAGGACGCCTACAAACGCTCCATGCCGGGCCGGATCGTTGGCGTTTCGGTCGATAGCCATGGCCACAAGGCCTATCGCCTGTCTCTCCAGACCCGCGAGCAGCATATCCGCCGCGAGAAAGCCACGTCGAACGTCTGCACCGCGCAAGCGCTCTTGGCGGTTATGGCGTCGATGTATGCGGTGTTCCACGGGCCAAAGGGCCTGAAAGCCATCGCCCAGCGTATCCACCGCAAGACCGTGCGTCTCGTTGAGGGGCTGGAAAAGGCAGGCTTCAAGGTCGAGCCGGAGGTATTCTTCGATACGATCACCGTCGAGGTTGGCCCGCTTCAGGGCGCTGTCATGCAGCTCGCTGTCGAAAATGGCGTCAACCTGCGCAAGGTCGGCACAACAAAAGTTGGCATCAGCCTCGATGAGCGCACCCGCCGCCGCACGATCGAGAGCGTCTGGCGCGCCTTCGGCATCGACCGCAAGGATGACGACCTGACCCACCGTTATCGCGTGCCAGATGCACTGCATCGGAAATCGGATTACCTGACCCATCCGATCTTCCACATGAACCGCGCCGAAACCGAGATGATGCGTTACATGCGCCGCCTCTCGGACCGCGACCTTGCACTCGACCGCGCGATGATCCCGCTCGGCTCCTGCACGATGAAGCTCAACGCCGCTGTTGAGATGATGCCGATCACTTGGCCCGAGTTTGCCTTCATGCATCCGTTCGCGCCAGTTGATCAGGCGGCTGGCTACCAAGACATGATCGCGGACCTCTCCGAGAAGCTCTGCGTCGCCACTGGCTATGACGCGATGTCGATGCAGCCGAACTCTGGCGCGCAGGGGGAATACGCCGGTCTATTGACGATCATGGCCTATCACCGTGCCAATGGTGACGATCAGCGCCGTATCTGCCTGATCCCCGTTTCCGCTCACGGCACCAACCCTGCTTCGGCACAGATGTGCGGCATGGATGTTGTGGTCGTCAAATCGGCAGAGAACGGCGATATCGATGTGGCCGACTTCCGCGCCAAGGCCAAGGCCGCAGGCGATAAGCTCGCCGCTTGCATGATCACCTATCCCTCCACCCACGGCGTGTTCGAGGAAACCGTCCGCGAGGTCTGCGAGATCACCCATGAATTCGGTGGTCAGGTCTATATCGATGGTGCCAACCTCAATGCTATGGTCGGCCTCGCCCGCCCGGGTGATGTGGGTGGCGATGTCAGCCATCTCAACCTGCACAAGACCTTTGCCATCCCGCACGGCGGTGGTGGCCCGGGCATGGGGCCGATTGGGGTGAAATCCCACCTCGCGCCCTATCTGCCCGGTCACCCTGAAACCGGCGGCAGCGAGGGGCCGGTGAGTGCTGCGCCTTGGGGTTCTGCTTCGATCCTCCTGATCTCATGGGCCTATGTGCTTCTGATGGGGGGTAAGGGGCTCACGCAGGCAACGAAAGTGGCAATCCTGAATGCCAACTACATCGCCAAGCGGCTTGAGGGCGCTTATGACGTGCTGTTCAAAGGCTCCAAGGGCCGCGTCGCACATGAGTGCATTCTCGATACACGTCCCTTTGCCGATAGCGCTCATGTGACCGTTGACGATATCGCCAAGCGCTTGATCGACAACGGGTTCCATGCGCCGACGATGAGCTGGCCCGTTGCCGGCACGCTGATGGTGGAGCCGACGGAGAGCGAAACCAAGGCCGAGCTGGACCGTTTCTGCGATGCGATGCTCGCCATCCGTGACGAGATCGCCAAGGTCGAAGCCGGTGATTGGCCGCAGGACAACAACCCGCTCTGCAATGCGCCGCACACGGTCGAGGACTTGGTCAGCGAATGGGATCGCCCCTACACCCGCGAGGAAGCCTGCTTCCCGCGTGGGTCGTTCCGCGTTGATAAATACTGGGCGCCGGTCAATCGGGTAGACAACGTCTATGGCGACCGTAACCTGATCTGCACCTGCCCGCCGCTCGAAGAGTATCTCGACGCAGCGGAATAAACTCCTCGCGCCATCCCGCCGTCATAGCGGGGTGGCGCCGGACGGCGCAAAAAACCATTGTCTGACAGCGGCAAACCCCCTATTGGGGCGGTTCGATTTTCACGTCCTTTCTCTGCGGGGGGAACATGATCCAGACGCCTTACTACCTGATCGACAAGTCACGTTTGCTTCCGAACATGGAAAAGATCGCCCATCTGCGGGAGGCCTCCGGCGCCAAGGCGCTTCTGGCGCTCAAGTGCTTTGCCACATGGTCCGTGTTCGACCTGATGCGCGAGTATATGGACGGCACGACGTCCTCCTCGCTTTACGAGGTCCGCCTCGGGCGGGAGAAATTCGGCGGCGAAACCCATGCCTATTCCGTGGCTTATGCGGATCACGAGATTGCCGAGGTTCTGACTCACTCGGATAAGGTCATTTTCAATACAATCGGCCAGCTTGACCACTTCGAGACTGCCAGCCGCGACCACATTCGCGGTCTGCGCGTCAATCCGGGTGTCTCGACCAGTGGCTTCGATCTGGCCGACCCGTCGCGCCCGTTTTCGCGCCTTGGCGAGCATGATCCGGCAGCGATCGAGGCGGTTCTGGACCGTGTTTCGGGCTTCATGTTCCATAACAATTGTGAGAACGCCGATTTCGAGCGTTTTGACGAAATGCTGACCCTGATCGAAGAGCGTTTCGGTCACCTGATCCGCCGCGTCTCTTGGGTGTCGCTCGGCGGGGGAATCCATTTCACCGGCGCCGACTACCCGCTTGATCGGCTGGCCGAACGGCTCAAGCGCTTTGCAGGTGAAAACGAGGTGCAGGTCTACCTAGAGCCGGGTGAGGCGGCGATCACCAACTCGACCACGCTCGAAGTGACTGTGCTGGACACGCTCTACAACGGCAAGAACCTCGCCATCGTCGACAGCAGTATTGAGGCACATATGCTGGACCTGCTGATCTATCGTGAAAGCGCGAAGATGCACCCGAACGCAGGGCCGGAAGAGTGGATGATCTGCGGCAAATCCTGCCTCGCGGGCGATATTTTTGGTGAATTCCGCTTCCCCGCGCCAATCAAGGCAGAGGACAGGTTGTCCATTCAGGATGCCGCCGGTTACACTATGGTCAAGAAGAACTGGTTCAACGGTGTAAAAATGCCGTCGATCGCCATTCGCGAGCTCGACGGGACAGAACGACTGGTCAAGGAATTTGGCTACGAGGATTTCGCGGCTGCGCTGTCGTGAACGAACCCCATTCATAATAGGGAGGGTATCGGGGAAATGAAACGCAACGTGCTTATCATCGGCGCTGGTGGCGTCGCTCAGGTCGTGGCGCATAAATGTGCGCAGAACAATGATGTTCTAGGCGACCTGCATATTGCCAGCCGGACGGTTTCGAAATGTGAGGCGATCATCGCTTCCGTGCACGAAAAATCCGCCATGAAGCAGGAGGGCGTTTTCAAAGCCCATGAACTGGATGCCAAAGACATCCCCGCGACCGCCGCGTTGATCCGCGAAACCGGCGCGCAGATCGTCATTAACGTTGGTACTGCGTTCGTGAACATGTCTGTGCTGGAAGCCTGTCTCGAAACCGGCGCGGCCTATATCGACACCGCGATCCACGAGGAGCCGGATAAAATCTGCGAAACCCCGCCGTGGTATGGCAACTATGAGTGGAAGCGCCGCGACCGGTGCGCCGAAAAGGGCTTAACAGCGATCCTCGGCGCGGGCTTCGATCCGGGCGTCGTGAACGCGTTTGCCCGCTTCGCGATTGATGAGTTCATGGATGAGGTCAAATCCATTGACATCGTGGACATCAACGCAGGCTCGCACGGCAAATACTTCGCGACCAACTTCGACCCAGAGATCAACTTCCGCGAATTCACCGGCGTCGTCTACTACTGGGAAGACCAGCAGTGGAAAGAAACCACCATGTTCGCCTCCGGCCGCGATTGGGACTTGCCTGTCGTCGGCACACAGCGGGCCTATCAATCTGGTCATGACGAGGTGCATAGCCTCGCCACCAACTACCCCCATGCCGATGTCCGCTTCTGGATGGGTTTTGGCGAGCATTACATCAACGTCTTCACCGTGTTGAAGAACATCGGCCTCCTGTCCGAGCAACCCGTCACCACCGCCGAAGGCCAAGAGGTCGTTCCGCTCAAGGTGGTCAAGGCCTGCTTGCCTGATCCGTCCTCGCTGGCACCCAACTACACCGGCAAGACCTGCATCGGTGATCTGGTCAAAGGCGTGAAGGACGGCGAAGAAGTTGAGGTTTTTGTTTACAACGTCGCCGATCACAAGGAAGCCTATAACGAGGTTGGCAGCCAAGGCATCAGTTACACCGCTGGTGTGCCGCCCGTCGCCGCCGCCATGCTGATCGCGCAAGGCGATTGGGATACCGGCACGATGGTCAACGTCGAGGAGCTGGACCCGAAGCCGTTCTTCACCATTCTCGACGAGATCGGCCTGCCCACGCGCGTCGAGTTCAAAGGTGAAGATCGCCCCTGGAACGGTTAATCGCCTGACACGCTCTTTACAGCCGACGATAGTTCAGCAAAACTGTCGTCGGCTTTTTCTTTTTGCAGTGTGGCTGAAATGGCAATCAAGCTCGAAATGTTGCGCGTCTTCCGCGCGGTGGTCGATCAAGGCAGCCTCGCGGCGGCAGCCGAGGTGCTGGGGCGCACACCGTCCGCTGTCTCCATGACATTGAAGCAATTCGAGGATCACATCGGCGCGCCTTTGTTTGAGAGCGGCCGCAAGGCGCGGCTTACAGCGCTGGGCACTTCTGTCCACGCGGCGGCGAAGCGGGAGCTGGAGCATTACGACCGCACGCTCGACATGATCGAGGCGCTCAGTCAGGCAGAAATGGGCCTTGTGCGTCTGGCCGCGACGCCGTCTGTCGCGATGGCGGTCCTGCCGCCTGTTCTGCGGGCCTTCCTTGCCGAACATCCCCGCGTGCGCATCGAACTGCGGGATATGAACTCCATCGGCGTCCAACAAGCGATGGAGCAGGAGCAGGCCGATATCGGCCTCGCCACCGTTCCGGTCATGCCGGGGTTGGAGCGGCGCCCCTTCATGCAAGACCGCTTCGGCGTGGTGTGCAGGGCAGATCACCCTCTGGCGCAAAACTGGGACAGCCTGACATGGGACGACCTGACCGATGTTGACCTGATCACCAATGACCTCTGCGCCCTGATCCGTGACCCATCTTTTGCGCCGTTGCGGGCGCGGGCGCGTATGCATGTCCCCAATACCGCCTCCTTAGTGGCTTTGGTGCGCGAAGGCATCGGCATCACGATCCTGCCGAGGCTCGTCGCGCGCACCAATCTGCGTGATCTGGCGTTCCTTCCGCTCCGCGATATGAGCGAGCGGCGCGAGGTGTCGATCATCACCCCACCGCGCGAGGAGATGATCCCTGCCGCCCGCGCTCTGGCCGAACGGATTGAAGCGGCACGGCCGGCGCCCGAAGATCAGAAAATCTGAAATTTTCTAAATAACTTTGCTTTTGCCTGAAATACCCTGCCGCGATAGGGTCGCTCCAAGGCAATGGGAAAGGCAATATGGCGCAAGAATTTAAGAACTACATCGCTGGTGACTGGGTGGCGGGTGATGCCGCAATCGAGAACCGGAACCCTTCTGATTTATCCGATTTGATCGGTCATTTTGCGCAGGCCAGCGCCGCGCAGCTGGACACCGCGCTGGATGCCGCTCATGCCGCCCAGCGCGAATGGGCCGCCTATCCGCTGGAGCGCAAGCAGAACGTCCTGATGGCTATCGGCAACGAGCTGATGGCGCGGGCCGAGGAACTGGGTGCGCTTCTCAGCCGCGAAGAGGGAAAACCCTTTGCCGAAGGCAAGGGCGAGGTGTTCCGCGCCGGTCAGTTCTTCACCTATTACGCCGCCGAAGTGCTCCGCCAGATCGGTGATACGGCAGACAGCGTTCGCCCGGGCGTCGAGATCGACGTGCGCCGCGAGCCGGTGGGCGTCGTCGCTGTGATCAGCCCTTGGAACTTCCCCACCGCCACCGCGAGCTGGAAGATCGCGCCCGCACTGGCGTTTGGTAACGCCGTGATCTGGAAACCGGCCAACCTCACCCCCGCATCGGCCCATGCCCTGACCGAGATCATCTCCCGTCAGGACATCCCAAAGGGACTTTTCAATCTCGTGATGGGGTCGGGTGGTTCGGTCGGTCAGCGCCTTGTTGAAAGCACGGGCGTGAACGCCATTTCCTTCACCGGATCGGTGCCGGTGGGCAAAGGCATCGCCGCCGCCGCCATCCAGAACCTGACGAAAGTGCAGATGGAGATGGGGTCAAAGAACGCGCTCGCCGTGATGGATGATGCCGATCTCGATCTCGCAGTTGCCCTTGCCTTGGGTGGTGCATTTGGCGGAACAGGGCAGAAATGCACCGCGTCCTCGCGGCTCGTGGTTCATGAGGGCATCCATGATGCCTTCGTCGATAAACTCGTCGCAGGCGCACAGGCGATGGTCGTCGATCATGCGCTCAAAGACGGCACGCAGATCGGCCCAGTGGTTAGCGAAGGGCAACTTAATGAAAACCTAGCTTGGGTCGAGAAGGGCCGCAGCGACGGCGCCGAACTCGCCTGCGGCGGCGAGCGTCTGAACCGCGATACCGAAGGCTATTACATGTCGCCCGGCGTGTTCCTCAACACCACCAACCAGATTGAGATCAACCGCGAGGAAATGTTCGCGCCGCTGACCTCTGTTATCAAGGTCGGCAGCTATGACGAGGCACTGAGCGTGGTTAATGATACCCGCTTCGGTCTGACCTCCGGCATCGTGACGCAGAGCCTCGCGCGCGCCACGCATTTCCGCCGCAACGCTCGCACCGGCGTTGTCACCGTGAACTTGCCCACCGCAGGCACCGACTATCATGTCCCCTTCGGTGGGCGCGGTGAAAGCAGCTACGGCGCGCGCGAACAGGGCAGCTACGCGGCGGAGTTCTACACCACGGTCAAAACCGCCTATATCAGCGCGGGGACACCGGAATGAGCGCCCACCGCATCGATTGCCTGCAATACGCCAACTGGTCCGAGAAGATCTTCCGCCAGATGCGCGAAGGCGCCGTCGATGCGGTGCATGTGACCATCGCCTATCACGAGAACTTTCGCGAAACCGTGCTCAATATGGCGCAATGGAACCGCTGGTTCGAGCAATACCCCGATCTAATCTGCCAAGCCCGCACCGGCGCGGATGTGCGGCAGGCAAAGAAGGATGGCCGCACGGCAATCATTTTCGGGTTTCAGAACCCAAGCCCGATAGAGGATGACATCGGGTTGGTGGAGATCCTCCACACCCTCGGCGCACGGTTCATGCAGCTGAGCTACAACAACCAGTCGCTCCTCGCCACAGGCTGCTACGAGGCCGAAGACCCCGGCATCACCCGTATGGGCAAGCAGGTGATCAAAGAGATGAACAGGGTAGGGCTCGTCATCGACATGTCCCACTCGGCAGACCGTTCGACCATCGAAGCAGCGGACATCTCCGAGCGTCCCATCGCGATCACCCATGCCAACCCCCACAGCTGGCACCCCGCGCTACGCAACAAGAAAGACGACGTCATCCGCGCGGTGACGCAAAACGGCGGTATGATCGGCTTTTCGCTTTACCCGTACCACTTGAAAGACAAGAGCGCCTGCACGCTGGCGAGCTTTTGCCAGATGGTTGCGGATGCGGCCGATAAATTCGGTGTGAAGCATCTAGGCATCGGCTCCGACCTTTGTCAGGATCAGCCTGATACTGTCGTTGAATGGATGCGAGTCGGACGCTGGACCAAGGAGATTGACTACGGCGAAGGTTCGGCCAGCGCGCCTGGCTTCCCGCCGATGCCCGACTGGTTCAAAGATAACCGCGATTTCGGCAATATCGAACAAGGCCTTGCCGCAGCAGGCTTCGATGCAACCGAAGTTGCGGCGATTATGGGCGAAAACTGGCTACGCTTCTTTGATGAGAACTTTGGAGCTAAGTGATGAACAATCTGGCGAGAGGCAACGTTCGTGAGATCGTCGGTATGCGCGACCCGTCCGAGGTAATGACCCTCGCGCGGCTTGGATCTATCCACCAGCATCGTTTGTCCTTCATGCGGATTCTTCTGCGCCGCATCGTCGCTGATAACTGGCGTTTCGAGCGCGGCGCGTTCGAGATCAATGGCAAGGGCGAAGGTCACGCTGTCTACACCCTGCATGGCCCCGCGCATAGTTACTCCCTGATCGCCTTCGCGCATAATTTGCCCGCCGAACAACGCTCCGATCGCGTGATCGCCACCGCTTGGGACGCCACGTTTACCCTGTTTGACGGGGTGCCCACCGCCGAAGACATAACACGTTTGTCACAGAACGTCCCAAAACAGGAAGCGGGCCGAATTTCCGAAAAAGAACTGAGCCTCTCCCGAGCGAACCGCTCGGTGCGCCTATGGGAGCATGTGGTTGGCCATCTGGCCGCCGGCCACCAGCCAGATACTGAAATGGTGACCTCCATTGGCTACCTGATGCGCACAACGGCGGTTTATGGCTCCGGCAAGTTCGGTGCCGCGGATCGTACGCAGATCGCAAACCGCCCCGAGTTTGTCGCGCCTTTTCAGGTCGAAATGATGTCCGTCTATCTCACGCGGGTGTTCGTCGGTGATCTGGTCGAACATCTTGCCCGCGTTCGTGCGCCTGATACGGCCGTGCCTCTTGCGCCGGAGTTGCGCCGCCGGCTCGGCATCGGCAATTCGACGGGCCTTGGCATGGCCCCGTTCCTGATCAACCATCCAGCCCTTCTGAACAACTGGATCGCCGCGCGCGAGGAAGCATTGGCCCGTGTCCGTCGCCTCGAAAATGCAAGCACGGACGAAGCCGCCCGCTTTCGCGATCTTGTCGCTCGTGCCGCGCTGAACGTTGCCGATTGGTCCACCACGAGCGACTACCAACTCGTTAAGCTTTCGGATTTGCGCCTCGACGTTGAAAAAATCGTTGAGGTGATCGACGATGCGAATATCTGGAACTTTGGGCCTTGGGACCGGCTCTATAACTGGGGGTGCGAGAACCTCAGCCTAGAAGGGCAAGAACTCCTCGTTTCCCTTATGTTGGAGCCTTATCCAGCCTTGGTTGATCCGCTGGCCGATTCAATGGCGGCCGATGAAAGCGCGGTCGCCGAGATCGACGGCCGGATGCGGGTGTCCCAGATCTGTCATTTGATCGAGTCCCGCTACGACTGGGCACTGAACGTTGATTGGGACAAAAGATCCGAAACAGCCCGTGCGTGGTACGTCTCTGAAGAAAAGCTCGAACCCCGTCTCGGCGAGCGGTTCGAAGAAGATATCGCTGACTACGAACAACCTTTGGCGCCGGGGCGTGATGTCGCGGCTCTGTATCGGGAACTGCGAAAACATGCGCCTTACGAGCCCGTCGCCGATATACTGCTGCGCAGTCCGGAACACCGCCATGCCGTGCGCCGCGTACAGCTTTTGGCCTCCCATCCATATGCAGAAATCCGTGACAACACGATCAGCCAAGAGATGATGCCGATTGATCTGTTGCGGGCAAAACTGGCCTTTTTTGGTGCTCAACATTTCGATCCGCGTTCGGACCGTTGGTTGCGGATCAACATGTTCCAGAACGCGCCGATGCCGTGGGAGCGTGATCAACTTGCCGCCGATGATTGGTCTTATCCTACGATTGGAAAGCAGTAGATGGACCTGTCCCTTGGTGAGATCGAAGCGCTCGCCCGCAAGGCGGCTCGGGGCGCAGGGTTCAGCTGGGGTGTCGCAGATGAAGCGGCGCGCGATATCCGTTGGCTGGAGCACCACGGATTTTCTGCCGCAGGCGTGCTTGCGGCCCTGTTGATCGATAACGAGGCACCAGACGGAAAAGCACCCCTGCCGCCCAATCTCTTTGGCCAACGCATCCAACCTGCCGAAGACGGGATGTTATGCCCGATCACCACTGCCCGCGCCATTGCTGACCGACCGGCGATTTTTGACGGTCAGATTGATATTGGTCCCATTCAGTGGCCCTTATTGCTCCTGCCCGCGGTCGCGCGAGCGGCCCAAACGCTCGGCCGACCGTTGACGCTTTCTTGGTTCGGTTTTGCTGCGGCAGCGCGGCCCAATGGCGATATCGCTTGGTCAGGGCTGCGCCGCCGTGTGTCAAACAGTGACCACGTCAAGATTACGCCAAGTGACGACCCGAGCCTTGTTGATTTGTCAGAACAGGCAAGCCGTTGTGCCGTTTCCAACGATACCTATGAACAACTAAACGCATTTGCGGCCCGCACCTATGCGCCTGCAACAGAGGAAAGCCGCGCCAAAGGCGCTGGCGCCGGAACCACTGATAACGACTAGCGCCTAGCGTTTTGCTGGAGAACGCCCTTGCGCCACCCATGTTTCGGCAATGCCGGAGAGGTGCCAGTGATGCGCATCGCGCACGATAGTTTCAAGCGCCGAGCGTTTCGGGCTCCAGCCCAGCTCGTTCAAGGCCCGTTCAGAGCCGGAGACCAGAAAAGAGGCATCCCCCGCCCGTCGCGCCGCGTTGTTAACGGCAAACGGCACATTGCTCACGCGCTTGACGGTATCGATCACCTCCCGCACCGAATAGCCATGTCCCGTCCCGAGATTGAACGCGCGGTTTTCCCGCCCTGCCAGCCGCCATTCCAGCCCTGCCAGATGAGCATCTACCAGATCCATCACATGAACGTAGTCGCGAATGCAGGTTCCGTCCGGCGTTGCGTAGTCGTCTCCATAGATCGCAACCGATTCCCGCTTTCCCCGCGCGGCATCTATCACAATGGGGATGAGATGGGTTTCAGGCTCGTGCAATTCGCCGATCTGCCCTTCAGGATCTGCGCCTGCCACGTTGAAATAACGGAAGATTACATGGTTCAACCCGTCGCTCGCCGCAAAGTCCTTGAGGATTTCCTCAATCGCCTTTTTCGAGCCGCCATAGGCATTGATTGGATATTGTGCAGTGTCTTCAGTGAGGGTTACGCCGTCATGGTCGCCAAAGGTGGCGCAGGTGGAGCTGAAGATGAACTCGTTGCAGCCGCTGGCCAGTGCCGCTTCGATGAGGTTCAGCGCGCCGGTGACGTTCTCGCGCCAGTATTTTCCGGGTTTCTCCATTGACTCGCCCACAAGCGACAGCGCCGCGAAGTGCATGACGGCAATAGGCTTGTGTGTGGCAAAAACCGTGTCCAGCCGCGCCCGATCCATGAGATCACCGATCTCAAGCGGGCCGAACTGCACCGCCTGCGGCCAGCCGGTTGACAGGTTGTCGAACGTTATCGGCGTAAACCCAGCGGCCGCCAGTGCTTTGCACGCATGGGAACCGATATAGCCGGCCCCGCCGGTGACGAGGACATTTCCGCGTGTGGCCGTCATTCAGCGGCTAGTCCCTGCGCGCGCGCAGCAATGAACCGTCGGAAATCTGCACCAAAATTGGGGTCATCGAGCGCGAAATCAACAATCGCTTGCAAAGAGCCGAATTTCGATCCGCAGTCATAACGGTCGCCAGTGAGCGCAACGGCTTGAACCTTACCTGCATTGGCGCGCGTGTTGATCGCGTCTGCCAGTTGGATTTCGCCCCCATGCCCCGGCGGCTGGTTGCGCAAAATATCAAAGATCTCCGGCTCCAGAACGTACCGCCCGATAGACGCCAGATCGGATGGCGCGGACGCAATAGGCGGCTTTTCAATGATGCCAGCCACCGGCACAATGCCGCCATTGACCGTCCCGTCGGGCGCAACGATGCCGTATTTGTCCACCTCGTCCTTTAGCACCCGCGTAACGGAGAGCGTCGTCGCAGGTATCTTTTCATAGGCCGCCACGAGCGCCTGTGTCGGCAGGGTTTCACCACGGATCAGGTCATCTGCCAGCAATACTGCAAACGGCTCATTACCCACGACCGGTTCGGCACACAGCACCGCATGATCCAGACCCAATGCCTCCGCCTGTCGGATGAAGATGCAATTCACCCCTTCAGGAACGATATTGCGCACCATTTCCCGCAGATCGTCTTTGCCCTTGGCGCTGAGGGCGCTTTCAAGTTCCAGATTGGCATCAAAATGATCCTCGATGGCCCTCTTTGTGCAGCCGGTGACGAAGATCAGATCAGTAATGCCCGCCGCGATAGCCTCTTCCACCGCATATTGGATGATCGGTTTGTCGACGATGGGCAGGAGTTCTTTCGGCATGGCTTT
>Ga0181571_10000763_pt1 | contig 22061 bp, 17 predicted proteins | sample 101ome_17_FD_132440 | JGI IMG/M metagenome (GOLD analysis project Ga0181571, IMG submission 132440) | Coastal salt marsh microbial communities from the Groves Creek Marsh, Skidaway Island, Georgia - 101407AT metaG (megahit assembly) | ecosystem: Environmental > Aquatic > Marine > Intertidal... | reverse complement strand
GATTTTGAAGGGCGTCTATACTGATTTTGAGTGTGTCTGGATTTGACGGAGGGGATAGCCACCGACTGACCTACCTTGCCGAACCAATATGATGAGTGGAGCTTGAAATGAAGTTTTGCAATTTTGGGTTGTTTTCGCGCCGGTGTGCTGTGTGCTTTCGTACCCCTTCGCCAACTTGCCGAAGCCCGTTCAAGTTATCCGAATTGTGCCTCATACGCGGCATTCTCCCACATCTCGAACTCCTCAACCCGACTTTTTTCTAGCTTAGAAACTGTACTTGGCAGGATTGAGAGGTCGATTTTGGGGGATACGTTTTTGAGGGGGAGATCAATCTTCCGTTGCGGTCGATTTTCAAGAAAAGCGATGAGGCCGCGCTGGTTTTCGTACTGGAAGAGATGGGTGACTCCGGGGCCATCTTCTGTGTCAGTTAGAAACTTGGCCTGACTGCCGACTGCGGCAAAAGACGCTGGCGTTCACTTGCAAAACTCCAAGACAAACTCGTCGAACGAAAGATTTCTCGTGCTGTTCGGTTGGCCGATCAATTCTTCACGGTGGCGATATCTGTACCAGCTCGAGAGCCAATCCAAGGGGTGCCGAATAACGGCGAGCGTTTCCAAGCTTGATGCATCTCCTGCTTTATCCAGCGTCGGCTCGACGAAACGCCGGTATCGGTAGAGTGGAACATGTTTGAGAATCGGGGGATCCCTGAAAATGATCGCCGCATGCGGTGAGAGCGCCCCTCTATAGCGGTCGTTCCGGTTTTCGGAACGTCAAGGAAAAAAAGATTTTCTTTCCAAAAAACAAGCACCTTGACCCTGTTCCTTTACGTTATTTCAGTTTTCCATCAGGTTTAAACTAGCCGTTAACCATGTGTGTTGAAAGCTTCCTTCGTATAAATTTGACTTGAAATGTTCTACTTTTGTCCGCATACAGAGCGGAACGAGAGGCGAACATAAGCAGTAATTGCCGCCCGAGTGCGGGTGTGAAATAAGGAGCGCAATAATGGCAATGGCGGATATTTTGGACATGACTGACAAGAAATCGGCAGAAAAACAAAAGGCCCTTGATTCCGCGCTTTCCCAGATCGAGCGCCAGTTCGGCAAAGGGTCGATCATGCGCCTTGGCGGCGACAATGTGATGCGCGATATCGAGGCCACGTCTACAGGATCTCTGGGGCTCGACATTGCGCTCGGGATAGGTGGTTTGCCGAAGGGGCGGATCATTGAGATTTACGGGCCGGAATCGTCCGGCAAGACAACGCTGACGCTTCATTGCGTGGCGGAGGAGCAGAAAAAGGGCGGTGTCTGTGCATTTGTTGACGCAGAGCACGCGTTGGACCCCCAGTATGCCAAGAAGCTTGGCGTAAACCTTGACGAGTTGCTCATTTCCCAGCCTGACACCGGCGAGCAAGCTTTGGAGATCACCGACACGTTGGTGCGGTCGGGTGCGGTAAACATGGTCATCGTCGATTCGGTTGCGGCGCTGACCCCTAAGTCCGAACTTGAGGGCGACATGGGTGACTCGAGTGTTGGTGTTCATGCCCGCTTGATGAGCCAAGCGATGCGCAAATTGACCGGCTCAATTGCCCGTTCCAATTGCATGGTGATCTTTATCAACCAGATCCGGATGAAAATCGGTGTGATGTTTGGCAGCCCCGAGACAACAACAGGCGGAAACGCCCTGAAGTTCTATTCTTCGGTCCGTCTGGACATCCGTAGAATTGGCGCGATCAAGGACCGCGACGAAGTCGTTGGGAACGCCACAAGGGTAAAGGTGGTCAAGAACAAGGTTGCCGCCCCCTTTAAGCAGGTGGAATTCGACATCATGTATGGCGAGGGCATTTCCAAGACAGGTGAATTGCTGGATCTCGGTGTCAAAGCGGGTGTTGTCGAAAAGTCAGGCGCTTGGTTCTCCTATGGGGACGAACGCATCGGACAGGGGCGTGAAAACGCTAAACAGTTCTTGCGAGATCATCCAGATATGGCACTCGATATCGAAGACAAGATCCGCGCTGCACATGGCTTGGACTTTGACTCGTCGGAAGATTTCAATGACGAAGTTCTTGATGGCTAGTCCGTCATAAACGTTCTGACAGTAGGCCTTCGCTGATGTTTGCGAAGGCCTTTTTATTTTCAGGCTCATCACAACGTGAACATACTTTCGTTTGCGCGAGAGGTTGTGGACAGTGGCTGTCTCAAAAGTTAAACGGGGCAGAACATTCCAACACATGCGGAAGCTATCCCCTGATGACCAGCCTCAACGATATCCGTTCTACTTTCTTGAACTATTTTGAACGCAACGGTCATACGATCGTCGACAGTTCCCCGCTTGTGCCGCGCAATGATCCGACTCTCATGTTCACGAACTCGGGAATGGTCCAGTTCAAGAACCTGTTCACAGGTGTTGAGAGGCGCGATTATGTGCGCGCGACCACGAGCCAAAAATGCGTTCGGGCCGGTGGCAAGCACAATGACTTGGATAACGTGGGCTATACCGCGCGGCACCATACATTCTTTGAAATGTTGGGAAACTTTAGCTTTGGAGATTATTTCAAAACGGAAGCCATTCCGTTTGCTTGGGAACTCATCACCAAAGAATTTGGCATCGCTCCGTCACGGCTTCTGACCACAATCTACCACACAGATGATGAAGCGTTCGAAATCTGGAAGAAGGTTGGCGTACCGGAGGACCGGATCATCCGGATCGCGACCAGCGATAATTTTTGGCAAATGGGTCCGACTGGGCCGTGCGGACCGTGCACGGAGATCTTCTACGATCATGGCGACCACATTTGGGGAGGCCCTCCTGGATCGGCTGAGGAGGACGGGGACCGTTTCATCGAGATCTGGAACGTTGTTTTCATGCAGAATGAGCAGTTCGAAGATGGCTCTATGGTGCCTCTGGATATGCAGTCGATCGATACGGGCATGGGGCTTGAGCGTATTGGAGCGCTTCTGCAAGGTAAGCACGACAATTATGACACTGATTTGATGCGCGCACTCATTGAGGCGTCTGCCCACGCGACCAACGTTGACCCCGATGGCGCGGGAAATGTGCACCACCGCGTGATTGCTGATCACCTCCGTTCGACGTCCTTCTTGATCGCTGATGGCGTGATGCCCTCTAACGACGGGCGCGGTTATGTGCTGCGGCGCATTATGAGGCGAGCGATGCGCCATGCGCACCTTTTGGGCGCTAAAGATCCGTTGATGCATAGGCTTGTGGGTGAGTTGGTGCGTCAGATGGGGGATGCGTACCCTGAATTGAATCATGCCCGCGCGTTGATCGAAGAGACTCTGCGCGCTGAGGAAACACGCTTCAAGCAAACGCTGGATCGCGGGCTGAAGTTGCTCGATGAAGAGTTGGCTGATCTACCTGAGGGTGCCAAACTTTCGGGTAATGCAGCATTCAAGCTGTATGATACCTACGGTTTCCCGCTCGACCTCACGCAAGATGCGCTGCGTGAAAAGGGGCGCGCTGTCGATACCGATGGGTTTGACGCGGCGATGGCCGAGCAAAAGGCCAAAGCGCGCGCTGCATGGGCCGGATCAGGCGAGGCAGCCGATGCAACGATATGGTACGACCTTGCCGAGGCTGAGGGTGTCACTGAGTTCCTAGGCTACGATACGGAGGTCGCGGAAGGGCGGGTTCAAGCCATCGTTTCCGAGGGTGCCAAGACCCAGAAGGCGGAAGCTGGTGTAAAGGTTCAGATTGTTGTTAATCAGACGCCATTCTATGCAGAAAGCGGCGGTCAGGTTGGCGATAAAGGAGTGCTGGCGACTGAAACGGGTAAGGCGAAGATCACCGATACCAAAAAAGTTGCGGGCGTCTTTATCCACTTTGCTGACGTGGTCGAAGGGTCGATCGAAGTAGGGCAGGGTGCTGAATTGACAGTTGAGCATGAACGCCGGAGTGCGATCCGTGCCAATCACTCCGCGACGCACCTGCTTCACGAGGCGCTCCGCAATGCCCTTGGTGAGCATGTCGCTCAACGTGGCTCGCTGAATGCCCCGGATCGCCTCAGGTTCGACTTTAGCCATGGCAATGCGCTGTCGGCTGAGCAGATTGATCGGGTTGAGGCCGAGGTGAACCGAATGATCCGGCAGAATTCGTTGGTCGAAACAAGGATCATGACACCTGACGACGCGCGCGCAATTGGCGCGCAGGCGCTGTTTGGTGAGAAATACGGGGATGAAGTTCGTGTTGTTTCGATGGGCGCGGCGCCGACCGGCAAAGGGCAGAACGGGCAGACTTACTCCATCGAGCTTTGCGGTGGAACCCATGTGCGCCAAACCGGCGATATTGGGGCTTTCGTGGTGTTAGGAGATAGTGCCTCTTCTGCAGGTGTTCGGCGCGTCGAAGCGCTGACGGGCGAGAAAGCATTGGCTTATCTTGCAGATCAAGAGCGCACGCTATCAGAAATTGCGGCTGCGTTGAAAGCACCGGTTGGTGAGGCGGTCGATAAGGTAAAAGCGCTATTGGAGGAACGGAAGACTCTGGCCAATGAGGTCGCTCAGTTGCGCCGTGAGCTCGCAATGTCCGGTGGCGATGCAAGTGCCGATCCCGCGCGTGACGTAGGGGGCATCGCGTTCAAGGCGCAGGTGGTCAAAGGGGTGACAGGAAAAGACCTGCCCGCTTTGATTGATGAAATGAAGGCCGAATTGGTCAGCGGAGTGGTGCTTTTGGTGGCTGAAGCCGGCGGAAAGGCTGCCGTCGCAGCTGGTGTAACCGCAGACCTGACCAGCAAGGTGTCGGCTGTTGATGTCTTACGGGCGGCTGTTGCTGAGCTTGGCGGAAAAGGTGGCGGTGGACGACCTGACATGGCGCAAGGGGGAGGCGCATCGGCTGAGAACGCGGACGCTGCTTTTGCCGCTGCTGAATCAGTGATTGGAGGTGCAAAATGAGCGCGTTGTGGATTGCCCATGTGACAGTTACCGATGACGCCGCCTATGCCGAATACGCAAAGCGCGCGACCGTCGCAATTGCGGATCATGGTGGAATTTTCCTTGCCCGCGGCGGCGCGTTTGAGCAGCTCGAAGGAGAACCGCGCCCGCGCAACGTGGTGGTGAGGTTCCCCTCACTCGACACCGCGCGCGCGTGCTACAATTCGGCGGCCTACCAAGAAGCGCTTGGCTTTGCCAAAGGGGCCTCCGTTCGTGATCTTGTGATCGTGGAAGAACTTGCGGGCTAGTCGGGATCCCTCGGAATTAAAAAAGGGCCCCGTTGATCGAGGCCCTTTTTTTAGCTTGCCGCCCTTGCTTGGCGCTTGCGCTCGTGTGGGTCCAAGAACCGCTTACGCAGGCGAATTGATTGCGGCGTTACCTCTACGAGTTCGTCGTCATCAATGTAGGCAATCGCTTGTTCGAGCGAGAGGGTCGTCGGGGGCGTGAGGCGGACCGCTTCGTCAGTGCCGGAAGCCCGCACGTTGGTGAGCTTCTTGCCCTTCAGCGGGTTGACCTCAAGATCATTGTCTCGGCTATGCTCGCCGATAATCATCCCCTCGTAGACCTTTTCCTGCGGGGAGATAAACATCTTTCCGCGCTCTTCGAGGTTCCAGAGCGCATAGGCGACAGCGTCGCCGTTCTCCATCGAAATCAACACGCCCTGGCGCCGCCCTTGGATCGGGCCGCGATGCGGGGTCCAGCCGTGGAAGATGCGATTGAGTACACCCGAGCCGCGTGTATCTGTCAGAAATTCGCCGTGGTAGCCGATCAAACCGCGCGAAGGAATATTGGCGACGATGCGGGTCTTACCTGCGCCAGCAGGCTTCATTTCAACCAGATCACCCTTGCGCGCGCCTGTGAGCTTTTCGACCACGACGCCTGTGTACTCGTCATCAACATCGATTGTCACTTCTTCGACGGGCTCCATGCGAACGCCATTTTCTTCCCGGAAGATCACCTGCGGGCGCGAAATCGAAAGTTCGAAACCTTCGCGGCGCATATTTTCGATCAGGACACCCATCTGCAATTCGCCGCGCCCAGAAACGATGAACGCTTCGCCGCCGGGGGTGTCTTCGATTTTGATGGCGACGTTGGATTCGGCCTCTTTCATCAGGCGATCCCTGATGACGCGGGATTGTACCTTCTTGCCATCCCGTCCGGCCAGCGGGCTGTCATTAATCCCAAAAGTAACCGAGATCGTCGGCGGGTCGATCGGCTGCGCGGGCAGCGGGGAATCGAGAGAGGGGTCGCATAGCGTATCTGCGACGGTGGCTTTGCTCATACCGGCAAGCGTGACAATGTCGCCTGCTTCTGCAGCATCAATCGCCTGTTGCGATAGACCACGGAACGCCATGATCTTGGTGACGCGAAATTGTTCAATCTTGTCACCCTTGCGGGAGAGCGCTTTGAGCGTCTCACCGGCGCGCAGGGTGCCGCTTTCGACGCGACCCGTCAGGATGCGCCCGAGGAACGGATCAGCCGAGAGGGTCGTTGCCAACATCCGGAAGGGCTCGCTACGATGCGCGACCTGCTTTGGCGCGGGCACATGTTTGACCACGAGTTCAAACAGGGCCTTGAGGTCTTTGCGTGGGCCATCGAGTTCCTCGTCAGCCCATCCAGAGCGGCCGGAAGCGTAGAGATGCGGGAAGTCCAGCTGGTTGTCGTCTGCGCCGAGGTTGGCAAAGAGGTCAAAACACTCGTCAAGCGCACGATCAGGTTCGGCGTCCGGCTTGTCGACCTTGTTGAGGACGACGATCGGGCGCAGCCCAAGCGCCAGTGCTTTTGAGGTAACGAACTTCGTCTGCGGCATCGGGCCCTCTGCCGCATCGACCAGTAGAACAACGCCATCGACCATCGACAAGATGCGCTCGACTTCGCCGCCGAAGTCAGCGTGACCGGGGGTATCGACGATGTTGATGCGCGTGCCGTTCCATTCGACGCTGGTTGCTTTGGCAAGGATTGTGATTCCTCGCTCGCGCTCAATATCGTTGGAATCCATCGCGCGCTCTGAAACCGCTTGGTTCTCGCGGAAAGCGCCGGATTGCTTGAGAAGTTCGTCGACAAGTGTCGTCTTGCCGTGGTCAACGTGTGCGATGATCGCGATATTGCGAATGTCCATAGGTCTGCCTTTTGTGGAGTTGGGCGCGCAATACAGCGCATTCACCACAAAAGCCAGTGCTAATGCTGCAATGCAGATATGTTCTGTGGTTAGTGGGGCGTGGCCTTGGAAAACAGGTGGATTATCGCAATGCCCGCAATGATCAAACCCATGCCTAGTACGGCTGGCAGATCAAGGGTTTGCTTGAAGACGAAGAAGCCGATCAGGGCAATGAAAATGATGCCAAGCCCCGACCACAACGCATAGACGACACCAACCGGCATCTCGCGCAAGGTCAACGAGAGGAAGTAGAACGCGCCAGCATATGCGAAGAGAACGAACAGCGATGGCCCCAAGCGGGTGAATTGCTGACTGGCTTGTAACGCGGAGGTGCCGACGGTCTCAGCCGCGACGGCGATAAGGAGGTAGACATAGGTTAGGCTCATCTGATTACTCGCATATGGGAATGGTTAGAGCGGGAGCGCGGTCGTTTCTTTGATTTCTTCCATCACAAAGCTGGCCGACACATCTGAAAACTCAACTTTGTCGATCAGCCGCTTATACAGCCGGTCGTAAGCGGGCATATCAGCGACGCGGGCGCGTATGAGGTAGTCTAGCTCACCAGACATCCGGTAAACACCCAAGATCTCTGGCATCGCGCGGGTTGCGCGCGAGAATTTCTCGAGCCAATCGGCGTTATGTTCGCGGGTTTTGACCATAAGAAATACAGTGAGCGGCAGACCCATCGTTTCGGGGTCGAGCAAGGCGACGCGCTTCTTGATGACACCTTGTTCCTCTAAGGCTCTGATGCGTCGCCAGCTGGCATTTCTGGAAAGGCCGACTTTTTCGCCGAGTTCTTCCAGAGACTGTGCCGAGTCACGCTGAAGCTCGCCTAATAGTCTTCGGTCTATAGAATCAATTTTCATGGATACCTTAAGTGTTGGGATAATTTCTCAACATGTTCGTATAGTACATGATATTTGGGAGTAATTCACCCTGAATAAAGTGTAAATATTGCGAGAAGCATAATATGGAGTTTGATATGTTCTCTCGTGTTTTTCTTGATCACCCTCGCTCTGTTGATGAGAGCTACTTCGCGCATCTCCGTTTTGCGCTGAAATTCTCTTTTCGCCTCATTCTCGCAGGACTAGCGGCGCTGATACATGGTATTTTGCCTTGTGCTTTTGAGCGAACAGCGAGCCAAACTGTACGTCAATTGGCAGAGTTGTGTGACGGGCGCGGGCGATAATTCGTTCAAAGTTGCTGGAAAATATATTTTGTATACCGTGGTATGCATTGACTTGAACTGACCCGTTGGGTATCTGGCTGGCCAAGAGCGGCTTGGGTTGATGTAATGACCCGCAGTATGCCGCATGGTCGAAACAGTCGTTCCAATAGGTGGCAATAATGACGAATCCCAACACTCCTGACATCATCTATACCAAGGTTGATGAGGCGCCCGAACTTGCGAGCGCGTCGTTTTTGCCCATCATTCGCTCCTTTGCTTCCGCGGCTGGTGTTTCGGTCGGAACCAAAGATATTTCTCTAGCGGGTCGGATCATCGCGGCATTTCCGGAATTTCTTTCCGAAGAGCAGCGACAGAATGATGATCTGGCCGAGTTGGGCGAATTGGTGAAGGAACCCCAAGCGAACGTCATCAAGCTGCCCAACATTTCGGCCTCCGAGCCCCAGTTGGTGGCGGCAATCAAGGAGTTGCAGGGGCAGGGATATGCTTTGCCGAATTATCCATACGAGCCATCGGGCGACGACGAAAAGTCCATTCGGGCGCGGTATGACGCTATCAAGGGCTCGGCGGTTAACCCGGTTCTCCGTGAGGGCAACTCGGACCGGAGATCGGCGCGCGCTGTGAAGAAGTTTGCGCAGGCAAACCCGCATTCGATGGGCGAATGGAGCGCAGATAGTAAAACTAAAGTCAGCTCGATGCCCGGCAACGACTTTTACGCCAATGAGAAGTCGGCGACGATATCTGCAGCTCAGGCAGGTAAGGCGAAAATCGAGTTTGTCGGTGCAGATGGCGCAGCAACCGTGCTCAAAGACGGATGGGAACTCGAAACCGGGACTGTTGCCGATGCAACGTTCATGTCCGTCAAGGCGCTGAGCGCATTTCTGGCAGATGCCATCGAAGACACCAAATCGGACGGGACGATGTTCTCGCTTCACTTGAAAGCGACGATGATGAAAGTGTCTGACCCGATTATCTTTGGCTACGCCGTCAAAGCGTGGCTGGCGCCTGTTTTCGAGAAATTTGGAGATCAATTGGCGGAACTGGGTGTCAGCGCGAGTGCGGGCATGGGCGATCTGCTCGAGCGAGTCAAAGGCAACGCTGAAATCCTTGCGACGATTGAAGCTGTTCGCGCTGAGCGCCCTGAAATGTATATGGTCGACTCGGACAAAGGCATCACCAACCTGCATGTACCCTCAGATGTCATTATCGATGCTTCGATGCCGGCGGTTATCCGCGCTGGTGGCAAAGGCTGGGACGGGGCCGGTAACAAAGGCGATACAAATTGCGTGATCCCCGACAATTGCTATGCGCCTGTCTATGACGAAGCTATCAAGTTCTTCAAAGAGAATGGCGCACTGAACCCTGCAACCGCAGGCGCTGTGGCGAATGTGGGTCTGATGGCGCAAAAGGCCGAGGAGTATGGAAGCCACCCAACGACTTTCGTAGCTCCCGCCGATGGGACAATCCGTGTCATTCTGGCGAATGATGAGACACTCCATGCACACGAGGTGGAAGCCGGCGATATCTGGCGCGCAGGCACTGTAAAAAAGGCACCCATTGAGAACTGGATACAGCTGGCGCTCGACCGTCAGCGTCTGACCGGTTCGGAGGCAATCTTCTGGCTCGATAGTAATCGCGCACATGACGCGGAGCTGATCAAATATGTAGAGCCAGCTCTCGCCTCAGCCGGGGTGTCTGACAAGTTCCAGATCCTTGCGCCGCGTGAGGCGACACGGCAGTCGCTTGAGACGATCACGTCGGGTCAGGATAGCATTGCGATTACAGGTAACGTTCTGCGTGATTACCTCACCGACCTGTTCCCGATCCTCGAGCTTGGCACCTCTGCGAAGATGCTGTCGATCGTGAAGCTAATGAACGGCGGCGGCCTGTTCGAAACTGGTGCAGGCGGCTCGGCACCCAAGCACGTCCAACAGTTGATGGAAGAGAACCACCTGCGCTGGGACTCGATGGGTGAGTTCTGTGCACTTGGTGAGAGCTTGAATTTCCTCGCTGACACGCGTGGCAACGCGAAAGCGGCGGTGCTTGGCGCAGCGGCTGAAGTGGCAACACAAGGTATTCTGGATCATAACCGTTCGCCGTCGCGTAAGGTTGGCCAGCCTGACAATCGTGATAGCCACTACTGGTTCGCGCGGTACTGGGCTGAAGCACTCGCGCAGCAAGGCGATGATAAAGATCTGGCGGCGCATTTCGCACCGATCGCTGAGGCGCTTGCTGAAAATGAAAGCGTGATCTTGCAAGAATTGAAAGCAGCGCAAGGTGCGGTGGCGGATTTGGGTGGGTACTATCATTCCGACCCCGCAAAGACAGAGGCGATTATGCGCCCCAGCGCGACTCTGAACGCGCTTATCGGATAGGTGTTATAAAAACAAAAAGGCCCTCCGGAAATTTTGGAGGGCCTTTTTTTATTTAGCTGGTCGCTCCATGCATTCCTAACCGGCGGTCCGCGCTTTGTGTTTTTGAAACCGTTCTGTCAACAGCTGTCTGGCTCGTTTTTCCGCGCGCCGCACGCGGATCGCGGTATTATAGGCCTCTTGAAGCGTTTACGATGAGGCGCCTAGGATCTCTCCGACATTTGCGACGATTTGATCGTCACCACTGCGCGCCTCATCAGCAAGAGCCATTTGCGCAATTTCGTCCGCCATGTCGTCCAGAAGTGCCAGGGTTAACGGGTATTCTCCGTTAGGCGACGCTTCACATAGGTCGAGACATGATCCAGCATCGTGTCCATATGCGGTTCTTCGAAGAAGTGGCCGGCTCCGTCGATTTCTGTATGCGTAATCGTGATGCCCTTCTGCTCGTGCAATTTGTTCACCAGTGAATGCGTATCAGCAGGTGGCGCTACGCGGTCGGATGTGCCGTTGATAATGAGGCCAGAAGACGGGCAGGGCGCCAAGAAAGAAAAGTCGTACATATTGGCGGGCGGAGACACCGATATAAAACCTGTAATCTCCGGGCGTCGCATCAAGAGCTGCATGCCGATCCAAGCACCGAACGAAAAACCTGCGACCCAGCAATGCTTTGCATTTGAGTTCATGGACTGGAGATAATCTAAGGCCGACGCGGCATCCGACAATTCGCCAATGCCCTGATCATATTCGCCCTGACTGCGCCCAACGCCACGGAAATTGAAGCGCAGAACGGTGAAGCCCATGTTGTAGAATGCGTAGTGCAGATTGTAGACGACGCGATTGTTCATGGTCCCGCCAAACTGCGGGTGCGGATGCAAAACGATCGCAATCGGAGCGTCACGATCTTTTTGTGGGTGATAACGGCCTTCGAGCCGACCCTCAGGGCCGGGAAATATTACTTCGGGCATATGTGTCCCATTTCTCGGTCATTTAATCCGGAGAATTCTTGACGAAAACCCTCGGACACTTTAGAAAGATTCTAATCCCAACCGGCTGGTCGGGTTTTACCGTGGTTACTCAGGGCTGGGGCGGGCGTCAATGTATTTGAGCCAAACAGCCGCGAGATGTGAGGCGATTTCATGAAGTTGAGCACAAAAGGCCGGTATGCGATGGTCGCTCTCGCCGACTTGGCTTTGCAGCCTGAGGGCGGATTGGTCACTTTAACAGAGATTTCAAAGCGGCAGGACATCTCTCTGGCTTATCTCGAACAGCTTTTCGTGAAACTCCGCAGGGCTGATCTTGTTGAGAGCGTCAGGGGGCCGGGTGGCGGATATAAGCTGTCACGGCCGGCGTCTGAAATCCGTGTCTCAGATGTGCTTGGCGCTGTAGATGAGACAGTGAGCGCGATGCACAAAGGCGCGGGCGCAAGCGGAGCGGCATCGGGAAGCCGCGCGCAGTCTCTGACAAACCGACTATGGGAAGGGCTTTCGGCCCATGTCTACGTCTTTTTGCATCAAGCCCGGCTTTCGGACGTGGTTGGCAATGGGTTGGCGCCCTGTCCGGCGGTGCCAGCGCTTTTTGAAGTGGTCGACGAATGAACCATCGGGTAACTCATATTGCTGGCTCCCGCGTAGAGGCGCTGCGCTGATGCGGTCGTACTTGGATCATAATGCCACGGCACCACTGCGATCAGAAGCCCGCGCCGCTATGATTGCGGCGATGGATCTGGTGGGAAATCCGTCTTCCGTACATTCGGAGGGGCGCGCAGCCAAAGCGTTGCTCGAACAGTCGCGTTCCAAGCTGGCCGAAGCGCTTGGGGCTGGGAACGCAGACATCATCTTTACCTCAGGTGCGACCGAGGCCGCAGCTTTGGCACTCAGGGATAAGGATCTGCTCGGCGCGGACATCGAGCATGACGCAGTGCACAATTGGATCGCGCCGTCACTTCCCGTTGATGAGTTCGGTCGCGTTGACGTGATAGAGCCGGAAAGAACGACCCTGCAACTTGCGAACTCGGAGACTGGTATTATTCAGAATCTGCCGAAAGGGCTTGTCGCATCTGACGTTACGCAGGCGATAGGTCGTGTGCCCTTTTCATTTAGTTGGAGTGGCATCGGCGCGGCATTTCTATCAGCGCACAAAGTTGGTGGTCCAAAAGGTGTCGGCGCATTGATCGTCCCACAAGGCGCGGATGTTGTTGCCCATCTCCGGGGTGGCGGACAGGAAATGGGCCGTCGCTCAGGTACAGAAAACCTTATAGGAATTGCCGGATTCGCGGCAGCTGTTGAGGCCGCTTTGAAGGATCTTGCCGATGGTGTGTGGGCTAAGGTTGAAGAATTTAGAAATATTCTAGAAAAGGCCATTGAGGCCGGCTCTCCGGATACTATTTTTGTCGGGAAAGAGGTGAGCCGGCTGCCAAATACCAGCTGTTTTGTCACACCGGGATGGAAAGGCGAAACTCAGGTTATGGCGATGGATCTCGCGGGTTTTGCAATATCGGCAGGGTCGGCATGCTCGAGTGGCAAGGTGAAGGCGAGCCGAACCTTGCGTGCGATGGGCTACTCAGTTGAGGAGTCGAGTTGCAGTGTCAGGGTTTCGCTCGGCCCTGAAACGACGAAGGACGAAGTTCTGCAATTTGCAGAGGCTTGGACGAACAAATTGGAGAGGCAGCGCAGACGCAGCGCTTGAGAGGTAAGCAAATGGTTGCATTGGACCAAAGTCAGGTGAAGGACGGTGTCGATCAGGATACCGTGGATGCCGTCGCCAAATTGTCTGGCAAGTACAAGTACGGCTGGGAAACCGAGATCGAGATGGATTACGCACCGAAAGGTGTGAACCCGGACATTGTTCGCTTGATCTCCGATAAGAATGAAGAGCCTGAATGGATGACGGAATGGCGTCTTCAGGCGTTTGCGCGGTGGGAAAATCTGGAAGAGCCCGATTGGGCGATGGTTTCCTACCCGAAGATCGATTTTCAGGATCAGTACTACTATGCGCGCCCAAAGAGCATGCAGGAGAAGCCGAAGTCGTTGGATGACGTGGACCCTAAATTGCTGGCGACCTATGAAAAGCTTGGCATCCCTCTGAAAGAGCAAATGATCCTCGCCGGCGTCGAGGGCGCTGAAGATGCGCCAGCGGAAGGGCGCAAAGTCGCTGTGGATGCGGTTTTTGACTCTGTCTCGGTGGGTACAACCTTCCAGAAAGAGTTGGAGAAAGCTGGGGTTATTTTCTGCTCGATTTCGGAAGCGATCAAAAAGCACCCCGAGCTTGTGAAAAAATACCTAGGATCGGTCGTTCCGCCGTCCGACAACTACTACGCCACGCTCAATAGTGCCGTGTTCTCGGATGGATCTTTTGTTTATGTTCCGCCTGGCGTTCGATGCCCGATGGAGCTGTCGACATATTTCCGGATTAACGCGGAGAACACCGGACAGTTCGAGCGCACGTTGATCATTGCCGATAAGGGGTCGTACGTCTCTTACCTTGAGGGCTGTACCGCACCGAAGCGCGACACCGCGCAGCTCCATGCGGCGGTCGTCGAAATCATCATCGAAGAAGATGCCGAGGTGAAATATTCCACCGTTCAGAATTGGTTCCCCGGTGATGAGGAAGGCAAGGGCGGCATCTATAACTTTGTGACCAAGCGCGCCGACTGCCGCGGCGATCGTTCCAAGGTGATGTGGACGCAGGTGGAGACGGGCTCGGCTGTAACATGGAAGTACCCCAGCTGTATTCTGCGTGGCGATGACAGCCAAGGTGAGTTCTATTCAATTGCGATCACCAACAATATGCAGCAGGCCGATACCGGCACGAAGATGGTTCATCTTGGCCTTAATACAAAATCGCGGATTGTCTCGAAGGGGATCAGCGCTGGGAAGGCGCAGAACACCTATCGTGGATTGGTGAGCATGCATCCGAAAGCGAAGAACAGTCGCAACTACACGCAATGTGACAGCCTTCTGATCGGCGATAAATGCGGCGCGCACACGGTTCCGTATATCGAGGTGAAGAACAATTCGAGCCGTGTCGAACATGAGGCGACCACCTCAAAAGTTGATGACGACCAACTCTTTTACTGCCGTCAACGCGGCATGGACGAGGAGGAGGCTGTCGCGCTGGTCGTGAATGGTTTCTGTAAGGAAGTGCTTCAGGCGCTTCCGATGGAATTTGCGATGGAAGCGCAGCAATTGGTTGCGATTTCCTTGGAAGGGTCCGTGGGCTAACGCGCTCTACAATTCGGTTTATTTGGCGTGGTGAAGCTACGCTGAGGAGAAGAAAATGCTGGAAATTAAGAACTTACACGTCAAGCTTGAAGAAGAAGACAAGCAGATTTTGAAGGGTGTGAACCTGACTGTTGAGGCTGGGAAGGTGCATGCGATCATGGGGCCGAACGGTTCCGGGAAGTCGACGCTTTCTTACGTCCTGTCTGGCAAAGATGGCTATGAAGTCACCGATGGTGAGGCCACCCTTTCAGGTGAGGATATCCTCGAGATGGAGCCGGAAGAGCGCGCCGCCGCGGGTCTGTTCTTGGCCTTTCAATATCCGGTCGAGATTCCGGGCGTTGGGAACATGACATTCTTGCGGACGGCTGTGAACGCACAACGCAAAGCGCGTGGCGAGGAAGAACTGAGTGCCGCCGATTTCCTGAAAGTTGTGCGCGAGAAGGCAAAGACGCTCAAAATTGACGCCGAAATGCTCAAGCGCCCGGTGAATGTTGGTTTCTCGGGTGGTGAAAAGAAACGAAACGAGATTCTCCAAATGGCAATGCTGGAGCCGACAATGTGCATCCTCGACGAGACGGACTCCGGTCTAGACGTTGATGCGATGAAGCTGGTTGCCGAGGGTGTAAACGCCCTGCGGGACGAGGGGCGCGGTTTCCTCGTTATTACCCACTATCAGCGCTTGTTGGACCATATCAAACCCGATGTTGTGCACATCATGTCCAATGGGCGCATTATCAAAACGGGTGGCCCCGAGCTCGCGCTTGAAGTGGAGCATAACGGTTATGGCGATCTGCTTGCGGAGGCCGTTTGATGGTTGCGAGAGCCGCACTGGTAAAGGCCAAGGCTGACGCGACAACTGATCGGTTAGCCGAGTATGAAGTGCCTCAAGGGGCTTCGTGGGCGGTTGAAGCGCGTAACAAGGCGCTCGCCCGCCTTACGGAAACCGGGCTTCCTCACCGGCGAGACGAATATTGGAAGTACACCGATCCAAGCTCGCTTGTTGTGGCTCAGGCACCTGAGGCGGCCTTGTTCGAGAATGACGAAGGCCCGGCATTCGATGCGATTGACCGGATTAAGATCGTCTTTGTAGACGGTGTGTTCGACGCTGCTGCGTCGTCGGATTTGTCTGCTGAGGGTTTGGAGATCGAACGCCTCGCCGAGGCTGTCGAAAGTGATGACCATTGGGTCAAAGACGTCTTTGGGGTGCTTGAAGGGCGCAACGCGCAGGGCGCCGTTCCACGGCCCTTGGCCGCGATGAATACGGCATTTGCGCTCGACGGTGTCTGCATCCGCGCAACGGCGAAGGTCACGAAACCAGTAAATTTGATTTATCTCCATAAATCAAAGGTTTCAGACGCCTACCTACATCATTGCATCAAGGTTGAAGGTGGCGCTGAGTTCACACTTTTGGAAACCGGACCTGCTGCCGCGCGTTTCTCGAAGGTGATGGAGGTCGATGTTGCTGATGGTGGCGCATTTCATCATGTCAGGGCGCAGGGCCGCGATCATGAACGTCGCGCCTACACCGCACAGTTCGGTCGCCTTGGTGAGGGATCAACATACAAGTCCTTCACGCTGACAGCGAACGGGGTTCTGACAAGAAATGAAAGTGTCATCGAACTGACTGGCGATAATGCTGTAACGCATATTGCAGGAGCGGCCGTTGGCGACGGATCTGACTTCCTTCACGACGACACGGTGTTCATCACCCATGATGCCGTTGGCTGCGAAAGCCGTCAGGTGTTCAAGAAAGTGCTGCGAAATGGCGCTGTTGGTGTCTTTCAGGGCAAGATCCTCGTCAGACCGGATGCGCAGAAGACTGATGGATATCAGATCAGCCAATCGCTGTTGCTGGACGATGACAGCCAGTTCCTCGCCAAGCCAGAGCTTGAGATTTATGCCGACGATGTTGCCTGTAGCCATGGATCGACATCAGGTGCGATCAATGAGGATGCATTGTTCTATCTCAAATCGCGCGGCGTGCCGCATCATGAAGCGACGAACCTGCTTACGCTCGCGTTTCTCGCAGAGGCTCTTGATGAAATTGAGAATAGTGCTTTTGCGGATGATCTGTACGAACGTCTGTCAAACTGGCTGAACCGGCGCGTTAAATGACCGTTTCAACGGATATCTTGAGGACCTGGCGCGCACCGCGCCAGGTGATGCGGCGCCTTCTGGAAATGGGGCAGCGCGAGGATCGGGCGCTGGCTTTTCTCATGGCTGCGTGTTTGTTGATCTTTATCGGTCAATGGCCACGCCTTGTACGTTTGTCAGAGGGGATTGGGGTGTCTGCGGGGGCTGAAGTCCCCGAGCTGTCTCGTTTGATATCGTACGAGTTTGTGAGCTGGATCGTTGTCTGGCCGCTCATGTTCTACATAATTGCTGGGATTTCCCATCTGGTTGCGAAAGTGCTGGGCGGAAAAGGGACTTGGTTTGGTGCTCGGTTGGCGTTGTTTTGGGCGCTCTTGGCGAGCTCACCTGCAATGCTCCTTTACGGCTTGTTGATGGGGTTCAACGGCGCGGCCATCGGTACACAGCTTGTTGGCATGGTTTGGCTTGGGGCGTTGGTTCTGTTTTGGATTTTGGGATTGATCGAAGCTGAGAAGGGTCGTTCAGATGCTTGATATCGAAAAAGTCCGCGCCGACTTTCCTATTCTGAAGCGCGAAGTGAATGGTAAGCCTTTGGTTTACCTCGATAACGGCGCATCCGCCCAAAAACCGCGCGTGGTGATTGACGCAGTTACACAGGCCTACAGCCACGAGTACGCGAACGTTCATCGCGGTCTGCACTACCTCTCTAACCTCGCAACGGAAAGGTATGAAGGCGTCCGCGGCATCATCCAGCGGTTCTTGAATGCTGGGAGCGAAGACGAGATTGTGATGACCTCCGGCACTACGGAAGGGATTAATCTCGTTGCATACGGCTGGGCAATGCCGCGCTTTCAGGCGGGTGACGAGATCGTCCTCTCAGTGCTTGAGCACCATGCCAATATCGTGCCGTGGCACTTCCTGCGAGAGCGGCTGGGCGTTGTGCTCAAGTGGGTGGATGTCGGGCCGGAGGGTGAACTGGACGCCCAAGCGGTCATTGAAGCGATCGGACCGAAAACCAAGTTGGTCGCCATTACGCAGCTTTCCAACGTTCTGGGTACACAGGTCGATGTAAAGACGATCTGCGCCGCCGCGAGAGAAATGGGCGTTGCCAGTTTGGTCGATGGCAGCCAAGGCAGCGTCCACGCACCTGTCGATGTGCAGGACATCGGGTGTGACTTTTACCCTATCACCGGTCACAAGCTTTATGGTCCATCCGGCTCGGGTGCAATCTATATTCGGGAGGAACGGCTCGCTAAAATGCGCCCGTTCATGGGCGGGGGTGATATGATCCGCGAAGTCTCGAAAGAAGTTGTGACTTACAACGATCCGCCAATGAAATTCGAAGCGGGGACACCTGGGATCGTGCAGCAGATCGGCTTGGGCGTCGCGCTTGAATATCTGATGGATCTGGGAATGGAAAATGTCGCGCTCCACGAACGCGATCTGAAAGAATACACCGAGAAGCGCCTGAGCGGTTTGAATTGGTTGAATATTCAGGGAAAATCTCCCGACAAAGCGGCGATCTTCTCATTCACGATGAATGGGGCAGCGCATGCCCACGACATTTCGACCGTTCTCGATAAAAAGGGTATCGCTGTGCGTGCTGGGCATCATTGTGCGCAACCGCTGATGGCGCATTTGGGCGTTTCGGCAACGTGTCGTGCGTCCTTTGGGCTGTATAACACGCGCGCAGAGGTGGATGCATTGGTCGACGGCCTCGAGCTTTGCCATGATCTTTTTGGCTAAAAGCTCCTGTTAAGACGGGTGCTTTTCCGATTGCGGTGTTAAAGTAGTGCCGATATAGAGCGGCTCAGCGGACCCATAGCTCAGCTGGATAGAGCGCTGCCCTCCGAAGGCAGAGGCCAGAGGTTCGAATCCTCTTGGGTCCGCCATATTTCTACAAAAAAGTAATATAAAACAGTTACTTGTGGTTCACATGATTTTTTCGTCCCCACAGCAGTCCCCACGACTGTATTGGGTTCTTTGCGCTTAAGGTTGCTGCACAGAGAATATTTTTGATTTCCCGCTCGCACGAGCGTGCATCATGTGCTTTCTGAATGGCCACTTCTCTTTAACGCTCTGGCGTTTGCGCCACGTTTCTATGGTTTGGGGTTGATCCCACGCTCCTTTTCCAACTGCGCGAGCGAAGCTTGCGATCGCTGTATTGCAGCTATGACAGCGTGCGTGGGCGACAAGAACACTTGGTTCTCCAAGCGAATAGTTCCCGCGCTAATTTGAAAAACGGACGAAATCTTGGTCAAATTGCACGAATATTAGTATCCTGCGTTTTTTCACCGTACTTCCTCCGCGCTTAGATGGACATCAACTACGGAAATGACAGAGTGTACCGATTTAGTTAACAGACACTCTGCTGGACGCTATCAAGCTTCGCTCTAGATCATTTTCATTCGCGGCTTTAGTTTTTCTCAGACAAGGTTCTAACTATGCGTTTTCTCCGACGTTCTCTCGTTGGCATCTTCCTTCTGGCAATCACTGTGGGTCTGCTCGCTTTCGCAGGCAACACTGTTAGGCAAGCTGTTCAAACGCGAATGAATGCGGAGCCACGTTCCTTTCCGCAGCGCGAGCGCGTTTTTGCGGTGAATGTTGTTGAAGTTCAGCCGCAAACAATTGCTCCGGTCCTGACGGTTTTTGGTGAAGTGGACAGTAGTCGTACGCTTCAAGTTCGTTCAGCCGTCGGTGGAACGATTGTTGAAACCGCGCCGGAGTTGGTCGAAGGCGGTGTGGTGCGGGCTGGGCAATTACTTTTGCGTGTAGATCCTACCACTGCTTTGACCCAGCTTGAACGGCTGGAGGTTGACCTTCAAGACGCAAAAGCGGAATTGCTTGATGCACAGCGTGCTTTGGAATTGGCGCATGAAGAACTTATTTCCTCCCAAGGTCAATATGACTTGCGACTGCAAGCTTTGACACGCGTAAATGACATGAGTGCTAGAGGTGTTGGTACCGCAGCCGCCGTTGAGGCCGCAGAGCTCGCCCTTGCATCTGCTGAAGCATCTGTCCTGTCGCGTCGACAGTCACTGGCTTCGGCTGAAGCAAGATTGGAGCTCGCAAGAACACGGCTTGCTCGAACGGAAATTGGGCTCAAGGATGCGCAACGCGCAGTGGGTGAGACTGAGGTTTACGCGGTCTTTAGTGGCACATTAGCAAATGTCAGCGTCTCGAACGGCGGTCGCTTGTCTCCGAATGAGCAAATTGCAACCCTGCTCGATCCTACAGACCTCGAGGTTGCTTTCCGTGTATCCACGTCGCAGTATTCCCAGCTGCTCGACGGCACAGGGCAGTTGATTGATAGTACGGTGACCGTTGGGCTGGATCTCAATCGGCAAGGCTTGAACACAAGCGGTAAAATTATTCGCGAAAGTGCTGCAGTCGGGGAAGGTCAGACGGGCAGGTTGCTTTTTGCAAAACTTGATACGGTTGGTGGAATGCGTCCGGGAGATTTTGTGACGGTTCAAGTGCGCCGCCCGACCTTAGATGGTGTGGCGCTGGTTCCCACTTCTGCAGTGAGCACTGACAATCAGGTTTTGGTGGTCGGAGAGGAAAACCGACTTGAACTGGCAGAAATCCAAGTTCTTCACCGCCAGGGCGACGAGGTTTTGATCAGAGTCGGTGAGCTCGCCGGCAAGTCGATAGTAGCCCAACGTTCACCGCTTTTGGGGGTTGGTATTAGAGTTCGCCCGATTTTGCCGGGTGGATTTTCCGAAGAATCAGAGCAGCCTGAAACCTTAGCACTTGATAATGAACGCCGCGCGAAGTTGCTGGAATTCGTCGAAGAAAGCCGTATGCCCGCCGAAGTGAAAGAGCGGTTGAAATCACAGCTGGCACAAGACCGAGTGCCCGCCGCAGTTATTACTCGTCTCGAAAGTCAGATGGGGAGCTAACGGATGGTGATTTCTCAGGTGCGGACAAACGCGTTCCTATCTTATTTTGTTCGTCATAAGACTATTGCGAACCTTTTTCTGATCCTGATGATCGGGGCGGGGGTAATTGCTTTCCCAAACATGCGCGCGCAGTTCTTTCCTGACGTTGTCATCGATGACGTAGGTATCTCTGTCACGTGGTCTGGAGCAGGGGCAGAAGACGTCGACGCGGGAATCGTGCAAGTTTTGGAACCTGCGCTGTTGGCTGTCGAAGGTGTTACAGGATCAAGGTCGACCTCCTTCGAAGGTCGTGCCAGCCTGACTCTTGAGTTCAGGCCCGGTACCGATATTGAGAAGGCGCGCGAGGACGTTCAGTTTGCGTTGGGGAGTGTCCAAAATCTACCCTCGGATGCCGGCGATCCAGAAATTCGTACAGGCGGGTGGAGTGACCGCGTTACCGACATCGTAATCACCGGACCAGTTGGACCTGAGCAACTTGGTAGGTTCGCTGACGAACTGGTTACTCGGCTCTTTGCAAAGGGTGTAACGCAGACCATTATTCGAGGGGTAGCAGCGAACTCGATTGTTGTCGAAGTGCCGTCTACGTCATTGATCCGACACGACATCGCGCTTTCTGAGATTGCTCGTCGTGTCAATGCTGAGGTGAATGGTGATCCTGCCGGCGACGTGTCTGGGACCACGCGGGTACGGACTGGCGTTGCTAAACGAACCGCCGATGACATTGAAGAAATCGTCCTGCGATCTAACCCTGATGGATCGAAACTCAGGATTGGCGATGTTGCTCGGGTTTTCACGGAGGGGGTCGACCGGAACCGCGCTTATTTTGTGGGCGAGAACCCCGCCGTTCAATTGCGGGTCAATCGAGATGCTACTGGTGATGCCATAGGCATCCAAAAAATCGTCGAAGAAGTAGTGAGCGAAATGCAGGCCACTTTGCCAGCAGGCACTACTATCGAGCTGGTCAACGGCTTGGCGGAAGTGATCAGCGCACGTCTCAATATTCTGCTAGATAACGGATTGATGGGGCTGGGGCTGGTCTTATTACTGCTCTTCTTGTTCCTCAACGCGCGAACGGCAATTTGGGTTGCAGCTGGTATACCGGCCGCAATGTTCGCCGCTATCGCGCTGATGTATATGGCTGGGGTAACGATCAATATGATCTCACTCTTTGCTCTTATTATCACTCTTG
>Ga0181571_10000762_pt1 | contig 22063 bp, 18 predicted proteins | sample 101ome_17_FD_132440 | JGI IMG/M metagenome (GOLD analysis project Ga0181571, IMG submission 132440) | Coastal salt marsh microbial communities from the Groves Creek Marsh, Skidaway Island, Georgia - 101407AT metaG (megahit assembly) | ecosystem: Environmental > Aquatic > Marine > Intertidal... | reverse complement strand
GTTGGCGGGCCCTTGAGTGAACTCTCGGCTGATTAACTTTCGATAGGCCGTATGCTCTGGCGGATCCATCATCAGCATCATTTTGTACTCGCCCATACTGCTTGGCGCCTCTGGGTCAGGGTCAGCAATCATGATGGTTGGAGAAGAGGAGAAATACTCTGAATGTCGACCAATGTAATGCACATCCTCGTAACGAGTGACCGCCCAAAAATCAGATCCTGACGGGTCTTTATGGCGATAGATCGGCGCGTTGTCTCTCAGCCAATCGTACTGATCATGCGGATGGCCGCCCACAAAGGATGCCGGGTTTAACAGATCGATGTGCATGGTCGATGGCCTCCTTTGTGAGCCCACGAGCCTATCACCCTCTAAGTTCGATCGAAAGCACGAAGCCTAGTGCAGAGATCTACGATCTGCACACACTTGAATGCCCTTGCCCACAACGATGTCACCAATACACCTCGCCTCGAACTCTCCAATAGACGAGAGCTGACTCATGAAGGTTTCGACCGATTTTTCGGGCAGGCTAATGAGCAAACCACCCGAGGTCTGTGGATCAAACAACAACCGATAGCGAGCGTCTTGGAGGAGCAAAGGCTCATCGGGAACCATTAAATCTTCGACCGCTGCCTCATTATGAATGGCGAGACTGCTCTCTGTGGTCGTCTCACTGAGTAGCTTGAGCGAGCCTGGCAAGCTCGGGAGGTCATTCAGATAGAGCCGCGCCGCGAGCTGTTCGCCTCGCACCATCTCGCCTAAATGACCCGCCAAACCAAAACCCGTGACGTCTGTCATCGCTGAGACCGGAACATTCGCCGCCACTTCAGCAACCAGCTTGTTGGACCGCAGCATCGAGTCGATGGCAGCTTCTAGCCAGTCAGGCATTGAGCGCCCCTGCATGAGCGACGCGAAAATTACCCCGACCCCCAAGGCCTTGGTTAAGATGAGCCGATCCCCCTCTTTGACGCCGCGTTTAGATCGCAAGCAATGCTTTAAAACCTGACCGGTCACCGCAAACCCCACCTGAGATTCTGGGCCTTCGCTGCTGTGACCTCCTCGGATGGGGGCCTCCAAAATACCCGCTTGATCGAATGCGCCCGCAGTGATCTGACCGAACAAATTGTCCGCAACGCGACCCTCAGCTTCTTCGACAGTGAGATTGGCCAACACCTGTGACACAGCGCCTCCCATCGCATAAATGTCGCTGACCGAATGATTGAGGCCAATTTGACTGAGTAAATAAAGGTCCGGCACCAAAGGACGGATCTGGTCGATTGTTTGTAACCAAATAGCGTCCTCACGGGTCATCAGAACCTGGGCGTCATCATGGGTCAGCTCGGCATTCCGCTCATGCAAGGTCTCTTGTAACCGCAAAGCTGGCACTTTAGAGCCGCAGCCGAGGCATCTCATTGCATCCGGAGCGCCGTCGTGATCTGTCATCGAGGGGAGGATCCAATCATTGAACTGCGCCAAGAACCTGCGATCGATCCAGTCCTTTAAGCGCCACACCCATCGACCTGAAATTGAGAAGCCATTTCGGTAGCCAACCGCTTTTTGCTCTCCGAGCGCGATGAGCGCCAGGTGCTGAGATTGCGGCTTGAATCGTTTGAGCGATTCACCGAGCGCGATAGCTCTCAGGTTCTGCGCCAGACGCGGACCCTGCCTCACGGCATAGACCCCGGCTTTGGGTCTGGGGCTTGCCACCATATGCGCCGTATCACCCACGGCGAAAATATTCGCATGACTCACGCTCTGCAGTGTTTCTCCAACTGAGACATAACCCTTCTCGTCGCACTCAAGGCCACTGCGACGCAACCAAGGTAAAGGGCTCGCACCTGTGGACCACAGCACATGGTCTGCTCGAATGACCTCGCCTTGATCGGTTGTCAGCACCCCATCGGCGTATTGCGTGATGCGAGCATCCGTAGTGACGGACACACCATAGCCGGCAAGCGTCCGCTCGATGATCCGACGCGCACCAATCGGCGCCTCTTTAAGCAGCACCTCTTCGGAACTCACAAGATGCAGTTGCGAAGCTTGAAAAGACGCCTCTCTCCCCTTCGACCACTCCGCCAAGGCCATCGCCAATTCGATGGATGCCGCGCCGCCGCCCACAACCACAATCCGTTGAGCCGAAGTCAATTGATGATGAAGCGCGGTGAGTCGACTCAGAAAGGATGCAATGGGCTTGACCGGAGTAACTTCCGTGGCACCGACCCGAAGATCCCCGAGGTCTGGCGTAATTCCAACGTCCAGCGACAAGTAATCATATTGAAGGCCTGGCCGACCTGAGAGTTCCAACAGCTGTCGTTCAGGGTCGAGCCCGCTCGCCTCCGCCAGAATCCAGTCAACATTTGCTTTGAAACAGAGCTTAGCGAGATCGATATAAATTTCGTCCACGCCGTAATGCCCGGCCACGCAGCCCGGAAGCATGCCTGAATAGGGCGTTTTGAGTGAGGGCGTGACCAGCGTGACTTTCAGACCAGGCACCGGCTGCATCGCGAAACGCTTGATTACCGTCACATGGCTGTGACCGCCCCCAACCAGGACAAGTTGTTTATGGGGTCTCGCTGCCTTCACGCTCGCCTGACTCAAATTGCTCGAGAATATACTGACCTATGAGATCTAGCGAGGTCCTAGCCTCAGGAACTCGACCAATCAGCAATTGGAAGACATGCGGTACGTTTGAAAACACCTTGAGCGCTGCACTTCCCCCCGCCTCAATAATGTGATCCACAAACTGTTCCGCGTCACCAAGCAGTACTTCTGTCTCGCCTACATGCACCAAGACAGGTGCCAGCTGCGCCAGGTCACCAAAAAGCGGAGATGCTAGCGGTGCCAGTGGATCGCGCTCACCGAGGTAAAGCTTCGCCCAGCGATCAAGCACCGCCTCGGAGAGCATTGGATCCCTCGTGTGATTCGTTTTCATCGAGTCCCCGGTCAGCGCCAGATCAAGCCAAGGCGAGATCAGAGCCGCCGCCGCCGGCTGAGGTAGCCCCTGATTCTTTAGATTCAAAAGCGTAGCCGCAGCTAGCCCACCTCCGGCAGAATCGCCCGCCAGCACCATCCGCTCAAAAGCGATGCCCTCCACTGCCAAAGCCATCACCACAGCAAGCGCGTCTTCTACGGCGGCAGGGAATGGGGCCTCGGGTGCCAAACGGTAATCCACCAAAACCACCTCGCACCGCGCCGTACGACTCAGGTGTGCGGCGACGAGCGCGTGACCAGCTGCGCCTGGCAGCACGTACCCACCCCCGTGAAAATAGACCACCACGCGCTCAGCGTCAGCATCATGTGATCGTATTCTCCGGCAAGGGACCCCTCCCAACTCGCAAGTCTCGCTGGCCACATTTTTGGGAATTTTTCCGGACATTTGATCTGAAGTAGCGATCCGTGCCCGAAGGTCTTCAATCGAAAGGTCCTCTCGATGCAACATAGGTTTCAGCGCGACCTTAATCGCTAAGCTCAATAATCGACTTCGGATACTCAAATGGCTATCTCCTACAAGACGGGCACTATGATAGCGCAGCTCGTCCATCAGTCACGATGGGGTAACAAGACACGCGCGGCTCGCTCACGCCCAAAACGTATGACGAGCACGGTGGCTAACGATCAAATAACAAGAGGCCGCGATGAGCGCCCAAGGCTCGGGGCTGTCCATAGCGCCCTAGGTATCATAAAAGGTCTAATCCGCCTGACGTGACGCCCCAGTCATTTGAGCGCAATCGATAAGTGAGGAAAAATGCCCTTCACAGCAGATTGTGACTCCCACCGCACACATCAGGAGTGACTATGGATTCCATGATGTAAGAACCAGTTCAGAGCTACGTCACCAAAGTTTCGCAGAGACTGAGACCAGGGTAAGATTTTCACCTCCAGTGAGTCGATTTTTTATGGGTTCCAGAGCCGAGCGTGACGCGCATTGGGCGATCACTAGCCCAGATTTGTTCACTGCGCCAGATTATGCACCCTCGCCCGACTGGTACGAATCTCTGTGGCTCGGTCGAAGCGATTGTGAACCTTGGCCGGAGCCCGCCGACAACAGTGCTTTTCGCCTGGGACTCTATTTCGAGTCTTTGTGGCATCACCTACTTAGAGATCATCAAAACCATCACCTGGTCGCTCACAATCTAAGATTTGAGAGTCTTGGACGTACGTTGGGTGAGCTTGATCTTTTGGTTCAGAGCCGTGAGCTTGAGCACTGGGAACTCACAGTAAAACTCTATCTCTGCGTTGGAGATCCCAACGAGGCACACCACTGGGTCGGTCCCAACCTTCACGACAACTTGAAAAAAAAGCGCGAGCACCTTCAACACCAGCAACTAAAGCGGTGCCTTGAACCTCAGATCAAGACACAACTTCTTGATCAGTTTGGCCGCGAAATCTCAAAAGCACGGGCCTTGATCAAGGGCTGGGCATTCTATCCGCTAGCAACGTTTGCCAACGCACGACCTCAACCGCCATTCATGAATCCGCACCATCTTCGCGGATGGTGGGCGACCGTTGGCCAGCTCGGATCCTGGATTGGCGACCCCTCCCTTCGATTTAAACCTTTGGAGAAAAAATACTGGCTCAGTCCAATGACCGAACACGATGTGGCTGACGGACTACCCTACGCTCAATTGATTGATACGCTCGCGCTAACATCTCGACCGAGGCTCGTTGCAATGCTAAATGATAGGGGTGGCGAACTAGAGCGAGGATTCCTCGTATCGGACGACTGGCTCAATCAAGCCAAATCGGCTGCCGGATTAACGTCTTGAAACTGCAGCTCGTGGAGTGTCGCGTAGACGCCGCCGGCGTCGATCAAGGCCTGATGGGGGCCCAACTCTTTTACCTCGCCATTGACCAAAACAAGCACCCGATCCGCTTCTTGAATTGTTTGTAACCGATGCGCGATCAAAATACTGGTTCGACCAACCATCAGCTTTCTTAACGCATCCTGAATTAAAATTTCAGTCTCAGTATCAATGCTCGCAGTCGCTTCATCGAGCACCAAGATCTCTGGATCGGCGGCCAGGACGCGAGCAAACGCGAGCAGTTGACGTTGACCTTGAGACAAATTGGCGCCGCGCTCAGAAAGGGGCGCATCATAGGCACCCTCGATTCGCGTGATGAAGGCATGGGCATTGACCGTCTTCGCCGCCTCGATAGCCCGATCTCGACTGATCCGAGGATCGCCCAGCGTGATGTTGTCCAAAATTGTTCCTGAGAAGATATGAAAATCCTGCAAAACCACCCCAACGCGACGACGCAGATCCTGAGAAAGAATGTTCTGCAGATCGATATCGTCAATGAAAATCATGCCCGGCTCAAAGTCGTAAAAACGACCCAATAGTCTGATCAAGGTGCTTTTACCCGACCCTGTTGGACCCACGATCGCTAGTTTCTCTCCCGCACCGATGTCGACGCTGACATCCTTCAAAACCGGTCGACCGCGCTCATATTCAAATCGAACCGAATTGAAGCGAATGCGTCCTTCCAGACGCTCAGGAAGCGGCTGAGGGTTAGCCGGCTCTCGAATCTGTTCGTCCCAATCCAGCGCCTGAAAAATTCTTTCGCCACTCGCCATCGCCCGAAATAGCACATTCAATTGCTCGCCCAAGAGCACAACGGGGGTAAACAACATATTCATAAATCGAGTAAATAAAATGACGGCACCAAGGGACATCTCATCTTGCACCACCGCACCTCCCCCGTAATAAACGATAATCCCAAGGCCAATTGACGCGAGCGAATCATTGAACGCACCGTAATAGGTTGTGAGACTGATGGAGCGATATTCCTGCTCTAGGTTCTCGCGGTTGATGGCCGTATAGGCTGCTTGATTGCGGGATTGCCGCTCGCTGAGTTGCACGACAGCCATTCCGGATAGATTTTCTTGTAAGTATTGATTCAGGGCCGAGACACTGTTGCGGACCCGCCTGAAGATCTCTCGTGTGGCGCGACGAAAATAAAAAGTGGCCAGGGCCACAAATGGAACCAGCGCTAACAGGATCAAAGTGAGTCTGACACTTGTTGAGAGCATGATGACGAGCGCGACGAAAAACGGCACGAATTCACCAACCAAACTCCCTAACCCCCTCAACATCTCGTAGAGCGCTTCCACATCATTTGTCACTCGGGTCATCACACGCCCCACAGGGACGCGGTCGTAGAACGAACTTGGCCGCGTTTCCAGATGCGCAAATAAATCTTGGCGAAGGTCTCGAAGAGCTCTGACAATGGCGCTGACCAAGGTCAAGCGATGCCAGTGCCCCAGCAACCCAGCAACCGTCATAAAGCAAAAGAAAAGCAGACCGGCGACCCATAGCGGAGGCAAATTCCACGCCTCGCTCACTGACTCGGTGAGTCCAATCAAACCGAAGTCGGGCATCATCGAATCGACCTCACCCACGATGACATAGTCGACAAGGACACGACTGATCACGACTTCCATCAGGACGGTGGCAAGACTAGCGGCCAGCACAAGTAAGCTGCTGATCGCTAGACTCAAACGATAGGGTGACAACCAACTGAGAATTCTTCGAAGCAGTTGCAAGTTCAACACGTTGCCCGAAAGTTCCGCTTCAAACAGCGAATGATCGCGGTCTCGAGCATCATCCGAGCGCACGACCGCGCCTTTCGTACTCACGCTACAACCTCTTGAGGTTCAGATAACCGCCGACTCGTTTGCAACCGCTCAAGGGCAGCATAGTGACCACCTAAAGCAAGGAGTTCAGCGTGCGTACCTGATTCGACGATACGCCCCTCATCAAGGACCAAAATTCGATCAGTGTGTCTTAAAGTTGACACTCGATGGCTTACCAGGACGGTGGTGCGCTGGCGTCGATACTCCTTTAATCGAGTAAGGATATGTTCCTCAGTCTCTGTATCCACAGCGCTGAAGCAATCGTCAAGAATCAAGGCTTTCGCATCTCGGATCAAACCCCTTGCAAGCGTGGCTCTCTGCTTCTGACCGCCACTCAACGTGACGCCCCGCTCCCCAACCATCGTATCGAGTCCATCGGCCAATCCAAGGATGGTGTCCTTCAGGGCCGCAGCCTCTGACGCATCCCAAATCAAGACCTCCTCACGTTCGGGTTCGTCGTAACTGATGTTTGCCTTGAGTGGTTCACCGAAAAGGAATGGATCCTGGAGAACTTGAACGACGTCACTGCGCAACTGGGCCAGCGGATAATCCGAGATCGGGTGATGATCAAGTTTAAGCTCGCCCTCTTGCACGTCTAACAATCGCACCAGGTGCTTGAGTAGGGTCGATTTGCCAGCGCCCACTCGGCCGACAATACCGATGGATTCTCCGGCTCGTATCTCGAGCGTTATTTCATTGAGCGCTGGCGTCGAGGCACCTGGGTAGCGGTAACTGACGCCCTTCAGCTCGAAATGGCCGCGGATCGATGCGGGCGCGAGGCCACTCGGCCGGTCCGGGATTTCCGGCGGCGAGTCGAGAACCTCGGCGAGCCTGTCAACTGCCACACCCGCTCGGGCCAACATTGTGATGAAAAACCCTGCCATTCTTATGGGCTGGAGGAGCATATTGAGGCAAGCCAAAAAGAAGATCAGGTCACCCACACTGAGCGCACCCTGGAGGACGAGCGAGCCTCCATACATCAGGATGACGAGCTGCGCGCACGCGGTGAGCCATGGCGTCCAAGCTGTCATCAACGAATTGATCCGAGATTGCTCATAGAACGCGCTGGCGTAACGGTCGTTGGTCACAAAAAATCGCGCAATCTCATTGGCTTCCTGAGCGCCTGCTTGAACCGTCCTAATTCCGGTTAAATTTTCTTGGGTATGGCTCCCCAGCGCTGAGAGGGTTTCCTGAACCACGCGTGAGGACTCAGCCATTTGTTTGGCCACGTATTGGGCGTAAAGGTACAAGAGAGGCAGAAGTGGCAGGATGAGCAGCGTGAGGGTGACCGATTTCACCATCATTGCGGTCATGCCAAACAGCGGCGCATAAATCATGATCACGACTTGAATCAGCCCGAACGCGATGAGTCTTTGAATCAAGGCGATATCTTGAATCGCCCGGGTCATCAGATCACCCACTCCGATTCTTGCGAAAAAATTGGGTCCTTGCTGGAGCAATGCGCCGAACAACTGCTCCCTCAAATCAAACGAGATCTTTTGACCCAGTCGCCTAAACGCCTGTCTTGCCCGCGAGACGAAAACAAAACGAAGCAAAACCGCACAGACTGCGATCACCACACAATCGAGCACCGATAGGCCCCATTCAGCGGTCCCGCCGGTCACCAGGGCTTCGATGCCATCAATCCCCTGGGCGATAAAATAATAGGTACTGACTTCAAAGAAGCGGGCTAAAAAAAAGCCAACAAAACCTCCGACGATCTGCCAGGGGTAGCGTGTCAGGTAAGGAATCAGTCGGGCGAGGGATTTCAATAGTCAAACCAGGTAAACTGCGTCGGCAGTATGCCACAGGTCGCGATCAATCGATCCCGAAGTCTCAGGCTGCTAGGCAATTCAGCTTTCAATTGATTGATCGGATATTCGAGTGAATCAAGACGTCACAACGCAAGATCCCAGGGCACCCGTGTGGTTGATTTTGTGTCTGGCCTTCACCAGTGGCTTCATTATCATGTCGGTCGAATTGCTTGGTGGACGAATTCTGGCGCCCTATTTCGGATCCTCCATTTACGTCTGGGGAAGCATCATCACCATTTTCATGATGGCTCTCTCAGCTGGTTATTTGATTGGCGGCAGGCTGTCGCTAAACGCACCTTCGCTTTCTAGATATGGCTTGTTTTTCATCGTGGCCGCCGTCGCGCTTGTTCCCATTATTCTCTTCGCAAATGCCTGGATGGATTGGGTTTTCCATATGATTGAAGATCCCAGATATGGATCGCTGGTGGCCTCAACTTGTTTATTCTTCATTCCCACGGCTCTCCTCGGGATGATCGCACCCTACTCTGTGAGGCTCGTGATTCGATCCACAGACAGTAGTGGCCAAGTTGCGGGCGCGCTTTACTTTGTGTCAACACTGGGCAGCGCGCTCGGCACCTTGCTCACTTCCTTTTATCTCGTGCTTTGGTTCGAGATGAACACCATACTCTCGGTCATGGTTGCCGCACTCATCATTGCTGGGTTTAGCGCGATCTTTGTTGACAGGCGCGATTCGTCTCAAAACGGCGAGCGCGCCAAACCGTCTGGAGCCTCACTTTGATGAACCCGCTCCAAATTTTTCTGACCCTCCTGGCTTGCGTGCTTTCACTCCACTCCTTCGCGGACGTTATCCATCGAGAAAAGTCGCTCTACAGGAATATTGAAGTGGTCGAAACCGCCGATAGACGCTGCTTAATCTTCGCGGTTAGACAGTCCAACCACAACCAAAGCTGTATTGACCTAAACGATCCCCAACGAATTGTTTTTCCTTATGTACGAATGACGTTAGCCGGACTTCTGATTCAGCCGAATATCGAGCGAGCCCTCATCATTGGTTTGGGGGGTGGAACGGTTCCTATGACCCTCCAAGCGCTCTACCCCGGGGCGAGGATCGATAGCGTGGAAATTGATCCAGCGGTTGTTCGGGTTGCGTCTGACTATTTTGGATTCACGTCAGACGAGCGCAACCAAGTCGCCGTTCAGGATGCCAGGGTCTTTGTGCGTCGACAAATCAGTAAAGGCCTTCGCTATGACTACATCCTGCTGGATGCGTTTACCGGTGAGTACATTCCAGAGCATTTGATGACCCAGGAGTTTCTGAAGGAGGTTAAGAACCTGTTGGCGTCTGATGGCGTGCTCGTCGCGAACACCTTCTCCTCATCGAGGCTTTACGATCTTGAGTCTGTCACTTATGCGGCCGTGTTTGGAGACCTCTACACCATGCGGCTCCCAGTCAGCGGCAACCGGATCATTCTGGCGACCCGAAGCGGACAATTGCCTGATGCATCCCGCTTAAACGAGCGCGCGCAAACTCTCGCACCACGATTAGCGCCCTTTGGCGTCGGTCTCTTGTCGTTCCCCGAATACATCACTGATCGAGTCGACTGGGACACAAGTGCGACTGTTCTCACCGATCAATATTCCCCGGCGAATCTTCTTAATCGTCCGTAACTGCGTCTCGCGATCGCTCGTTAGTTGGGTTTCCCGCTCGCTTAGAGAATGCCCGTTTTATGCCCTTCCCAGTAGCGATCTTTCAGCAACCGCTTGTATAGCTTGCCTGTTGGATGGCGGGGCAGTTCCTGCTCAAAATCGATCGTTTTCGGGCATTTGATGTGAGAGATGTTGTCACGACAGAACTCAATCAACTCCGCCTCAAGTTCAGGACCGGCGTCTTCCCAGTGGATGGGCTGCACCACAGCTTTAACCTCTTCGCCAAAGTCCGGATTGGGCACGCCAAAAACGGCGACGTCCATCACTTTGGGATGAGTCACAAGTAAATTTTCAGTCTCTTGTGGGTAGATGTTCACACCCCCTGAGATGATCATGAAACTTTTCCGGTCCGTTAGGTATAAATAGCCCTCCTCGTCCAGATAGCCAATATCACCCAGCGTGGACCAGCCCTTGGGGTGTCGCGACTCAGCAGTCTTTTGCGGATCGTTGTGATATTCGAACTCGCCGCCACCCTCAAAGAAGATTGTCCCTGATTCACCCACGGGGACCTCATTTCCTTCCTCGTCGCAAATATGCAGCACGGCAGTTAACCCTCGCCCAACTGAACCCTTGTGCGCCAGCCATTCCTCCGACGTGATCGCCACGAACCCGTTGCCCTCGGAGCCTGCGTAATACTCAAAAATGACCGGGCCCCACCAGTCGATCATCTGCTCTTTGACAGGCACTGGGCAGGGCGCAGCCGCATGAATCGCACATTGTAGGCTCGAAACATCGTAGCTCAGCCGGGTCTCCTCATCGAGTTTGAGCATGCGAATAAACATCGTTGGCACCCACTGACTGTGGGTTGCTCGATAGGCCTCAATCGTTTTTAGGGCCGCTTCCGCGTCGAAATGCTCCATGACCACAACGGTCATCCCGCCAAGCAAAAACCCCATCGAAAACGTCAAAGGCGCGGCGTGGTAAAGCGGCGCCGGACTCAGGTAAACACTGTCATCCGTTGCCCCATATAGCACTCGAAAGAGTGCAGCCGAATCCTCTGCCCCCCACTGCCCTTCGGGTAATTGTCTAAATACCCCTTTTGGGCGGCCGGTCGTCCCCGACGAATACAACATGGACGTGCCGATACTCTCGTCCGCGATGGGCGTCGTAGGTTGCGTTTCTATAGCCGACTCCAGCGATTCAAATCCCGGAGAGATCCCGTCCAACATGTACGCCTGGCCTAAATCAGGCAGATCAGCGAGCAAAGCTTCAACGACCGATTGACGGTCCTTCGAGGTAATGAACACCTTGGCACCGCAATCGTTCACAATGTAAGCCACTTCGTCTCTCTGCAAGCGATAACTGATTGCCGTGAAATAAAGGCCCGAACGTTGAGCGGCCACGCAAATTTGTAGGAACAGAGGATGATTTTCCAGCAATATCGCAATGTGGTCGCCACGGTTAAGCCCGAGACTTCGAAAGAGATGGGCGAGCTGATTAGATCCCTGCTCTAAGTCGAGATAACTAAAGGTCTGACCCGTCGCAGCCATAATGTACGCAGCTTTGTCGGGTCGCTCCGCAGCCAGTTGAGTTAAATGCATAAGTGGTCTCACTCTCTCATTCAATGTCTTAGAGGATGCGCGTCTCGTATACCGTTGACCGTACCAGCCCAGAGCGAGCCATGGAGGCTCAGAGGGTCTCGCAGCTCTAGTCTGCGTGCGTTAATTACAAGAATCGCCTGCCGCCGCCATCATATCGAGGCAGAACCCGCTTGCAAACAACCAGTCTCTCTCTTTTGCTGAACCATCAGCATTTGATGAGTACTGAGTCTCAAGGATTCACAACAGCCAAGCTGGCTCGGTATTCCATGGCTAAGGCAAGGCCTGAATTTAGTGCGCAGCCTCGATCTCACCGCCTTTCAAACCAAACAGTAAGAGGGATGAAATCGAAGTGCCGATCGGTGCGCGGAGCTACACGGCGGTGTAGCCCCCATCAATCACCAGTTCACTCCCAGTCATAAAACTTGACTCATCCGATAACAAAAATTTAACACCCGCGGCAATATCCTCTGGCCGACCCAATCGGCCAATCGGGTGCTGAAGCAAGAGCATCTCCTTGAGCTCTTCCTCAGTCGCCACTTCGTCGGAAACATCCACAATCTGCCGCACCATGGGCGTCCAGATATAACCTGGATGAACTGAATTGCATCGAATCGGGTAGCCCATTTTTCCGCAGTAGGCCGCGATCGACTTGGTAAGCAACCGAACGGCACCTTTGCTCGCATTGTAGGCAGGTCCCGCACCGCCCACGATCCCCATGACCGAGGAAATGTTAACAATGCTCCCTCCAGTACTCCTCATTTGTTCAAGAGCCAAGCGACACCCTAGGTGGACGGCATCGATATTTACAGACATGACAAATCGCCACGCCTCAAGGCCTTCAGGCTCTTCTAACCGATCCTTGCCCGCACCGCTGACACCTGCATTGTTCACCAGCGCATTGGCGACACCAAACGTCTTGGCGGTGGTTTCGAAAACCTGATGCCACTCATCAATGCGAGTCACATCCTGACTCAATCCGATCGCCTCCTGGCCTCGCTGACAGATAACGTCTGCGGTCTGCCGGGCAGATTCTTCGGAGATATCAGTGACCACTACTTTCGCACCTGATGCGGCCAACATCTCGCTGGTTGCAGCGCCAATCCCGCTTCCGCCTCCTGTTACGATGGCGATTCGATGCTCTAAGCTCATGATTTTGATCCCCAATTTAACGGTTGCACCAGTGTCTCTCGATCGAATGAGCCAGTGCAACCCCTCAATCAGACGGATTAAAACTCAAGACTTGACCCCGGTTTTTCACTAAATTTCCATTTTTCAGCGGATAGAATCAGCCACAACATCTTGTGCTGCAAGGGCCCGTGTAGCACAATATCTTGCCGTTAGCGGTCACCACCTCGACCGCTGCTTGAAGGGCAAGCCTCCCCAAAAAGGATCGCGTCTCTCTTCGATAAGCTTGATTCCGCGCCACCCTTCGCGGACCCTGATCAAGTATTGGAGCACACGCGAGATGCCCACACGCCCATCTCCGATGATGGTGAATCACGCGGCTCGCTCGACTCAGGAATGCGTTCAGGGAGATTCCGGCTTGCTCCTAGCCCTTCAGCGGTGACGATTAAACGCTGAAGGGTTAAAAGGCGCGGACGAGGCAAGATCCAGCCTTAAGCCGTGTCAGGGAGAAGCCCGGTCAGGATCGGACTCAAGTGTGGTGAAGGTGGCGGCCGACTAACAAATGGGGCTCAAACAACATGACCCCAGGCTGTGAGCTGAGTATAGCCTGGCTATGAGAAGTTTCTACAGAAGGAGCCAACCGACAGCTGGATGAGTCAGGCGCGGCGTTGAGTCGGCGGACAAAGCGCTCTGATCAGCTGACCAGGGGCGAGCGAACGGTTGGATCGAGCGCGAATGCGGTTAAGAGCGATTGGGTTACAAGAGATTGGGTCAGAAGAGATCGGATTTAAAGAAATCAGTTAGAGCAGTTAGGTAGCTAGCACTCGGTAGTCTCACGGGAGGCAACCTCTTAGGCCAAGGGTGACTCGCTCATTGCCATAACCGCTAGAAACGATACAAGCAGAAGAAAACAAACATAAAAAATAGAGGTCACGACACCTATGGAATCTAAAGCAGCCAAGCCAGAACTCAAGGCCATTCCGGCGCATGTCGGCGAAATCAAGCTACAACCTACTTCTTTGGACATCTGGGAAAACAAATACTGCCTAAAGAGCAAGCAAGGCGAGATGATTGATCAGAACATCGATCAGACCTATCAGCGCGTGGCGCGCGCACTTGTCGAAGTAGAAGAAAAGGATAAGCAATCGATTTGGTTTGAAAAATTTTTGTGGGCATTGCGGCAGGGGGTGATTCCAGCGGGTCGTATCACCTCCAACGCAGGCGCACACGAGCACAAGCCTGCCACCAGCACCATCAACTGCACGGTGTCAGGGATCATAGACGATTCCATGGAGGACATCCTCCAGAAGAACCTTGAAGCGGGTCTCACTTTGAAGGCTGGTTGCGGCATTGGCTACGAGTTCTCAACACTCCGGCCCAAAGGCGCCTACGTGTCTGGCGCGGGTGCTTACACCTCTGGCCCACTGTCTTTCATGGATATCTATGACAAGACTTGTTTCACCGTATCCTCTGCAGGCGGTCGCCGTGGCGCGCAAATGGCCACCTTTGAGGTGGGTCACCCTGATGTCATGGACTTCATCCGTGCGAAGCGCGAAGACGGGCGACTGCGTCAATTCAATTTGTCGCTGCTCATCACGAAAGAGTTTATGGAAGCAGTCAAAGCGGATGAGGATTGGCCCCTCTCGTTCCCCATTAGCCTCAAGGAACACGAGTCAGACAACATTGATCTCACGGATCCAGCGACCGTTCTGTGGCGTGACTTCCCAACGAGCGAACGCTATGTGACCAATGAACAAGGACTTGTTGCCTGTAAGATCACCAAAGTGGTTAAGGCCAAACGACTTTGGGACATGATCATGGCGTCCACTTATGATTTCGCGGAGCCAGGGTTCATTTTGATCGACAAAGTCAATGAGATGAACAACAACTGGTTCTGCGAAAATATCCGAGCCACTAACCCATGTGGTGAGCAGCCCCTACCCCCCTACGGCAGTTGCCTGCTAGGTTCGGTCAATCTGACCCGTTTCGTGGTGAAGCCCTTCTCTAAAGACGCGAGCTTTGATTGGGACAGTTTTAAGGAAGCGGTTCGCATCTTCACTCGCATGCTCGATAACGTAGTTGAGATTAACGGGCTCCCACTTCCAGAACAGCGCAACGAAATCGAACGCAAACGGCGACACGGCATGGGCTATCTTGGCTTGGGTTCATCAATCACCATGCTTGGGATGCGGTACGGCGATCCCGCCTCGGTGGCTTTCACTGAACAAGTCACGCAGACGCTTGCCATGGTGGGTTGGGAAGCCGGTCTTGAGCTGGCCAAGGAGAAGGGCCCTGCACCCATTATGAACGAGATGTTCACAGTGACAGCAGAGATGCTTCGACACCGACCAGAAATGATTGAAGATGGTTACGCAGTGGGCGATGAGGTGCCGGGCCGAATTCTCCATGCGAAATACTCTCGCTATATGCAGCGGGTGGCAGAAGTTGATTCAGAACTGGTGGATGCGCTCGCCGAGCATGGCTGTCGATTTACTCACCACAGCTCCATTGCGCCTACGGGAACCATCAGTCTTTCGCTGGCTAACAACGCCAGTAACGGCATCGAACCCAGCTTTGCACACCATTACGCACGGAACGTCATTCGCGAAGGTAAAAAATCTAAAGAAAAAGTAGATGTCTATTCATTCGAGCTCTTGGCCTATAGAGCGATGGTTAATGCAGACGCGCAGCCCTATACCGACGATCCAGAGCAGCAATTGCCTGACTACTTTGTCACCGCCGACGATATCTCGCCGATCGAGCACGTGGACATTCAAGCCGCAGCACAACGGTGGATTGACTCCAGCATCTCCAAAACTGCGAATGTACCCACGGAGTATCCGTATGAGGACTTTAAGGACATCTACCTTTACGCCTACGAGCAAGGCCTAAAAGGATGCACCACCTTCCGTTTTAACCCAGAAGCCTTCCAAGGCGTGCTCGTAAAGGAACAAGACCTCGAAAATACCACCTACCGGTTTGAGCTTGAGGGTGGGGATATCGTGGAGGTCAAAGGGAACGAAGAGATCGAATACGACGGTGAAATGCACACCGCGGCGAATCTTTTTGATGCAATGAAGGAAGGGTACTACGGTAAGTTTTGATCGTCTGCGCGAGCGCTCGATTCTATCGTCAATCGCAATGCGACCTGAACCAGGAAAATCAACTTAAGCCCAGCCCAAACGGCCAGGCTAATTATGAAAAGTGACCAAGATGGCAGTCAAAATATCAAAGAACATTGTTGGGTTTTCGATCAAAAAAGAAACGCAACCCGAACCTCAGAAGCCCACTCAGGAAATCATGCACGAAGATGTGCAGCGGCCTGATGAGCTCAAAGGCTACACTTACAAGATCAAAACACCACTCTCAGATCACGCCATGTACATCACCATTAACAATTTGGTGTTGAATGCCGGCACGGAGCATGAGCAGGAGTACCCGTTTGAAATCTTTGTAAACTCCAAAAATATGGAGCATTTTCAGTGGATCCTGGCATTGACTCGGGTCATCTCCGCCGTGTTCCGAAAGGGAGGCGACGCCACCTTCTTGGTCGACGAATTGAAACAGGTCTTCGACCCCCAAGGGGGGTATTTCAAGAAAGGGGGTAAGTTCATGCCCTCACTGGTCGCTGAGATTGGCGACGTGTTAGACCGACACATGCGGCGTATCGGTCTCATCACTGAAGAAGCTCTCTCCGAGGCGCATCTGGCGCTCATTGCTGAAAAGCGAGAAGCAGCTACACATTCTGCTGAAGAGAATGAAGACGCGAGCTATCCTCCGGGCGCGCAGTTGTGCCAGAAATGCTTCACGAACGCCATGGTCATGATGGACGGCTGTATGACTTGCCTCAGTTGTGGCGACTCCAAATGCGGTTAATGCTGCCTTTTAACGCTTTCATCGATCGTTAATACAGAGCAACAGCATTTATGAAAACCTACCTGGACCAACTCCGGTATGTGCTTGAGCACGGTGTACGCAGCAGTGATCGAACGGGCGTAGGCACCCTGTCCTCGTTCGGACTTCATGCCCGTTACGATCTATCCAAAGGCTTCCCCGCTGTCACCACAAAGAAACTTGCGTGGAAAGTCATGGCCTCAGAGTTGCTCTGGTTCATTTCCGGCTCAGACAATATCCAGGATCTGAAAGCGATTTATGAAAAGAACAAGATTTGGGACGCCAATTATGAGGACTACTTAAGTCGATTGGGGCTTGACCAGAACGACGGCTCGATGGGCCGAATCTATGGCACGCAATGGCGCCGCTGGCGCGGGGCAGACGGACAAGAGGTGGATCAACTCGCAGAGGCCATTCACCTCATTAAAAATAATCCAGACTCACGTCGGATTTTGGTCAATGCGTGGAATGCAGCTGAATCGAGCGCAAACCAAGTCGCCCTGCCCCCTTGTCATACCTTTTTTCAGTTCTATGTCGCAGAGGGTCGACTGTCTTTGCAAATGTATCAACGATCAGCAGATATGTTTTTGGGGGTGCCGTTTAACATCGCAAGTTACGCGCTACTACTGCATATGGTGGCCTTCGTTTGTAAGCTCGACGTCGGCGAATTCGTTCATGCCATTGGCGACGCACATATCTACCTTGATGCAGTTGATCAGGTTAAACAACAGCTCGGACGACAGCCGCTGGCGCTGCCCACTCTCACCATTGAAGATCGTGGCCAAACGACCATCGATGATTTCAGAATGTCCGATTTTGTTTTGAACGATTATCAATGCGCACCCGCCATCAAAGCGAAGATGGCCGTTTAAACGGCATGCGCGTCGCAACACACCCTCCTTCTGGCGCACACGATGTTCTGTTTCGCAATTTTACTCGCTCAGGGTAAGACTTTTTAGCATTGAGACTTGTCTCGACACCTCAATGAATCCCACAGCCTGATGCGCGCTAATGCCTTGCACATTCGCCAATTCGGCATCACTTGCCAGAACACTGTAGCCACTCATCAGCGCCCAATGCTCTGCATGCGCCATCAGCGCTCGACCGTAGCCCTGCCCCCTGGCCGAGTCCGCCACATACCAACCCTCGATGTAGGGAACAGGCGATGTTTCAGTTCCCTCAGCATAAGATCTCAGGCTAAGTTCCAGAAACCCGACAGCCGCATTATCACACACGGCGAGAAAACCAATATGGATATGAGGGTAACTGTGGTTGAAAAAACGATCGACAACGTCGAGGTGCACGCCAATTGTCTCAGGCCATAGCTGATTTCTTAAAGTTGCCCATTCGCGTGAAACGCTTGGCTCAACAACTTTGATCATCAGCCTTTGCTGCGTTCAGCCTGGGCCTCAAAAGCGGCGTTCTGTTCAGCGGTCGCCTCGCGCTGGTACTTCTCTTTCCAATCCACGTAGGGCATGCCGTAAACCCGTTCCCGTGCCTCGGCATCAGAGACCTCAACGCCGGCGTCCAAGGCAGCTGCGCGATACCACTTGCTCAGACAATTTCGGCAAAACCCTGCGAGATTCATCAACTCAATGTTCTGAACATCTTTGTTATCGTCTAAATGTTGCAACAGTCGACGGAAGACGGCCGCTTCTATTTCAGTCGTGGAATTCATGGGTTCTCCTAATGGTTGACACTAGTTTATCGAGAGACGCACCCGCTGCTCAAACACCTGCTCATTGATCGAGATTTAGGTTCGCCTAAGAAAACAGGTATACGAACGAAATACCGAAGTAGCGACCCATGGCGCCTGATTCACAATTCATAAGCTGCGACCAAACCCTATCCATTGAGTCTAACGCAAGTTTTCCCGAGCCCGGCATGATATCCTCGGGCCATCGCGAACGTGAGGATTAAGCGCACATGACCACAATTGTCATCGTCGGCGGCGGCCAAGCGGCCGGGCAGGCTGCAGCGAGCCTGAGACAGGAAGGCTACGAAGATCGAATCGTGCTCATAGGAGACGAAGCGGTACCGCCCTACCAGCGCCCGCCCCTGTCCAAACAGTATCTATCCGGAGAACATGGCGTTGACAAAATCATGCTGCGACCAGAGAAGTTTTATCTCGATCGCGAGATTGAACTACGGCTAAATACCACGGTAGCCTCGATTAATCCGCAGGGAAAATCTGTTCAAATCGAAGATGAATCAATAAGTTACGATAAACTCCTTATTGCGACGGGAAGTCGTCCCCGAAAGCTCAGCCTCCCGGGATCAGACTTGCAGGGCATTTACTACCTTCGAACTAAGTCGGACGTTGACGACATCCGCTCTGCGATGGGTGATGCCCGCTCGTTGTGCATTGTGGGTGGAGGTTATATCGGACTTGAGGTGGCGGCCGTGGCCAAATCGGCCGGGCTTGAGGTGCATGTTTTGGAAATGGAATCCAGAATTTTACAGAGAGTCACTACAGAGGCGATGAGCACCTTTTATCATCAACTGCATACTGACCGAGGTGTTCATATCCACACGAATACCGCCTGCAGCGGCTTTGTAGGTGAAGCTGGACGAGTCACGGGCGTTCAGTGCCAAGCAGAGGTGATTAACGCCGATATGGTCATCGTCGGTATAGGTATCATCCCTAACACCGAATTGGCTGAGGCCGCTGGACTAAAGACCGACAACGGCATTGTAGTGGATGACCACTGCCAAACCTCTGATCCCGACATCTACGCCGCAGGTGATTGTACCAACCACCCCAATCCCATCTTGGGACGTCGATTACGTTTAGAGTCGGTGCCGAACGCCATGGACCAAGCGAGAACGGCCGCCAGCAACATGCTGGGTGGCAATAAAACCTACGCGGCGGTTCCTTGGTTCTGGTCTGATCAATATGAGCTCAAGCTGCAAATGGTTGGATTTTCCAGTGACGGCAGCGAGGCGGTCTGCCGTGGCGAACCCGCGTCTCTTCAATTTGCACAGTTTTATCTCCATGACGGCGCTGTGGTAGCTGTTGACGCGGTGAACTCCCCTAAAGAGTTCATGGTCGCCAAACAGTTATATGGCAAGAAGGTCAATCCAAGCGAACTGGCTGACCCAACCACAGACTTGAAGGCAATCTTGGCCAGTGCAGGCTAGTTCAAAAGCCCTATACTTTTTGAGCCACTTCGCCAATAATCGCCGCACCAGGAAACCCAATTAAGTACTACGGAGTAATGTAATGCCCACCGTTAAGTTTATTGAGCACAATGGCACAGAGCATGTTGTCGAAGGAAATGAGGGCGACAGCTTGATGATCGTTGCCACGAGCAACCTGGTACCGGGTATCGACGCTGACTGCGGTGGCGAGTGCTCTTGCGCGACCTGTCACGTGACGATCGAAGACCCTTGGCAGAGCAAATTGGCCCCTGCGTCTGCAACAGAAGAATCGATGCTCGACCTCAACCCGGATAGAGAGACTACTTCTCGGCTTGCCTGTCAGATCCCTTTGACCAGTGACATCGATGGCATCGTCGTTAACTTGCCGGAATTCCAATACTAGGCAATTTCCCGCCCAATCGATAGCGCAATGCGCAAATGAGATGAGCACCGTTGTATGAACGGTGCTCATCTCATTTGGAAAAGTAAACACTTCGTCTTTCATCAGATCGCGTTGGCCATCGTTGAAGGCAGCCCTATCTCTCAGGTGCACTTCAGTTTTGATGATAGCGCGTCATCGTTTCTTTTTGCTTCGAGCCCATGAAATCGCAACCTTGGCTCATCCCCTAGCCACGCAGCAGTGCCATCCATACCCTCTATCGAGTCTCTAGGAGATCTTGCCCAGCTCGGCTCAAACGCACGACAGACGACCCTTTTCAAAACCCGACAGTTGTGGACGGCCGGCGGCGCGCGCCGAGCCATTAACTCATCGCAAGGTCCCCGGTCGATTCATCATGGCCGGTTGCTAGATCAACCGCAAAGGCGCGCCCTGCCAACGCCCCAAAGATTTCGGGCACTCACAACGGCGACCTGCGAGCGCTTAACTCGAGCGACGCCACGTTATTGGCAAGCCGGTCACGATAGCCCAGGGGCACTCAATCCTAGATCGAACAAATTTGAGCCCTCCTCACCCGGGACCTCTCACTTTTCCAAAAGGTCGGCCGATACAGCCTAGAGATCGACGACAAAACCACCCAGCGCCCTACACGGCAGTCAGTCAACGCGGGAGCTAATCGGCATCCATCGATGCGTGCAAGCCACCAAAATGCGCGATATAGTCGGACTTAGGCTGTGCGAATTGCTGGAGTATTTCGAACAATTCACGGGATTTGATCCCACAATCGAAGTTGAAACAGGAGGCAGCAGGGGTTAGATCACAAGACTGCTCACTGCTGCTGCCTGGCGAGATCGGACCTCACTTGGACTGCCTAGGAGTCGGGAGCAGACCTAAACCCATTGTGAGTGGTTATGCGAGTCAGCGTAGTGGCCGAGCGATGCAACCAAGGAAGCGAGCGCAGAAGGAAACATCAAACTGAGGAGGGTATCTTCGGCACCCTTGAAATTAAATAATACAGACCTCGAGCTTTTGATGACCTCATCAGGCGAATAGGGAAAAATTAAAAAAACGGATTAATTGAGGTTCGTCCATTTAAAGATTTAATGGTCACCAGGGTCCATGATCCCGGGTCATAAAGGAGAAAACTATGAGTGAAGCAATCGATTTCAACCAGGACTCGTTAAACGATCCCTGGTCGGTGCCTCTGTCTGATTTGGACCCAAGCCAACCCATTGTTTTTCAAACCGACTCTCAGTTCCCCATCTTTGAAAGGTTGAGGCAGGAAGACCCCGTTCACTACCACGAGACGGGCCTTTTCGGACCTTATTGGTCGGTCACGAAGTTCAACGACATTATGGCCGTCGACAAGGATCACGCGCGTTTCTCTTCGGAGTCAGGCATTACGCTGCCTGATCGTCAAGCTGATTTCACGACACCAAATTTCATCAGCATGGATCCGCCCAAACACGATGTGCAGCGAAAAGCTGTCTCGGGGGTCGTAGCGCCGATGAACCTTGCGAAGATGGAGCCGCTGATCCGAGGCCGCGTGTGCTCCATCCTCGACAGCCTCCCGATTGGTGAGTCCTTTAATTGGGTCGACAAAGTCTCTATTGAGCTCACGACCCAAATGCTCGCTACGCTATTCGACTTCCCATTCGAGGATCGTCGTAAACTGACTTATTGGTCCGATATGGCCACCAGCGGCGAACTCGCTGGCGGCCCAACACCTGAACCCGCCCGTCGAGCCGCACTCCTTGAATGCCTCGAAACATTCCAAGGGCTTTGGGCAGAGCGAGAGGGGAAAGTCAGCGACGGAGCCCTTGACTTAGTAACCATGCTCGCCAACAGCCCC
>Ga0181571_10000755_pt1 | contig 22113 bp, 20 predicted proteins | sample 101ome_17_FD_132440 | JGI IMG/M metagenome (GOLD analysis project Ga0181571, IMG submission 132440) | Coastal salt marsh microbial communities from the Groves Creek Marsh, Skidaway Island, Georgia - 101407AT metaG (megahit assembly) | ecosystem: Environmental > Aquatic > Marine > Intertidal... | reverse complement strand
CGGTAGCGGGGAGGCTCGCCGATTAGGATCAGACGCCGCGGATCATGCCGCCGTCCACCTTTACGACGCTGCCGGTGATGTAGCTGGCATTGTCGCTCAGCAGATACACCGCCGTATCTGCGAACTCTGCGACGGTGCCGTATCTCCCAGCGGGGATGGTTGCGTGCGACGCGCGGACGATTTCTTCCACCGGTTTGTTCTGTTTCTTGGCCGCGGCAGCATCGATCTGGTTGACGCGGTCGGTGTGAATGCGGCCCGGTGCGATGGTGTTGACGGTAACGCCTTCCGCAGCGACTTCGCTGGACAGCGTCTTTGCCCAGCCAACCAGCGACGCGCGTATCGTATTCGATATACCGAGATTAGGGATCGGTTGCACGATTCCCGAGCTCGATATGACGAGGACGCGCCCCCAGCGGCGTTCTTTCATGCCGGGGAGGAACGCGTTAACGATTTTCAGCTGATTAACGAACATGGGTTGAAACTGGGCCGTCCAGACCTCAGGGGCCACGTCCGAGATATTTCCGGGCGGCGGGCCGCCGCCGTTGCAGACAACGATGTCGAGGCCACCGAAGTCAGCCTCCAGGTTTTGAATAAGCGCATCTACAGACCCGGCGTCGGAAAGATCGAGCGAGTAGGCGCGCGCGCCGGCGATGTCGACGGCGACGATTTCCGCGTCCGCCAGATTTCTGCCGCAGACGGCGACCGTCGCGCCTTCCTGCGCCAGTCGTTCGGCGATACCTTTTCCCATTCCGCGTGTCGAGCCCATCACAAGGGCGCGTTTGTCTTTCAATCCCAGGTCCAAAATCCGTCTCCCAATCAAGCGTCCCCAGATTGCGCATCATCTGTCTTTACCGCAACCGGTCTTGCAATTTGTCCCGCCGATCGCGAATAGCGTATTGTCACACAGCTAAATCAGGAATGCGGGATGTCTGATCAGGACTGGGATATCGAAACCGATCTGCTGGTGGCGGGAGCCGGGCCCGCGGGCATGACGGCTGCGTTGGTGGCATCGATGGAAGGCCTGGATGCCGTCATATGCGAAAAGGCGGGGCAGGTCGGCGGCACCGGAGCAACATCGGCGGGGACCTTGTGGATTCCCGGTAATTCCCAGAACCGCGACGCCGGTTTTGACGATTCTGCGGAAGAAGCCGCCACGTATCTGGATCAGCTGATCGGCGAAGACCGCTTAAGCGAACATCGGCGCGTTTATCTGCGCGACGGTCCGGGCGTGATCGATTATCTGGAAGAAAAGACCGACGTAAAGTTTCTGCCCTGCGGCATGCATCCCGACTATCGTAACAATCTGGCCGGCGCAGGGCTCGCGGGCCGGGCGATCATCCCGGAAAATTTCGACGGGCGGCTGCTCGGGCGGGATTTCGATCGCGTACGGCCGCCAATCCCCGAATTCATGCTGATGGGCGGCATGATGGTCGGCAAGGCGGATATCATCAATCTGCTGGGGCGCTACAAATCATTCCGCGCTTTCCGTCATTCCGCTTCTATCGTCCTGCGCTATCTGGCGGATCGTATTCGTTACCGCCGGGGAACGCGGCTGGTGATGGGAAACGCGCTGGTGGCACGACTTTATTACAGTCTGAAAAAACGCAACGTGCCCGTACTCTTCGAAAGTCCTATCGATGAATTCGTCTGTGATGGAGGCACCGTGGTCGGCGCCGTTCTCAATACGCCGACCGGGGTCAAACGCGTTCGGGCCCACAATGGGGTTGTCCTGGCGACCGGCGGATTTGCCCACAATCCCAAGTTCCGAAAAGCGTTCATGCCCGATCCCACGCCGCCCTATTCGATGGCGCCTTCGACCAACACGGGCGATGGAATGACACTGGCCGAATCGCTCGGCGCCGGGATAGATACGTCCGGTCAGGGAGCAGGATTGTGGTCGCCCGTATCGGTGACCAAACGATCTGACGGGTCGGACGGATTATACCCGCACCTTGCGATGGACCGCGCCAAGCCGGGGCTGATCGCGGTAAACGCCGCGGGTCGGCGGTTCGTCAACGAAGCGGTGTCCTATCACGATTTCGTCGAGGCAATGTACCGGTCCCACGAAACCGTCGACACGATACCCGCCTGGCTGATTTGCGAAGCGGCATTCGTCACCAAATACGGACTCGGTGCGATTCACCCGGAAACCCGGAACCTGCAAAAGCACGTCGCCGATGGCTACATCACAGTCGCCGACAGTCTTGAAGCGCTGGCGTCCAAAATCGGCGTCGATACGGACGGTCTGAGGAATTCCGTCAACCGTCATAATGAATTCGCCCTCACCGGGACCGATGAGGATTTCGGCAAAGGAGATCTGGAACTCAACCGGTTCAACGGCGATCCTGCGCATTCGCCGAACCCGTGTCTCAGACCCATCGAGAACGGGCCATTCGTAGCGATGGCGGTATGGCCCGCCGAGATCGGTTGCAGCGTGGGTCTGTCGACCGATCCCGACGGTAGGGTGCTCGATGTGGAAGACCGCCCGGTACCGGGATTGTTTGCCTGCGGAAATGATATGGGTTCGCTGATGTCGGGCTCCTACCCCGGGCCCGGCACGACCCTGGGACCGGCGGTGGTGTTCGGCTGGCGCGTGGCAATGCATGCCGTTGGTAAATCGGTCTGAAAACGGCGCGACGCCCTGTCTTGACCCCGACCATACGCTGACGTATGGAACCGAATACATGTAAAGCGGCGAGTCATAAGGAAAGACGCGGGAAAACAATGGAATATCAGAAAATCGGTCAGCCGGTCCGCCGTCAGGAAGACGCCAGACTGCTAACCGGCCAGGGCCGGTTCAGCGACGACTGGTCAGTGGACGGCCAGGCCCACATGGCGGTGGTCCGATCGACATACGCACATGCAGCGATCAGGGGAATGGATACCTCGGTTCCGAGATCGATGCCCGGCGTGCTGGCGGTGTTGACCGGCGAGGATTGCATTACGGACAATCTGTCGCCCATCCCGCATAGCCCGTTGCCGTCAACCAGGCACGACATGAAACTTCATGGCCCGGGCGGTTCGGACGTGTTTATCGGCAACCACGTGCCGTTGCCGGCTGACAAGGCCCGTTATGTCGGCGAGGCGCTGGCCATCGTTGTGGCGGAAACGCGCGCCCAGGCGGAAGACGCCGCGGAAGCCGTTCTGGTCGATTACGAGCCGCTGCCCTCCGTTACTGATACGGCAAAAGCGGCGGAAGCGGGCGCACCGACGATCTGGGACGAAGTCCCCGACAATATCTGTGTCGAGACATTTTTCGGCGACCGGGAAGGCACCGATGCCGCCTTTACGGCCGCCGATCATGTCGTCGATATGGAGATTTTCATCGACCGGGTCACCGGTGTGCCGATGGAGCCGCGTGCCGCGCTGGGCGACTATGATGACGAGACCGGCCGCTACACGATCTATGCCGGGTCCGGCGGGTCGGTCCGTCAGAAACGGGAGATCGCAGAGGTTCTCGGCGTGGACGCCGACGACGTCCGGGTGATTTCAAAGGATGTCGGCGGGAATTTCGGCACCCGGAACCGGCTCTACGTTGAATTTCCTCTCGTCGGATGGGCGTCACGCAAGACCGGGCGACCCGTGAAGTGGACCTGCCAGCGTAGTGAGTCTTTCCTTACCGACTACCAGGGTCGAGATCTGGTCACCAGAGTATCACTGGCCCTGAACAAGGACGGAAAGTTCCTCGGTATGCGGGCTGAAAATCTGTCCAATGTCGGGTCCCGTATGGTTTCCCTGTCGCCGTTGAGCAAGGGTTCCGGCCTGATCACCGGGTCTTATGACATCCCGGTGGCGCATCTCCGGTCCCGTGCGGTGTTCAGCAACACGGCCCCGACAAATGCCTATCGGAGTTCCGGCCGCCCCGAAGTGACTTTCGCGATAGAGCGGCTGGTTGAAACCGCGGCGGCTGAACTGGGGTTCGATCCAATCGATCTCCGGCGTAAAAACCTGGTCAGCTCCGATCAGATGCCATACCGCAACGCGGTAGGGATGACGTATGACAGCGGCGAATACGCCAAAAGCATGGACATGTGCATGGAGATGGCCGACTGGGACGGTTTTGAGGCGCGAAAGAAAGAAGCCGAAGCGCGCGGCATGCTGCTGGGCCGGGGGTTCGCGAACTACGTGGAATCCTCCATTGGAACGCCCCGCGAACAGGCCGAAATTCACGTGCGATCTGACGGACATATGGATCTGGTGATCGGCACCCAGCCAAGCGGACAGGGGCACGAGACAAGTTTCGCCCAGGTGGCCGCCGAATGGCTGGGCGTCCCGGTCGAAACCGTGACAGTGATCGTTGGAGACACCGACATCGTCAAAGTGGGCGGTGGATCCCACAGCGGCCGTTCCATGCGCATGGCAGGGACGGTCATCGTCAAGGCGGCTGAGGAACTGATTCACAAGGGCAAGAAACTTGCGGCTATCGTCCTTGAAGCCGCTGAAACGGATATTGATTTTCGCGACGGGCGTTTTTCGATCGCCGGTACCGACCGACAAATCTCGATCTTCGACCTGGCGCAGGCGCTGGACGGCCGCCCCGATCTGCCGGAAGATCTGTCGAACGGGTTGTCTGTCATTGAAGACAATTTCATGGAAACGCCGGTGTTTCCGAACGGCTGTCATATCTGCGAGATCGAGATCGATCCCGCGTCCGGTGCGTACGATGTTGTCCGTTACACGACCGTTGACGACGTCGGCCGGGCGATCAATCCGTTGATCGTCGACGGGCAAACCCATGGCGGAATCGTCCAGGGAGCAGGCGAGGCGCTGGGTGAGCTCTGCGCGATGGACCCGGAAACCGGTCAGCCGCTGGCCGGATCTTTCATGGACTATCACATGCCGCGGGCGGACGAATATCCGTCGTTCAAGACGGCGCTCAACGAAGTGCCTTCGCCTACCAACCCCCTAGGCGTCAAAGCGGGTGGCGAGGGCGGGACGACCCCCGCGCTGGCTGTATTGGTCAATGGGTTTGTGGACGCGCTCCGGCCATATGGCGTGCGCGATATCAGAATGCCTGTGACGCCCCGTAAAATCTGGGAGCTGATCCAGGGAGGTTCCTAGCGTTCAGCCCAGCAGGAAGAACGGCGCGAGCACGACGGCCCAGCAGGCTGAGCCGGCGGCGAGGAAGCACGCCAGCTTCATGCGTGGCGACCAACCGTCGGAGTCATCGCGTTGCTTGGCGCCGGCAGTGGCGACGTCGGGATGATTGATTACGGCATATTGAGCCATGGGATTTCTCCTTATCCGTCCCAAGTGTGCCTCCATGCCTCTGAAAAAAACGTTAACGTCCGGCCGGCCGAGAACAATTCGCATAGGTATATGCGCCGGTTTTCCGCGCTTTGGGCTACCATCCCAACCGCGATGGCGATAAGTTGCGTGTATCTGCGAAACGACGCGTTTCGACCGGAAAAGAACAGGATATTGGATACTCAGGGACGAATTTCATGAAAGCTGCTGCTTTCGACTATGTGCGCGCGGCGGACCTCGACGAGGTTTGTCGCCTGCTTGCCGAGGCGGGCGACGAAGAACGTAAAATCATCGCCGGCGGACAGACGCTGGTACCGCTGATGGCGATGCGCATGGCCCGGCCTGATATGTTGATCGATATCAATGATGTCCCGGGACTTTCGGAGATCGATGACCGGGGCGATCAGATCGCTATTGGCGGATGTACGCTTCAGCGCGCAGTTGAAAGATCGGATCTGATATCCGGCCGGCTCCCGCTTCTGGCAAAGGCTGTACGGAATGTCGGTCACATCCAGACCCGCAATAGAGGTACCGTCGGCGGCAGCATCGTCCATGGAGATCCGTCGGCGGAAATACCACTGGCGGCACTGGCGCTGGAAGCGACCGTCGTTCTGCGGAGCGCGTCGGGGGAAACGGAAATACCCCTCGACGGGTTTTTCGAGGCAGCCATGGTGACGAATATCGAACCGGAACAGATTCTGACCGAAATCCGCATCCCCGTATGGCAGGGCCACGCCATCGGCACCGGGTTCAATGAAACCGCCAGCCGGCAGGGCGATTTTGCGATTGTCGCCGCCGCAGCGCAGGTTGAACTCGCGGGGGACGGAACGATCGCCCGGGCGGCGGTCAGCGCCGGGGGGGTCGCGCCGTCGCCGGTCAAGCTTCGCGGCGTGGAAGCCGCGCTCGCCGGCCGACAAGCCGACGATCTCGATGCAGCGTTCGAAGGACTCGGCGATGAGATCGATCCCGACACGGATGTCCATGCGACGGCTGCGTACCGTTCCCGCGTCGCAAAGAAACTGGTCGCCCGCGCCGTTGCCGACGCGGTCGCGGAGGCGAAAAGATGAGCGAGATGGAGATTACGCTGAACGTCAACGGCCGGGATCGCACGGTGTCAGTACCTCCCAGAATGACGTTGGTGGACTGCCTGCGTGATATGTTGCGCCTGACGGGTACCCATGTCGGTTGCGAGCACGGCATCTGCGGAGCCTGTTCGGTCATGTTCGACGGCGAGCCGGTACGTTCGTGCCTGATGTTCGCGGTGCAGGCCGAAGGCCACAAAATAACCACTGTCGAGGGCCTCGCCGACGACGACGGAAAGATCAGCGATCTTCAGGATTCGTTCTGGGAATGCCATGCGATGCAGTGCGGGTACTGCACGCCCGGCATGCTGGTGGCGAGCCAGGCGCTGCTGGCGGAAAATCCCAACCCGGACGACAATGAAATCCGCGAGGCCATCAGCGGCAATCTGTGCCGCTGTACTGGCTATCAGCAGATAGTCGAGGCGGTGAAGATGACGGCACAGCGCCGGCGGGAGGCACGGTCATGACCGAAGCCCCGACACTGCCCAACTACAGATACGTTTCGCGCAAACGACGGACCAAGGAAGATCGCCGCTTCATAACCGGACGCGGCAAGTTTGTCGCGGATGTCTTCGTTCCCGGGATGAAGCACGTTGCTGTCCTGCCGAGCCCGCATCCCCGCGCTAACATCCTTAGTATAGATAGCAGTGCGGCGATGGCACTGCCGGGTGTGCATTACGTCCTGACCGGCGACGAGCTGGCGGCAGAAACGAATTCTCTGTTCCATGGACTGGATCTGCCGAACGTCGTCTGGCATCCGCTGGCGGTAGGCATGACCCGCTATGCCGGAGAATGGGTGGCCGCGGTGGTCGCCGATTCCCGCTATATCGCCGAAGACGCCGCCGAACTGATCGAGGTCGAGTACGAATCTCTCCCGGCGGCGGTCGATTCCGAAAAGATGATCGACGAGGATCAGCCGCTGGTCCATCCGGCGCACGGAAGCAATGTTCTGTTCCGCAAGACCTGGGAATGGGGACCTGTCAAAGACGATTTCGCCAGCATGCCCCACACGGTCAGCTACCGGGCGCGCTGGGGACGGTCGTCCACCGTCCCGATCGAAACATTCGGCGTGGTCGCCAAGTGGGACGAAATCACCGAAATCATGGATGTCTGGGCGTCGATTCAGATGCCGCAGTATCAGGATCAGATTGCGTCCGCGCTGCGGATGCCGATGAACAATGTCCGTGTCCATAACGACGTCGACGTTGGCGGCTCCTACGGCGTGAAACGCGGAATAAAGCACACCATATTGGTCAGTTATCTCGCCAAGCGGCTGGGTTTTCCGGTTCGATTTATTGAGGACCGGCTCGACAACATGTCGGGGGGCGATGCCCATGGACCGGACCGCATCTTCGATATCACCATGGCGTTCGACGATGACGGGGTCATCAGGTCGATGAAGATCCGCGCGCTGGATGATGTCGGTGCCTATCCCGGCCGCGCGCCGTTGCAGCTCGGCAAGCCGATGACGGCTCTGTGCGGGCCGTATCGCGTGAATTCGATCGAGTACGAGGCGATTTCCGTGACGTCCAACAAGACCGGGCAGGTGCCGGTCCGGGGTTTCGGACAATCACCGACGAATTTCGCCATCGAAACGGGTCTGGAACGCGTTGCAAAATATCTCGGACTCGACCGGGTGGAAGTGCGGGCGCGTAACCTGGTCCGCAAGGACGAGTTTCCGTGGAAGATTCCGCCGGGATCGCTGTACGACTCCGGCGATTTTCACGCTGTCCTGGAAAGCGCGATCAAGACGTCCGACTGGGACGATCTGATAGCGCGGCGCGATGCGCTGCGGGCGGAAGGCAAACTGGCAGGGGTGGGAATAACCACATGTCTGGAACCGGGCGGCGGAAACAATATTTTCGAATATCTGTTCAATCCGAAACTGGAAATCACGACTTTCGTGGAATCGGTGCTGATCAAGGTCGAACCGACCGGTGCGATAACCGCCGTGATGTGCACGACGACGTCAGGGCAGGGTCACGAAACCATGGTGTCGACGATTGCCGGCGAAGAGCTGGAACGGGATCCGGATACCATACGTGTCGTCCATGGTGATTCCCTCGAAGCTCTGCCGACGCGCAGCCCGGTAGCCAGCCGGATGACCATTGTCCTCGGCACCGCGACGTCGAACGCCGCGCGGGAGATCAAAGCCAAGATGATCACCATCGCGGCGCACGATCTCGGTGTCGAAAAGGATCAGATCGAATATGCGGACGGCGAATTCAGCGTCCGCGGGCAGCCTGAAAGGAAGCTTCTGTGGGGCGATGTGTGTCACATCGCGCACAAGCAGTTTCACCGGATGCCGCCCGGCCACGAACTTGGCCTGCAGGCCTATTCCGTGCAACAGGTGCCGGGGGCCGGCCAACTGCCGAACGAGAAAAACGAAGTCCCCCTGTATCCGTGTTTTTCATTCCAGGCGCATGTGCCGCTGGTCGAAATCGACCCGGATACCGGGAAGGTGAAAATCCACGATTACTACATTGCTCATGACTGCGGCACCGCGATCAACCCCGATATCGTGCGCGGCATGATCATCGGCGGGGTCGCGCACGGGGTCGGCGCGGCGCTGTACGAAAAGTTCGAATACGATCCGGACGGGCAGTTGCTGGCGGGTACGTTCGTCGACTACCTGCTGCCGTCAGCGCACGAAATACCGCCGGTGACGGATATCGAACACTGTACCCCGTCGCCGATGACGTCGCTTGGACAGAAGGGTTCCGGCGAGGGCGGATATCTGGGGGCGCCTGCCGCGGTGGCTTCCGCCGTCAATGACGCGCTCAGCCCGTACGATATCGAAATCAACGAATTGCCGATCCGCGCGCGCGACATCGAGGCGGCGCTCTACGACAAGATGAAGTAACGAGACACACATTCAGGGAGAGAAACATGAGTGACGACATACTACTGGAACAGGACGGCCGTATTCTCCGGGCGACATTCAACCGGACGCCCGATAACGGCGTGTCCGACAGCATGGCCCGGCAATTTTCCGAGGCGATTCTGTCGGCGCATGAAAATTCCGACATGGTGCTGCTGCGCAGCACGGGACCGGATTTCTGCACCGGACGTGTCCGCGACGACAGTGCCGGGCCTCCATCGCCGGAAGCCTATAGCCGCCGCCCGGAATACGACGCGATCTTTGGCTGTTACCGCTCTATCAAGGATGCGCAGGTGCCGGTGGTGACCGTTATCGAGGGCCGCTGCATGGGCTTCGGCACAGCGGTAACTGCCGTAAGCGACGTATCCTTCGCCAGCAGTACGGCGACCTTCAACATTCCGGAGGTTGGTCATAACGTGATGCCCACGATGGTGATGTCGGCGCTGTACGACCGGATGAACAGGAATGCCATTCTGTGGATGGCGTATTCCACCGATTTTATCGACGCCGAACGCGCGCTTAATTACGGCCTGGTCAGCAACGTCGTTGAGGCGGATAAGCTCGATGCCGAGGTCGACCGGTTTTGCGAACTTCTGATCAGCCGTCCCCGCCCGGCAATTCTGGGGCTGAAGGAATATCTCCACAGCGCGCCACGCATGGACGAACAGGGCGCGTTCGACTATGCCCGCAGCATTCACTCCATGGTGAATACCGCGGCCGCGATGAAAAAATAGGGAAGTTTCCGGCCGGTCGTCGGGTATCCCGGCGGCCGGTCAGGCGTTGCGGGCCCGGAATTCCTCCGCGTAGGCTGCAAGCGCCTCTTCCAGAGTAAACGCCGGTTCCCAGCCAAGTTCGTTTTGCGCCCGGCTGACATCCAGTGGGGTCAGGCGTGAATTCGGCGGCGTGCCCGGTTTGATCTCCAGATCGAGGTCCGGCAAAGAGGCTTTGATCGCGGTTACAAGTTCGTCGAACGTAATCGCACGCCCCCAGGACAGATTGTAGGCCGCGTCAGCCGGCAGTCCTTCCGTGGTTGCCGCCAGGTCGATCGCGCGGCCCATATCATCTGCGTAGATATATTCGAACGCCATGGTCTGTTCCTCGGGGATGACGGCCTTGGTGCCGCGTACACCCGCTTCTATCAGCGAATGTACTTTTTCGCCCCCGCCCGAGCCGCCCCAGAAATGCCCCATGCCGAAAACGTTTCCGGGACGGAGGACCACGGTTTCGAAACCGTACTGAAGCCGGTACGCTTCGAGGATGAGTTCCTGCGCTGCCTTGGAATTCGAGTATGCGGCCCCGCTGCCGCGCGCGAAATTTTCACTGATGATTTTTTCATTGCCACTTTTGCGCCAGTCATACACGCCGAATGTCGATAGCTGAATGAGGCGTTTGACGCCGGTCAGTCGCACCGCCTCAACCACCGACAGCATGCCTCCGATATTCAGGTCGTATCCTGCATGAATCGGATTGGCGGCCCGCTTGCCGATCAATCCTGCGGTGTGGAGAAACGTTTCCGGTTTGTGGGCGTTGATTGCCGATATAAGCGCCGGAAGGCTGCGGACGTCGTCGTTGATTACTTCGTAATCCGCGTCTCCCAGCCGCATGGTGAGATAGTCGTCGCGCGGGACAGGATCGATAAACACGACCTTCTCGCCCCGCTTCGCGGCTTCTTTCGCATAGGCCGTCCCGATCAGGCCGGCCCCGGTGATCAGTGTGGTCATCTTTTTATTCCCTGTTGGCCCGTCCGCCGTCGAACTTCCCTTCCAGGAACTCGATCGGCACGGATTTGTTTTTCTTGGAATCGCCCCGCATCGGATTTCCGTCGGCATCGGTGCGGTCGATTTCCGGCAGTTTCTGGTAATTTGGCGAACCGATCCGCAGCATGACCAGCGGTTCGCCCTCGATTGCCGTAAACCAGTACATATTTCCACGCGGCAGCATAATGCCCTGGTTCGCACCCAGCACCGTTTCCTCGCCGTCCGGGTCGAAAAACCGGACCTGCCCCTGCAGTACGATGAAGCTGTGATCTTCACCCGGATGGGCATGAAGTTCGTTCTCGCCCCCCTCGGCATAGATTTTCAACCGGATCGACAGGTCCTCGGTTGCCGCCAGCGGAGTGTCGGTGCGACCGCGTGCGAGGAGTTGGCCCGCCACGTTGAATACGGTGGGTGCGGTGTTCTCCGCCAGCTCGGATTGTCGCCGTTTCAACTCGTCCGACCCGATGGCGGGTGGAAGAATGTCCCTGGTTGCGCTCGCCATTTTGTCTCCTCCCGCGCTGTTCATTCGATTATTTGCTGGGTAGCTTAAGTCAATTGCGGGTATCTGAACAATCGCAGGGGGTATCAATGGACGATGACGGGCCCATAAAGAAATCCGACCGTAAATGGCAGTCCGACATCATCGTCGATCTGATCAAACAGTATGGATTCAAGCACATCGCGCTGAATCCCGGGGCGAGTTATCGCGGCTTGCACGATTCTCTCGTGAACTACGGCGAGAACGAACCGCCGATGCTGGTTTGCAATCATGAAAAGATCGCCGTTCAGATGGCGCACGGCTATGCGAAAGCGACCGGCGAGCCGATGATCGCGATCGTTCACAACGTGGTCGGTCTGCTGCACGCGCCGCTTGCCATCTACTACGCTTATATCGACCGGGCACCGGTGTTCATCATCGGGGCGACGGGTCCCATGGATGAGGATATCCGTAGGCCGTTCATCGACTGGATTCACACGGCTTCGGTTCAGGGCAATGCGGTCCGCGATTATACGAAATGGGATTATCAGCCTGGCAGTGTGCACGGTATTCCGGATTCCTTCGCCCGCGCCTATTCGATCATGATGGCGGAGCCACAGGGGCCGATTTACATGTGTTACGACGCGGGTATCCAGGAAGCGCCGCTGACCGAGGATATCGCCCTGCCGGCGCCGGATGCGGCGCGTGTGACATCGACGCTGGCACCGGACCGCAAAGCGCTGGAACGGGCGGCGGACCTTTTGCTGGCGGCGGAAACCCCAATGATCCTGACCGAATATGCGGGCCGTATGCCGCACGGCTTCGAGTATGTTGTAGAGTTCGCGGAGACTGTCGGCGCCGGTGTATCGGACGTGTACAAGCGACTCAATTTCCCGAACCGCCATCCACTGAATCTCAGCATGGACGCCACCGCGTTCGAGGGTGCCGACCTGGTTCTTTGTCTGGACGTCCGCGACTGGACGCGCGGAACCTACGGCACCAACCCGGTGACGCGGGAGGTAGAGGATAAAACCGCCCCGGGCAGCAAATGGATAGATATCGGATTTGCGGATATCGAAATCAGCAAATGGGCGATGGACTACAACAAGCACCGTGACTGGGATGTGCGGGTGACCGCCGATCCTGTGTCCGCCGTGCCGGAACTGACCCAAATCTGCCGCGAGCGGATCGAAGCCGATCCTGCGGTCAAATCCAGAATCGAGGACCGTAAAACCGACATAGAGAAACGCCACGATGCGCTGTTCGATCAATGGAAAATCGATGCGAAGAAGGATTGGGATGCATCGCCCATCTCACTGCCGAGGCTGGCCTCGGAAGTCTGGGACGTGATTCAAGGCGAGGACTGGGTTCTAACTGCGGGCGAGCTGCGCAACTGGACCCGCAAATTGTGGACTTTCGACAAGCCCTACCGTCACCCAGGTCGTTCACTTGGCACCGCGACCCAGTTCGGCATTTCTCTTGGTGTGGCATTGGCCAACAAGGGGACGGGGCGGCTGGTGGTCGATCTGCAGCCCGATGGGGATCTGATGTTCGATCTCGGCGCGTTATGGGTGGCCTCCAAATACGAGATTCCCATGCTGGTCGTGATGTACAACAATCGTGCCTATTACAACGACTGGAACCATCAGAAACACGTTGCGCACCGGCGGGGCACGGACGAGGAACGCGCCTATATCGGTATGGATTTATACGGCCCCGAACCGGATTTCGCCGCCGCCGCCAAATCCATGGGCTGGTGGGCCGAGGGGCCGATCGAGGATCCGGCCGAAATCAACGGGGCATTGTTGCGCGCGATCGAACAGGTCAAGGCCGGTAAACCCGCGCTGGTTGACACGATCTGCCAACACAGCTGAAATCCGCCGATGCCCAAGCTACTGACGGACGAACAGGTCGAGCAGTACGAGCGGGACGGGTATGTCCATCCCTTCCGCGCCCTCAGCGAGTCCGATGCGGAGGCATTGCGCGACCGTATCGAGGCGTTTGAAGAAGATCAGGGTTGTGAAGCGCAGCAGGCGCTGGTCTTCAAGGCACACCTGCCGTTCCGCTGGTTGTCGGATATTATCACCCATCCGAGGATACTCGATTCGGTCGAGGATGTTCTCGGCCCGAACCTGCTGTGCTGGGGCTCCAGCTTCTTCCAGAAGAATGCGCAGGACCCGCGATTCGTATCCTGGCACCAGGATACCTATTATTACGGACTTGAACCGCCGGAAACGCTGACTGCATGGCTTTCGATCACTCACAGCAACCTCGAATCGGGCTGCGTCCGTGTCATCCCCGGCAGCCACCGAAGCCGCGAGGTCGTGGCATTCGAGAACGTTACCCATGAAAACAATCTGCTCGCCCGCGGTCAGACCATTGCCGGCGTGGACGAAGAGGCCGCGGTACCGATGGTTCTGGAGCCCGGTGAATTTTCGATGCATCACGAAGCGGTGGTGCATGGCTCGGATCCGAACCGGTCGGATGACCGGCGGATCGGGTTATCGATCCACTATATCCCCACCCACGTGCAGCGGGTGAAGTATAACCGCCCGGGCGTTAAACCGCGCGCGGCATTGGTACGCGGCGTCGATGAATACGGTTACTGGGAACACGAAGCGCTTCCCGTTCTCGACTTCGACCCGGCGCGGTTGGAGGAGCTCGAAACAATGCGCCGAGAGTTTATGTCGCGCAACCGCGATGGACTTGCCGAGTCCGCCTGACAAGGAGAAAAACATGGAACGGAAGGAAATGCTGCCAGCTGTCGAGACATTCATCGATCAGATGCGGGCTGTTTGCTCCGAAACCGGCCGCGACGACACCGTACGCTGGGAACAATGCCGCACACTGCTGCAAGAGTTGCTGAAAGATCCCGCCCTGCAGGAACACGCCAGAGACTGGCCGGTCGGCGGGTTCGACGGCAAGAAGGTCGACAACCTGCTGTTCTATGAAGACCCCGACCACGGCTTTGTTATCAACGGGCTGATCAAGAATCCCGGTGGCCGCGCCATGATCCACGATCACGGTCAGGCCTGGACAGTCTATGGTCTGCTACAGGGAGACGAGCGCATCGTCCGGTACAACGAGACGAAGAAGGACGACGGCGAGGCGTTCTACGAGGAGGACTATGCCGAGCAGTGCGGACCCGGCGACGTCGATATCGTGCCGCCCTGGGAAATCCATTCCGAATACGCCGGCGACGAAAAGACCGTTGCCGTCATCGTCCGGAGCCAGCGGTCGGGCACGTTTGAGCAGTATCGTTATTACGACGACGGCGGGAAGGTACAGTTTCCTGGCCCGAACCAGGTGCCATACGACTTGGGCTAAATCGATTGCCGTCAATACCGGAAATGTTTGCGGAGGCGGCTTTTGGCGAAATTGTGCCGTAGCTTGGGGACTCTTTTCGTGATCATTTTGCCGATGCCCCGCATAACAATTCCTATAAGCGGCAGAGATGAGAGAGATTTCCAGACAGGTTTCCGTGCGAACCCCGACATGTGCCCCCAATCGCGGAACCGATAGTCTCTTGCCCCCTCGTTCTCCTTGCCATTGTCGGTGGGTTCGCTGACGAAACAGGTGTTTCGGTCAACTTCAAAAATTACGAACGATTCAGCGAACGAGATAGACGAAACGTCTTTTTCGAATTCTTTCGTCGCGGCAAAATCCCCAAACCGATAATTGATCCCGTCGATTTTGTTCTTGGCGTAACTGACAAAAGAATTCGGCGAAGGTCCACCAAAGTGACTCATGTAGCTGGTATGGACATCTTCCGTAACCAGAAGTCCACCTGATTTGATATTTGGAATACAGCATTCCGCGGTCACGATCTGCTGTTCGAAGGTGTGGCCGCCGTCATCCAGGACAACATCGACCTGTCCGACTTCGCTAAAGAATGCTTCCCAGAAATTCGGGTCGGATTGACTGCCAATATAAATTTCGAAGCCGTCTTTTTCCCATTTCTTGGCTTCCGGATTTAGCTCGATACCGATAATTCGCGCATGTTTGCCGAAAAATTCGCGCCACATAAACAAGGAGCCACCGTTCAAGACGCCGATTTCGACGAAGATAATTTCTTGGCCAATAAATCTGGAAAAGTAGCGATCGTAGACGTGAAAATACGACGAATGCTTGATACTCGAATACGGTGAATTCGAATATGCCTCGAAGCTCTTGGAAGTCTCCGGTTTCATATGTGTTGCAGGCCAATCTTCACGTCGGGCTCAATGATCTTACTGGTACGAACTACTATATAACGAAAAGCATTTTCTTTTTCACTCGGGTCCCCGGATTTCTTCCGGCAAAAAGGGAAAGGCGGACAGTTCGTGCGAATTGCCGGCCGCGCGGGCTTCTTTCACAAAGCTCGGGTCCAGTTCCTCGATCGATGCAACGCCGATGAGGCCCATGGCATTGCGGATCTCCGCTTCCATGATTTCCAGCGCCCGAACCAGCGCGGGTTGACCGCCAGCCGCCAGCGCCCAGCCCTGGAACCGGCCGAGGGCGACGGCAGTGGCTCCGGTGGCGAGTGCTTTCAGGACGTCCGTGCCGCGCACGAAACCACTATCGACGACGATCTCCGCCTGATCGCCGACCACGGCCACGACTTCCTTCAAGATTTCCATGGTGCCGTCGCCATGATCCAGCTGACGTCCGCCGTGATTGGACACGTAAATTACGTCGAGCCCGTGCTGCAGGGCGTTTTCCGCGTCCTCGGCGGTCTGGATGCCTTTCAGGATAAACGGCAACCCGCCGCGTTCCCGCATGCGTTCCATCGACTCCCAGGTCAGACCTGCCTGGTGGATGCGGGCGTCTTCCCCGTAGCGCTTGATACTGGGCGGGCGCCAGCCTGTGATCAGCTGCCGTTCACGGCGACCGTAATAGGCGGAGTCCACCGTCAGGCAGAGCGCGGCATAGCCCGCATCGCGTGCCCGGTCGACCAGATCGTCGACCCAGTCCGCATCGCCGCGGATATATATCTGAAAAATCTTGGGATGGTCCGTAGCGGCGGCGATTTCCTCCAGCGTCGGTTCCGTGACCGTGCTGACCAGGTTCATGATCCCGAACTCGGCAGCGGCTTTGGCGACCGCGATGCCGCCTTCAGGCGTGATGGTCTGCAACGATCCGATGGGGGCAAGCAGACACGGGATGCGGAGTTCGTGTCCCATGAAGGTTGTGCTCGTATCGATCTGCCGCACGTCGCGCAGTATCCGGGGGCGCAGTGCCAGTGAATCCAGGCAAAGCCGGTTACGCCGCAAAGTGGTCTCCGTCTCCGCGGCACCGGTTACGTAGTTCCAGATGGATCGCGGGACGTTGTTGCGTGCGGCGACAACGATTTCGTGCATCGTGGCAAAGTTATCTGACATGCGGGCGGACCTTGTGCGGACTGTTTGTTTCTTTGAATACCGTTTGTTCTGCCCCGTAAAGCGGCGTGTGCCAAGGGTGGCTTCAGATTTTCAGGCAGGCATTCTTGAGAATGCGAGTATTCCATTCGGGAATATCGAGAATCAAACGAAGAGATTTCTGTTGCCGGTTGCGGAATCCATCTCCCACCGGTTCGCGGAGTTTGAAGCTAAGTGTTAGCATTCCAAAAAAAACGGGAAGACGACCGGATGTCTCAATTCAGGAATGAAAGTCCGGCCTGCACGCTGCTCATTGGTGCGGTCTCCGAGCGGGCGACCGTACTGATCTGATCAACTATCCAAAGGAAATATGACGCCATGAAACTGCTCACTATTGATGCCGACGGCGGCCAGCCCGGAGTTGTCGTTGCAGAAGATAAGGTTCTCAATCTCGCGACGGCGCCTGAAGCCGTGTTGGCAGAAGGCTGGCGTCCGGCCTCGGTGCGCGAAATTCTCGAACGGGGCGACGAGGGTCTTGAAGGCATCCGCCGTACTGCCGGTGCAGCGGAAGGGGCAATGGATGCCTGTGCCCACGCGCTCTCGGATTATTCCGATACTGCCCTGCTGGCACCGGTCCCCAACCCCTGGCTTATTTTTTCGGTCGGGATGAACTATGGCAGGCATCTGGCCGAAATGAGCAACACGCCTGCGCCGGAACATCCGGCAGGCTTTATTAAAACGCGGGATTCGTTGCTGGGTTCCGGTAAAGCGATCACGGTTCCGCCCCAATGCCCGGACTGGATAGATTACGAGGGGGAATTCTGCTTCGTTTTCGGTCGCGAGTGCCACGCCGTTTCCGAGGATGAAGCCATTGAGTACGTCGCGGGATACACCATCGCAAACGACGTGTCGGCGCGGGACTGGATTCCCGATATCAAGAAAGGGGAGGCGCCTTTCGGGCCCATTCACGGCTGGGAGCGCAACATTCTCGGAAAGAACCTTCCCGGATTCACCCCTTGCGGGCCGGTGATGGTGACCAAGGACGAAATTCCCGATCCTTACGATCTGCATTTGCAAACCCGCCTCAACGGGGAAGTCATGCAGGATACGAAAACCGACGACCTGATTTTCAAGCTGCCGGAAATCATTTCCTACTATTCGCAATGGTACCGGTTTCACCCCGGAGACATCGTGACCACCGGCTCGCCGGCTGGGGTCGGCATCGGGAGGGACCCGCATGTCTTCATGCATGCTGGAGATACGATTGAAATAGAGCTGGAAGGCGTGGGCGTTCTGACCAATACGCTCGCGTGATCGGCAAAAGGGAAAAAGACGGAGGTCAAGCAAGCAGCGACGAAGGGTAAGCGCTGCTGGAGGGTGGTCGAGGGCAACGGACCGACCGTTCTATTCATGCCGAAACCCGCAGCCGATCGCATCCGGCTGAAAATCGCCAACGGCGTTTCACCGCTGACGGCTTCGCTGTTCACCCATTAATGCCTCTATAACAAGGTCGGCATCGACACCTTCTGGCATAATGCTATGAACGCGTCCTGCCTGAAGCTTCCCATGGTACCGGCGAAATAGGATCAGATCAGCAAAAGCAGTCCGGCGGCGATTGCACCGTTATTGGTGATCAGCAGGAAATGATAGGTCCGGATCATCGGGTCTTTCATTTCCCAGAAACGGTGATGCAGCGTGCTGGCGAGGATCACGAACGCGATCAGCAGTATTGCACCGTATTTGGTGTGCCAGTCGAGCAGCACCAGGAACGCCCCCGCAAACTGGATCGTGAAACCGAACAGCAGGCACGGAACGGCGGGCAGGTTCTGCACCGCGATACGCTGCACGTTCATGTCCCACAACCGGATGTTCTTTAACCCCATCCAGATGAAGTAGAGGGCGATCATTACCTGGGCTATCGCGTGGACCGGAGTGTGGTCAGCATACATCAGGCGTGCTCCTGCGCTTTCCGCTGTTCTATCGCGATAATGGGCGCGCTGCTATAGTCAGGCATGCGCCTCGGTTACTTTACACAACCCGTTCACCCGCCCGCGAAAGACTATCGGCAGGTGCTCCGCGAAGACCGCGAAGCGGTTCTGCTGGCCGACCAGCTGGGCTATGCCGAAGCGTTTCTGGGCGAACACATCACCGACCGGGCGGAACCGATTACGTCCAATCTGATGTTCATCGCGTCCCTCTGTCACGATGCCCGCAATATCACCTTCGGCAGCGCGGCGGTGACGTTGCCGTCCTATCACCCCGCCATGGTGGCCGGTCACGTCGCTATGATCGATCATCTGACCGATGGTCGGTTTATTTTCGGAATCGGGCCGGGCGGGCTGCTGTCGGACGCGGAGGCCTTCGAGAACATGGATATCGACCGCAATGCCAAGATGCTGCAGTCGATCGACATGATCCTTGCTATCTGGGCGGGAAAACCGCCCTACAATCTGAAGAACGACTACTGGACCACGTCGACCGAGCGCACCCTGAACGAAGACATCGGGCAGGGGATCATCTCGACACCGTTGCAAAAGCCCCATCCGCCCATCGTGGTCACGTCGATTACGCCCCATTCGCGGGGGATCACCGCCGCGGCGGCGCGAGGCTGGGATCCGATCACGTCGAACTACGTTCAGGGGCACTGGGTCGCGACGCATCTGCCTAAGTATCTCGAGGGACTCGAACAGGGGGGGCGTCCCGTGAACGGATCCGGCTGGCGGGTCGCGAAATCCATCTTCGTTGCCGACGATCATGCGGCGGCGCTCAGATACGCCAAGTCCGCCGACGGCCCCTACGGCTTCTATTTCCGCAATATCATGACCAAGCTGGTCGGCAACGGCCGCCCCGAACTATTCCGGGCCTGGCGCGACCAGCCCGACGATCAGGTGACGCTCGAACAGTCTCTCGACACCCAGGTAATCGCGGGAGATGTAAATTCGGTCGTCGATCAGATACTGGCGTTCCGCGAGGAGATCGGCGAATTCGGGACGCTGTTGTATACCAGCCATGACTGGATGGACCCGCAGGCGGACCGGCGGTCGATGGAGCTGATGGCGAGCGAAGTTATGCCCCGCGTTAACGAGGCCCTCGGTGAACCCGCAGTCGCAGAGTAACGTTCTTACCCGCTATGCGCCGCCGCCGGTCATCGCCGGCGCTCTGGCCATGCTGTGCTGGGCCCTGAGCATCGTGGTCGTGCGCGATGTGGCCGGTATCGTGCCGCCGGCTGCGATGTCGTTTCTGAGATGTGTGCTGGCGCTCTGCATCCTCTATCCCATTTGCCGCCGGGTGCTGCATGCGCAGCTGCCGCTGATGCGCAAACACTGGAAGATCATCGGTTTCCAGGGCGTACTTTTGTTTATCGGCGGCAACGGCATGCTGTTCGTCGGGCTGCAGTTCACCACCGCCATTAACGGTGCGCTGATCAATTCGGCGGAACCGGTGACGATCGTCGCCGTTGCCTGGGTCATGTTCCGCGACCGGCTCACGCCGATACAATGGGCGGGGGTCCTGATATCCATGATCGGTGTCGTCTATCTGGTTGGACGCGGCGAGGTTTCCGTTTTGCTCGCCCTCGATCTCAATATCGGCGACATTTTCATCTTCATTTCCATCGTTTCCTGGGCGTTTTACGCGGTGCTGATGCGCAAAGTCCCGCGAGAACTGGATCGGTTGAATGTCGTATTCGGCATCCTGGTCGCCGGTGCGATCGTGGTATTTCCGTTCTGGGTAGCGGAGAACATTTTCTACAAGGCGACGCCGCTGATCTGGGAAACGCTCTGGACCACCTGTTTCAACGCCGTGTTTGCTTCGATACTGGCCCTGTTCTGGTGGAATCACACGGTGGAAGGCCTCGGTCCCGGACGTGCCAGTTTGTTTATTCATCTGATACCCGTCTACACAGTCATCCTCGCCGTCTGGCTTCTTGGCGAGCAGTTATTCCTGTTTCACGCGGTGGGCATCGGCCTGATTGCAATCGGGATATTCCTGACCACAATGCTGAAGACAAAGCGGGAGAGCACATCATGAGCAAGACGCGCGTTTATGCGGATGCCGCCGGCGAACCGCCGGAAGGCACCTGGTCCAATTGCCTGGTGGTCGACCGGCACGTCTATATTGCCGGGATGACGGCGCGGAGTGCCGAGTTCAACACTATCGTGGGCGACAATGCTTACGAGCAGTCGAAGGTGATCTTCGACAAGATCAAGTCGTTGATCGAGGCGGCGGGCGGCACCATGGCGGACATCGTCAAAGTGAATATTTTCCTGACCGATATCAACGACCGCCAACAGGTCTGGGAAGCACGGCGGGAGTATTTCGAAGGAGATTTTCCGGTGTCCACGCTGCTGGAGGTCTCGAAACTCGTCCACCCTGACATGTCGGTGGAGATCGAGGCGGTCGGATATCTCGGTGCCGGCGACAATTGAGACTGTGTGGGGAAATTTCACCGCGCTAGACTGTGCGAAACACGGAGATACCGGAGCCTAGGCCATGCTGACCATGCGCTCGGCGCTGGAAAGGGCGGAACGCCTGTTCGGCGCAAATACAGCTATCATCGATGCCGAAGTCCGCTTCACCTGGGCGGAGCATATGGATCGTGTGAAGCGTCTCGCCGCCGTTCTGCAGGCGAACGGTATCGGACAGGGCGACCGTTTCGGGATCATCTGCCGCAATACCTGGCGACATTGCGAATTGCTGCATGCCGGTTACTGGAACGGATCGGTGCCGGTGCCCGTCAATTACAGGTTGGCGCCGCCGGAGATCAGCTACATTCTCGAAGATGCCGGCACGTCGCAGCTTTTTATCGAGGACGCGTTTCTGGGTCTGCTCGACGGTGGCGGGCTCAATCCGTGGCGGGAAAATGCGATTTGCATCCCCGGTGACGGACGCTCAACAAAGCTGCGGTCTTCAGACGACCTGATCGCCGCGGCGTCACCCACCGACGGCAACGACAGCGACGAGGAAGACGACGCAATCCTTCTCTATACCGGCGGTACGACCGGCCGGTCCAAGGGCGTTCGCCTGACGCACCGAAACGTTTTTTCGAACGGTCAGCAATGCACGGCGCCGATGAATATCACCGCTGACGATGTGTATCTTCATGTGGCGCCGATGTTTCATTCCGCCGATCTTCTGGGCACCGGTTACACCCAGGCGGGCGCGGCACATGCCTATCTGCCGGTATTCACGCCCGCAAATCTTCTGACTGCCTTTCAGGATTACGGCGTGACCTGCGCCATGATGGCGCCGACCATGATTATCCTCACTCTGCAGGAACCCGATTTCGGGAAGTACGACCTGTCGTCGCTGGACCGCGTGTATTACGGCTCTT